>OFHJ01000138.1_pt1 | contig 30192 bp, 31 predicted proteins | sample 1522001 | NCBI WGS metagenome assembly OFHJ01 (sample SAMEA2464838, study PRJEB22497) | soil metagenome | biome: Grassland; feature: Farmland; material: Clay | place: Australia | collected 2013-02-01 | depth 1.2 m | reverse complement strand
CGGCAGACAACTACGGTACGCTTCCCGAAGGACCTCGCCGAGTGTAGACCCTGTGCCCTGAAGACTTACTCATCTGTGGCTGGAACGCGGCATCCGGTATCCGCTTGGGAGACCGGATCTGGGTAAACATCGCGTGCTCCAACACTCTCCGGCCTTCGCCAACAAGCACCACGCGCAGCGGCAGGTGATGGGTCACATCGGCCCACACTCTATACCCGTAACGGTACCCATCGCGGGGACCAATACCAACCCCTGTGACCTTGCGTCCGGCTACGCGCGTTGTGCCCAGGGCACGAAACCGATACCAATGGTCGAGTCGCCGAATCGCGCTAGCATTCAGATGGAAGAAAAGGCCCTTGATGGGTGACCGCACAAAAATTAGACGGTGGTTACGCGGGAAGATACAGACTAGCCGATCCCCCTGCTGTACCAGCTCCCGACGATCGCCGGTCAGCGTCAGCAGGTGTTCGCTGACCCTTCCACCCTGATATCGGTGCACAACGCGAAGTACCTCCATGGGCCCACCGCGCCGATAAACCAGCACGCCCTCAAAATTCAGTTTACGCGCTGCATTGGCTGCCTCTGTCAACACCTTCTCGGGCGCCGACAGCGAAATGGGGCTGTTTGACACAACTGTCGCCTGAGCGGATCCAATGCCAAAAATCAGCCAAACAGCCGCCGCAAGCCAAAAAATGCGCATCAATGGTTACCAGACGACGTTCCCCGAGGGAAACTGAGCGCGCTTTCCTGCGCTGCCACTCGCGCGTAAGTCAATGCACTACCCATGCCTTGAACCGATCGGTAAGCCGAGTCATAAATCATGTAGTCATCGAGCACGCGCGTAGTATTCGGCGCAAGCTTCGTCCAGCGCACTTCGTTGGCAAGCGGCGTAGCTGTCCGAACCCGATCCGCAGTCTTGCTGACACCAGACGAAACCGGCGACGTACTGGCTATCACCGACGCCCGGGGTGTGGTGGATCCGGACTGCCCGGCCGGTGAACTTATGCCGGTATACCGATAAAGGCCGATTGTTGCCATAGCGCCGAGGGACGCCGCCAAAGCCAATCCTCCCAGTGGCCTGGCCACCGTCAGCACCTGCCTCCTGAACGCGCTACCTAGCGTACGTTTAGCCGGCCCAATCTGCGACATTACACTGGCACACAATGTCTCGGCATCAAAATCAAAGCGGGTCCCGGCGCTGGCTTCGCGCTGAGCACAATATCGACCGAAGCGTCGGAAAAGGTCCGGTGACCGCCGGCTGGCATCCAATAATTGATCCAGCTCAGCAGCCGAACATTCGCCATCTAGGACAGCTGACAGGATTTCGTTCACGTTCGTCATAAAGCCATTTTGCTCCATCGCGCGGTAGAGCTCCCCTCTATAAACCACTGCCAGACGAAAAAGTTCCTACAAGCCGTCACTTCCATTCGATTTTTTTAGAAGCGGCCACCTGTGTTCTTCCCTCTTTCCGATCGATCCATAAGGGGCCTGACGACAGCGTCCACGGCATCACGTGCCCTAAAGATCCGTGAACGGACGGTTCCTATCGGACAGTCCATCGTCTCGGCAATCTCCTCGTAACTTAGTCCTTCAAATTCACGCAACGTAATCGCCTGGCGCAAATCCGCTGGAAGATTTTCTATCGCTTCAAAAACCTTTCGCCGGATTTCCTCCGAAAGAATCAGCGACTCTGGCGTGTCCACATCGCTTAGATACGCAGTATGTCCGTATTGTTCCGCGTCAGCCACGTCGATGTCCTGATTGGCAGGCCGGCGGGCGCGCGACACCAGATGGTTCTTGGCTGTATTGATCGCGATACGGTACAACCATGTATAGAAGGCGCTCTGGCCACGAAAGCCTGGTAGCGCACGGTATGCCTTGATCAAGGCTTCCTGAGCGATATCCGCAGCATCTGCCTCGCCCACAAGGCGGCCGACGAGCTGAACGATTTTGAACTGATATTTACGGACCAACAGTTCGAACGCGCGTTCATCGCCGTTTTGAGCGCGCGCCACCAGCTGTTCGTCGAGTTGTCCTTCGCTCATGCGCGGCTTATCTGGGCTTTCATCGTATCCGACCGGATCGGGATACGGAATCCGGGCTAAACTAATGACGTGACCACCTTTATTTTTGACCTGACCTGATCGGACTGACTGGGTTGTGTAACCGGCCAAGGTATGGCCGCTCTCAGCCATTCTAGCAATTTAAATCCACTTCGCGTGAATAAAGCGACTTCCGCATACCCCGAAGTTCTCGTCGTCGGCAGTGGTGCTGCCGGCCTTTCGTGCGCACTGCGCCTCGCTGACATGGGTCATCATGTCTATCTGACCTGCAAGGGCACGTTGTCGGGTGGCAGCACGTTGCTGGCCCAAGGCGGTATCTCGGTTGTAATGGACGCCGAAGACTCTCTTGATGCGCATGCAAGGGATACACTCGTTGCCGGTGCCGGGCTCTGTGATCCGATTGCGGTTCGCCACACCGTCGAACGCGGTCCGTCTTGCATCCGATGGCTTATTGAACAGGGTGTGGCGTTTACACGCGACGAGGCAGACCCTGAGGGCCGACGGCTTCATTTGACCCGCGAAGGCGGACACAGCCATCGACGCATCGTGCACGCTGGAGACGCAACGGGCCGTGCTGTTGAAAATACGCTCGCCACGAAAGCCGCCAAACATCCGCACATTCGTATCCAGCAGTACGCGGTAGCCGTCGATCTGATCGTCGACCGCCCGGAACGGCGGGTACTCGGCATCTATCTGCTAGATACGAAAAGCGGCCGGATCAGCGCTGTACCGACCAAGGCAGTGGTGCTGGCAACCGGAGGAGCCAATCAAGTCTATCTTTACTCGTCCAATCCGCATGGGGCAACCGGGGACGGCATCGCCATGGCTTGGCGGGCAGGATGTCGCGTCGCGAATATGGAATTCATGCAGTTTCATCCAACCGGCCTTTATCACCGAGACTCTCGGTCTTTCCTTATATCCGAGGCACTGCGGGGGGAGGGCGCGATACTTAAACTGCCGGATGGCTCAGTATTCATGAAACGTTTCGACGAACGTGCGGAGCTCGCACCGCGAGACATCGTGGCCCGCGCAATCGACCATGAGATGAAACGGTTGGGGGCGCGCCATCTTTGGCTCGATATCACGCACCGACCAGCGCGCTTCATCCGGAGCCATTTCCCCTCCATTTATGCCCATTGTCTGGGCCTTGGGATTGACATCACGCACGAACCGATTCCGGTGGTACCGATTGCCCACTTTACCTGCGGTGGGATCGTAACCGATCTCCAGGCACGCACCGATATCAGTGGCCTCTATGCCATTGGAGAAGTCGCCTGTACCGGCCTGCATGGAGCGAACCGCATGGCGAGCAATTCACTGCTCGAATGCCTGGTATTTGCCGAATCGGCCGCGCTCGATCTCCATGATGCGTTGCCGGATTTGCCACTGCCACTGTCTTTGAAGCCGTGGGACGCTTCCAGAGTATCGGATTCCGATGAAGACATTGTGGTAAGCCATAACTGGCTCGAATTGCGTACCTTTATGTGGGACTACGTCGGTATCGTCCGAACTACGAAACGCCTGCTTCGCGCCGAACATCGCGTAAACCTTCTCAAACAGGAAATCATGGACTTCTATCGGAACTACCGTGTTACTGCTGACCTCCTGGAACTGCGTAACCTCGTCACCGTCGCTGAATTGATCGTTATATCTGCATTGCGACGCCACGAAAGCCGCGGACTACACTACATCCTGGATTACCCGCAGACAGGAGCCGAGTGTGCGCCAACCATCCTGATGCCGTGACCCAGCCTTGCATGAGCGGCCTCATCCTCTGCGGTGGACGAGGCCAACGTCTGGGCGGCTTGGACAAACCCTTGCGTGAACTGTCGGGAAAGCCCCTGATTCAGCGAGCCATCGGGCAGTTGCGATATCAGGTGTGCGAAATCATCATAAGCGCTAATCGCAATAAGCAATCGTACTTGCGATACTCACCGCTGGTGGTAGACGACGGTAAATTTCGGGGGCGCGGGCCGCTTGCGGGCCTTTATGCCGGGCTAATGCACGCCAACAACGATTGGCTCCTTTGCGTGCCCGGCGATGCACCAATCCTTCCCTCGAATCTGGCGGAGCGTCTTTTCAGTGGTCTGGCCGAAGCGGGGAGTTGCATCGCCTACGTTGATGATGGAACTGGCCCGCAGCGACTTTGTTGCCTACTGAAAACGAATCTGGTATCCGATTTATATCGGTACCTGTCGACCGGGGGTCATATCCCTGGCAACTGGTTTGCACGACACCAGCCGGTAGCGGTTGATTTCAGGGACTGGCCCCTCTGGGGCTGGAGCGTCAACACACCCGAACAGTGGAAGATCGCGGAACAGCTTCTTACAGAGGATGAAAACCATGATTACAACGGATGCCGCTCTTGAAGCCTGCCACAAAGCCGTCCTGCCCCTTCCGCATGAAATCTGTGATACGGAAACGGCCCTTGGTCGTGTACTTGCACTCCCCGCGTCGTATGTGGACGATCTGCCACGCTTCGATCAGAGCGCCATGGATGGGTACGCGATACGCTCCGATGATGTATCGGACGCCAGTCTCCAAAAAATCGTTCGTTTGCCATTTCGGGGGGTTGCATCAGCAGGCGCCCAGCAGGTACGTCCTGTCCTCGAGGCCGGTCGCGCCATGCGCATATTCACTGGGGCTCCGATACCCGATGGGGCCGACAGCGTCATACCACAAGAGCGAACATCCGTTGAAAGCGGATCGCTTGTATTTTCTGCTCCCTGGCCGGCGCGCCAAAACATACGATGGCGCGGCGAAGAAGCCGTAGCCGGCGCGCCATTGGCCGACAGCGGGAAGCGGATTGGCCCAGGGCTTTTGGCCGCGCTGGTAAACGCAGGGGTTGCGCAGGTTCAGGTTTTTCAGCAGCCGCGCATCCGTCTGCTGGTGACCGGAAACGAGCTGCGAAAAAGTGGCTCCGTACTCAAGTTTGGGGAAATAATCGATAGCAACGGTCCACTGGTCCGGGCGTTGCTTCAGCGATGGGAATACCCGCTGCCATCCGCCGTCCACGCACAAGATGATGTCGACGAGATACGTCAGGCGCTTTCGGTGATGCTGAACGATGCGGATCTCGTCTTGACGTGTGGCGGCACCTCCGTTGGGGAATTCGACTTCGTACCCGCTGCAGCAGAAGCTCTTGGGGTTCGCCGGGTTTTCTGGAATGTCGCCCAGAAACCCGGAAAACCGGTTTACCTCGGGATTCGCGACCAGACAGCCCTTTTAGCGCTACCGGGAAACCCCGGCGCTGTCTTCGTCAACCTGGTTCTACATGGCCGCACGCTGCTTGATCGACTAGAAGGCGTATCGAACCCGGGGCCATCATGGTCGACCGCCGTTCTCGACGATACGATTCCGCAGGATGCGCGTCGGGAGTTGCTGTTGAGGGTAATGTGTTACCACGACCAAAATGGTTTGGCCCATCTTCATGTACAGCCGAAACAGGGATCGCACATGCTATGCAACCTTAGCAGCGCCAATGCCTTGGCGCGCATTCCGGCAGGAGATGGAGTCTGCCGGCCCGGATTCTCGCTTCAGTGGACACCGATACCTTGCTGAACAACTGCTTGACCAGCGTTTGGCTCTGGCACGACTCATACATATGGCAATCGAAGTTAACGATAGCGGCGCAGGATGTCGACTACCTCCTCGAGCCCCTCCCGCGAGACGGGCTCGGCCTCAATAAGCCAAGACCACAAAACAGGATCTTCCTTACCCAACAAAACTTCAAAGGCACGTCTCTCAGCTTCCGGTGCAGCAACGTAGCGGGCTTCAAGATAACGGGCGAACAGCAAATCGAGCTCCTTCATGCCCCGACGACATCGCCAACGCAAGCGACGCGGCACTTCAGTCATATGGCCGCGGCCTCATTGGCCGCTCCGCGTTAGCATCATTTTCTTGGTTTCGGCAATGGCCTTGCCGGGATTAAGTCCCTTCGGGCAGGTATTGGTGCAGTTCATGATCGTGTGGCACCGATATAGCCTGAACGGCCCCTGCAGCGCCTCGAGGCGTTCGTGCGCAGCCTCGTCGCGCGAATCGACCAGCCATCGATAGGCCTGCAGAAGGACCGCCGGCCCAAGATACCGCTCCGGATTCCACCAATAACTAGGGCAGGCTGTCGAACAACAGGCGCATAGTATGCATTCGTAGTAACCATTGAGGCGCGCGCGCTCCCCCGGGGTCTGAAGGCGCTCGGAGCCGGGCGGCGGCGGCGGCGATTTTAACCAAGGCTCGATTGAGGCGTACTGCGCGTAAAAGCCGCTCAGATCCGGCACCAGATCCTTGATGACCGGCACGTGGGGTAACGGAAAGATTCGAATATCGCCCTTTACTTCCGCACAAGACTTAACACAGGCCAGCGTATTGGTCCCGTCGATGTTCATCGCGCACGACCCGCAAATTCCTTCTCGGCACGAGCGCCGGAACGTCAACGTGCTATCGATTTCATTCTTGATCTTGATCAAGGCATCCAGGACCATCGGCCCGCAAGCGGCCATGTCGAGTTCATAGCTGTCGATACGCGGCCGAGTCTGGCGGTCGGGATCGTAACGATAGATCCGGAAAGTCCGTACTCGTTGAACGCCCGACTTTGCCTTGTGGTGCTTTCCGGCGGCGGGGTCAATTCTTGAGTTTCTTGGAAGGGTCAAGCGGGCCACGTGGAATCCTTTTCATTTTCTCAGTAAACGCGCTTTCGCGGCGGGATGGGTTCCACCTCGTCATCCAGCGTATGCATGTGCACCGGGCGGTAGTCTATCCTGACCCCCATCTCCCCGACCCGCCAGGCCAGCGTATGTTTCATCCAGTTTTCATCATCGCGATGGGGATAATCTTCGCGGGCGTGCGCCCCCCGAGACTCCGTACGATTCTGCGCGGAGGCTAATGTAAGCAACGCATTAGCAAGGAGATTTTCCAGTTCCAAGGTTTCGACCAGATCCGAATTCCAGATCATGGAATTATCAGCAACACGCACGTGCTCGAATGTTTGAATCACTTGGGCAAGCTTCCTGCGCCCCTCGTTGAGTGAATCCTTCGTGTGAAAAACTGCCGCGTGTGCCTGCATGGTCTTTTGCATGTTCAATCGAATCTGAGCGGTTCCTAGCTCCCCGCTACGACGATGGCGCAGGCGATCAAATCGTTGAATGGCCTGCTCTTCCGACACGTTCGCTATTGGTGGGTGCGGCGTGCCTGGCGTAATAATCGCCGCACAGTGCAACGCGGCGGCCCGGCCAAAGACGACCAGATCAAGCAGCGAGTTCGATCCCAGGCGGTTGGCACCGTGGACCGATACACACGCCGCTTCCCCAACAGACATCAACCCTCGTACCACGTGATCAGGGTTCCCATCCCGAAGGGTGACTACCTCCCCGTGATGATTGGTCGGTATGCCCCCCATGTTGTAATGCACGGTAGGCAAAACTGGGATCGGTTCCCGGGTGGCATCCACGCCGGCAAAGATCTTCGCGGTCTCAGTAATTCCAGGCAAGCGCTCGTGGAGGAGGTCCACATCCAGATGTTCGAGATGAAGCAGGATGTGATCTTTATCAGGGCCGACGCCACGACCTTCCCGAATTTCAGTCGTCATCGCCCGGCTGACGACGTCCCGACTTGCAAGATCTCTCGCGCTGGGGGCGTAACGTACCATGAAGCGCTCATTCTCCGAATTGGTAAGGTATCCTCCCTCCCCACGACAACCCTCGGTAATCAGGCAGCCGGCCCCATAAATTCCTGTCGGATGGAACTGGACGAACTCCATATCCTGCAACGGCAACCCGGCGCGAACCGCCATCCCACCGCCATCGCCCGTACATATGTGGGCAGAGGTCGACGAGAAGTACGCACGCCCACAGCCGCCTGTAGCCAAGATCACGGAGTGACTGCGAAAACGGTGGAGCGTTCCGGAGGATAGATCCCAGGCAATGACACCGCAGCATCTCCCCTCGGCATCCATAAGCAGATCGACCGCAAAGTATTCGATGAAGAAAGTTGCCTTCGCCTTGAGGGATTGCTGGTAAAGGGCGTGAAGTATGGCATGCCCCGTACGGTCGGCGGCGGCGCAGGTACGCTGCGCAATCCCCTCGCCATAGTTGACGGTCATGCCACCAAATGGCCGCTGGTAGATTTTGCCGTCCTCAGTTCTGGAGAACGGCACTCCGTAGTGCTCCAATTCGATAATGGCGGGAATCGCTTCCCGCGTCATGTACTCGATCGAGTCCTGATCGCCCAGCCAATCTCCGCCCTTTACCGTGTCATACATATGAAAACGCCAGTCATCGGGCCCCATATTCCCTAGTGCCGCTGCAACACCCCCCTGTGCGGCCACCGTATGGCTTCGCGTGGGAAATACCTTGGTGATATTGGCGGTTTTTAACCCTGCTTCTGCCAATCCCAAAGTGGCCCTCAATCCTGCGCCACCGGCACCGACGACGACAACGTCATACTCGTGATGCACTATCTCGTAGGCAGACATCAGGCGCCTACGATCACGATCTTGATCAGGCCTGATGCCGCCGCCACACCCGCAAGGAGATGGGAAAGACCAACAAGGCGCATCGCGATTCGCTTCACCGCATCACCTCCAACATAATCCTCTATGATTGACTGCATGCCCAATGCTGAGTGGTACAGAAGGGTGGCGATGTAAACAAACAATCCCGCCGCAACATACGGATGGTGAAGCCATGTAACCACCGCGGCGTAACTGATCGGGCGGCTGCAGACGATGCTGAACGTGAACCAGATCGTTAGCGGGATCAGTCCAACAGCCGTCAGCCGCTGTAACCACCAGTGTCGCAGACCGGCATCCATTGAATTTATGTGCCACCACCAACCCAACATGACCTTCAAGCGCATCGAAAACTCCGATCCTCCACCATGGGAACGGACATTCCTCAGGTCTGAAAGACCACAAACCAGAGTAGGCCGGTTAACCCGACCGATACCACCAGAACGAGCCACCCTGCAAGGTACACCTGACCGAGCCGGAGACCGTAGCCTGCATCCCATACGAGGTGGCGAACGCCGTTGCAGAGGTGATAGAACAACGACCAGCTCCCGATCAGCAGAATTATCCGCCCAGGAACACTCTCGACAAGCCTGAGAAATCCTGCATAGGTAGAAGAACCGGAGGCGATGCATGCGACCCACGCCGCGAGCGCGAGGGCTCCTACTGACAACACTAGCCCCGTCATGCGATGCGTGATGGACAGTAGGGAAGTAAACTGGAAGCGATAATACTTTCCCAGCATAAACGGGGACAGCGGGCGCACACTCGCATACTTGCTCGCGGACATTTCCACCCCTCGAAGTTTGGCCGTGGCGTAGAGTTCTCCGATCAGCGCGGTCGCGAACCTATTTCAGCCATAACGTGAACGCAACAGCCGCTTTCCCCAGCCCCAGTGCCACGTCGGTTCAGGGAAATCAAGCCGGTCGCAGATCCCTTTGCGGGCCTTCGATCAGTCGTCTTCCGCAGTAACTCGGATCCCTTACCAGCGATCAGCAGTTGCCTGACGGACTTTTCCGGATCAGAAGAAGGTTGCATAGAGGTCAATCAATCTCTATTTTCATTGTCTCAAATTTTAACAGGGACCACCAACAGGGCACTTTTGATGGAGAACCGCTTCCCACTTTTCCCATCTCTTGATGGACAACCTGACCGCTTCTCCGCGCCGCCTGCCGTCGCGAACAACGCCATGTCGATCCTGAACAGCAATATCATGGTAGCTCTGGACAATGTCGCCACCATTCGCGTACGCGGCCCAGATGCCGATACATTTCTGCAAGGACAGGTTAGCAACGACGTCAGAAAACTAGCCGGCGATCGCGTATTGCTCGCTGCCTACAACAGCCCCAAGGGGCGCGTGCTCGCAGTCCTCTTTTTAAATCGCGGTGACGATCCGGCCGAAATTCTTCTGGAAACGCACCATGCTATTGCCGACGGCATACTTAAGCGCTTGGGTGCGTTTGTGCTGAGGGCGCGAGTATTGCTGGAGCCGAGTGCTCTCCGTGTCATCGGGCTATCCGGCCCCGATGCGGCGGTCATCGCTCAAAAGATCGGCCTCCGTACCCCGAGCGCGGTCGACGGCGCCATCTGGACAAATGGAGTACAGGTCATTTCGCGGCGCGGTGGAAATCCGCGTTTCAGCATCCGCGCCGCGGCCGCTCGAGTTGCGGATCTCTGGAATGAACTGGCACCACACGTCACGATCGCAGGGAGCAGCGCGTGGCACCTTCTTGATCTATTGGCCGGCCTTCCTACCATCTACCCAAGCACGCAGGATCACTTCATCCCACAGATGATCAATCTTGATCTGCTCGGGGGCGTCAGTTTCGATAAAGGGTGTTACACCGGTCAGGAAATCGTCGCGCGCCTGCACTATCTGGGAAATGTGAAACGGCGCATGTTCCTTATTGATGCGAATGCGGACCCGTCTGAGATCCTGCCTGGAGCGCCTATCGCTGACGATGAAGGCGAGGAAACCATTGGTGAAGTCGTAGACGTCGCGCCCAGCGGGGCACACCAATGCGCGCTTTCCGCCGTATTGAAGCTAAGCCATGCCGGATCCGAACGGCTCCGCCTTCGGGCGAACGGATTGCACCTATCACGAGCTACCCCGTTTGCGCCTGGCTTACCCTGACCCGTGGATACGCCGGTAGTGGCCCTGGCTTCCTTGAACCGGCGGCCTCGAAAGGCGGCGCAATGCATGCTACCGCACGCGTTCATAGCCTTAAACTAGGCCGGACACCACGTGTGGGAACGAACCCATCGAAAACCCACGCACCGCTCTAGACCAGTCACACTCCAGAATGGGCGGCTTTTCCTTGCCACGCGTACCGAGCGAGTCTTGACTTCAGCAGACGCAGGCGCTGTTCCGTGCCTACATCACACCAGATCCCGTCATAGAACTCCCCGCTCGCACGCCCCTCAGCGACTGCTTGGCGCCACAGCTTTACGATCGGAAAGGATCCGTCCGGAGAATCGTCAAAGAGTGTCGGCCGCAGGACCGAGAGCCCTGAATAAGTAAAATGTGGGTTTGCCGATACAATGCGTCCCGCAGAAAAGCCAAAGTCTCCCTGGGCATGATGAGGCGGATTGGGCACCATCACCAAGTGGACAGTGTCGCGGCTGGCAAGCGTCCTTGCGCACTGCACGAGCGATGAAAGCGGGTAATCCGTCCAGACATCGGCGTTAACCACAAGAAATGGGTCGCTGCCAAGTGACGGAAGGGCATGCCGTATTCCGCCACCGGTATCGAGCGATGGCCACCCTTCCTCTGAATACGTAATACTCAAACCATAACGGCGACCGTCGCCCAACTTCTCCGGAATCAGCGCGCCGAGCCATCCCAGGTTGATGACGATGTCTATGCAGCCTGCTTCCGAGAGCCTGAACAGATGACGTTCAATCAGTGTCTGTCCGCAAACCTTGATAAGGGCCTTAGGCACGTTGTCAGTTCTTGGTCGCAACCGCTGCCCGCGCCCGGCCGCCAGCAACATCGCTTTCATTCGCGCTCGACCGAAGGTAACACGTAACGTTCGAATGCTTTTTGTAGGGCGGATAACTCCGGATAATGCCTCACCACCTGCATAACATATCGAACGAAACGTGGTGCATCTTTCAAATATTGCGTCTTACCATCGCGGTAACAAATGCGGGCAAAGACACCGAGCACCTTGAGGTGACGTTGCAGGCCCGCCAGATCGCAGTCGCGGCGGAATTCCGACCACCGCGGGATCGGAAGTCGGGACTTTGAAGCCGCGCCGTGATACTGCGCAAGCCACTCGTCAACGCGCGAACTCGGCCACGAAACAAATGCATCTTTCATCAGGCAGATTGGATCATAGGAAATCGGCCCCCACATCGCGTCCTGAAAATCGATGATCCCCGGGTTGGGGTTGCTCACCATAAGATTGCGCACCATGTAGTCGCGGTGAACGAAGACGCGCGGCTGCGAGCCAATTGACGCTGTCAGGTCATCGAATGCGCCCCAGATCACGGCTTGATCGTCCGCGGTCAAGATGACGTTCAGGTGACGCCCAAGGTACCAGTCCAGAAATAGACGCAGCTCCCTCTTTAAAAGGCTGGAATCATAATCCGGCAAAATCCCCCGTTTGCTTGCGCGTTGCCAGGCAACCAGCGCGGCGATCGCGTCTCGATACAATCGATCAGGGCTTTCGACGTGGGCTGTGATCACATCCAGATAGGTGTGTTTCCCCAGATCACTCATCAGAAGGAACCCGCGACCGAGATCGCTTGCCAGAACCTCAGGCACGTGTAACCCTGCGGCCGCCATCAGCGAACCGACGCGGAGGTAGGGACGACAGTCCTCCGTCGCAGGCGGCGCATCCATGATAATCCATGATCGTTTATCAACACTAAGTCGGAAGTATCGACGAAAACCGGCATCGGCCGAGGCAGGAGAGAAAACGGCTTCCTGGAGGCCAAGCTGCTCAAGCGCCCAATCGCGGGCGCATCGGGCGCGGTCATCGGTCTCAACTTTTGGTTCGCTCACGGGAGTTACCACAGGAAATTGGCCTCGCAGGCTGGCGTGGCGCGATTGCAGCACAAGTTAAAAGAGATTGCACACAGCGCGTCCAGTCCCGATACTTGCGCGATCAACAGGGGGAACCAGAAGCTTGTACCGACACTCCAAACGAGCATTGTCGCTGCTCCCGGCTCTTGTGCTGCTTGGGTTCGCCGGAACAGCGCAGTCCGCGGAGGCGCCGTCGTGCACGCAACCGCAATACGGTGGCCCATTCTCGCCATCGTCGACCAACGAACATGTCCTGATACAGGCGAATCATGTCAACGCACTTCTCGGAAACCGCGGGCTATCCACGCTCAGTGGATCCGTGCGCGTTAGTCAGAATGGCCGCCAGTTCTCGAGCCATCAACTCCAGTACTTTCAAAATACGCAGCAGCTTCTCTTCAATCGTCCATTCCTGTTCCGCGAGCCAGGTTTCATTATCAGCAGCGGATCTGGGTCATTCAACCTGAGCAAGGGCGCCGGCTCATTTAACGACAGCCTTTTCACCCTTCCGGGGCGGGCAAGTCGCGGCAGCGCACAGCGTATCGACGTGGCTAAAAGCGGCACGGTCAACCTTGCCAACGCACGATACACAACGTGCTCACCGGGCAGTAATGCGTGGGAGCTCGAAGCCGGCCACCTCCACCTAAATCGAAAGACCGGACTCGGTACCGCCTACAATGCACTGCTGCGGGTCGGCGGAATTCCGGTCATGTACTTTCCCTATCTGCGTTTTCCAATCGACGGGAGACGACGCACGGGGTTCCTGTTTCCCACAATCGGCGAAGGCACGACCACCGGATTCGACTTACGACTCCCTGTCTATTTGAATCTGGCGCCAAACTATGACGATACCTTCACACCGCGCTTCATGTCGCAACGCGGTTTACAGCTAAACAATCAGTTTCGTTATTTGTTGCCCGGTGACCGCGGCTCCCTTGAATACCAATACCTGTATCGGGATCAGACGACCCACAAAGAGCGCAGTTTCATCCACTTCCAAGATGAAGGCCTTCTAACCAATCGGCTTGGCCTGAACATCAACTTTGCGCAAGTTAGCGACGTCAACTACTTTAGTGACTTTGGCAGTTATTACTACGACAATAGCCTTGCCTATTCAACCACGCCATATTTGCCAAGGGGCGCCAGCCTGACTTATCGAGGGAACGGGCCGTATACAGTTCGGATAACTGCGCAAAGCTACCAGCCCCTAACCATCTTCAGCAGCTCCAACGACCGGCCATACAAACTGCTGCCGGATATCAACTTCACGGGCCTGACCGCCAATAGCTTCCATCATATACGTGCCGGCATCGTCGTCGACGCGACAAACTTTGAGCGCAGCAACTCGATTCAGGGACAGCGCTTTTATCTTGATCCGTACCTACGATGGGGCATGGACCGCACTGATTGGTTTGCCTCAAGCCGCCTTGATGGCACATATACAGATTACGCCCTCTCCGGGCCCCTTAATGGCCTTCCGAGCAATCCGCATCGCGTGCTGCCGGAATTCAGTATGGACGGCGGCCTTCGCTTCGAGCGAATCACCACCGGTGGCATGCTGCAAACGCTTGAACCACAGGTTTTTTATCTGTTCGTTCCGTACACCAACCAGAGCGACCTTCCCGTCTTTGATTCGGGGCTTCCAGACTTCAACTTCCCAGCACTTTTTGCCCGTAATCTCTACACAGGAGAAGACCGTATCTCCAACGCCAATCAGTTGACAACGGTTCTGACAACGCGCTTCATCGATCCGCGAACAGGCCTGGATCGATTAACAGCGAGCTTTGGTCAAATCTATCGTTTTACGGCACCCAAGGTGGGGCTTCCGGGCGTTAACCTGCCGAGCGCTGGAACATCGGATTTCGTTGCGGATGCAGACTATCTGCTTTCCAGGGATTGGGATCTTCATGCAGCAGCCCAATGGTCGCCTACAGGAAGCCAGTTCACCAGGACAACGATGGCGGTTCATTATCTCGGCCCGAATAACCTACGGGTCGACTTTGCCTATCATTTCGAGCGTAACCTGTATAATCAAGCGGATATAGGCTTTCTTGTTCCGATTGCCAACCGCTGGCACATTGCGAGCCGTCTCATTTATTCCTTTCGCAACAATAGATCGCTGGCATCTTTTGCAGGCATCGAATATGACACCTGCTGCTGGGCAGTACAGGGAGGGTTTAACCGCTACATCACCAGCGCCACTGGCAAATTCAGTACCGGGGTACTGCTACAGTTCACGCTCAAGGGGCTCAGAAGCCTTGGCCGGGGATGGGGCGATCTTCTGCAACCGCCTGACCGCAACCTTTCCACGTTAAGGGCGCTGCATTGACCGCCACCGCCGCGTGCTAGTCTCTCATTATTCCTATTTTTATCCTTATCCCTGACCGGTTTTCGATTGATGAAACTTCGCATTCTCAAACTAGTGACATCGCTGACTGCGGTTGGCCTATTGGTAACACCCATATCCCATGTGAGTGCTGCGACGCCTGGCACTAATACTGGCACCAGATCTCTCCGAACCGCCGCCAGAGTAAAAACACAAGGCAATCCTCAGGCGCTCGACCGCATCATCGCAATTGTCAACAATGGGATCATTCTGCAGAGTGATTTGATCCGCGCTGTCCGTAATGCTCGCATCGAAATGCGCGACCGTGACATCACTCCGCCGCCGATCAAAATGCTTCTTGTGCCGGTACTCAATCAGCTCATCATGAGAAACATCCAGATTCAGACCGCAGAGAGGATTGGCATCCGGATCACCGATGGGGAACTGAATAGCGCGATCCAGGAAATCGCGAAACGAAACGGCCTGACGACGACGGCATTCGTTGCCAAGCTTTCCCAGAGCGGCATTTCGCTGTCAAACGTCCGGAGTCAGATCCGCGACGAACTCATGATTGCCCGCCTCCGTGAAAAGGTCATCGAACAAAGTGTCCATGTAACCCGCGAGGATGTCGACTTACTTTTGGCCAACCAGGTGAATACGAATAACGATATTGAGTATCGCCTTTCCTACATTCTTATCGCGGTACCGGAAAATGCTGCGAACAACAAGCGTGAAGATGCAAAGAGGAAGGCGGAAGGGCTGCTGAAGCAGCTACACAATGGCGCAAACTTCGCGCAGATGGCAATTCGGTATTCGGATGGGGCTCAGGCCCTGAACGGGGGGGACATCGGCTGGAGGAAAACTGACGACCTCCCAACCATGTTCGCTGCCGTTGTCCCACACCTGAAGCCCGGCCAAGTCAGCCGGTTGATCAGCAATGCAAACGGGTATTACATCGTCAAGGTTACGGGCAGTCGTTCAGCACAATCCCCGCATACGGCGACTGAGGTCCATTTGTGGCAGATCCTCCTCAAACCAAATGCGCTAAGAAACGCATCTGCGACGAAAGCGCTAAGCGAGCGCATTTATCGCGAACTGAAAAAGGGGGCCAGCTTTGCAAAACTGGCAAACCGGTATTCGGATGACTTAAATTCAAAAGACGAAGGAGGAAATATGGGATGGAAACCTCGGCAGGTTTACGACTCCATATTCAGGCACCAGCTCGAGCAACTTGCCCCGGGACAGATCAGTCCGCCCTTCCATACGAACAACGGTTGGTACATCGTTAAGCTGCTCGGTCGCCGTAAACGCGATTTGACGAAGCAACTTCTACGTGCCAAGGCTCGCGAAGCAATCCTTCACCAACGCGAACAATCCGTGTACGAGTCATGGCTGCGGCAGCAGCGAGCTGATTCCTATGTGGAAGTGCTCCTTAAGCCGGGCATGATTACAAAAGCCGACCTGGATGGCCATAAAGTCACCGCCAACGCGTCCTGATGAAGCCGCCGCGCCTGTGGTTGACGACCGGTGAACCTGCCGGTATCGGCCCAGAACTGGCGCTGGATTTCGCGCGGGAGCCCATTGACTCGGAATTGATACTAGTCGGGGATCCAGACCTTTTGGAAGAGCGCGCCCACCGCATTGGAGCGCACGTCAGCATTCGAATCTGGCAACCGGGGATCGAAGCGATGCCTTCCGTTGGGGATCTCTGGGTGTATCCGGTTCGCCTAAGGACCCCCAGTCATGTGGGCGAACCGGAAGTCGCAAACGCCCACTACGTAATCGAGGTGTTGCGGACGGCCGCCGATAACTGCCTGAAGGGTGAAGGTGACGCCTTGATCACGGCACCGGTCAGCAAGGGCGTCATTGCTGATGCCGGTTATGCGTTCACCGGACACACCGAGTTTCTGGCAGAACGCTGCGGCGGCCGGCCTGTAATGATGCTGGTTGCCGGACATCTGAGGGTAGCCCTCGCGACAACTCATCTTCCTCTCCGGAAAGTCGCTGACGCCATCACCCGCGAGAGCCTCGAACAGATCCTCCGCATCATTGATCAAGATCTTAAGACGCGCTTTGGAATCAAACGGCCGAAGATCCGCGTTTGCGGACTGAATCCCCATGCCGGAGAAGACGGTCATCTCGGTGAAGAGGAGCGCCTGGTCATTACCCCATCGATCTCAGCAGCCTCTGCCGCCGGGATCGATGTCACGGGCCCGTTTCCAGCGGACAGCCTACTGACCCCCGCGCGCTGGAGCGAAACCGACGTTGTTCTGGCAATGTATCACGATCAGGGACTCCCCCCCCTGAAGTATGCGGGCTTCGGTCACGGAGTCAACGTAACCCTTGGATTGCCGGTTATTCGCACATCGGTTGATCACGGGACGGCTCTCGATCTGGCGGGAACGGGGCGGGCATCCCCAGCCAGTCTTCGAGCGGCAGTCGAGATGGCCGCCTCGATGGCCCGAGGCCACTTTGGCACCTGAACCAAGATGCCCTCAAAAGCCTCGTCGCATCGCGCTGGAACGCATATCGCCCGCAAACGCTTCGGCCAGCACTTTCTTCTGGACGAGGCGGTCATTAATCGGATGCTCTGCGCGATTCGACCCGATGCCGGAGATCAATTTCTCGAAATCGGCCCTGGCTTTGGTGCGCTCACCGCGCCGCTCCTCCGGTGCGTCGGCCATCTTCATGTCATTGAAATCGACCGGGACATAATTCCGCAACTCGCAGATCGCTGCGCTTCTTTGGGAACGCTCTGCATCCATCAAGCCGACGCACTGCGCTTCGACTATCTGAAGTTGGCGACGGAAGTCGGCCCTCTACGCCTGCTGGGAAACCTCCCCTATAACATCTCGACCCCTTTGCTGTTTCGCCTGCTGGACTCCAGCGCGTGTATACGCGACATGCACTTCATGCTGCAGAAAGAGGTTGTAGACCGGATCACCGCGCTGCCCGGCACACCTCATTATGGGCGTTTGACGGTTACCGTTTCGGCTCGCGCGCGAGCCGAAGCCCTTTTCGACGTGGATCCCCGCGCGTTCGACCCGCCACCAAAAGTCGTTTCGACGGTAGTCAGTATAACTCCGCGGGACACCCCCGCGTTTCTCCCAAATTCACGAAAAGACTTCGAATGTGTCGTAGCCGCCGCGTTCGGACAGCGCCGCAAAACCCTCGCCAATGCGTTGCGCAAACTTCTTTCAGCTGAACAGATCCGACACGCCGGCGTTGATCCTCGGCAGCGCGCGGAATGCCTGACCACTGTCGAATTTTCCCGACTCGCCGCTCAGCTCAGCGGAGAAACTGCAAAACGGAATACGAAACTTCCGTTCGAGAACTAGCCGGCCTGTGGATCGCCGGTGGGGTCGAGGATACCGGCAACCGTGCCGAAATCAGCTTCGGTATCGACACCGCACGGAACGCCGGTATCGACCACCGCTACGATGATCCCAAGACCATTGACAAGCGCTCGAAGCTGCTCAAGCGCCTCGCACGCTTCAAGCGAGGCAACGGGAAGCCCTGACAATCGTTTGAGCGTACCGACTCGATACGCATAGAGCCCTATGTGCCGCAACGCCAAACCCGTCGGGAAACGGCTCTGACCGGACGCGCTGTCACGCAGCCAAGGGATCGGAGCACGCGAAAAGTAGAGCGCGCGCCCGCTCCCATCGCGTACTACCTTTACGCAAGCAGGATCCAGCCACTCGATTTCATCGCGAAGCGGCTGCGCCAACGTCGAGATGTCGGTCGTCCGATCTTCCGCGAGGAGAGCCGCCACGCGATCCACGTGCTGAGGCGGCATCAGCGGCTCATCGCCCTGCAGGTTGACCACTATCACGTCATCCGCCCATTGTTTTAGCTGAGCGACCTCGGCGACGCGGTCGGTACCCGATGCATGCAGCGACGACGTCAGACGAACCTCGGCGCCAAAGGCTTCGCAGACAGAACAAACCTCCTCGCTGTCGGTGGCGATGACGATTTCGTCTGCTCCGCACCGGCACGCCGCTTCCCACGTCCATTGAATCAGCGGCTTTCCAGCAAGTTCTCTCAACATTTTATTAGGAAGACGGGTAGACCCGAGGCGAGCGGGCACTACCACTGCAAACCCCACCGTCAGTTAAGCTCCTCGTCTGTCAGTGGTCGCGCTTCCTCTTCGAGCATGACAGGAATCCCATCGCGAACGGGATATGCCAGCCTGGATACCCTACATACCAGTTCTTGGCGCTCAGGATGCCATTCTAAAGGTGCCTTGGTAACCGGGCAGACGAGGATATCGAGTAGTCGCTTATCCATGATGAAGTACCAGTGGTTCCTGAGATATTCTCGCACAATCGGAACAAAAGGCGGGTTTCAGTTGGCTACTCGCGACGCAGCAACCGGTCCACAAGCTGCGCGGCCCACCACTGCTCACGAAACGACGCCCTGACCGAATCACGTTCGTAGCGGTTGGCAACCCAATCAAGAAACGAAATCCCTTCGCGTGCATGCTCCACCTCATAACAGTCCAGAAAGTGATCAAGGATGCCGGTCTTCGCCTGACGTACGTGGCCATGCCACCAGAAGCGGAGCTGTTTTCTGGCCTCCGCAACCGGCCACCCCTCCTGCATCATCAGGTAAAGGGCCGCAACTAGTCCAGCGCGATCGGCACCCGATTTGCAATGCACGAGCACCGGGTACTCCATTTCGCGAAATAGTCGCCGAAGACCCAGCACCTCGTCGGCGGACGGTGCGTCCCTTGAACCCAAGGGAAAATGAATCAGCGTAAGCCCGAGACCCCGGCATACCTCCCACTCTAGTCTGTTTGATCCGATTTTCGTCTCGACACCGCGCAGGCTTAGCACGGTCCGAACTCCAGCGGCGGCAGCGCTACGCAACTGATACGGCATCGGATGGCTAGAGCGGAACACTCCGTCGGCAACTTTTGTCCGCCGGTTAAAGAAAAATCGGAAGATCGCGTGATCGAGCCACAGCATGTTCATCCAGGCACGAAAATAACCGAATCGATTCAGGGGGGGTAGATCTGGAATCCGGGCGGGAAGTTTCCCTGAACGGCTGTTCGGGTTCATAGCTAAATCGACCCGTCTGTCACCTGCAACCGACACCGAACTCACGCTGGGCATCCATTTTCCTCCGGCTCCACATCTGATTCACGGCTTACTCCCGTCCAGTTTTCGAAGTGTAGCGAGGCATTTCTTCACACGCTCAGACGCCGCGGGCTTCATTTCGACCTGCACGGGAACACTCCATAAATTTTCACGTTTAAACCGAGAGCACTTCACGGCATCCTTTTCTGTCATCAATACTGGTGTCTCTCCAGTTCCCTTGAAATCGCCACAGCGAAAAACATGATGATCTGGAAATACACGAGTTTCTGGCTGCAGACCCTGCGCTCTGAGGGCATCAAAGAAGCGCTGAGGATGCCCTATCCCGGCAAACGCGTAGAAGGTGCCGCAGTTCGCGAACTGCGATAGGTTGCGGCGTTCACCGGTCACAATGTTGACGGCATGAGTAATTCGCAGGTCGAATCGAATCGCTTTCTCCCCGTACGGATCGGCAGAAGCCCCGTTGACCCACAGAAGCGTTGCAAGCTCAGCGCGGTCTACTGCCTCTCTCAAGGGCCCAGCCGGAATCCGCCAGCCGTTTCCATATCCGCGACGGCCGTCAATGATACAGAACTCCAGATCCCTGGCCAGTCTATAGTGCTGCAATCCGTCGTCAGTAAGGATAATGTCGACATTTGGATCACGGGCCATTAGAAAATAGGCAGCGGCCACGCGATCTGGCGCCACCACAACCGGCGCCTGGGTCGTGCGTGCAAGCATGACCGGCTCGTCGCCACATAAGGCTGGATTCGAATCCGGATCAACCTGACGCGGGAATGGACCCTGACCGCCGTAGCCTCGACTCACAATACCTGGGTGCCAACCCAGCTCTCGAAGGCAACCGGTCAGCCACTGAACGCAGGGAGTCTTCCCGGTACCGCCAACACTGATATTCCCGATAACGACAACAGGAACAGGCAATCTGTTCGCATGGGCCCGTTGTTGTGCGCCAACCAAACTTGCAATGCCAATGTAAGGTTTGACTAGAATCCGAAGAAACCATGGGGGCGGGTCTGGCCGATACCAAACACGCTCGAGCCAGCGCCTCATGTAACAAGATCTTCCGGTTCCTGAAACTGCAAACGATATAGCGCGGCGTAAGCACCCTCTTTCTTTAGCAGATCCGCGTGGGTACCACTTTCAACGATATGGCCTCGTTCCATTACGACGATCAGATCCGCGTTTTGCACCGTTGACAGGCGATGAGCAATAACCAGCGTGGTACGGCCTGTAACCAGATGATCCAAAGCACTTTGGATTAGCCGCTCGGACTCGCTATCCAACGCCGACGTGGCCTCATCCAGCAGCAGGATGGGTGCATTCTTAAGCAATGCCCGCGCGATCGCGACGCGCTGTCGTTCACCCCCTGAAAGCAACACTCCATCTTGCCCTACCCGGGTATGAATCCCCTCCGGAAGCCGCTCGATGAATACCATCGCATTAGAAAGCCTCGCGGCCTCGATAATATCGGAATCCTTCGGTTGCGGCTCGATTCCATAGGCAATATTCTCAGCGATGGTGGCATTAAACAGCACGATATTCTGATCAACCAGCGCTATGTGCTGGCGAAGATCGCGCAACCGGTATTCTCGCAGGTCACGCCCATCCAGAAGCACTGCGCCTTCCTGAGGATCATAAAACCTGGGAATCAAGGACATCAGGGTTGTCTTGCCGCTTCCCGATTTGCCAACCAGAGCCACGCGCTTGCCTGCGGGGATATCCAGTTCGATCCCATCGAGCGCAGGTTGGCGGGATGTAGCGTAGGTATAACGCACTCCACGGAAAGCAATGACTCCTCGAGTATGAGCCAGTTCACGTGTTCCGGTGTCTTTTTCGCTCGGAGTGTCGAGAAAGTCGAACAGGTCGGCACCGGCAGACAACCCACGCTGCAATCGCTGACTCAGGTCGGTCATCGCACTGAGGGGTTGCCTCAGAAGCAGCATCGCGCCGACAAATGATACGAACGCCCCCGGTGTCATCTCATTCTGCATCGACGGAAGGGTGGCAAGATAGACCAACACAGCAACACCAACAGCTGCAATCAATTCCATGATGCCATTGCTTGCCGCGCCGGCAGCCGTCAATTTCACGCTCTGACGCCGCAGGTAGTCATTGGTTCGACTAAAGGCATTCAGCACCAGATGTTCGCCTCCGTAGATCTTCACCATTCGACGTCCGGTGATTGCCTCATCGGCTGAGTGCGTAATTCCCCCCATTGACTCCTGGATGCGCCGGGACAGCACCCGAAACCTGCGATTGACCCAGTTGAACAGCAAACTTAATGGAGGAGCGATCAAGAGCGTAAAAAGCGTCAGCTTCCAGCTCGTGTAGAACATAAGGCCGATGAGCCCGATCGCGCTACATCCATCCCGGACCACTGACGTCAGCACGCCAGTTGCCGAATCAGCAACCTGATCGGCGTGATACGTCAGCTTTGTCTGGAGGTCGGCCATACGGGCCTGATCATGGTGTGAAACCGGAACCAGGAGCAGGTGTTCAAACACTTCATCACGTAAATTCTTGACAACGTTCTGCCCAACCCAAGCCATCCCGTAAGCCGAACCAAAACCTGCCGCGCCGCGTAGTATGAAGACGATTAAGATTGCCCACGGAATCCAGTGAATCGTGACCGGATCATGTTTAATAAAGCTGCCGTCCGTCAGAGGCTTGATCAGACGTGCGACCGCAACATCCGTAGCTGAAAAGAGCAGCATGCAAAGCAGGGCCAGCGCGAACATTTTCCAGTAGGGGCGCGTGTATGCCAGCAATCGACGATAAATGATCATTGCAAGACTAGTGCAGACAGCTCAGAAAATGCAGAGGTCACGACGGATTCTTCCATTATGGTTGGCTCATGGTAGCAATACATCTGCCCACGTCGCTTAAACTATAAAGAACTTAAGCTTCACGAGATGCGCTTACCATCTTTTCGCGACCGGCGATGACATTGAACAGGAGCCCGAAAAATGAGCCTTGATGGTGATAAAACGCTGTTTCAGAAGATCATTGACCGCGAACTGCCGGCGACTTTTGTTCACGAGGACGAGCAATGTGTCGCAATCAGGGATATCCGACCTGCTTCTCCACTGCATCTCCTCGTGATCCCGAGAAAACCTATCCCTCGGCTTTGTGATACGAACAGCGAGGATGAGGCTCTGCTGGGGCACCTCCTCTTTGTAGCCAATAAGCTGGCTATTGCAAATGGGTATGGTGACGCATATCGCATTGCCATAAACAACGGAGAAGAGGCCGGGCAATCCGTCTTCCATCTACACATCCATGTGCTCGCGGGACGCCGCCTGCAGTGGCCTCCCGGCTAACGCGATCCGCGCAAACCGTTCGTGCTTGAAAAATATATTTCCGCATTGCAATACGGTTAATCACAGTTAATCCTCAGACGGTAACCGACGGGTTTTGCCGTGCACAATGGGAATCGATCAAGAACACATGAATTCAGCCTTGGTATTGACAACGACTAAAACACCATATCTTGTGTTTTGATTCTATATGATTCACTATTGTCTGCGGTCAACTTGAGGATGCTCAATCTTCAGGCTTGGCTATCGTCCGTCTAGAGGAGAACAGTATGGTCGCAGTAACGAAGAAGGCGACGGTAAAGAAGGCGACGGTAAAGAAGGCGCCAGTGAAGAAGGCAGTGGCGAAGAAGGCGCCAGTGAAGAAGGCAGTGGCGAAGAAAGCCGCCCCGGCGGTGAAGAAGACTGCAGCAAAAAAGGTGGTGGCGAAGAAGGCGCCGGTGAAGAAGGTGGTGGCGAAGAAAGCCGCCCCTGCCGCGAAGGCCGCGGCGAAGAAGGCGCCAACGAGGAAAGCCGCCCCTGCCGCGAAGGCCGCGGCGAAGAAGACAGCCGGAAAATCGAAGAAAAAATAAGATGCGCCTGAATAAGGCGCGTCAACACTGGCGCGCCTTTTTTTATTGACGAGCCTTCAAGGTCACTTTCGGCAGGCATCAGGTATGCTTGTCCATACGAAACCGATTCAGGAATGACTGCGGTGGGGACACTCTCAGCATGTTCTCCAAATAGATCGGCAGAACGTAGAGCGCGCGTTGCAACATAAGTCGAATCTCAGGAAGCCGTCACCGAGGTGATTGAGGATGTCAACCACAGACCCGTCGTCGATCTCCGAGAATCTTCAGCCTGTCGGATCCAGTTCCCTGCCGATGCGCGTCAATCTGACTGTATGGGCCGCAATGGCCGTACTGTTGTTCCTGGTGCTGGAGCTGCACCTGTTCGTCGCACTTCTAGGTGGACTCGCAGTATACGAGCTGATCGACCTGCTCTCGCGATGGCTCCATTTCACGACTCTGAATAACCGGCGTGCTCGTCGCATCGTTGTGGCAGTACTTGCTGCCGGCATTGTCGCCGGTCTGACTGCTGTGGGGTTGGGAATTACGTCCTATCTAAGACACGGCAATGAAAGCTTTCCCGCCTTGCTGCAGGAACTTGCCACGGCACTAGCAAGTCTCCGTGCCAGATTACCGGCATCCATGAGTGCCGGTCTGCCGGCACATGCGGAAACATTACGACTTGACCTCCTGCATTTGCTGCGTACGCATGCCGACGTTCTGTCGATCGCCGGTCGCGATGTAAGTATTGCTGTCGTACGACTCATGACCGGTATGGTCATTGGCGCCTTGCTTGCGTTGTACCAAACTGCGCCGAGCAAGAACATCGGCCCTTTGGCATCGCTCGGCGGCCAGGCAATTCGCCGGTTTGCCGACGCATTCCATCGAGTCGTCTTTGCTCAGGCTCGGATCGCGGCAATCAATGCGATTCTCGCCGCTCTATACCTGCTTCTTCTTTTGCCACTCCTCGGCATTCATCTGCCGATGGCAAAGACGATCGTAGTCCTCACCTTCGTCATTGACTTGATCCCGATCATCGGCAATCTGATCTCGAACTCGTTCGTGGTTGTCTTGAGCCTAACTGCCTCATTGTGGGTAGTCGCAGCTTCAGTTGCATTCCTGGTCTTTATCCATGAAATGGAATATTTTCTGGGTGCCCGCGTGGTCGGATCACACATCCAGGCACGCGCATGGGAACTGCTGCTCGCCATGTTGGTGCTTGAGGCAGCGTTTGGCCTTGCCGGCATCATCGCGGCACCGCTGTTCTACGCCTACTTCAAAAACGAGCTGATTGAGCATCGCTTGATCTGAGATACAAAATGAAAGTGCTGAAGGCGAGACGAACTGCAGGGCATTGTATCGGTGAAGGATGCCGGTAGATTAACGTCTTACAGATATGTTCCGTTGAATGCATCGTGGCAATCAGTTTCGGTCCCGCGTCACGGTTACCGCAAATTGCCTGCAAACAAATTCATTAACTGATCAGCAAAGTTTTCGTTTGCATGCCATACGGTTGGCGAAAGACCCATAGCCCGTAGGGTCCGTACACCACCTATACCCAAAATGATTTCCTGCTGGATACGCAGATCGCTGCCGTAAGGAAAACCCGTAAAACTCGATCTCTAGAGCTTGCGATCGGGAATGTAGCTGGCGAGGAATTCGTCCTCCTGAATCCGTGAAAGCTCCGATGCGCTAAGCGAGCAGGCGTCGGAATCGTAAGCCACTGATGCCACAATCCACCGGGCCTGGTCCGTATCCCAATACAGGTCGCAACCCAACGATGCAGCCATCTGCATGGCATCAGACAGCAACACGATGCCAATCTCTCCCCGATTGATGGACCAACGACATGATCTTGAATGCTATTGCCGGAAAAATGTGACTATGTAGTAATTATGCATCACTATTCGGATGCCGACCTGAATCCTTATTCACTCCGAATAAATTTACCTCCGACGAACACTGCATTTCAACGACCGCAGGCCTTTCCGAAATAATCAACCAGCCGCCTGCCCTGATTGAGTTGAAAAAATCTCAGACAAAGACCGGGTGCGCCATATATAGTGGCGGAATGCCAAGGCACACCATCACCCATCCAACGCGTGCTCGCGGTTCAGGAAAGTGTCGACTGACTTCCCAGGCTGCGCTTTTCATCCTCTGTGCTTCCACGTCAGGGTGCGTTTGGATTCGTCCTGCTCGGACGACGAACCAAAACCCCAGCCAGAAGCCGCCGCTCATGTTTGACCGCATTGAGTTGCAGCACCTTGGATGCCTGCACGGTGGCTGTCCTGTCTATTCGGTTGCGATCAACCAAAACGGGATAGTGAGCTATCACGGGTACCGGGATGTAACGGTGATCGGTCAACGAAGGACACGGGCCCGGGACACGGCTCTGCGCCAGCTCGCGATAACGTTGAATGATCCAGCAGTCTTTTGGCTGCATGCACGCTACACCCCTGGAAATGACGATTGCGGTGTCTGGTCATTGGATGGGGCGCTCGTGCGCATCGAGATTGACACCCCAACCTTTCGCAGGCAGATCGTGCATTATCTTGGTTGCCATGGAGCGCCAATGCTTCTGATCCACATCGAAAACGACGTTGACAGGGTGGCAGACATCCAGCGATGGGTCAGAAAACAGCCATCCGGACTCGAGACCAGTCCGTTACAGCACTGAAACGCGATGGTTTTTTGGTTGTATCATTATTGAGCTAATAATTGCAACGGACCAAAAGACCCCATGAATTGCACTGCGCCGAAACCAATTCCATGCTGTGTGACGACAAAGCAATGGGGTCAAGATGCACCGTATTGCGGCCGGCGATCCAGCGGGGACCGGAACTAAAAGCATCAACACCAGACCGAGGACACGATGACGGGGCAAACAGCACTAGTGGTCGATGATTCACGTTCGGCACGCTACGCCATGCGCAAGCTCCTTGAAGGAAGCGGGTATACCGTGGATACGGCCGAGAGCGCGCAGGATGCATACGTTTATCTGCAGCGAAAAACGCCAGCCATTATTTTTCTTGACCATCAAATGCCAGGCACCAACGGGCTTGATGTGCTTCGCGCACTGAAACGGAACACGAGCACCAGCGGCATCCCCATCGTCATCTGTTCATCGGATCGGCACACTACGTTCCTGCGGGTTGCACGTGATGCAGGCGCAGCCGACATCTTGGCGAAACCGCCTGACAATAACCAGTTTCGGGCGTTGATCCAGCAGCTGGGCAACGGCACAGCCACGAAGACACCGGAACCATCTAATTCGACTAGCGACCATCGGGTTACAACTGTCGTCATTGGCGAAACACGCAATAACTGGAAAGAGGCGCTCTCTTCTTCTGCTGACCCGCCACGCAGCAATTCAGCAAACGCAGTGCATACGGACGACACCGAGTTATCCCAACTTAAAAGCGAAGTTTCAGCGCTGAAACTGGAAGTGGAGATGCTTCGCCATGACCAACAGCGTCCGATCAATGACCTTGTGGACGAACTACTGCCGAGCCTCCTGCGAGCCATGGAGGCACCGTTAAGGAATCGTGCACGGCATACCACAGCACGTGTGCTACAGCGCGTAGCCGAACGTCTGCTGCAGGAGGCAAGCAACCTGCCAACGACGCAGGACGATGAAGGTGATCAGGGGCTCGGTTGATATCGCACGGATGACCAGACCAATGCCAACCATCCAAGAAGCAGCAACGTTCCACCGATGGGTGTGATCACTGCAATTGCCGGCACACCTGCCAAGCAACGTATATAAAGGCTGCCTGAGAAAAAGAAGATTCCCAAGGAAAAGGAAATCCCCGATAGTGTTTGCCCAGGACCAGGCTGTATCATCGTAAACAGGCCAAGCGCCAATAAAGCGAGTGCATGGTAAAACTCAAAGCGGACAGCCGTGCGCCAAAAGTCCATTAATTGTGACGACAAAACCCCCTGCATTGCATGGGCTCCCAAGGCCCCCATCACAACCGCCAAAAATCCATACATGGCCCCCAGAGTCAGCCAGATTCGTGCACGCATTCTTTTCTCCTTGCCGACTGCTCAAGCCACTGCCTGACTGTAGTGAATCTACCGACCAGTATTGATGCACGGCGGCCGCCCGCCACGGCTCTGGAATCGGGCCATGCTTCCGAAGCCCAGACAACCCTATAGCAGTCCGTCGGCTGATGGCAGTGCCAGAATTTTACCGACCTCGTCATCAAGCGCCATGTTGCTGGTATCAATAACAAGCTCGCAATGCTCGGGGGGCTCGAATGGGTCATCAATGCCTGTGAATCCCTTGATTTCTCCAGACCGCACCTTCTTGTACAGCCCCTTCGGATCTCTTTGCTCACAAACTTCCAACGGCGTCGCAACATGGACCTCGTAAAATCGGCCGTGAGATTCAACCGTGGCTCTGGCTTCAGCGCGGGCTGACCGGAACGGTGCAATGGCCGCGCAAATGCAAACCCCTCCATGCCGCGTGACCTCTCCAGCAACGTAACCAATCCGACGGATGTTGAGTTCCCGATCGGCACGAGAAAAGGTTAACCCCGAAGAGAGCATTCGACGCACAACATCGCCATCCAGAAGAGTCAATGGTCGCTGATGCTCTTTCTCGATCACTTCCGCGAGACGCTGGGCAATCGTCGACTTTCCAGCGCCGGAGAGACCCGTCATGAATACGGTAAAACCACGAGACTGACTAGACTGAATCAATGGGTTGCTCCGACAGGAGGGTCCGGCTGTGGACCGTTTAATTTTTTAGCAGAAAGACCGGAGGACTTTTCCACCGGGTTAACTTGTGAAGCATACTCAAATAGATCTTCGAAGTCAGTATCGGAAGCGTCGCAGTTCTTGCCCCAGGCTGGGAGGCAGACTCTATTCATTCAGATTCAGGCCCACGAGAATCCAGGAAGCACCTGCATCCTTGAAAGCCTCAACACGCCCGCACAGAATCATCAGTATACTTTCGCTACCGCTGCCTCCACGCGCCACGGTCTGCCAGCCGATCAAACGGTGCCCCGATCTTTTGACCGTTGCCGGAACACTCACTTCGAAATGATCCGGATATCCGAACCAAAGTCGTCATCATATTACCTGTTCTCGGAAATCACCTTTGTTCCTTCGACTGACATCCGTTACAGTCGCAGTCCTTAAGCAAGTCACGACGAACACATGGCAACCTATGCGTTTGGCGACATCCAGGGATGTACCGACGCCCTGGAGCGTCTGTTGAATCGAATCAAATTCGACACAACGGCGGATCGTCTCTGGTTCACGGGCGATTTGGTCAACCGGGGACCAGACTCGGCCGGGACGCTGCGCCTTATCCGGTCTCTCGGTTCAGTCGCTACCGTTGTCCTAGGAAATCACGATCTGCACCTTCTGGCGGTCGCTGCAGGGGGTAGACGGGGTCGCAACGATACATTTGACGACATATTGAATGCCTGCGACCGCGATGAGTTGCTCGACTGGCTCCTGCATCGGCCACTCATGCATCACGATGCGAAAATCGGTTGGTCCCTGGTTCATGCCGGGTTAGCACCGCAATGGACGATCATGCAGGCAGCTGCTTATGCCCGCGAGGCTGAATGTGCGCTACAAGGCCCTGACCGGAATGACGTCTTTAAACATCTCTACGGCAACGAACCAGCCGTCTGGAGAGAAGAGCTCTCAGGCATGCCGCGGTTGCGTTGCATCATCAACGCATTCACGCGATTACGCGTTTGCTCTCTGGACGGCGGCATGTTGCTTGAGTTCAAAGGGGCACCCGACGATCGGCCGAGCGACGCACTCCCCTGGTTTGAACTGCCCAGCAGACGCAGTCTGGGCCACCGCATCGTTTTTGGTCACTGGTCGATGCTGGGAAAAATCCATTGGGCCGATTCAAGTGTCTGGGGCATCGATACCGGCTGCCTATGGGGCGGCAAACTCTCCGCCCTGCATCTGGAAACCGGCGACATTATCAGCTGCCAATGTCCAAGTTACCGAAAACCCAGAAATTGACGGAATCCTCTTTTACGGTTGGATCGTCGGCAGCATTTCACCAAACCGGCGCCGCGAGTGCCAATCCGGCCCGAGATCACCTCCAAGCATCCGCCAATACAACCAGGGCATGTAAACCTTTTTCAGCCACCAGAAGCTTTTCCTTGGCACTCGAGGATCAAACGGGAAACTCGGTGTGACTACCCCATCATAGGAAAATTCGGCAAGCATCACCTTGCCGCGTGAGGTGGTAATCGGGCAACCGGCATAGCCATCATAATGAGCCTGCAATGGCTTGCCATCCATTGCAGACAGCAGGTTCTGAACCACTACCGGAACC
>OFHJ01000137.1_pt1 | contig 30240 bp, 27 predicted proteins | sample 1522001 | NCBI WGS metagenome assembly OFHJ01 (sample SAMEA2464838, study PRJEB22497) | soil metagenome | biome: Grassland; feature: Farmland; material: Clay | place: Australia | collected 2013-02-01 | depth 1.2 m | reverse complement strand
GTGCAACATCAGACCGCAGGTGGAAGTATTGGCTCTTCGTGGCCCCTGCGCTGCTTGCGATAGGCGTTTTCGTCATCGCACCGATAGGCTACGCAGCCTGGTTGAGCCTCAAGCACTTCAACCTGATTTTGGGCACCGACTCTTTCGCGGGACTTGCCAACTACAAGCGCGTCTTCACGCAACGCGAAATAGTCCGCGTAATTAGCGGCGGGCGCGAGAGTGGCAATTTACAGCGGTACATGAACAGTAACCCGCTGATTCCAGACGATTTTCTGGCGGGCCTGAGCATGGAGTTCACCATCCCTGGGCTAAACACGCCAGCTAAGGGATATGAAGCTACAGCCCTCATTGAAATCTGCGACAAATACCTTGAAGCGAAAATTCAAAAGAAGCTTCGTCCCAACCAATTGGGGCTGGCAAAGCAAGCGGAGATCATCGTACGTGCGACGGCCAAGGTTGGGATTATCGCTCTTATCGATGAGGTCACAGGATTCCAGCAGTTCCGTGCCAAGCAAGAACTGCAAATCAAAATCCAAGCTTTTATCGCCGATGAATTGCAGGAATGGGCGCGAATGTTCCCCCAGGATTTTTGGCTGGAATTAGCACGTCTCGAAGGGATTCGATATTCGGCTAGAAATCGGCCCCTCCGATGGGGCCGTTACATCATGATGTTCGTCTACGACGCTATCGACCCGGAGATCGGGAGCGTATTGCGCGAAAAAAATCCGAATCCCCATTTCCAAAAGAATCACCATCAGTGGCTGAAAGACTTCGGACGCGACAAAGTACATGACCAAATCGAGCGTGTGGTCACGATCATGAAGCTCTGCGACAACATGCAGGAGTTCCGGCAGAAGTTCGACAGAGTTTTCAAGCGAACCCCGCAGCAAATATCGTTTACCTGGCAGGAAGGTGCCGCATGACTAGGAGAGCCCAGAGCTTCCCGGCCCGGCCACCGGCTGGCGAGGGTCGATGAACAAATGAGAAGGCCGTGTATTGCTCGATGTACCGGAGACGGTTCCAGGGAATCCCGGTAGCGCGCTTCACTTCCTGCCAGCGGCCTTCTTCTATATGGGCCGCCACTATTTCCCCACTTACGAGCTATGGGGCGGACAGCATGTTGTTAAATGTGAGCACTGGACTCTTGATTTCCTCGAAACCGGCCAGTCGCTGAATCGTCTTCATGACATTGCGCAGAGCGGTTGCCTCGACATCCGACGGGAGATACCCTTCGTGGGCCACCCGGTTGCGAACTTTTAGCGCCTCAAGTGCCTCCTCAATTTCAATGCTGTTCGCTCCCGTAGCAAGCAAGATAACTGCGATTTGAGCACTTTGTGTTTCTCGGTTCAGAAAACTCTGAATCGCACGCTTTGCCATCACACTAGTGGAGGCCAGCCGACGAGCGACGACGAGTTCTAGGGCCGACATTACTTCGATGAACGCCTGGCGACGCTCCCCGAAATCCAGCGCTCGCGTCGCATTACCCAAAAGCTGCACTTCAGTTGACACATCGCTAAGACAACGGGTCCGCTGAAATCGTCGCCAGTCCTCCTCGGTGAGATATTCCGCATACCCACGACCCGGAGGCCTCTCCACCGTGATCCTCGACCCAGAGTTGGTCGGCAAGAATCGACGCCAATCCCGTGTCTGTTCGTTCCACCAGACCAGCGACAGCACTGAGCTGCAGTAGGTTCCAAGAGTGTCCCGTCGCGAATCCCAGGGTGACAGCTCTTCAAGCCAATACTGGCCGTACTGGTTGCGCAGCGTACTGATGAAATTCGACAGGCGCGGCTGTAGTTCCTCAATCACGCGTTTGCCGAGTGATGCATAAATCGGATCGTCCCCGGAGTCTTCGCCAAACGGCTCATTTAGGGCCTTTGGATTGCGCAATAGCGACACCATCTCCTCGACAGAAACATCTATCAGCATCTCGCCGCAGAGCGGCCCGCCTTCAAGCTTGGCCTGACGCCGCATGACGGCTTCGTCGAATTGCGTCCCATCTCTTTCCCACTTCAGAAGTCCTTGTGCCAGCTTCGCAGAGCGCTCGAACCAAATTCGGATTTCATGGGGGTCGCCCTCAGGCGTCAAGAATACGGCATCGTCTCGCCCGTTCGGTACGAAGCGGTGAAAGAGGGGACCGACGATCCTGAGTGGACCAGCAAAAGTCCTGGTCTCCAGACGCAGATGGAATGACATTTTAACGATCGTCATGGTCGACCTCTGCCTCACCGCAATGCCCAAAGTGTAAGCCACGGCGCCGTTTCGGCGCCCAGCGAACCAATGATTCCCGTTCCCGCGCGGGGGCCTTCCTTAGACCTTCAATTTAATATTGCCCGTTCGAACCCCGTGCCATTACAGGGACTTCCGAGTTTCTGCCGCACTTGGATTCCCGAAGCGGGAACTCGGAGGCGAACACGGGTTCGATATTGAATCGATGACCCCGTAGCACGACCACGACCCTGGGAGACCGGTCACCGCAATGACAGATGTCGCGACCGGCATAACTGAACGCTGCGCGGCAGATCATGGCCGAACTTCGCCGCTTGCGAAGTCTTATCGCATGAATTCACTGACAGTCTCGTTAACCGACACATTATGATCATCCGCAATCACCCCCTCGCAATGAACGCATGTGGGGCATGCACGTGCCAGGCGGTCGACGAGCACCGTGCCGCCGCACAAGGCGCAATTCCCGAGGCCGACCTCACGGTTGTCGGCGATTCCGAGCACTAGCGACAACAACTCCTCAATCGTGACATTCGATTGCGGGAAGCATGCCCTGTATGCTTCGTACGTTGCGCATAATCTCTCCCCGAACTCGAACGTCAGGTTGCTTCGACGAAGCGCTTTCGCCGGCAGCACATGGTAGGCGCAACAAAAGGCGGCGAGCACAGCCCCTTCGGCACGCGCGCGAGGCGAGTGCGTGAAGCGCATTAGTGACCGCGGCGACGGCCCACGACGCCTCGTCGCCTCCGGAATGCAGCTACGATGACGTAATTGTGCGAGCTGATGACGCGAGAGGTTTGTCAGAGCGGAAATGGTCTGGGTTCGCGCTTGATGAGCAATGAGCCGTTGCGCGAGTTCGTAACGCCTGCAATCCCGCAGGACTGGATCATCTGATGTAGGAGTCATTTTCCGCACGCCTCCCTGTATTGATTATCTCGTCAACGCTGAATATCTACCGTAACTCGCAATCTATTTGATGGCTTCCCCGGCGGGTTTAGGAGTACATTCGTGACTCCGGATTGGGGAGAACGAAGATGTCCAATCGATCCAGGAAGCCGAGGGAGCCAAGCGCTCTCTCTACAGTAGCGATGCCGCGCTGGCCGGGAGGCTCTTACCTTGAGCTGATCCAGGCATTCAACGACCGGTATCTCGAATGTCTTGCGCGTTCGGCACAGTGGGGAGATCCGCGAGCTCTGCCCGAGATTCTGGGTATCCACCGTCGACTTTGGATTGAGTTGGAAGCAGATGCACGACACAGGGCAAGTCAATGCCCCTTCGTCCTCGCCGACCTTCAATTCGGAAACGGCGATTGGTGGAAGGATGCACGGAGCGGACGGCGATCGGATCGCGGAGAGCGCGTCGACGGCATATGCCCGTGGATAATTAGCATGGAGATGGCCCGCGGCGTCTTGACGGTAGCCTGGTACACGGCGCGAGAAGACATTTGCTTGGCCATGCTGCTGATCGGGATGTCGGCGGAGGTTGCCGAAATTGTCGCGAACTTCAGCCTGCACGAACTCTGGCAATTTGCCGATCGACACCATGATTGCGTACGCCCGCGTCACGAAAATCAGCACGCATTCTGGGGTCGACTTCTCGGCGCGGCGACGCACGGTGATCGTGCCTCGCTCAATGATCTCCATCGGCACGCATTCCTCCTTTCGGATGCCAAGTGCGGACCGAGAGCCTCTACTCAAGAACGTGCACAGGAACCCCGCAACTGAAGGATTGCGATTCATCGCGCTCCCTGCCCTTTCATTGCCCTCTTCCACTTTTGCCGCGGGCACCCCAGGGTTTCGGAATGCAGTTAGCCAGCTAAATCCGGTGAGACTGGCTCCAACTATTCTTTGACCACGGCTGCGACCCGAACCATCGTTGCGTATCGAGAGACGCGAATATCAACCTTGGCTTCGCGTATTCCGGTGTCGATCATAGTCCCGTCGTCGGGCAATTGCGACAATCGGGCACAAAGCCATATTGATCCCGGGCTCTCGGGAGCTCTTCCCGCCAAACACCTGGGAACGCGCCAGACTGTTTCGCCGGATTTTCGGCGAAACTCTCTCTTGTGGATTGTGGCCGCCGTGTCAACATCCCACATGCGTGACAACTCGTCTCTGAACGGCCGGAACGACACATGAGCATCCTTCGCCATGGCCATCGACGAGTTCGCAGATTCAATTCCCGATCGGGCTGTCATCGCGCCTGTTTCGCTCTCGAGATGGGTGAATGAGGGTCTTCCCTCCTGCCAGGCGCTCCTGACCGCCCATGAAGTAGCCCGGCTCACGCGCCGCCCCCGTTGGGTGCTTGAGGCGCTGACTCTTTTCCGACGCTTCCCCAAGAAGCAGCGGTTTCATGGACGGCGAATCGGTTGGCGCCGGCATGACGTGCTGCTTGGGTGGGGCAGCGACGAGGGTCGTGATGACACCACGCCCGCGACGAGTTTCACCGTGGAACCCAAGCAGCGAGAGCTGCAGCTGCGCCCCCCGCCGTGTCGGCGCTCCCGGTCCCACCGGTCACACTGTTCGTCTGGCCGGCATGAGCAACTCGAACGGTTAGGGACGCGACAGAGCTGTAGATTTGTCGGCCCAAGAGATTCAGATTCGACGGTTCCCGATCAGCGAAAGCGGACGTCAGATCGTGCGTCCGAAACGCCGTGAGATCTCTTAGCCTCGATGATGCAGCGGCGTTTCTACACATGCACCCGGAAGAGGTGCGTTCACGCACCAAACAAGGACTCATCCCGGGAGCCAAGATCGGCCGACGCTGGGTCTTCCTGGAGACGGATCTCGCCGAGTTCGTGCGCTCGCTGTATCCTTTGAGGCGGCAAGCGCTGCAAGTGACAACCGCACAGGAGGACGTATGTCACTTATCAAGCGCAAAAAGTCGTCAGTGTTCTGGATCGACTTCGTTGCGCCGAACGGCGAGCGAGTACGACGATCTACTGAAACCAACGACCGCAAGTCGGCGCAGGAACTCCACGACAAGCTGAAAAGCGAAGTCTGGCGAATTCAGCGCCTCGGCGATCGGCCGAAGCACATCTGGCAGGACGCTGTCGTTCGGTGGCTGCGTGAGCAATCTCACAAGGCCTCAATCAACGATGACAAGAAGATCTTGCGATGGCTTCATCCGTATCTCGCCGATCGAGAGTTAGAGAGCATCAATCGAGCGTTGATCGAGAAGGTCATTGAGGCGAAGCAGGCGGAAGGATGCAGCAACGGGACCGTCAACCGAGTTCTCGCGCTGATGCGGGCGATCCTGCGGCGGTGCGAACGCGACTGGGAGTGGATCGATCGTGCGCCTGCGTTCCGGCTCTTGAAGGAGCCGACGCGGCGCATTCGATATCTCACTCAGGAGCAGGCGGTGAAACTCCTGTTGGAGTTGCCGACCCATCTGCGGGATGTGGCGGCGTTTGCGTTGGCGACGGGACTACGCCGCGCAAATATCACCGGGTTGACCTGGGAGCAGGTCGATCTGCGCCGCAAGCTCGCCTGGGTCCATCCCGATCAGGCAAAGGCACGGCGGGCGATCGCGGTCCCGCTCAGCGACATGGCCATGAAGGTCCTTGGACGTCAGGTCGGGCTTCATCCGGTGCACGTCTTCACTTACCAGAACAAGCCCATCTTTCAGGTGAGCACGATGGCTTGGTACCGCGCGCTCAAGCGCGCTGGTATCGAGAACTTCAGGTTCCACGACCTGAGGCACACCTGGGCAAGCTGGCACGTGCAGAACGGGACGCCGCTCTTTGCCTTACAGGAACTCGGCGGTTGGGAAACGGAGCGAATGGTGAGGCGCTATGCGCACCTGAGCGCGGATCACCTCGCGCAATGGGCCGGACATGCGCAAATCCATGGCACATTCCTGGCACACCCGCCGAGCTTCCTAAAATTGCTCGATGAGAATGTTATTGATATTCAATGAGTTAATGGTGGCCAGGGGCGGAATCGAACCACCGACACGCGGATTTTCAGTCCGCTGCTCTACCAACTGAGCTACCTGGCCGCCGCAGAAGGGGCCGCGTATTAGACCGGCCCGGGCCAGGCCCGTCAAGGCGGCCCCGGGCCAAGTGCTTGAAGGGCCTCGCATCTTTGCCGCCGGCGCGGGGCCCTTCCCGATCGCGGGCAGCGCCCCCATATCCATTTGGGTGTACCAGAGTCGCTCGTCATCGATTTCGCCCCGATCCCCCGGCTTCGCAGGGCGCCCGGTGCGACGTTCCCCCTCTCCCCCGGGGCCCCGTGCCGTTCTTCGCCAGCTTCGGTGCCGTCCCTGCACGACGTCGCTCCGCCCGTCGTGCCGCCTCTCTCTTCCGAGGGATAGCACTGTCCGGAAGCCGAGAGACTCCTCGCAAAATGTCGTCTTCGACGCGCTACACTTCGTGGCCACGCCAAGACGAAAACTTCGCGCCGTCGGCGGGAGCGAGACCGCGAGTGTCGCGCACGCGCCGCGCAGGGTTGTCCCTGGTGCAGGCCTGGAGAGCGCGACCTGAGCCGGTCCCCGATGAGGGGCCGGGCGTCCAGGGTTTGCCGCCGGCAGGCTGCCGGACGCGTTACCCGCAGTTTGTACTGGAGCGATGAACGAAGCTCATGAGCGCCATCCCGGCTGAATCGGCCTTACCCCCCCGCCTGGCCTCGGCGGGCGACATCATCCCCTGCGTCGAAGAGCTGAGCCACGTCAACGAGTCCCTGCACCGCCAGGAGGCTCTGCTCGGGGCTTCCGCCAAGGCGAGCCGCATGCTCCTGGAGGCCCCGGACGTCAACGGCGCCATCCCCGAGGTGCTGCGTCTGATCGGTGAGGCCGCGCACGTCGACCGCGTGAACGTCATGCTGGCCAAGTGCGGCCCCGAGGGCGAGCCGCTGCTGGTGGTCGCCGGCGAGTGGACCGCCGAGGGCGTGCCGCCGCACATCGACGACCCCGAGGCCCATGCCTGCGACGAGCGTGAAATCGCTGTCGTCTCCGCGGAGCTGCGGGCCGGACGCAGCGTGTGCCTGAACGCCGGTGACGGCGTCGCCGGCTGCACCTCGATCACCCGCTTCGAAGGCATCGGCACACAGAGCAAGGCCGTGGTGCCCATTGCGGTGGCCGGTGAATTCATCGGTGTCATCGGGCTCGACAATACCCGCCAGCACCGCGCCATCGAGTCCGCCGAGCTCGCCGCGCTCGAGACCGCCGCCAGCGTGATCGGCGCGGCGCTGCATCGCCAGCGGCTGCTCGATGACATGCGGCGTGAGCGGGAGCGCGCCGCCGATGAGCGCGCCACGGAGCTCGCCAAGGCCAACGCGGTGATCCGCGGCAACCTCGAGCGCCTGGCGAGCGAGCCCGACCTCAACAGTTTCCTCGGTCACCTGCTTCTCGAGGCCGTACGCCAGTTCGACGCGGATTCCGGCGCCGTGGTGGTCTCGCGTGACAGCCTGCAGGAGTGGCGGATCGCCGCACACGTGCGCGGCGGCCGGCTGGAAGAGCCCCCCTATCCGATCAGCGTCCCCACCGGCTCGCCCTTCGGCAACCGCTTCGGCCAGCCCCATGAGCCGATGTACCTCGAGGTCGCCCAGCAGCACCAGGAGTTCTGGCCCGGCATGCTGGCCTTCGACCAGCGCGAGGGCCACATCGGCAAGGTGGTCTATCCGCTGGTGTTCGGCTCGCGCAATGTGGGCTTTCTGGTCCTGCGCTTCCGACGCAACGCCGAGGACGTGCCGCACAGCGAGCTGCTGGTCGCGCTCGCCCAGCAGGCCACCCTCGCCGTGCAGCTGACGCGCCTCGCCTACCAGGCCAAGGAGGCGGCGGTGCTCGTCGAGCGCGCCCGCATCGGCCAGGAGATCCACGATGGCCTGGCGCAGGCCTTCACCGGGATCCTCATGCAGCTCGGCGCGGTGGAGGAAGCCCCGCCCTGCAAGAACAAGAGTTCGAGCCTCGCGATCACGCTGCAGCGCATCCGCGACCTGGCGCGCGATGGGCTGGCGGACGCGCGCCGCTCGGTGATGGCCCTCAGGCTCGACCAGACGCGCCGAGCGGGCCTGGAGCTCGCGCTGCGGCAGCTCGCCGAGCGCTCCACCGTGCCCGGCGGCGTGACCTGCACGTTCGAGGGCGGCGGCGTCACCACGGGACTCAAGCCGGAGCACGAGCATGAGCTGCTGCGCATCGCACAGGAGGCGGTCAGCAACGCCGTGCGGCACGCCCGCCCGCGCACCATCCGTATCACGATGGCCGACGAAGGCCTCCATTGGGTCATGACCATCGAAGACGACGGCCGCGGCATGGGCCAGAGCCCCGAGCGCTCCGAGCGCCACGGCTTCGGACTGACCAGCATGCGCCAGAGAGCCGGTGACATCGGCGGGGAGTGGCGGATCGAGAGCCGGCCGGGCGCCGGCACCCGCGTGAGCGTGCTCATGCAGAAGCGAAGAGCGGCATAGAGGTGGAGATGGCGGCGGTGATGCAGAAAAAAATCCGGGTGATCCTGGCGGACGATCACCCCGTGGTGCGCGACGGACTCGCGGCGATGGTCAATCAGCAGTCCGACATGCAAGTCGTGGCGGAAGCCGGCGACGGCGATGAGGCCATCGCGCTCTACGTGCGGCATCAGCCCGATGTGATGGTGCTCGATCTGCGCATGCCGAAGCTGGACGGGCTCGCGGTGGTGCAGCGGGTGCTCGAGATCAACCCCAAGGCACGGCTGCTCATCATGACCACATACGACGGCGACGAGGACATCTTCCAGTGCCTGAGCCACGGAGCCAAGGGCTACCTGCTGAAGGACGCGCCGCGGCAGGAGATCCTCTCGGCCATCCGGGCCGTGAGCGAGGACCGTCCCTACACCTCATCGACCGTGGCGGCCAAGGCGCTGCAGCGCATGGCCAAGCCCAGCCTGACCGAGCGCGAGCTCGACGTCCTGGAGCTCGTCGCCCAGGGCCGCAGCAACAAGGACATCGCGCGGCGCCTGTCGATCACCGAGGGCACCGCCAAGACCCACGTGAAGTCGATCCTGACCAAGCTCGACGCCATCAGCCGCACCGAGGCGGTCGCCGTGGCGCACAAGCGCGGTCTGATCCGGCTGTAGCGAACGCAGCGGGCCCGCGCCCGTGCACGCCGAGGGAACGCCTCGGCCGGAGCCCTGCCCTTGTTTGACTCCGACCGGAGGCGCAGGGCACAGGTGACGCTTCTGTGACACCTCCGTGAGCCGTTCATGGTTTCCTAAAGCCTATGCAACAGATCGGCGTCGTGGGCCTGTCCTACCGGCATGCAGGGGTGGACGAGGTGGCCAGACTATCCATTCCCAAGGCGGACCTGCCCGTCCGGCTGGCCTCGCTGCGCGAGGCGCTCGGCGTGGCGGAGCTGCTGTATCTCGGCACCTGCAACCGGGTCGAGCTTCTTTACGCCGCGCCCGACGGGTCGGCCGCCTCGGATCTGCGCCCGCAGGCCCTGGAGGAGCTCTCCGGAGAATCCTCGCCGCCGGGAACGGCGCCGCGGCTGCTGCGCGCCTGGGCGGGCGAGTCGGCCATCGAGCACCTGCTGCTGCTCGCCTGCGGCCTGGACTCGGCGCAGGCGGGCGAGCGGGAGATCGCCGCGCAGCTGCGCGATGCCTGGGAAACCGCCCGCGAGGCCGGCACCTCCGGTCCGCTGCTCGACCGCCTGCTCGGCGAGGCGCTCAGCATGGCCAATCGCATGCAGCGGCTTCGGGCCGGCGTGCGCCCCCCGTCGCTCGCCGATCTCGCCGCCGAGCGGATCCTGCGCCATCTCGACGGCGTCGCCGCACCGGTCGCGCTGGTCGGGGTGTCTCCCATGACCCGCCGCTGCGGCCTGGCGCTGCACGAGGCGGGGATCGCGCTGCGCGTCGTGAACCGAACGCTGGCCTCGGCGCAGGAGTTCGCCGAGAGCGTCTCGGGCGAAGCACTGTCGCTCGAAGCATTCCGCGACGGGCCGCCGCCCGTCGGCGCGGTGATTCTGGCCGCCGGCGGCGGCGAGCCCGTCCTTGACGAGCCGGTCCTGCGGCGACTCGCCCAGGGCGCCGGACGCTCGCACTCCCCAGCACCTCTGCTCATCGACTTTGGCGTCCCACCCAACGTCGACCCCGGCGCAGCACGGCGCACGGGCCTTGCGCGGGTTGGGATGGATGAGCTCGTGCAAACGGTCCAGGAGCGGCGCCTGACCGAGCTGATGCGCCTGGCTCCGGTGCGCGCCGCGATCGATGAGCGGCTCGCCCGCCTGCGCGCCGAGATGGCCACGCGCGCCATCGGTCCCCGCCTGGCGGAGCTGCGTGCCTTCTTCGAGCAGATCGCGGCCGAGGAGGCCGAACGGGCGCTGCAGACGGAGCTGCACGCGCTCGACGCCGGTCAACGCGAGGCCGTGCTGCGCCTCGCCGAGCGCGTGGCGCACAGCCTGGCGCATCTGCCCATCGCCGGCCTGCGTGCCGCCGCCTCCCAGAGCCCTCCGGAGGCGCTCGAGGCGTTCTTCCGTGCGGCCCGGCCGCGCCACCGCGGCCGCTCGGCGCACCCGGACCGCCTCCCCCATCCCCTTGAATAAAAAGCCATTACCATATCCGCCATGACCCATCCTCGTTCCCAAGAGCTCTACGAGCGCGCCTGCCGCGTCATCCCCGGAGGCGTCAATTCTCCCGTGCGAGCGTTCCGTGCGGTGGGGGGCGCGCCTCTGTTTTTTGTGAGCGGAAGAGGACAGCACCTCGTCGATGCCGATGGGCGGCAGTACCTGGACTTCGTCGGCTCGTGGGGTCCCTTGATCCTCGGTCATGCACACCCGGAAGTGGTCGCGGCCATCACGGAGGCCAGCAGTGCGGGCACGACGTTTGGTGCGCCGTGTCCCGGCGAGGTCGAGCTGGCGGAGCGGGTGGTGGCGTCCTATCCCGGTATCGAGCAGGTCCGCTTCGTCTCCTCGGGGACCGAGGCGACGATGAGCGCCATCCGCTTGGCCCGCGCCATCACGGGACGCGACCTCATCGTCAAATTCTCCGGCTGCTACCACGGCCACGCCGACCACCTGCTGGTGGCGGCGGGCTCGGGGCTCGCGACCTTCGGCCAGCCGTCCTCCGCCGGCGTACCGGAGCCGTTCACCGCCTGCACCCGGGTGCTGCCGCTCGATGACGAGGATGCGCTCGAGGCACTGTTTGCCCGGGAGGGCGGACGGATCGCCGCCGTGATCATCGAGCCCGTGCCGGCCAACCACGGGCTGCTGCCCCAGCGGCACGAGTTCCTCGCCCGGCTGCGCGAGATCACCCGCCGGCACGGCACTCAGTTGATTTTCGACGAAGTCATCTCCGGGTTCCGCCTCGCCCGCGGCGGTGCGGCCGAGCGGCTGGAGCTGACGCCGGACCTGGCCACCTTCGGCAAGGTGATCGGCGGCGGGCTGCCGGTGGGCGCCTTCGCCGGGCCTCGGCACATTCTTTCGCGCCTTGCGCCCGACGGGGACACGTATCAGGCCGGCACCCTGTCGGGCAACCCCGTGGCCATGGCGAGCGGCATCGCCACGCTGGATGTGCTGATCCGAGAGGACGGCTGGCGGCGGCTCGAGGCGCTCGGCGCACAGCTCGAGCAGACTCTGAAGCCGGTGTTGGCGCAGGCGCCTTTCCCCGTGCACCTGGTGCGCGTGGGCTCGCTGTTCTGGCTCTCGCTCCACGAGGCGGGCGCGCTGCGCACCGCCGAGCCTCTGCCGCAGCAGGCCGTGCAGCGTTTCGGCAGGATGTTCCATGCGCTGCTCGCCGAGGGCATCTACTTTCCTCCCTCGGCCTACGAGGCGTGCTTTCTCTCGCTCGCCCACACCGCGGCGGACTTCGAGCGGCTGGCGGCGAGCGTCGGCCGGGCATTTGCCGCCTCATGACCTTCCGCAGGACAAAAGGGCCACGCATCCTGCAGCTGACGGTCATGGCGCTGGTGGCGGTGTGCACCGTGCAGGTCGGCTGGTGGCTGTACGACCAGCATCGCTATGCCGTGGAGAAGGTGAGCGAGCTTCACGCATCGTATGCGCAGCAGGCTGCCGCGGCCAACGCCCTGCTGGCGGCCGGCACGCCCGCGACCAGAGTGCTTCGGCTGCTCCCGAAGGTGGTGCTCGTGCGCGGACGGGCCGAGGTCTCACCCCGAGCCGAGCGCAGCCTGTTGGCCGAGGAGCACCTGCGCACCATCCAGTACGCCTGGGAAGGGGGGTTCTTCCTGCTCGCCCTCGGCGCCTGCCTCGTGGTGATCGCGCGCGCGCTGCGCGCCGAGGCGCTGGTGATGCTCGAACAGGACAACTTCCTGCAACTCGTCTCGCATCAGTTCAAGACCCCGCTCGCGAGCCTGCAGCTCTCGCTCGAGACCCTGGCGCTGCGGCCGCTGTCGGCGGAGCAGTCGCGCGTACTCACCGAGCGGATGCTCTCCGACCTCTCGCGCATGGAGGGGATGGTGAGCCGCATCCTCGAGAGCGCGCGGATCGAGCGCGGCCGTGTCGAGCTGCGGCGCGAGCCGGTCGACCTGGGCGGCGCCGTCAGAAGAGTCACGGCGCAGATGGAGGAACGCGCCCGGGAGGAGCGCATCACCGTCACCGCGGACATCGAAGCCGGCCTGTTGGTGTTCGCCGACCCGCTGGCGCTCGATGTCATCCTGCGCAATCTCCTGGAGAACGCGCTCGCCGCGGTCTCTCCGGTCGGCGGCGGCAGCATCGTGCTGAGCGCCCGGCGCTCGGGCCCCGAGGTGGAGCTGACGGTCCGCGACAGCGGCGTCGGCTTCCGGCCGGCCGACGGCGCGCGGTTGTTCGAGAAGTTCACACGGCTGCATCCCGGCGGCGGCAACTACCACGGGACGGGCCTGGGACTGTACATCGTGAAGCGCCTGATGGCGCTGATGAGCGGCCGGGTCAGCGCGCACAGCGAAGGAGCGGGACAGGGCTCGCGCTTCGTGCTGGCGTGGCCGGCCGCGACGGGCAATGCCCAGGACGGCCCCGAGGAAGCGGGGGACGGGATGGGCCGCGCAGACGGCGACCGGCTGGCCGGGACGGCCGGGCCGCAAGGACACGCCGGGGACGGCTACCGATCATGAGTGCCACCCCGGACAACTCTCGTCGCATCCTCGTGGTCGAGGACGATCCGCACCTCTCGGCCGGCGTGGTCGAGAACCTGCGCGCGGAAGGGTACGACGTCGACGCCGTCGGCGATGGCCGCCGCGCGCTCGAGTCGCTCTCCGGCCAGACCTACGGCCTCGTGCTGCTCGATGTGATGCTGCCGGAGCTCGACGGCTTCACGGTCTGTCGCACCCTGCGCGAGCAGGGCAACAACACCCCGGTGCTCTTTCTCACCGCTCGCGGCGACCCGGCGGACCGGGTGCGGGGGCTGGAGGCCGGAGGCGACGACTACCTGCCCAAGCCCTTCCACCTCAAGGAGCTGCTGCTGCGCGTGCGCGCCATCCTGCGGCGCTGGGACTGGTACCAGAGCGCCTCGGCAGACAGCGGACCGCTGCGCTTCGGCGGCAACGAGGTGGACTTCCGCGCCTTCCGCGCGCACGCCTGGAACGGTCTCACCCAGGAACTGACGGAGAAGGAGGCGATGATTCTGAAAGTGCTGGCCGAGCGTCCCGGGGAAATCGTCTCGCGCGAAGACCTGCTCGAGCGTGTGTGGGGCTATGACGTGTTTCCCTCCACGCGCACCGTGGACAACTTCATCCTGCGGCTGCGCCGGCGCTTCGAGCGCGATCCGGCCAACCCGCGGCATTTCCTGACGGTGTGGGGCGTGGGCTACCGCTTCGTGATCGAGGGCGAGGCATGAGCGCGCCTCTGCGCATCGGTACGCGCGCCTCGGCTCTCGCCCTGTGGCAGGCGCGGCACGTCGAAGGCCTGATCGGCGCGCTCAGCGGGCCCCCCGGCGTCGAGCTGGTGCCGGTCATGACCACCGGCGACCTGCAGACCGAGGTGCCGCTGTGGGCGGTGCGCGGCCGCGCCTTCTTCACCAAGGAGCTCGACCGCGCCCTGCTCGAGGAGCGCGTCGACCTCGCGGTGCACAGCCTCAAGGACCTGCCGACCGAGCTGGAGCCGGGGCTCGCGCTCATCGCCGTGCTGCCCCGCGAGGATCCCCAGGATGCGCTCGTCAGCCACAGCGGCCAACCGCTGGCGCAGCTGCCGCCCGGCGCCCGCATCGGCACCAGCAGCCTGCGCCGCCGCGCCTTCCTCGCCCGCGCCCGCCCGGACCTCGAGCTGCATGAGCTCAGGGGCAACGTGCCCACACGGCTGCAACGGCTGCAGCGGGGGGAATTCAACGCCATCGTGCTCGCCGCGGCGGGCCTGAAGCGGCTCGGCCTCGAGCCGCACATCACGCAACGTCTGCCGGTCGAGGCCTTTCCGCCGGCGGTGTCCCAGGGCGCCATCGGCGTGTGCGCCCGCGCCGGCGATGCGCGCACGGCACGCTGGCTCGCTCAGCTCGATGACCCGGCGACACGGCTGGCCACCACGGCGGAACGCGCTTTGCTGCGGCGCATCGAAGGCGGCTGTCAGGTGCCGCTGGGGGCGCTCGCGACACTGTCAGGCGCGACGCTGCGCCTGCACGCCGCGGTCTGCGCGCTCGACGGCTCGCGGTACCTGAGCGCCGACGGCGAGGCAAGCGCCAGCGAAACCGACGCGCAGACCCTGGGCGAGCGCGTGGCGGAGCAACTGCTCGCCCAGGGCGCGGCCGCCCTCATCGCCGAGCAGCGCACGGCCCCGACGCCGGGGAGGACATGACGGTGTCGAAAGCCGTCGTGGTGACGCGGGCGGAGCCGGCCGGAGGGCCCTTGAGCCGCGAGCTCGAGCAGTTGGGACTGTCCGTGCTGCGCTGGCCGGCGATCGGCATCGCGCCCGCCGATCCCGCGGAGCTTCACCGGGCCCTGACTCGCGACGCCTTCGACTGGATCGTCCTCACCAGCCGCCACGCTGTCGCGGCAGTCACCGAGCTGCTGCCGGCGCCTCCGCGCGGCGTGCGCATCGCGGCGATCGGGCCGGCCACTGCCGAAGCGCTGGGCGAGCGGGGCTGGCCGGTCGATCTCACCGGCGAGGCCGGCGCCGAGAGCCTGCTGAGAGCGTTCGAGACCGCAGGTGTCCGCGGCCGGCGCATCCTCCATCCCACCAGCTCGCGCGCGCTGCCGGCGCTCAGCGAGGGGTTGAAGCGTCTCGGCGCCGAGGTCGTGAGCGTCGAGGCCTACCGCACGGTTCCCGCCTCTCTCGATGTAAAGACCTGCCGCGCCGCGATCGCGCGCGGAGACATCGGCGCGGTCACGTTCGCCAGCCCCTCGGCCGTCATCGAGCTCGAGCATGCACTGGGGAGAGGGGATTTCCAGCGTCTGCTCGCTGCGGCCCCCGCGGTGGCCATCGGCCCGACGACGGCGCATGAGTTGACCGCGCGTGCGATTTCGCCCGTGGTGGCCGAGCCGCATACGCTGCACGGGCTCGCGCTGAGCTGCCACGCGCTCACCGGCGAGGCGGGCCGCGACAGCGGCGAGCGCCCGGGCGCGGGCGGCGGGACGGACGAAGGATCCCGGGAAAGAGGCCTGCAACACGATTCGCGAGGCGCCGACCCCGTACATGAAACGGCGCTGCGTGCCGAAAAGAGGTTCGAGTCATGAGTTTTCCCAACATACGGCCCCGCCGAACGCGCCAGACGGCTCTGTGGCGGCGCATGGTCCGCGAGACCCGTCTCACCGCCGACGCGCTCATCTATCCGCTGTTCGTCGTCCCAGGAGAGGGCGTGCGCCATCCGGTCTCGAGCATGCCGGGCATCTCGCAGCTCTCCGTCGACGAGGCGGTGAAAGATGCCCGCGCCGTCGCGGACGCGGGTGTGCCGGCGGTGCTTCTGTTCGCCGCGCCGGAGCAGAAAGACGCGCGCGCCAGCGCCGCGCTCGATCCGCACGGGCTGGCTGCCCAGGCCATCATGGCCATCAAGTCGGCTTGCCCGGGTCTGATGGTGTGGGCCGACGTGTGCCTGTGCGGCGCCACCGACCACGGCCACTGCGGGCATGTCCTTCCCGGTGGAGCGATCGACAACGACCCCTCGATCCAGACGCTCGCCGAGGTCGCCCTCAACTACGCCCGCGCCGGCGCCGATGCGGTCGCGCCGAGCGACATGATGGATGGGCGCGTGCAGGCGATCCGGCGGGTGCTCGACCAGGACGGCTTCGCCATGACGCCGATCGTCTCGTACGCGGCCAAGTACGCCTCGTCCTTCTACGGTCCGTTCCGCGAGGCGGCCGAGTCCGCGCCCGCCTTCGGCGACCGCCGCAGCTACCAGATGGACCCAGCCAACGCACGCGAGGCGCTGCGCGAGGTGTTGTTGGATATCGAGGAAGGGGCCGACCTCGTCATGGTCAAGCCCGCGGGGCCCTATCTCGACGTCATCCACCGGGTGCGCGAGGCGGTGCGGGTGCCGCTGGTCGCCTACCAGGTGAGCGGCGAGTTCAGCCTGATCAAGGCCGCCGCCGAGCGCGGCTGGATCGAGGAGCGCGCGGCGGTGCTCGAGACCCTGACCGGCATTCAGCGCGCGGGGGCCGACCTCATCATCACCTACTTCGCGCCCGAGGTGGCGCGCTGGCTGCGCGAATGAGCGCTCCGCAGCCGGAAACGCCCGTCTTTCTCGCCGCCTGCCGCCGCGAGCCGGTGCCCTACACGCCCATCTGGATCATGCGCCAGGCGGGCCGCTACCTGCCCGAGTACCGCGCGCTGCGCGCCAAGGTGGATTTCGAGACGCTCACCCGCACGCCCGAGCTCGCGGCCGAAGTCACTCTGCAGCCGCTCGCGCGCTTTGCGCTCGATGCGGCCATTCTCTTCAGCGACATCATGACGCCGCTGCAGGGCATGGGCGTCGATCTCACCTTCGATCCGGGCCCGGTGGTGCGCGAGCCGGTGCGGACGGAGGCGGCCATCGACGGCCTGCGCGCGCTCGAGCCCGGGCGCGACGTGCCCTTCGTGTTGGAATCCATCCGGCTGATTCGCGCCGCAGCGCCGCGGGGCGTGCCGCTCATCGGCTTCGCCGGCGGCCCGTTCACCCTCTTCTGCTACCTGGTCTGCGGGCGTCCCGAGAAGGAGTTCGAGACGGCGCGCGCGTTTCTCTACTCCCAACCGCAGGCGAGCGTGCGCCTGCTCGAGCGGCTCGCGGACGCGATGGCCGCCTACCTCGCCGCCCAGGCCGCAGCCGGCGCGCAAGCGCTGATGCTGTTCGAGTCCTGGGCGGGACTGCTCGCGCCGCAGCAGTTCGAGCGGTTCGCGCTGCACGCCGCGAAACGCACGCTGGCCGCGCTGCGCGGCACGGGCGTGCCGCTCATCTACTATGCCAACCAGGGCGGTGCGCTGATGGAGGCCATCGCCGGCCTCGATGCCGAGGTGATCGGCGTCGACTGGCGAGTGCCGCTCGATCAGGTGCGCCGGCGGCTGGGACCGGGCAAGGCGGTGCAGGGCAACCTCGACCCGGCGGCGCTGTTCGCCGCGCCCGATGAGCTCGAGCGCCAGGCCGCGCGCGTGCTCGCCGAGGCCGGTGCCGCGCCGGGACACATCTTCAACCTCGGCCATGGCATCTGGCCCCACGCCGACCCGCAGGCCGTGGCGCGGCTGGTCGACTATGTACACGAGCGCTCCGCACGAGCGGCGCGCGCCGGGGCCGCCTCGTGAGCTCCCCGGCCGGCGGCGAGGATCTGGCCGAGGCCGCGGCGGCCTATTTCCGCGACCTGCAGGCTCGAATCTGCGCCGCATTCGAGGCGTTCGAGCCCTCGTGCCGCTTCGAGGCGCGCGCCTGGCGCCGGCCCGAGGGGCATCGCCTCAAAGGCGCCGGAGAGTCGCGGCTGATGCGCGGCGCGGTGTTCGAGAAAGTCGGCGTGAACGTGAGCGATGTCTGGGGTGAGTTCTCCGAGCAGGCCCGGGGCCAGGTGCCCGGCGCCGAGGAGTCCGGCGGGCGCTTCCTCGCCTGCGGAATCTCGCTGGTGGCGCACATGACCAATCCCTATGTGCCGGCGGTTCACATGAACCTGCGATATCTGCGCACCAGCCGCGCGTGGTTCGGCGGCGGCACGGACCTGACGCCGACCTTCCCATTCGAGCAGGACACGGCGGAATTCCACGCCGCCCTGCGCGCTGCCTGCGACACGTACCGGCCCGACGCCTATCGCGAGTTCAAGGACTGGTGCGACCGGTACTTCTACCTGCCCCACCGGCACGAGCCCCGCGGCGTCGGCGGCATCTTCTTCGACGAGCTCGCCGGCACCGATGCCGAGGCGGACTTCGGCTTCGTGCGAGCAGTGGGCGAGGCGTTCCTCGGCGTCTACCCCCGGCTCGTCGCGCGACGCAAGAACCTGCCCTATGACGAGGCGGCGCGGGAGAAGCTTTTGTACAAGCGCGGGCGGTACGTGGAGTTCAACCTGGTCTATGATCGGGGTACGAAGTTCGGCTTCCAGACCGATGCCGATCCCGAGGCCTACCTCATGAGTCTGCCGCCGCTGGTCAGATGGTAAAGCGCGCCCGTCTGAAGCTCAGGACCTGCACGCCGCTGCTGTGCGCGGTGGGATTGGTGCTGAGCGCGTGCAGCCAGCAGGGCTCGCACTTCCTGTCGACCCCCTCCACGCCGGCCACCCCGCCCGCCCCTTCCGCGCCCGCCCCCCAAGAGCCGCGCGCCGCGCTGCGCGCCTCGACGCTCATCGCCATGCCGGTCGAGTCCCGCTCCGGCCGGGTGCTCGGGCAAATCAAGGACATCGTGTTCGACTCCAACGGGCGCGCCACACACGTCATCGTCGCGTACGGCAAGGACAGCGGCGCCGGCGGCAAGCTGGCGGCGATTCCCTGGTGGACGGCCGTGTCGGACATCCACCATGGCAGCCTGGTGTTGAAAGCGACGCGGCTCGAGGGCGCGCCCAGCTTCGGGTCCGACAGCTGGCCGGACGTGAGCAATCCGTCCTGGAGCAACACCGCCGACGATTACTGGACGATACCGGTCGACTCGACTTCGCGCTCTCGGGCGCGATCCACCAATTGAATGCGGATCGCCCGTTGGATCCTGGGGCTGGCCGCCGCGCTCGTGCTGCTCCTCGCCGCGGCGCTGGTCACCCTGACTCTGTTCATCAACCCCGACCACTACCGGGGCGAGATCGACCGGCGGGTGAGCCTCGCCACCGGCCGGCCCTTCGTGATCGAGGGCCATCTGCGCCTGTCCTGGTTTCCGTGGCTCACGGTACGGGTCGGCCCCGCGCGCCTCGGCGCCGCCCCCGGACAAGCGGGGCCGGACCTGATCGACTGGCGCTCCGCCCGCGTGAGCGTACGGCTGCTGCCGCTGCTGTTGCACCGGCGGCTGGACATCGGGCAGATCCGCCTGCGCGGCGCGGACATCCATCTGTGGCGGGAGCCGGACGGCCGGGGCAACTGGCAGGACCTGCTCGCTCGGGGGCACTCGCAGTCCGCGCCGCCGGCCGCCCTGCCCGCGGTCGGCGGCCTGGACATCGCGGACGGAACGCTGCATTACGTTGACAGCCGCGGAACGCCGATTACCCTGACACACTGGCAACTGCACGTGAGCGCCTGGCGATCGGGCGCGCCGCTGACGGTGCGCACCCGCTTTCTGCTGCAGGGCGGTCCGCGGCCGGGGGTCCCGGTACGGCTGCGGGTTAAGCGGCTGCAGCTCGAGTCCTCCCCGCTCGCCGTCTCGGCGCCCGCCGTGTCGCTCGAGGTCGCGGACGTGACGGTGCGGGGCAGCGCGACGCTCAGGCGCAGCGCGACTCGTCTCGGCGGCTCCGGTTCCCTGGCACTCGAGGTCCCTTCGGTACGTCGTCTCATCACGCTGTTGCACATCAAGGCCCGCCTGCCCAAGAACCCCGCAACGCTCGGGAAATTCTCGCTGAAGGGACGCTGGCGCCTGACAGACGGCGCGCTGGCGCTCGATCCGCTCACCGCGCGGCTCGATGCGACGACGCTCACCGGCTGGGTGGATCGCTCGGGCGGCCCGCGGCCGCTGTGGCGCTTCGCCCTCGAGGCCGACCGGATCGACGTCGGGCGTTACCTGCCACCGACGAGGAAACATCCCAAGCCGCTCGTTCTGCCGATCAAGGCGCTGCGCGCCCTGCACGCGCGCGGCACGCTGACCGTCGAACGGGCGAGGTACAAAGGGACGACCCTGCGGAACGTCCGCCTCACGGTGCAATGAGCATGGGCAAGCCCCGCCCGCCCGATGCAGCCCCCGCGGCCGATGCCGGCCCGCTCTTCTCCGGCGCACTGATGGAATGGCATGCCCGCGGGGGGCGGCACGAGCTGCCGTGGCAGCGCGACCGCAGCCCCTACCGGGTCTGGGTCTCTGAAATCATGCTGCAGCAGACCCAGGTCGGCACCGTGATCCCCTATTACGAGCGCTTCGTGCAGCGCTTTCCCGACGTCGTGGCACTCGCCGGCGCGCCGCTCGATGAGGTGCTGCACCTGTGGTCGGGCCTTGGGTACTACGCGCGGGCGCGCAACCTGCACCGCGCCGCGGTCTGTATCCGCGACGAGCACGGCGGGCGCTTTCCGGAGAGCTTCGATGCGGTGGCCCGCCTGCCGGGCATCGGCCGTTCCACCGCGGGGGCCATTCTGGCGCTGAGCCGGGGCCAGCGTTTTCCCATTCTCGACGGCAACGTGCGGCGCGTGCTGTCGCGTCAGTTCGCAGTGGAGGGCGGCGCGTCCGACCGCGCTGCCGTCCAGCGGCTGTGGCAACTCTCGGAAGAGTGCACTCCCGCGCAGCGCGTCGACGTGTACACGCAGGCGATCATGGATCTGGGCGCCACGATCTGCACGCGCCGCAACCCCGCCTGCGGTCAGTGCCCGGTCGCCGGGCGCTGCGTCGCGCGCCTCACCGGCCGCCAGCACGAGCTGCCCACGGTCAAAGCCCGTCCCGAGCGGCCTCTGCGGCAGGTCTTCGTGGTCGCAGCCCGGCGACACGATGGCAGCGTGCTGCTCGAGCGTCGCCCGGACAGCGGCATCTGGGGAGGGCTGTGGTGCCTGCCCCAATTCGACACCCGCGCCGAGGCCGAGGACTATCTGAGGCGCACCCTGGACAACGCCACGCCCCGGCCGCTCGAGGCGCTGCGGCATGCGTTCAGTCATTTTGATCTTGTCATCACGCCGCTTCTGGCCCATTGTTCGGGCACCAGCGCGCCGGACCCGGCGCGGCATGCCTGGTACCGCGCAAGCGCCCCCGGGGCGCTCGGCCTTCCCGCTCCGATCTCGAAGTTCCTGCGGCGCCTGGAGACCGAAGCGGTCCAGGAGCAGCTTTTGGATTGACGACAAGTGGAGATGGCCGTGTCCCGAATGGTGCAGTGTGTGATGTTGAAACGCGAGGCGCCCGGCCTCGACCGTCCGCCCTATCCCGGCGAGCTGGGCAAGCGCATCTATGAGCACGTCTCGCGCGAAGCCTGGGCCCGCTGGGTGCAGCACCAGATCATGCTGATCAACGAGTATCGACTGAGTCCCGTCGAGCCCAAGGCGCGCCAGTTCCTCGAGGCGGAATTGGAGAAGTTCTTCTTCGGCGCCGGCTCGAGCCGACCCGAAGGCTACGCACCGCGCGAGGAGCCGCGAGACTGATGTCCGAGACCCCGACGCTGAACCCCCGCGTCCGCGAAGTCACCGAACGCATCCGCGAGCGCAGCCGCGACTCGCGCGCCGCCTACCTCGAGCGCATGAGGGCCCAGTCCGGCGGGCCGGCCCGCACGCGGCTCTCCTGCACGAACCTGGCGCACGCCTTCGCCGCTTCGGGGCCCGACAAGGAGGCGCTGAAGGCGCTGCGCTGGCCGAACCTCGCCATCGTCACCTCGTACAACGACCTGCTCTCGGCCCACCAGCCCTTCGAGCGCTTCCCCGGCCTGATCCGCCACGCCGCCCGCGAGGCCGGCGCCACCGCCCAGGTCGCAGGCGGCGTGCCGGCCATGTGCGACGGCGTGACCCAGGGCCAGCCCGGCATGGAGCTGTCGCTGTTCAGCCGCGAGGTGATCGCGATGTCCACGGGCATCGCGCTCTCGCACGGCATGTTCGATGCGGCGCTGTACCTGGGCGTGTGCGACAAGATCGTGCCGGGGCTGCTGATCGGGGCGCTCGCCTTCGGGCAGCTGCCGGCGGTGTTCGTGCCCGCGGGTCCCATGCCGTCCGGCCTTCCCAACAAGGAGAAGGCGCGCATCCGCCAGCAGTTCGCCGAGGGAAAGGTGGGGCGCGACGCGCTGCTTCAGTCAGAGGCCGACAGCTACCACTCGGCCGGCACGTGCACCTTCTACGGCACCGCCAACAGCAACCAGATGCTGATGGAGGTGATGGGCCTGCACCTGCCGGGCAGTGCCTTCGTGCCGCCCAACACGCAGCTGCGCGACTCGCTCACCGCGGCCGCCGCGCGCCGCGCCGCGCAGATCACGGCGCTCGGCCGGGAGTACATCCCGCTCGGGCAGATGCTCGATGAGCGCAGCATCGTCAACGCGGTCGCGGGCCTGCTCGCCACCGGCGGCTCGACCAACCACACGCTGCACATCGTGGCCATCGCCCGGGCCGCCGGATTCCTGATCGACTGGGACGACTTCGCCGACCTCTCGGAGGTCGTGCCGCTGCTGGCGCGCATCTATCCGAACGGCGGTGCCGACGTGAACCACTTCCATGCCGCGGGCGGCATGGGCTTCCTGGTGCGCGAGCTGCTCCTGGCCGGCCTGATGCACGGGGACGTGCGCACGGTCTCGGGCGAGGGACTCGGCCGCTACACCCAGGAGCCCTGGTTCTCGCCCACCGGGTTGGCCTGGCGCGACTCGCCCGCCAACAGCGGCGACAAGGAGGTGCTGCGGCGCGTGTCCGATCCCTTCAGCGCCGACGGCGGCCTGAAGCGCCTGCGCGGCAACCTCGGCCGCTCGGTCATCAAGGTGTCGGCGGTCAAGCCCGAGCACCGCGTGGTCGAAGCGCCGACGCGCGTGTTCGACAGCCAGGAGGCCGTGCTCGAGGCCTTCGAAGGCGGCGAGCTCTCTCGCGACGTGATCGTGGTGGTGCGCTTCCAGGGCCCGCGCGCCAATGGCATGCCCGAGCTCCACGGGCTGACGCCGGCGCTCGCGTCGTTGCAGAGCAAGGGACACCGCGTGGCGCTGGTGACCGACGGGCGCATGTCGGGCGCCTCGGGCGTCGTGCCGGCGGCGATTCACCTGACACCCGAGAGCGTATGCGGGGGTCCGATCGGCAAGGTACGCGACGGGGATCTGCTGCGGCTCGACAGTGTCCAGGGCACTCTGGAGGCGCTGGTGAGCGAGCAGGAGTGGCACGCTCGCCCCAACGCCACCGCCAACCTCGACGCCAACGGCTACGGCATGGGCCGCGAGCTGTTCCGCCTGTTCCGCACCCACGCCGCCGCGGCCGAGCAGGGCGGAGGGGTGTGCTGAGAGAGCGGGCGCCCGCGCCGCTCGATCCGGGCCGAGAGGCGCTGCCGCGCTCCGCTCAGCGCCCGGCCGGCCCGGCGCTCAGAAACGCTCGCGCCGAAGCGGACACGATGAGCCCGAACAGGAGCATCGCGAGCAGGTTCTCGATCACCTTCGCAGGGCGGAAGTGCGGGTGGAACGGCGCGGCCGAGAGCGGCACGACCCCGAAGTTCATGACGAGATAGATCACGAGGCCATAGGCTGCGCCGGCGGCAATCCAGCTGCGCCGCATCCACGCCAGCCGGGTCGCCGCCGCCACGAAGATCGCCGCGATCAAGAGCGACATCAGCCACTGCAGGCCGAGTCCGGCGAGCGCGGCAGGCAGCCCGTCGCGAAAGGAGGCGGCCCCGAGCAGGCCGCTTGCGATCGCGTGCAGAATGACGGCGGGCGAAAGTGCGTTGATCACACAAGCCGAGCCGATGTCGATCGTCCCGGCGACCAGGCCGCCGAAGGCGATGGCTGCGAGCACCGAAGCGCCGCCGCGCCCCGCCGCCACGGACTGTATCGAGTTCGGATTGGCCATGAGCCGCCTCCATCATCCGTGCCGCAGGGCGCAGTATCCGGCCCGCGTGCGGGGCGGACAATCCTTTCGGGCGCGCGGACACAACGACCCGGCGCGCGGGTACGCACCCGCGCGCCTGGGCTTCACGAGGGGTGGAAGAAGACGCTCAGGCGCCGGGCTTTTCCGGCAGCGCCACGCTGAGCTCGAGCACCTCGTGGCCTTGCTCGCGCCCGAGATTCACCTGGACCGCTTCAGGGTCCACGTTGACGTACTTGTGGATCACCTGCAGGAGCTCTCGCCTGAGCAGAGGCAGATAGTCCGGCGCCCCGCGCGTGCTGCGCTCCTGCGCCACGATGATTCGCAGGCGCTCCTTGGCGATGCTCGCCGAGGAGGGCTTGCTTCGGAATAAGGACAACAATCCCATGTCACCCTCCGAACATGCGGGCGAACAATCCCCGCTTGGGCTCGTCGAGGAACCTCAACGGCAGCTGCTCGCCGAGCAGGCGGCCGACCGCGTCCTTGTACGCGCCCGCCGCGTCGCTGTCCCCGTTCAGAATGACCGGGACGCCCGAATTGGACGCCGCCAGCACATCGGTGGACTCCGGCACCACCCCGATGACGTCCAGCCCCAGAATCTCCTTCACGTCATCGACGCTCATCATCTCGCCGCTGGCCACCCGCCGAGGGTTGTAGCGGGTGAGCAGCAAGTGCTCCTTCACCCCGCCGTTGCCGTTGGCGGCGCGCCGGGTCTTGCTCGCGAGCAGGCCCAGGATGCGGTCGGAATCGCGGACCGAGGAGACTTCCGGGTTGACCACCACCACGGCGCGGTCGGCGAAGTACATCGCCAGATGCGCGCCTTTCTCGATGCCCGCGGGAGAATCGCAGATGATGTAGTCGAAGTTCTCGCCGGCGAGCGCATCGAGCACCCGCTGCACGCCGTCCTCGGTGAGCGCATCCTTGTCGCGGGTCTGGGAGGCCGCGAGCACGTGCAGGCTCTCCAGCCGCTTGTCCTTGATGAGGGCCTGCTTGAGCGTGCAATCGCCGTTGATGACGTTGACGAAGTCGTAGACCACGCGCCGCTCGCAGCCCATGATCAGGTCGAGATTGCGCAGCCCGATGTCGAAGTCGATCAGCGCCACGCGCTTGCCGCGGCGGGCCAATCCGCAACCCAGGCTGGCCGAGGTGGTGGTCTTGCCGACCCCGCCCTTGCCCGAGGTCACCACGATGATCTCACTCAAGTCTCTCTCCTCGAAGATACTGTTGGGCCGCGCGCACTCAACCGCCCAGCCGCTCGAAATGCAAGTCGTCGCCATCCAGCCACGCCTGTACGGGCTTGCCGGAGAGCTCCGGCGGCAACGTCTCGAACACGCGGAACACGCCGGCGATCGACACCAGCTCCGCCCGGAATTCCTGACAGAACACTCTGGCCGTGGCCTCGCCCCGCGCTCCGGCCACCGCCCGCCCGCGCAGCGCGCCGTAAACATGCACGCAGCCGTCGGCGATCACCTCCGCTCCCGCGCCGACCGTGGCGGTGACCACCAGGTCGCGGCCGCGAGCATACAGACGCTGGCCGGAGCGCACCGGTTGGTGATGCAGCTGTGCGGCCGCGCCCGGCTCGGGCTGCTCGGCGGGCTGCCCGGGCGGCCGGGCAGCCTCGGACTGCTGCACGGCCTGCGTCGGCGGGCGAAACTGCCTGAAGGGCGGCAACACCGGCAGATCGAGCGGCTTGGTGAGCGCCTGCGCGGCCTCCGGACCGCTGGCCAGACCGATCGGACACATGCCGGCGCGGCGCACCGCATCGAGCACGCCGCGCATCTCCTCGACCGTCGGCTCCCGGCCGAGCGGTCCCAGATCGAGCGACACGGCGGTGCGCTGGAAGAACTTCGGCGCGGTCGCGACCCGTCCGGTGAGCTCATCGAGAATGGCGCCCGGATCGGTGGTCCAGATGAGGACTTGGATCAGGCCCACTTGTCCGAAACGGATGTCGATGGCCGGCGCTGGCGCGGCCTCGGCTCTATTGGTTTTCATGAATCCCTGGCGCGGTGCTCGAGCGGCTGAGGGAGGAGTGCAGGCACGCAGTGTACCGGCTCAGGGCCGCCGCCGCACGCCCCGCACGGGCCGTGCCTCGAGGGGATTCTCCGGCCAGTAGTGCTTCGGATAGCGGCCGCGCAGGTCCTTGCGGACCTCGCTGTAGGAGCCGCGCCAGAAGCCCGCGAGGTCGCGCGTCACCTGCACCGGACGATGCGCGGGCGAGAGCAGCTTGAAGGTCACCGGCACCCGAGCGCCGCCGAGCCTCGGGGTCGCCTCCAGGCCGAACACCTCCTGCAGGCGAACGGACACCGCCGGGGCGCTCTCGTCGAGATAATCGATGCGGATGCGCGAGCCGGTGGGCACGGTGAGGTGGGTGGGCGCCAGCGCATCGAGCTCCCGCCGGCGCTCCCAACTCAGCCGCGCGGACAGCGCCTCCTCGAGCGGGACCCTCGCGAGGTGCTCCCGGCGGGTCAGCCCGGAAAGCCACGGCGCCAGCCACTCGTCCAAGGAGTCCAGGAGCGCGGTGTCGGACAGATCGGGCCAATGCTCGTACGCTCCCCCGAGCTGGCGTACGAACGCCACGCGTGCCTGCAGGTCTCTCGTCTCCCGTGTCCAGGGAAGCGCGCCGACCCCGAGCTCGCGCAACCCCTCGAGCATGGCCCCGCGCGCCTGCTCCGGCGCCACCTCCGGCAAGGGACGCTCTTCCAGCACCAACTCATCGAGCCGCAACTCCCGCCTCGCGAGCACGGCCTGCTCGCGCCGGCTCCACTCGACACTCTGGCGCCACGCGAGGCGCTCGGGCAGGACGGCCTCCAGCGCCTCGCGCCCCAGCGGTGCAGCCAACAGAATGCGCGCATCGCGCTCCCGGTCATCCAGGCTCACCGCGACGATGAGCTCCTGCTGCGAGAGGCTCTGCGGCTCCGGGAAGTAGGCGCCTCGCCCGTTGGCCAACGTGAAGCGCCCCTCGGACCCGCTGCGGCGCCGGCCGATGCGATCCGGAAAGGCAAGCGCGAGCAGCGCGCCTGCGGAGCCGGCCGCCGCGCTCTGCGCCCCGGCACCGTGCGTCGGCGGGCACGGGCCGAGCTGGCGGGCCAGATCCCGGGCTGCGCGACGGACGGCCTGGAGCCCGAAGCGCTCCGCGCCCCCTCCTCCCTCGCCGCGCAGAATGTCGAGACGACTGCGGATGTCGGCGTCACGCCCGCCTGCAGGCCCGCGCAGCAGATCGCGCTCCGAGAGCAACGCGGCCAGATCGGCGGCCAGGGCGAGCGAGCCCAGGGCCCGGGCCTTGAGCAGCATGTGCGCCAGGCGAGGGTGCACGCCCAGACGCGCCATCTCGCGGCCGTGGGCGGTGATGCGCCCCTCGCGATCGAGCGCACCGAGCCGCAGGAGCAGGTCGCGGGCGCTGGCCAGTGTGGCCGCAGGCGGCGGATCGAGCCACTCGAGCTCGCCGGCCTCTCGCGCGCCCCAGCAGCCGAGCTCCAGAGCCAGGGGCGCAAGGTCCGCCTCCAGGATCTCCGCCGGGGTGAACGGCGCCAGGGTCCGGTGCGCCCCCTCGCTCCAGGCTCGATAGCACACCCCGGGGCCGAGCCGCCCGGCGCGGCCCTGACGCTGGTCGGCCGATGCGCGCGAGATGCGCTGCGGCTCGAGCCGGCTCATGCCGGTCGCCGGATCGAACCTCAGGCGGCGCGCCAGGCCGGAATCGACCACCACGCGCACCCCCTCGATGGTGAGACTGGTCTCGGCGATGTTGGTAGCGAGCACGATGCGGCGGGCGCCGGGGAGAAAAGACAGCGCGGCATCCTGCTGCTCCGGGGCGAGATCGCCGTAGAGCGGCAGGATGCGCGCGCGCGCATCGGCGCCCGCGGCCTCGAGCAGCGAAGCGACCCGGCGGATCTCGCGCGCTCCGGGCAGGAACACCAGCATGTCGCCTTCCTGCTCACCGAGCGCCCGCAGGATGAGCCGCGTCACGAGCGGCTCGGGGCCGTCCTGCCCGCGCGCCTGCCCCTCGGGCAGCGGCGGCAGTCCCTTGCCCGAGAAGCGCGTCTCGACCGGGAAGGTCCGGCCCTGCGCGCTGACGACGGGGGCGTCCCCGAGCAGCCGCGAGACCGAAGCGGCCTCGAGCGTCGCGGACATGACCAGGATCCTGAGCTCCGGCCTCAGGTTCCGGCGCGCATCGAGCGCCAGCGCCAGACCGAGGTCAGCCTGCAGGCTGCGCTCGTGGAACTCGTCGAACAGCACGGCCGCAACGCCTTCCAGCGCCGGGTCGCTCTGCAGCATGCGTGTCAGCACGCCCTCGGTGACGACCTCAATGCGCGTATCACGCGAGACGCGCGTATCCCCGCGCATGCGGTAGCCGACGGTCCGGCCGACAGACTCCCTCAGCGTGCTCGCCATGCGCTGTGCGACCGCGCGTGCGGCCAGTCGACGCGGCTCCAGCATCAGCAGGCGCTGGCCGGCTGCCCAGGACTCGTTCATCAGCGCGAGCGGCACCACCGTGCTCTTGCCCGCGCCGGGGGGAGCGGTCAGCACGGCCGACGGGTGGTCCGCCAGAGCACGCCGCAGCGCCGGCAGCGCCTCGTCGATGGGCAGCCCGGAGCTCGACATCGATGCGGGCTCTAGCTGCGCCACACACCCAGCGCAAAGCCCAGCCACGCGACGATGAACAGCGTCCCGCCCGCCGGGGTCACCATTCCCACCCAGCGCGGCGCGCCGAAACACAACGCGTAGAGGCCCCCGCAGAACAGCACGATCGCCACGAGCAAGGCCACCGCCACCGCCGCGCACCACCGCAGCGCCCGCCGCTTCGGCGGCGGCAGGTCATCGGGCTTGCGCCGGCTCAACCACAGCCCCATCCCGAACAGGCCGAGCGCCTGGTAGAACTGGTAACGCACGGCGATGTCGTACAAGTGCATCCGCGCGGGCGCCCAACGAGCGGACAGCACATGCGCGCCGAGCGCCGCGGCGACGGTGGCGAGCGCCAACAGCACCGCCGCCGCCGCGATGGGCCACCGCCCCGGCGCTTCGCGGTCGGCCATCCGGCTCAACCCTGCGGCGGCGCGCCGCCGAGCCGCTCGACCAGCGGCCCGAACAGGTCGATCGGCAGCGGAAACACGATCAACTGCGATTTGTCGTGCGCGATGTCAGCGAGCGTCTGCAGATAGCGCAGCTGCAGGGAGCTCGACTGCTGCGACAGTGCCTTCGCAGCCTCGACCAGCGTCTGCGCAGCCTGTTTCTCGCCTTCGGCGTTGATGATTTTCGCGCGCCGGTTGCGCTCGGCCTCGGCCTGGCGGGCCATGGCGCGGATCATGCTCTCGTCGAGATCGATGTCCTTCAGCTCGACGTTGGTGACCTTGACGCCCCAGGCCTCGGTGGTGTCGTCGAGGATGCGCTGGATGTCCCCGTTCATCTTGTCGCGTTGCGAGAGCAACTCGTCCATCTCGTGCTGGCCGAGCACCGAGCGCAGCGTGGTCTGCGCCACTTGGCTGGTCGCCTCCCAGACGTTGGCCACCTGGACGATGGCGCGTCCCGGATCGACGATGCGGAAGTAGACCACCGCGTTGACCTTGACGGACACGTTGTCACGGGTGATGACGTCCTGTTTGGGAACGTTGAGCACGATGACGCGCAGGTCCACCTTGGTCATCCTCTGCAACACCGGCCAGAGAAACATCACACCCGGCCCGGCGATGCCGGTGAACCGTCCCAGGGTGAACATCACCGCCCGCTCGTACTCGCTCAGGATCCGGATGGCGCTGAACAGGAGCAGCGCGATCAGGACGACAACTGCAATCACATAAGGCATGGACTCCTCCCAACGCCGCCGACCGTTACAGCGGCTCGACCCACAAGTTCAGACCTTCGACCTTCACGATGCGCGCCCGCTGCCCCTGCTTCAGGGGCGCCGAGGTCACAGCGTTCCACAGCTCGCCAGCGTAGCGGACCCGACCGCGGGCCGTGAAATCCTCCATCGCCTCCACGGTGACCCCGAGCATGGCGTGCACGCCGAGGGCCATGGGGCGGCGATGGGCGCGTGTGGCAAGCTACACGATCCCGAGGATGGGAAGCCCCCCGGCCGTGGCAATCCCGCCGAGCAGCTGCCGGCTGAGGCGCATG
>OFHJ01000136.1_pt1 | contig 30282 bp, 23 predicted proteins | sample 1522001 | NCBI WGS metagenome assembly OFHJ01 (sample SAMEA2464838, study PRJEB22497) | soil metagenome | biome: Grassland; feature: Farmland; material: Clay | place: Australia | collected 2013-02-01 | depth 1.2 m | reverse complement strand
CAGCACCTCGGCAATGGTCAGCGGCTTCTTCTCCCAGGCCACCGGATTCAGCAGCGCCCATTCGCGCGCCGCCACCGCGACTTCCGCCAACTGCTCGCGCGTGGTGCCGAACGCGTGCATGTGGCGCGATGCCGCGAGCGCGTAGGCGCTGGCCGGCAGGAAGGGACGGAACGGCGTCTCATAGGGATTGTATTCGCGCACGCTGGCGGCGCGGCGGCCGACGGTGCGCTGCGTGCTGCCATAGGCGATCACCGCCACGCTGCACAGCCCGGCTTGCAGCGCGGCCTGGGCATGCGCCACGTGGATTTCGAACGACGATCCGCCGACGATGGTGGAGTCGGTATAGGCATCCGGCAAACCGAGATATTCGGCCAGCGACATCGCCGAGGTACGCGCCTGCGTGGTGGCCATGCAGCAGGTGGCGGGGGCGGAGATCGTGACCATCGAAGGCCTGGCGGGCGGCGACGGCGACCTGCACCCGGTGCAGAAGGCGTGGATAGAGCACAACGTCCCGCAGTGCGGCTACTGCCAGGCGGGGCAGATCATGCAGGCGGCGGCGCTGCTGGCGGAGTCGCCGCACCCGAAGGACGAAGAGATTTTGGGCGCGATGGCGGGCAACATCTGCCGCTGCGGCGCCTACCAGCGCATTTTGGCGGCGGTGCGCACCGCGGCAGGCCGAGCCAAGGACCGGGCCGGCGAGATTCCCCCGCCGCACTATGGCCCGCCGGCGGCGCGGCAGGCGACGGGCAAGCGCGGCGCCGCGAACCATGCGGCGAGCCGTTCCACAAACGATGGCGGCTCCGCCGGCGAGGGTGAACGGGCCGGCATGGCCGCCGGCGCGGGGGCGCGGGTGGCGGGAGGGCGGCGATGACGGACATTCACCTGACGCGGCGGCGGTTCTTGCAAGGCGCGCTGGCGGCCAGCGCGCTGGTGGTGGGCGCCACCGCGGCGCCGGAGGCGCTGTGGGCGCAGAAGCTGGATGCGGCGGACGATCCGGTGGCCGGGCTGGCGCTGCACCCCAGCGTGTGGGTGGGGCTGGACACTGCGGGCATGGTGACCATCGTGGCGGCGCGCTCGGAGATGGGCACGGGTATCCGCACGGCCCTGCCGCGGGTGGTGGCGGACGAAATGAACGCCGATTGGTCGCTGGTGCGGGTGGAGCAGGCGATCGGCGACCCGATTTACGGCAATCAGGACACCGACGGCTCGCATTCCGTGCGCAGCTTCTTCAACGTGATGCGCAGCGCCGGCGCGGCGGCGCGCATGATGCTGGTGGCGGCGGCCGCGAAGCAATGGGGCGTGCCGGACAGCGAATGCGAGTCGCGGCTGCACCGCGTGGTGCACAAGGGCTCGGGGCGCACGCTCACCTACGGCGATTTGGCGTCGGCGGCGGCGGAGCTTTCCGTGCCGAAGGTCAGCGCGCGGGACTTCAAGCCGCGGCAGGACTGGCGGTACATCGGCCATGACGGCGCGATGGTGGACCTGGAGCATATCTGCACCGGGCACGCCACCTACGGCATTGACGTGCGCCGGCCGAAGATGCTGTACGCGGCGGTCGCGCATCCGCCGGTGGTGGGCGGGCGGGTGCGGTCGCATCACGACGGCGGGGCGCGGAGCGTGGCGGGCGTGCGGGAAGTGGTGCCGATGCCCACGTTCCACTTCCCGGCGGAGTTCCAGCCGCTGGGCGGGCTGGCGGTGGTGGCGGACAACACCTGGGCGGCGTTCCAGGGCCGCGACAAGCTGCAAATCGAATGGGACAACGGGCCGAACGCGAATTACGATTCGGCGGCCTACCGCAAACAGATGGCGATGACGGCGCGCATGCCGGCCAAGGAAGTGCGCAACAACGGCAACGTGGAGGGCGCCTTCGCGGAGGCGGCCAAAACGCTGGAGGCGGAGTACGCGACGCCGCTGCTGGCGCACGCGCCGATGGAGCCGCCGGCGGCGACGGCCGAGGTGCACGGCCGCAACGTCGAGATCTGGGCGCCGACGCAGGACCCGCAGGGCGCGCAAGCGGCGGTGGCCAAGGCGCTGGGCGTGCACAAGCAGGACGTGATCGTCCATGTCACGCTGCTGGGCGGGGCGTTCGGACGCAAGTCCATGGCGGATTTCATCGTCGAGGCGGCGCTGCTGGCGCGGCACATGCACCGCCCGGTGAAGGTGGTCTGGTCGCGGGAGGACGACATCCGCTGCGGCTACTACCACAGCTCGGCGGCCATGTACATGCGGGCGGCGCTGGACGCCCAGGGCATGCCGACCGGCTGGCTGGCACGCTCGGTGTTTCCGCCGATCGGCTCCATCTTCAACCAGAAGACCGAGTACGGCGTCGGGGAGCTGACGATGGGGTTCAGCGACCTGCCCTTCGACATTCCCAACATCCGGGTGGAAAACGGGCCGGCGGAGGCGCATGTGCGCATCGGCTGGCTGCGGTCGGTGGCCAACATCTATCACGCCTTCGCCGTGCAGTCGTTCGCCGCGGAGCTGGCGCATGCCGCGGGCAAGGACCCCAAGGATTATTTGCTGGCGCTGATGGGCAAGCCGCGGGTGCTGGACGCCAAGCTGCTGCCGGATTCGGCGCGGGGCGTGGACCGGCCGCCGTACGCGTTCGACGTCGGGCGGCTGCGGCGGGTGACGGAGATCGCCGCCGCCAAGGCGGGCTGGGGACGATCGCTGCCCGCCGGCGAAGGCATGGGCATCGCCGCGCACCGCAGCTTTTTGAGCTATGTCGCCAGCGTGGTGCGGCTGGGGATGGAGAACGGCAAGGTGCGCATCCGGCAGGTGGACACGGCGGTGGACGCGGGGCTGGTGGTCAATCCGCTGGGGGTGCGGGCACAGTTCGAGGGCGCGGCGGTGTTCGGCGCCAGCCTGGCGTTCTATGGCGAAATCAGCGCCAAAAACGGCGCCATCCAGCAGGGCAACTGGGACACCTATCGCGTCTGCCGCATCAACGAGGCGCCGCTCGACGTCCGCGTGCACATTGTTCCCAGCGAAGCGCCGCCGGCGGGCGTGGGCGAGCCGGGCGTGCCGCCGATCGCGCCGGCGATTTGCAATGCCCTGTTCGCCGCCACCGGCAAGCGGGTCAGGGAGTTGCCGCTGAGCAAGGCCGGCCTCGCATAACCCGGGCGGGGTGAGCGACTCGGCCGCTCAGATTCTGCGGCGCTAAAGCGCCGCTCTGCGCCATCTGGAGGCAGGCATTTGTTCGACCGGCCTCTGAAGCCGGTTCCACGCTCCGGTCCGGGCCGCGCGGAGCGCGACCCGACGCAAGCCGGAGGCATACCCCACGCCGCGCGCCCGGCGGATGCGTTTTTGCCGCCGCGTCAGGTTAGGAGTCGAGCCGTGCTGGCAGCGGCAGCGACTGGCAGCCGGGCCGGCCGCCCCACTTTCGCTGCCGCGTACGCCTGCCGGGTGAGATGCGATGGCGCGGGGCGGGCGCGCAAGGTACAATGCCCCCGTTGTGACCGAGGTGAGCGAACCATGCGCAGATACCGGCTGGCGGCGATAACCGCAGCTCTTTTTTTAACCGTTTCCGCCTGGGGACAGAACCGCGGCTGGCCGACGTTTGGCCATGACGCCGCCCGCGACGGCTGGGCGCGCCACGAAACCAAGCTCAACGTCCACAACGTCGGCCACATGACGCTGCTGTGGAAGGTGGTGGTGAAGAACAAGCCGCTGGCCCTGGCCGCGCTGACCGCGCCGGTGGTGGCGGATGGCGTGGAAACACGCGACGGGCGGCGCGACGTGGTGTATGTCGGCGGCAGCGCGGACAACGTCACGGCGCTGGATGCGGCGACGGGCAAGACCCTGTGGCGGCGAAACATCGGCGGCAAGCTGAAGGCGCCGGAAGCGCCGTTTTGGCTTTGCCCCAACAACCTGAACGCCACCCCGGTGATTGCGCGGCGGCGCGGCCTGATCTTCGTCCTCTCGGCCACGGGGGAACTGTACGGGCTGAGCTTGGGAACGGGGCGCACGCGCTTCGGGCCGGCGCCGATGGCGCCGCCGTTCGCCAAAACATGGAGCCTGAATTACCGCGACGGCATCGTCTACACCACCATCTCGCAGGGCTGCGGCGGCGCCACCTCCGGCATCTACGCCATGAACACGCTGCATCCGCGGCGGCCGGCGACGCAGGAGCTGCTGGTCCAGCACGGCTTCGGGGCGGGCATTTGGGGCCGCGCCGGCGCGGCCATCGGCGCCCACGGCCGGATCTTCGCCGAAACCGGCGACGGCGTTTACGATCCCGCCCAAGGCGACTACGGCAGTTCGGTCATCGCCGCCACGCCGGGCAGCCTGCGGGTGGAGGATTATTACTCGCCGCTGGATCATTCCATGCTGACGACCTATGACCTGGACCTGGGCGCATCCAGCCCGGTGTGGTTTCCCTGGCGCAACTACGATCTGCTGGCGGGGGGAAGCAAGGCCGGGTACCTGTATCTGCTGAACGCCGACGCCCTGGGCGCAAAGGATCACCACACGCCGCTGTACATCGGGAAATTGGCGAATGATCCGCGGGCCTTCGAGCGGCTGGGCATTTGGGGCGCGCTGTCGGAGTGGATGGACACCGACGGCCGGACGTATGTGTACGTGCCGGTCTGGGGCCCGGCGTCGAAACACGCGCCGGCGTTTCCCATCACGCACGGACCGCATCCCGACGGCTCGGTGATGGCGTTCGAGGTGGCGCGCGGCGCTGGCGGCGCGCCGACGCTGCGGCCGGCGTGGATTTCCCGGGACATGGGCGTTCCCGATCCAGTGGTCATCGGCGGCGGCGTGGTCTTCGCGCTGTCCACCGGCGAAAACACGCAGCAGACGGTCGGCTCCGAGGTGATGTACACGGGGCAAAAAACGCTGTCGAACCAACAGCGGGCGGCGGCGAGCCGGCGGGCGGAACTGTTCGCCTTCAACGCGCACACGGGAAAAACGCTGTACAGCAGCGGCGACGCGATCTCCACCTTCACCCACTTCAGCGGCTTAGCGATTGCCGACGGTAAGGTTTTCGTCGTGGATCACGAGTCGGGGATTTACGCGTTTGGCCTGCCGGCCAAAAAAGGAAAACACTGATTGCCGCGGCGGCGGGCGCGGGCCGGGGTTGAGCGCGGCGCTGGGGGCCATACGCGGCCGCGCGCCGGCTCGCCGCCGCGCGTGGACCTGATCGGCCCAGGGCGGCTGGGCACGGCGCTGGCGGCATGGCTGGCGGCGCCGCGCGCGGATGCGGCCAGACCGACATTAGCGAAGAGCGGCCGGGCCAAGGCTGGCGGCGCCGGAAAAGGCGACGTTGGCAAAACGCGCGCCGCCAAGGGCAGCGGTGGCAAGACCCTCGGGTTGGCGCTAGACACCGTCGTCAGCCGGGAAGCGCGCCGGGCCCGGGCGTTGGCCCGGCGCTTTGGCGCGCGGCGCGGCGTTTCGTTGGCGGCGTATCAGCCGGCAGGCGATATCGTTCTGCTGGCCGCTCCGGATGACGCCCTGCCGGAGCTGGCGGCGGAGCTGGCGCGGCGCACCGCCAGCCGGTACGCAGGGCGCGGAAGGAACGCCTGGCCCGGAAAGGACCCCTGGCGTGGCAGAGTGGTACTGCATTGCAGCGGGCTGCTGCCGGCGGCGGTACTGCAACCGCTGCGGCGGCGCGGCGCGGCAATTGGCAGTATGCATCCCTTGATGACTTTCGGCGCGGGGCTGCCCGCTCCCGCGCCGGATGATTTGGTCTTCGCGGTGGAAGGCCAGGCGGCGGCAGTGCGGGCAGCCGAGCGGATGGTCGCCGCCTGGGGCGGGACAAGCTTGCGGCTGCGGGCGCGGGAAAAGGCGCGGTATCACCTGGCGGCGATGTGGGCGTCGCCGTTCGTGGTCGCCGATTTCGCGATCGCCGTCGCGGTGCTGCGCCGCGCCGGACTCCGCGGGCAGCGGCTGGCGGTGGCGCGGCGCGGCTTGGCGGCGCTGCTGGCGCAGACTGCGACCAACGTCGGCGCCGCGGTGCGGGCGCCGGGCGGCGACCTCGCCGACGCTTGGACCGGGCCCATCGCCCGCCGCGACCAGAAAACGGTGCGGCGGCATTTGGCCGCGGCGGGCGAATGGGGCGAGCTGTACCGGGCGATGGCGCAAGAAGCGCGGCGGCGCTTGCCGTGAGCGCCGCGAACCCGGGACCCGCATCTCCGCAGCCCGGCCAGGCGCTCCTGGTTCCTTCTCGCGGTGCTGCGAGCACCGCAGTCCCGACTCGCGCCGGCGCCTACGCCGCGGCCGTGCGAGCGAACATCTCCAGCACGCGGCCCCAGTCCCCTTCGGTATCGAAAATGCGCCGCATCTCATCGCGGCGCGGCCCGTAACGGTCCAGACGCCGGTGCTCCAGCTCGACGCGCGTGGCGTTCGCTCCTTCGGGGATGAAGCGAAGCTCGATCTCCGTCTTTAGCTCGGGATCGTATTGCCAATTGGCCGTGATATCCCACGCCAGCACCAGGCGCGAGTGCGGCTCCCAGGCAAGAACGCTGCCCCACTGGCAGGTGCTGCCGTCCTCGCCCAGCTCATACCAGCGGCCGCCGACCCGCGGCTCGACCACCGCGTCCACGGCCTTCGCCTGCCCGATCTTGTAGTTTTCCAGCGGCCACCAGCTCCCCATCTGCTCGGTAAAAACGCGCCAGGCCACCTCCTGCGGCGCCTGAACGCGAACGCTTTTCCGCACGCAATTAGGGTCGAAACCGCCGGACATCGCCTGCTGCGCCATTATGACCTCCCCTTTTTGGCCGCCTGCCGTTCCGCCGCGGCCTTGAAGGACACCAGAGTCTGATCCCAAAACCCATCCAGCCAGCTGCGCATCGCCTCGATGCCGCGCCGATCCACGGCATACAGACGCCGCGTCCCCTCGGCCCGAACCGTCGCGAGCCGCGCCGCCTTGAGCACCGCCAAATGCTGCGAAACCGCCGGCCGGCTGACCTCCAGCCCCGCGGCGAGCTCTCCGACCGAGAGCGGGCCGGCGCGCATGCGGCCGAAGATGGCGCGCCGCGTCGGGTCCCCGAGGGCGTCCAAGACAACGTCTGCGTAAGCCATGCCTTACGTAAGCTACCGCTAACGCGTTTGGCTGTCAAGCGGCCCGGAGCACAGCCGCGACGACCGCCATCCCACGCCCTCTGGCGCTGCGCGCACCTGCCAACCGCCACGAACTGGCAGAAGGGACGGCTACCCTACCGGCGCGGCGGCAGCCGGGACGGCTACCCTACCGGCGCGCTGGCGCTTCCCTGCCCTCTATACTTTTCAGATATGGCTTTGCAGCTCGCGGCGGCGCACCTGGAAACGATCCGGCGGCACGGGGAAAGCGACTATCCGCATGAATGTTGCGGCTTGCTGCTGGGGCGCTTCGCCGGGGAGCGGCGCATCGTGGACGACGTCCATCCAATGCGCAACGCCAACACCGCCTCGCCCGAGAACCGCTTCGATTTCGACCCCAAGGAGCATTTGGCGGCGCAGCGCCAGGCGCGGGAGCGGGGACTGGAGGTGGTGGGGTTCTACCATTCCCATCCCAACCATCCGGCGCGGCCCTCGCAGTATGACCTGGAGCACGCCGCCTGGCCCGGCTATTCCTATTTGATTGTCCGCATCCAGCAGGGGCGGGCGGAGGACGCCAACTCCTACGAACTGGCCGACGACCGCAGCCATTTCATCCAAGAACCGCTGGACGCCGGCGCCGCGACATAACACAACCCCGGGGCGGGCCCCCGCCGCAGCTGGGCGACACAGCCGCGGTGTAATTAAGGAACCCGCCGCGCAGAGTTCCCGCCGCCCCGGCCCCGCCCCCGCCGGGCGGAATCCGGCCCCGCGGCGGCGAGAACGCGAGATAGACCACCTTGGCGGGCCAAAACAAGCCGGCTGGGCCCGCCGCCCACGAAACCTTCTGGGCCGGGTATCATCTAAGAATATGGAACAGGGAGGTTCCATCCTCGCAATGCCAGTCAAGGTGCTCATTCCGACGCCCTTGCGGCAGTACGCCGACCGCCATGAAGCGGTCGAGGTGGATGGCCACGACGTGGGCGAGGTGCTCCAGCAGTTGGTGTCGGCGCACCCGCAACTGCAAGGCCATCTGTATACCTCCGAGGGCCGGCTCCGCAGCTTTGTCAACATCTATCTGAACGACGAGGATATCCGCTACACGGGCCGGGAAAAGACCCCGGTGCGGAGTTCCGACACCGTCTCCATCATTCCCTCCATCGCCGGCGGCAGCGTTGCCGCGGCGCGATGTTGACCCTCCGCCCCCTCCTCCTGGACCCGCGGCGCTGACCTGGGTCCCCCGTTCCCGCAATTCATTTTGTTTTTCCCGCCGGCGGCCGGCGCCGAGTTCCCTTTTCGCCCGCCGCGGACGGAGTTGGTTCCTTGCCCAGCGCGCCAGCACTGCGGCAAGGACCGAATGGAGGCATGATGATGGCTACGACCATTGAGGCGCCCGCCCCGGTGCTAAGCAACGACGAAATTCTCCGCTACAGCCGCCACCTGATCATTCCCGAGGTCGGGATGGAGGGACAGCGCAAGCTGAAGGCCGCGCGCGTGCTCGCCGTCGGCGCCGGCGGACTGGGCGCCCCGATCGCCCTGTATTTGGCCGCCGCCGGCGTGGGCACGCTGGGCATTGTGGACTTCGACGTGGTGGACTTCACCAACCTTCAGCGGCAGGTCATCCACGGCACCTCCGACGTTGGCCGGCCCAAGCTGGAATCGGCGGCGGAGACCATCCACGAGATCAACCCCAACGTGCGCGTCGTGCCCTACGCCGCCAAGCTGAGCAGCGAAAACGCGCTGGAGATTTTCCGCGACTACGACCTGGTGGTGGATGGAACCGATAACTTCCCGACCCGCTACCTGGTCAACGACGCCTGCGTGCTGACGGGCATTCCCAACGTCTACGCCAGCATTTTCCGCTTCGAGGGCCAGGCGTCGGTGCTGGCGCTGCCCGACGGCCCCTGCTACCGCTGCTGGTATCCGGAGCCGCCCCCGCCGGGGCTGGTCCCGAGCTGCGCCGAAGGCGGCGTGCTGGGCGTGCTGCCCGGCATCATGGGCACGCTGCAAGCCATGGAGGCGATCAAGCTGATTTTGGGCATCGGCCAGCCGCTGAAGAACCGCGTGCTGCTGTTCGACGCCTTGCAGATGCGCTTCCGCGAGCTGAAGCTGCGCAAGAACCCGGATTGCCCGGTCTGTGGCACCCATCGCACGATCCACCAATTGATTGATTACCAGGAGTTTTGCGGCATCCGCGGCGCGGAGAGCGCGCCCCAGGCCGCCGATGACACCATGCAAACCGTAACACCAAGCGAATTGAAGCAGGAACTGGACAGCGGCAAGGAAGTGTTCATTCTGGATGTGCGCGAGCCGCACGAGTACGAGATCTGCTGCCTGGAAGGCGCGACGCTGATCCCGCTGGGCCAAGTGCCGGCGCGGATCGAGGAACTGAACCGCGAGCACGACATCGTAGTGATGTGCCGCAGCGGCGCGCGCTCCGGCAAGGCCACGCAGTTCCTCGCCCAGAAGGGCTTTCCCAAGGTCCGCAATCTGACCGGCGGCATTTTGGCTTGGTCGGATGAAGTGGATCCGTCCGTGCCGAAGTACTAGCGAAGCGAGCCCCTCCGGGGCTCGCTTCGCCGGGACGGGGGACGAGGGACGTGGGACGGGCAGACCGGCCGCGGCGGCCCATTGGTAAGAAGCGCCGCGGCGGGGGCAAAGCTGCTGCCTGGGGGCGCGGACGGCCTCGTCCGCATTCGGGCTTGCGCGCCAGCGGCTCCTGGGGGCGCGGGCGGCCTCGCCCGCATTTAGCTTTGCGCGCCGGCGGCCCCTGGGGGCGCGGGCGGCCTCGCTTCGCCGGGACGGGGGACGGGGGACGAGGGACGGGCAGACCGGCCGCGGCGGCCCTCTGGGGGCGCGGGCGGCCTCGCTTCGCCGGGACGGGGGACGAGGGACGAGGGACGGGCAGGCGGAGCGGCCCCTGGGGGCGCGGACGGCCTCGTCCGCATTCGGGCTTGCGCGCCAGCGGCTGCCGCGCGACCGGTATAATTGCTGGTAGCGCAATGGCCGTCAGGAAGAAAACTCGCATCGTGCAGGCGCCGTCCGGTCCCCGGACGGAGTTCAATCCATTCCAGACGTTCGCCTATGGGCCCTATGTGTCCACCGCGGACGACGCCCACTTCGATCCCTACGCCGAGGGCTTGCCCCGGCCGGGACGGACCAAGGCGGATATGGAAGCCGTGGCGCGGATGGCGATTCCCGACGGCGCAAAGCGCGAGTAGTCAGCCCAAGATCGTCCCCCGCGCCAGCGGCGGGACGATTTTGCCGCGGAGAGATGGCCGAGTGGCTGAAGGCGCACGCTTGGAAAGCGTGTATATCCGAAAGGGTATCCAGGGTTCGAATCCCTGTCTCTCCGCCAGACGCTATCCTAGGGCTCCAGCCGACCCCTCTCCGCGGCGCGGGCGAGGCAGGGGATTTTTGGTAAATTGCTCCCTGAAAGATCGCGGGTTGGAGGGTCGCGCCCATGGTCTACCGGGGCAGCAGAAAACACATCCTAGAGTGGGTCAAGGAGCCGCAGTTCCGAGAGGAGCTCATCAAGCTCCGCTCGCCGGCTCCGGTGCGGCTGACGGAGCCGTCCTATTGGGCTCCGCGCGAAGGTGCGCCTGAAGAGGCCGAGCTCGACACGTTCGGTCCGGCGCACCTTCCGCACTGCGGAATTGACTGGCAGGAACTGCGCCGCTGGTGGCTCGCGCACGACGGAAAAAACCCGACCTGGGACCTGATGGTTGCCTGCACGATTGAGGATCGGCCAGGGCTGCTGCTCGTGGAGGCGAAGGCCAACGTGCCTGAGCTGAATCCCGCCGGGAAGGCGCTCGCCGCGGGAGCATCCCTGAAGCAACGGAAAAACCACGAGCGCATCGGCTCGGCGATTGAGGAGGCAAGGCGCGGGCTCGCCGGGCAGCGGCAGGGCGCCCAGGTCAACATTTCCCGCGACGGCCACTACCAGCTTTCGAACCGCCTCGCGTTCACCTGGAAGCTGGCGACGCTTGGCTTGCCGACGGTGCTTGTATACCTGAGATTTCTTGGCGACGACGGAATTCGGGACGTCGGCGAACCCTTCGCGGACAAAGCGGCATGGATCCACGCGTTCCACGACTATATCCGCGGAATTTTCCCATCGGACCCGCTTGCGCGTCCCCTGGCGACCGGCGGCGCGCCGTGCTGGGTGCTGGCTCGATCCCAACCGATCCGCGAGGTGCCCCGCCGCGACCCCCCAGGGGATCGCGAAGCCCAGTTTCGCAGCGTACCGCCTCTGGCAAACTAGGCGCAGCGGAGCCGCATTAGCAAACCGCTCAGCCCCGCCTCCCGCCGCCGGAGCGGGCAGAACGCGTAGTACACTTTCCGTCATTCCCTGAGTCGAAGGGGAGATTCCGGCGCAAGGGATGCGGTCCACCCAATGAGAAAGCTCATCTACTCCATCAGCACAACCTTGGATGGTTGCTGCGACCACAGCAAGCAATTCGCCGACGATGAAATGCACGACTATTTCACCGGCCTGTTGCGGGAGTCTGGCCTGCTGGTCTACGGGCGCACGACCTATCAGTTGATGGTCCCGTTCTGGCCGGACGCCGCCAAGCAACAAAACCTCTCCAGGGCGTTGAACGCGTTTGCCGTGGCCTTCTCTTCCCTGCCCATCGTCGTCTTTTCGCGGACACTGGACCGCGCCGGCGAAGCCAATGCAGCGGCCAAAACGACGATTGTCCGCGGCGGCTTGCGCGAGGAAATCCTGCGGCTGAAGCAAGAACCGGGCAAGGATATTTTGACCGGCGGCGTCAGCGTTCCGACGCAACTGATCGAGATGGGGTTGGTGGATGAATATCGCTTCGTGGTGGGGCCGGTCATCGCCGGCGCGGGCCGCCGATTGCTGGACGGCGCCAACTTGGCGGAGAGCTTGCGGTTAAAGCTTCTCGAGGTGAAGCGCTTCCAATCCGGCGCCGTCGCCTTGCGCTACGCGAAGCGCTAAATCTTCGCCCGCGCCGCGCGGCCTCACGCGGCGGGGCGTTCGGCCAGCACTTCGGTGTAGCGCAACAGGCCGGCGTCGAATCCGGCTTGGATATAGAGCGCGGCGGCGAACTGATCCACCGCGCGCCGCACCGGGGGCGCGAACCGCGCCGCCAAGCGCCGCACGGGCGCGGCGGCCAGCGAGGCGGGAACGCCGATCATGGCGGCGGCATCGGCGGGGGAAAGCTGGTGCAAGGCGTCCAGGGCGGCGGTATAGCCGTGCCGCCAGTTGGGCGCGGCGCGGTCGTTCAGGTCGTCGCAGGCGATCAGGCTGAGCCCGGCTGCGGCGCAGGCGCGGCGGTATTCCTCCGCCGTGGCCAGGCGGACGATGCCCCAGCAGCGCTGGAAGGGGCGGAGCAGCAGTTCGTCTTCCAGCGGCGTGACCCGCTCGGCGCGGCACCAATCCACCAACAACATCCGCCCGCCGGGCCGCAGCGCGGCGGCCATGGCGCGCACCACCGCCGGCCGGCGGCGAAAATAACACGCCGCGTCCAGGCAGACAATGGCGTCGAAGCCGCCGCCCAGCTCGCCGATGCGATGGGCGTCCAGCAGGCGGAAGGACAGATTCGGGCGGCCCGCGCCGGCGCGGCGCGCCGCCGCCAGTTGCGCCGGCGAACAATCCACGCCCAGCACCTGGCCGGGACACTGCTCCGCCAGCAAGGCGGAGAAGGCGCCGCGGCCGCAGGCGACCTCCAGGCAGCAACGGGCCTCCGAGACGCGCAGCGCGGCGAAGTAGCCGGCGTGGGTGCGGCGGAAGGCTTCGGCGCGCGGCAGCTCCGGCTGGTCGTAGAGGGCGAAATGGAAATATTCGCCCCACCAGCGGGCGTACATGTCGCTGACGGAGGAAAACATCCGCCGCATGGCGCGGCAGCGGCGATCGGGCCAGGGCATCGGGCGCCTCCTCGCGGGCGGTTCGATTATCCTCCCGTTCCCCGCCACGGCGATACCGATCGGGAGCGGGGTGAGGGCGCCGCCCGACCCGTGAGCGATCCCGCCGCGGCGCCGGCGCCAACCCCGCGCAGCTCGGCGGAACGCACGGCGGCGGCGCGCTTAACTGGCGCGGAGGGCGTAGTGATAGGGGAAGTCGCGGGCGGGGACGGCGTGGTAGCCGAGGGCGCGCAGGCGTTCCAGCGCCTCCGGCGGGGCGTAGACATGATCGCGCGGCGGGCCAACCGGCCGCTCGACGGCGGCGTTCCAATCCACGAACAGCACCCAGCCGCCCGGCGCCAACAGCCGCGGCAAGGCGCGCAGCGGGACGTCGCCCATCTCATGCAGCACGTTCAGCGCCAGCACGCGGTCGGCGGTTTGGCCGCGCGCCTCCATCTCTCCCGGCAGGACCGGCGTGATGTTGGCCGGCGCGCCGGGCGCTTCGAGCTTTTGCCGCAGCAGCGCCAGCATCTCCGGCTGTTCATCCAGCGCGATCACGCGCAGGTCGGGGCGGCGGCGGGCCAGTTCGATGGCGTAGGTTCCGGTGCCGGCGCCGAAATCCAGCAGCGTCGAGCCATGCGGCGGCGCCAACAACGCCAGCAGTTCATCCGGCGGCAGATAGGCCAGCCGCGCCGGATCGTCCAGCCGCGCGGCGCGGGCCGGATCAAACCGTTCCGGCTGCCGGCTGCCGCTGCGGTCGCCCGCCGGGTTGTCGTGATGCGCCATGCTCGCTCGTCCACTCCTGAACCGTCATTATAGAATCCGCCGCGCGGGGTGCGGGACGAGAGACGAGAGACGAGGGACGGGGACGGGCAGCGCGAGCGGGCCGGCTCCCTGGGGGCGCGGACGGCCTCGTCCGCACATCGCTCGGCGCGGGCCCCAGCCCCGCCGTTGCCGTTAGGACTGCGTTCCGCGGGCGCGGCCCGCCAGCGAAGGCAAAACGCCCAACGCCGCGTTCTGTGCGTTAGCGTCTGTTTCCCGGCGAGCGGGCTGCACGGCGCAACCCAGGTTCGCGTCCGCCAGCGGATACCATGAACTCACCATGTCCTTTTTCCGCCTCGCCGGGCTGAGCTTGTTGGCCGCGGCGCTGCTGGCCGTTCCCGCCGCCTTCGGCGCCGACGGCTACCACGTGATCCACACCTATCCCCACAGCACGCACGCCTTCGTGCAGGGTTTGGTGTTTTCCCACGGCCACTTATATGAAAGCGACGGCCTCTACGGACATTCGATGCTGCGCGAGGACGACCTCGCCACCGGGCAGACGATCAAGTCCTACCGCCTGCCGGCGCAGTATTTTGCCGAGGGCCTGACCGCCTGGGGCAACACGCTGGTCCAGCTCACCTGGAAGGCGGACATCGGCTTCGTCTACGACCGCAAAACCTTCCGCATCCTCCGCACCTTTCTCTACAACTACCAGGGCTGGGGCCTGACGCAGAACGGCAAAAGCCTGATCGAAAGCGACGGCAGCGACAAGCTGCGCTTCCTCAATCCCAAGACCTTCGGCGTCGAGCGCATCCTGCGCGTCACCTATCGCGGCAAGCCGGTGACCCAGCTCAATGAACTGGAATACATCCACGGCAAAATCTATTCCAACGTCTGGATGACGAACTACATCGTCATCATCTCGCCGCGCACCGGCGACGTGCTGCATTGGATCAATTTGAAGGGCATTTTGCCCGCTGGCGCGGTCAGCAATTCCAACGCGGTGCTCAACGGCATCGCCTGGCAGCCGGCGACGCGGCAGCTTTTCGTCACCGGCAAGCTGTGGCCGAGCATGTTCCAAATCCGCGTCATCCCCGGCCCGCCGGGGAAATAGCCCGCCAGCGCCGGCGCCGCGGGCGCGACTCGCGGCCGTGCGCCGCATCAGGGGTCAACGGCGTATGCTACGCCGCCGGCCGGGCCGAGGTGCTGAGTGAAGGCGGCGCATCCCGCGGCGCCGACGCCCAGGTGCGATCCGGCTTCGGGCCCAAGGTCACGTGTATCCGGCCGCCGCGGCGGACGGCGGCAAACCGAATCCAATCCTTGCCGACGGCTTTGCCATTCAGCCGCACGCCCTGAATATAAGCATTGCGGCGTGACGCCCCGGGAGCGACGATGACGAAGCTGCGGCCGGTGTAGGGCGCTTGCAGATGGATGACCACGCGGCGGAACACCGGGCTCGCCAGCTCATAGGCGGTGCTGGCGGGGTCCACCGAATACATCCCCATCATGCTCATCACCGCCCAGGAGGACATTTCTCCGCAGTCATCGTTGCCGGGAACGCCGTCGGGCGTCGTGTCGTAGTTTTGCCGCAGGACGCGCCGCACCACCGCCTGCGTGCGCCAAGGCTGGCCGGAGAAATTGAACTCGAACGGCGCTTCCAGGTCGGTCTCATTGTAGGGGTTGTAATACTGCCCGCTCCAGACCGGCGCTTTGTAGGCGAAGAAATGCTCCAGGCGGCGGTTGAAGCGGGCCGGGCCGACGGCGTGGATCACCCAGGCCAAATCCGCCGGCGCCAGCCATTGGTAATGCCAGCCGGAGCCTTCGATGAATCCGTGGCCTTCCTGGGAGGGATTGAAATGCGGCGTCCACTTGCCGTCGCTGTTGCGCGGGCGGAAGAAGCGGTCGGCGTGGTCGAAGAGGTTGCGGTAATACAGCGCCCGCTGGTACAAAACGCGCGCCGCCGCCGGCTTGTGCAGCGCCCGGGCCAGATCGTAGAGCGAGGCGTAGGCGATCGCGTCTTCCTGGATCTGCGAGACCGAACCATACTGCACCTTGTTGTTGGGCACGTAGTGCAGGCGGTTGATCCAGCGGATGCCTTGCTCGCCTTGGTAGGGATGGCCGCGCGGCGGCGCCACCGTGGCGTCCTTGTACATGCCCGGCCACGCGGCCTTCATGTCGAAGCCGTGGATGCCGTCCAGCCACGCCGTGGCCATCACCACGCTCAGCGGGCTGCCCGCCATGACGTTGGTGTAACGGTTGATCTGCGGCCAGCGGCCGATCCAGCCGCCTTGCTGGATCATCTTGGCGATGGACTCGCACATGTCCGCCATGCGCCGCGGCGCGATCATCGCCAGCAGCGGCATCTCACTGCGGTAAATATCCCAGCCGGAATAGTTGGCGTAGATCAGGTGGCCCGGGGCCGCGTGGTGAATGCGGCCGTCGAAGCCGAGGTAGCGGCCGTCGGCGTCGCTGAAGATGGAGGGCATCAGCAAGCTGTGATACAGCGCGGTGTAGAAGACTTTGCGTTCGGCGGGCGTGCCGCCGGAGACGCGGATCACCCCCAGCGCCCGCTCCCAGGCCGCATTCGCCGCGCGCCGCAGTTGGGCGAAACTCTTGCCCTCCGATTCCACGCGCAGGTTGTTTTCCGCTCCGCGCAGATCCACGTAGGAGATGCCCACGCGCACGGTGATCACACGCGGCCGCCGCGCCGCCGGCCAGCGCGCATAGGCGCCGATCCATTGCCCGTGCCGCGTCTGGCGGGCGCTGCCGCCGCCGACCTTCCCATGGCCGCTTCCGCTGTGCCAGATCCCCCAAACGCCGTGCGCGGCAAACGGCTGGCTGAAGCGCATGGCGAAATACACGGTGTAGGGATGGCCGGCGCCGCAGAAGACCTCATCCGTCACTGAGCCGGTGATCTCCCGGTCGCCGGCGATGCGCACCGCCGCGGCGTCCGTGTGGTTCAGCGTATGGCTGATGGGCACCAGGACATTGGCCGGCTTGCCCGCCGGAAAGGTGAACTGCGCCATGCCGGTGCGGTCGGTGGCGGTCAGTTGCGCCCGCACGCCCCAGCGGGAGAGCAGGACGGAGTAATAGCCCGGCGCCGCGGTTTCCTGCGCATGGGAATAGGGCGAGGCGAAGTTCGCCACTTGCTTCCGCACCGGCCCGGTGGTGGCGGTGAAGAAAACGTCGCCTTCGTTCGGGCATCCCGGCCCGCTCATGTGCGTCATGCTGAAGCCGTGGATCTCGGGGTCGGAATAGTGGTAGCCGTAGCCGTGGTCCTCGGTGTCGGGGCTGAGCTGCACCATGCCGAAGGGCATCTCCGGTCCGGGAATCAAGTTGATGCTCCCGCCCGGCCCCTTCCCGGTGCCGATCAGCGGCGCCACCTCGGCCGTCAGGCTGGCGCCGGACGCCCCCGGCGCCGTTCCCCTTGCGTGCGCGTGACATGCGGCCATGCCGGCGGCGCCGGCGATGATCAGAACGGTTGCGCCCAGGGTCCACTGCTTCGCGGTCCAAGCCACTGTTATCTCCTCGGTAACTGCGAGCCGAATCACACGGAAGTTACGCCGGCTCCGCCTCGATTCTACATTGCCCGGCGCGGGCCCCAGCCCCGCCGCGGGCGAGGCTCCCCGCGCAGCCCGCCCGGCCGCCGGCCACAGGCCGCCGGCGGCGGAGCCGTTACGCCGCCTCCGGATGGACGGGCCGGGCGTAGCGGAGATATAGCGCCGGCACCACCAGAAGATTGAGGATGGTGGACGTGGCCAAGCCGCCCAAAATGACCACCGCCATCGGCTGCTCCAGCGCGCCGCCCGGCCGGCCGCTCTCCAGCACGATGGGCAGCAGCGCCAGGCCGTACGCCAGCGCGGTCATCAGGATGGGCACCAGCCGCTCACGGGCGCCGCGGATCACCAGCGCCGGGCCGAAGGTCTCGCCTTCCTCCCGCTCCAGATGCTGGTAATGGCTGACCAGCATAATGCCGTTGCGCAGCGTAATGCCGAATAGCGTGATGAAGCCGGCCAGCGTGGCCACCGACACCGCGCTGCCGCTCAGCTCCACGGCCAGGATGCCGCCGATGAAGGCCAGCGGCACGTTGACGATCACCAGCCAGGCGTCGCGCCAATTGCGGAAGGCGTATTGCAGCAGGAACAGAATGCCGATCAGCGCGAACAACCCCAGCCACTCCAGCCGCCGGACGGCTCGCGCGCGGCTGGCGAACTGCCCGCCGATGGAATAGTAATATCCCGCCGGCAGATGCAGCCCCGCGTTTAGCTTGCGCTCGACCGCCTGCACGAAGTTCACCGCCGGCCGCCCGGAGACGTCGCTCTGCACCGCCACCATGCGCACGCCGTTCTGGTGCTGAATGATGGCCAAGCCCCGCGCCACCTGCACCCCTGCCACCGCCGAAAGCGGAATCGGCGTCGAGCCCGCGTCGCTGGGCGCGGCGACGGGTATGGACCGGATCCGCGCCAGCTCGCCGTGCAGCCGCCGCGGCAGCTTGACCAGCAGCGGAAAAATCTCCTGTCCTTGGAAGACTCGCCCTACCGATTCGCCCACCAGCGCCGTCTGCACCGCCGTCGCCACTTGCCGGCTGGTGACGCCGTAGGCCTGCGCCGCGCGCCGGTCGAAGGCGATATTCACCTGCGGCTCGTTCACCTGCTGCTCCACCGACACTCCCGCCGCGCCGCGCAAGCCCGCCATCAAGTTGCGCGCCCGCGCCGCGAACCGCGCCAGCATCGCTTCCTTGGGGCCGAAGATCTTCACCGCCACCGCCGCGGTGTCGCCGCCCAGGACTTCGTTGATGCGCTCCGAAATGGACTCGTCCACGCTCCAGGCGAACGCCGGGAACCGCGTCTGCACGCGCCGCACCTCCGCCTCTTGCTGCGCCAGCGTCTTGTGCGTGGTCGGCTTGAAGCGGATGTCGAACTCGGAATAATTCACCGCCGTGGTGTCCTCGCCCAGCTGCGAGCGCCCGTCGCGCTGGTCGGCGGAGGCGATGTTGGGCAGGCGCAGCAGTTGCCGCTCGAAGGCCGCGCCGGCGCGCAAGTTGGCGCCCAGGGAGCTGCCCGAAAGGCTGGCCATGTGGGCGATCAGGCTGTCCTGATTGAAGGAGGGCAGGAACGCCCCGCCCATGAAGGGCACCAGCGCCAGCCCCGCCGCCGCGGCTGCCAGGCTGGCGGCGCCGATCAGCCGCGGATGGCCGAGCGTGGCGCCGACGAGGCGCTCGTAGCCGCTCTGCAGCCAATGCGCGAAGGCGGTCTGCCGGCCGGCGGCGATGTTGCGGTCGCCGGGCAGCAGCCAATAGGCCAGCACCGGCGTCACCGTCAGCGCCACCAGCAGCGAGGAAAGCGTGGAAAGAATGTAGGCCTCGCCCAGCGGCGTGAAGATGCGGCCCTCCAATCCGCCCAAAAAGAAAATCGGCACGAAGACCAGCGCCACCGCCAGCGTGGCGTGCACCACCGAGCTGCGCACCTCCGTCGAGGCGCGATAAACCAGCTCCAGCAATCCCGCCTTGCGCCCCTCGCCCTCCGCCGTCAGCCGCGTCTCGCGCATGCGGCGGGAGATGTTCTCCACGTCAATAATGGCGTCGTCCACCACCTCCCCCAGCGCCAGCACCAGCCCGCCCAGGGTCATGGTGTTCAGCGTGGCGCCGAACGACACCAAAATAATGATGGCCAAAAACAGCGACAGCGGAATCGCCAGTATGCTGATCAGCGAGGCGCGCCAACTGCGCAAAAACAGCAGCAGCACCAAAATGACCAGCAGCCCGCCTTCCCACATGGCCACGCGCAGATCGCCGATCGAAGCACGGATGAAGTTCGCCTGGCGGAACAGGTTCGGTTCCAGGCGCATGCCGGCGGGCAAATTGCGCCGCAGAACCGCCAGCGCCGCGTCCACCCGGCGCGTCACCGGCACGGTGCCCGCGCCCGGCTGGGTGAAGACCTGCAAGATCACCCCCCGCTTGCCGTTGATCGTCGCCCCGCCGATCGGCGGCGGCGCGCCGTAGCGCACCGTGGCGATGTCGCCCAGCGTCACCGGCGCCCCGTGGCGCATGGTCACCACGCTGCGCCGCAACTGCGCCAGCGCAGTCACCAGCCCGGAAGCGTGGATCACCAAATCCTGATCCGGAGTCTGGAAAAACCCCCCCGCGCCCTGCGCGTTGGACGCTCCCGCCGCGTGCAGCACCTGCGCCAGCGTCAGGTGAAACTGTCGCAGCCGCGCCGGCGACACCACCACCTCGTACTGCTTCGGCTCCCCGCCGTAGACCGTCACGTCGGCCACGCCGGGCAGCGCCAGCAGCCGCCGCCGCAGCACCCACTGCGCGTAGGTGCGCAGCTGGAACTCCCGCGCCGGGGTCATCGGCCGGGAACTGGTCAGCCCCAGCACCGCGATCAGGCCGATGGCGCTGGTGGCCGGCGTCAGCCGCGCCGGCCCCACCCCGGGCGGCAGCCGCGGCGCAGCCGCCAGCGCTTGGGAAACCAGTTCGCGGTCCACCCACAGGTTGGTATGGGCTTGGAAAATCATTTTGATGACCGACAGCCCGGCGATGGAATGCGAGCGCACCAATTGCACGCCTTGCAGCCCCAGCAGCGCGTCCTCCAGCGGGTAGGTCACCTGCTGCTCCACCTGCCGCGGGGGAAACCCCGGCGCCTCCGTCTGCACCGTCACCCGCGGCGTGGCGAAGCGGGGAAACACTTCCACCGGCGCCCGCTGCGCCGTGAAGGCGCCCCAGACCAAGATGCCCGCGGCCAGGGCCAGCACCAGCGTGCGGTTGCGCAATGCCCAGCGAATGACGGCGTTCAGCATCAGTCAATGTCCCGAATGCTGCTGCGATGCAGCGTGCTTTCCAGCATGCCCGCGCCCCGCGCCGCCACCTTCTGCCCGGCGTGCAGGCCGCTGGCGATCACCGCCCTGCCGCCGGAGATATAGGCCACCGTCACCGGCTGCTGCTGGAACCGGCCCTTGCCCGCCGCCACGAAGACCACCGTCTGGCCGGCCTCATACACCAGCGCGCTCTGCGGCACCACCGCCGCCGGCGCGCGGCTGGTGGATTGCAGCAGCAGGCTGCCCACCATGCCCGGCTTCAGCGCTTCATCCCGGTTGCTCGCCGCGTAGATGACCGTCAGCGTGTGCGTGGCCGCGGTGACCACGCCGGTCGAGGCCACGCGCCGCATGGCGAAGCCGCGGCCGGGATAGGCCGCCAGCCGCAGCACCGCGCGTGGCGCCCGGCCCACCGCCGCGATTTCGCCCTCCGGCACCGCCGCCGCCGCCCATACCACCGCGGCGTTCACCACCTGGAACAAACTTTGCTGCGGCTGCACCAGTTCGCCGGGCGCGGCGTTGACCGCCGCCAGCCGCCCGGTAATCGGGGCGCGTACGGCGAAGCGCGAGGGACCGGCTCCGCCGGCCGCCGCGCTGCGGTATTCCCGCCCTTGCTCCAGCGCCGCCTGCCTCGCCGCCTCTGCTTCCTCCACCGCCGCCCGGTCCAGTTCCACCTGCTTGCGCGGGGCAATGCCCTGCTCGTAGAGCCGTTCGGATCGCCGGAACTGTTCCCGGGCTTGCCGCAGCCTCGCCGCCGCGCTGCGCGCCGCCGCCTGCGCCGTGCTCAGGTTGGCGCCCAACTGCACCCGCTGCGTCCCGCTGTAGGCCTGCTGCACCAGCGCCAGCAACTGCCCGCGCCGCACCCGGCTCCCGATCTGCGGAAACCCGTGCGCCGGAGCGAGCAGATAGCCCATCACCGGCGCGCGCGCGCTGGCGCTGTCGCCGGTGGGCGCCTCCACCTGCGCCGGCAGCGCCACTTGCCGCGGCACCTGCCGCGACTCCACCGTCGCCAGCCGCACCCCCGCCGCCGACTGCTGCGCCGGCGTCAGTTGCACCACGCCCGGCGGCAGCGACGGCCCGGCACTGTCCGCGTGGCCGTCGTCATCGTGGCGCGCGGCGCAGCCCGTCATCAGCCCGCAGGCCAGCACCGTGCCCAGCAGCGCCCCGGCGGCCAGCAGCGCGGCCGCAGGCCGCCTCCCGCGCCGTGCGGCGCCGCTCGTTTGCAGCCCTTTCATTGCACACCTCCCCGCGCCAAGATCGTCTTCGCCACCGCGATCTGCCGCTGATACAGCGCCTGCGCATACGCTTGCTGCACCTGTAGATTGGTTCGCTCCGCGTCTAGCACGTTCAAAATCCCCGTCTCGCCGGCGCGGTAGCTGGCTTGCGCGCCGGCCAGCACCTGCGCCGACTCCGCCAGCAGGTGCGTTTGGTAGCTCCGCACCTGGGCCTGGTCCGCCAGCCACTGCTGGTAGGCCGAGGCCACCGCCTCGGTGACCTGGTAATACGCCGCCTGCTCCCCCGCCACCGCCGCCAGTTTCCGCCCCGTCGCCGTCTCCACTTCGCCGTGGTAGGCGCCGGGCAATGGGATGCCGATCGAGGCGGTGAAGCCCGGCGTCTGCACGCCGTCCTCAACGCCGTAGCTGGCGGAAAGGTCCAGGTTGGGAAACTTCTGCCGCTTGGCCAGGGCCAAATCGCGGTCCCGCTTCTGCTGTTCCAGCCGCGCGCTGGCCAGCGCCGGATCCTGCGCGTAGGCCTCTTGCAGCAGGGCATGGAAGCCCGGCGCCGCCGGCGCCGCCGTCAGCCGCCCCTGAACGTGCAGCGGCGCCGCCATCGGCCGGCCCAGCAGGACGTTCAGGCTGATCACCGCGACTTTGCGCTGCCCGCGCACGACGCGCAGCGCCTGCCGCGCCCGGGCGCGAGAGAGGTCGGCTTTCACCACGTCCAGCCGTGCCGCGTCCCCCGCCCGGTAGCGCGCCGCGGCGGCCCGCCGGATGCGGTCCACCGCCGCCAGTGTGGCCTTGGCGTTGGCCACCTCCCGGTCCATCAGCAGCAGGTGGTAGAAGGCCTGCCGCGTTTGGAACGCCAGCGCGGCGCGCGTCGCCCGCAGTTGCTGTTCCGCCTGGCGCACGGTCAGTTCCGCCGCTTCGGCGCGCAGCGCCCGTTTGCCGGGGAACTCGAACAGCTCACTGAGAGCGGCGTCCTTGGTCGGAGTGGAATAGTGATAGCTGAGCTGCGGCGAAGCCCACTGCCGCGCCTGCACGTCCAGCCCCCGCGCCGCCTCGATTTCCGCTTCGGCGGCGCGCACCAGCGGATGCCGCGCCAGCACCCGGCGCAGCGCCGCATGCAGCGTCAGCGGCTGGGCGCCGCTTGGCGCCGCGCCGGGCGCGGGTGCGGACCAGGCGGGTCCAGCATGGAATAGAAACAACAGCGGGAGCAGCACCGCTCCCCGGCGAACGTTCACGGAATCGCCTCCTAAGGGAAGAACCGCATACGGACGCGGCAAACCGCGCCCACGGATCGGGCGGAGGCGAAGACTAGATGCGCAAGGATAGCGTCGAGCCCGGCGGCGCGGCTCCCGGCGGACTGAGGGCGGGCGCTACGGAAGGCGTTTCGGCCTCCGCGCGCCGGGCTGCCGGCGCTTCCGGCGCCGCCACGCCGATGGCGGTCGCAACAGGCGGGCTCATCTGGCGGTAGGCCCAGAATCCGGCGCTGGCGATCACCGCCATCACGCACAAGTTCGTTTCCGCGTCGCGCGCGCTGTAGTGGTCGTGACGATCCAGCGCCTGCGAGATCGGGGCGATCAGCAGCACCAACACCGCGCTCAACAAAAGAATTCGCGTGCCCGCGCCCCGCATGTCTTTAACCGTAGCCCCCCCCTGGCGGCGGCGCAACTCAAAACCGGCGACTATGGAAGCAAACCAGTGTCATCGGTGCGGCGCGGCACATCCGCGCTGCACTTTGCGCACCACGCAGGCCATCGTCCCTCCCCTCTAGGCGAGAACTCACCCTGCCGGCGGGCGCCGCCGCTCGGGGGAAATGCGCGGTAGCTCGGCCGCCCGGTTCAATTTAGCGCGCTTATCGCGGGCGGCAGCGGATTCCCACTAGCGCTCGGAGCCTCGCAAGTTGGCCGCGGCTCGGTGAGGCGTGGACCGCGCGGTTGCCGGACACGGACCCCAGCCCCGCCGGCGGCTGGACGCCCCGCGAGCGGCCCGGCTATCGCGGTGGGCCGATCGGCCGGTGCAGCAGCCGCAACGCCATGTAGTGGGCCATGCCCGTGCTGCTCGCCGCCAGCCGCTCCAGCACCGGCTTCGCCTTCGCATTCCCCGTCGCCATCAGCCCCTGCATCAATCCGGGCAGGACGTGCCGGTTGGGGCGATTCTTCAGCGCCGCATCCAGCAGCGCGAATGCCCCCGGCGCATGGTCTTTTCCCAGGGCCCGCGCCGCCGCGCCTTCGGCGGCGTAACTGCGGTCCTGGTGGAACTCCCGCCGCAGCACCGCAACCACCTCCGGCGACCGGAACCGGCCCAGCGCCGTCACCACCGCCGTTCGTACCCGGCTGTCGGGCTGCGCCAAATTGGCCAGCAGGGCGTTCTCCGCCTGCCGCCCGCCCAGTTCCGCCAGCGATGCCGCGGCGATCTGCCGCACGCCATAGAACCGGTCCCGCGCCAACACCTCGCCCAGCGCCGCCACCGCCGCGTGCCGGTCCCCCGCCCTCGCACGTCCCAACTGCTGCGCCGCCCATAGCCGCGTCATCATCGCCGGCGCCGTCTCCGCCGCCGCCAGGCTGGCGACGGGCTGGGGAAAGTTCAGCGTTTTATAGATATGGTCGTTCGGGTCGAAAGCCACGCACTTCGGCCGGAAACCAAGCCGCACCACGAACTTCTGCCGCCGCGAACGGTCCATCACCATCCGCGTCGTGGCCCGTCCCCCGGCCCCATAAAACGCCAGCTCCACCGGCATGCGGAAAATCGGCGTTACCGCCGTCGGCCGCTGCGTCTGGACAATGCTGACGCTCTCCCGTCCGGTCGCCGCATCGTAGTTCGCCGTTACTCGGTACTGCGGAAAGCCGCCGCGGTACACCCATTCATGGAAAAACCAGGCCAGATTGCGCCCGGTGGTCTGCCGAATGGCCGCCATCAAATCGTGATCGCTCACGTTCTTGCCGCGGTAGGTCTGCAGATAGTGGCGCAGCGAGCGGAAGAACGGCTCCCGCGGCGAGGCCACCGCCGGCACACGCCCCCGGTCCAGCACGTACCGCATCATGTCCAGAACCGACGCGCCTTTTTGGTACGTGGTCGCGCCCATGATGCCCCACGGCCGCGTGTAGTGCCGGTCGAACATCGGCCGCCGCCAGAAATCGAGGTCGCGCGACCGCGCCGCGTTCTGGTCTTTCCAAATCTGATAGCGGTAGGCATCCACGCCATCGTGGTGGCCCAGATACAGCGCCGCGGAATAGGTGGCGAAGCCTTCGCTCAGCCATACCCCGGCCCAACTGCGCTCCGTGACCAGGTCGCCGAACCATTGGTGCGCTAGTTCATGCGCCACCAGCTCCGTGCTGGGAAAATCCCGGTTGGCGCGGGCCGAGTGCAGCGTAGTGTCGGTCAGCGTCGTGGCGCTGATGTTTTCCATCCCGCCCCCGAAGTGGTGCGCCGCCACCTGCGCGTATTTGGCGTAGGGAAAGGGCACGCCGTAGACGTGGGCGTAGAAGCCGATCATGTCTGGCGTCAGCCCGAACGAACGCAGCGCCCGCCGCTGGGACACGTAGGGCGGGACGTAATAGTCCACCGGCAAGCTGCCGAGATGCTCCGCCACCTTCCGCCATGGCCCGGCGGCGATGGAGACCAGATAGCTGGTGTGCGGCACCGGCTCGATCCAGTCGTAGGTGACCCAGCCGCCGCTGCGCGTCACCCGCGCCAAATGTCCATTAGAAACCACCGACTGCCCCGCCGGCACCGTGATGATCGTTTCGCTCGACGCCTTGTCGTTGGGATAGTCCCAGCAGGGAAACCAGTAGTGGTTGTTTTCCGGCCAGCCGTAGGACCATACCTCCCGCAGGTGCGGATGCCGCCGGCTGGGTTCGATAAACGTTAGCCCGCGGCCGTTGGGCGCGCCGGAATATGCGATGCGGACACGCAGCACCTGCCCGCCCGCGTATGGGTGGTCCAGCGTGATCCACAGCTTCGGGTCCGCGCGGTGGAAATGCAGGGGAATCGCCGCGCCGTGGGCGGGCAGCAACTCGACGCCATGGATCGTCAGACCCGAGCTGTCGAGGTAGAAGCGCTGGAAATCGCCCGCGAACGGCCGCAGCGTCACGACTTCGTCGCCCGCAATGCGGCGCCGCGCCTCGTCCAGCTTCAGCCGGATACGGTAGTTCTCCACGTGGTACGCCCGGCTGGGCGCGTATTGCCACAGGTTGGGGTTGCCAAACACATGGCGCCGGCGCGGGACCGGCGTTTGCGCCGCGAGCGGCGCCACGGCGCAGAGCAGAAGGAGCGCCAGCAGCGGACTGCCGGCGGCGAAACGGAAGCGGAAGATTCGGGTCATGGCGTGCGGTGGAATCGGTGCAATCTCAAGGTTGCTCTCTGCCATGGTCGCAGGGAAGCCGCTGGGATTCCACCCCTGCCGGAAATTCCGCGGCGCCGCCGTTCCGCGCGCCGACCGGCGGCAGCAGATAGGTAACGCCGCGCCGCGTGTTTTTCCGGCCCTCGCTTTCCGCAATCGCGTACTCTGAAAATAGATTCCTGGAACCCTCCGCGCCACGATGAATTTCCCCCGTTTAAGCCCATACGCCGCGCGCCTCGCGTCCGGCCTGGCGGTAATTCTCGCCCTCACCGCATTCCTTCGCGCCGACACCCTGACCCTGGGAAACGGCGACGAAGTCGCCGGTAAACTGGTGCGCGCCGACGCCCACGCCATCGTCTTCGACGCCGACCTGATGGGCGACATCACCCTGCAATGGAAGCAAATCCAGACGCTCAACACCAGCGCCTCGCTGGTGGTCATCGGCGGCAAGGGGGCGCCGGTGACCGGCACTATCAGCTATGCCGACGGCAAGCTCTATATCCTCCCGCCCGTCGGCCAAGAACTCATCTGGCCGCTGAAGCGCATTCACATGATCCTGGCGCCGCCGCTGTACAAGCATTACATCGTGCAGCACCCCAACGCCTTCCAAGCCTGGCACGGTTCGATCGCCGGCGGCTTCAGCTTCGTCAGCGCCACCCAGTCCTCCCGCAGCTACACCGCCAGCATCAACCTAACCCGCCCCATTCCTGACGTGACGTGGCTTCCGCCCCGCTCCAATACCCAGTTCAGCTTGCAAGAAACCTACGGCAGCCTTTCCCAGCCCGGCTATCCGCAGGTGAAGACCAGCGTCTTCACCACCCAGCTCGAGCAGGACCAATATTTCAGCCGCCAGTTCTTCGCGCTGGTGCGCGGCCAGCTCGACCACAACTTCGCCCAGGGCCTCCAGTTGCAGCAAAGTTACGGGTCCGGAATCGGCTGGACCGCCTTCACCAACTTCAATTTGAAGGCGGACGTGCACCTCACCATCCAGCAGTTCCTCACCGCGCCGCGCACGCGTTTTCTCGCCTCCGATTTGACCGAATCCTACGCGCGAAAATTGGGCAAGGTGCAGTGGACCGAAAGCCTCAGCGCCCAGCCGTCCTACACCAATGCCCGTGCCTTCCAGGCCAGCGGCACCACCACCTTCGCCATTCCCATTTACAAGCGCCTCGGCTTCAACACCACCGTCACCGACAGCTACATCGGCAACCCCCAGCCCGGCTTCCGCCGCAATTCCCTGCAAGTCAGCACCGGCCTGCAAATCAACGTCCCCTAGGCGCCGGGGCTCTTCTCGGCAACGGCGCGCCCCAGAGTAGACCCCGGCCAAGGAGGGCAGCGTAGCCGCGCCGGGCCCCAGCCTCCGCCAGCACTCCATCCATGCTGCAAAAGCCGCGGACCGGGCTCACCTAGCCTGCGGCGACTGTCTGTTCCGAACCTCATTCGCAGGGCCCGCGCCGGCGTACCGCGCAGATCGTGTCCGCCCCAATCCGCCGCCGGGCGCCCGCGCAAAAAAATCCGCCGCGCGCGGTGACCCGTGCGCGGCGGTTGTGTGCCGGTTTGCCGCCAAGGACGGCGCAGTCGGTTTAGGAGCAGCCGGTAAAGCTCAGCGCCTCCGCATTGCTCGTTGCCCCCGCCGTCACCGTCAGCGGAGTCTTGGTCGAATTATTGGTCGTGGTCTGCTCGGCGGTGGTCGTTGCTCCCGCCGCGGTGCAATTCGGCGCCAGCGCGTCCACGCCATATGGAGCCGGCGTCGTCGCGCTTTGCTGGTAGCTGATCGTCCCAGTGGAATAGGCCCCGACATTGGCGTTGGCCGCCGGTACTGGCAGGCTATAGGACTGGCAGTCGGTCCCCGTCGCGCACGCCGCTCCGGAAGTCGGCGTGGCCGCCGTCGTGATGGATGCCAGCGGCGACGTGGCGCCCAGCAGCGGCACCGTAATTTGCACCGTCGCAGATTGCCCGTTCACCATCTCCGTGATCGGCTGCAAAGCCCCCACGGAAACGTCCTCGCCCGCGGTCACCACGGGCGCCGTGCTGACCTGCCCGCTAATCGTCGCCGGCGTGCCCGGCGTCGCGACCGCGACCAACGGCATCTTGCCGACCGTCTCGCCCGCCGTCACCCCCGTCACCACCGTCGCCGCGTCGGCGATGTTGTTGCTGCCGATGGCGTCGGCCACCACGTCATAGCTGCCGGATCCGACCGGGCAAAAAACGAAGTTGCCGCTGGAATCCGGCGTCGTCTCCATCACCACATGATCCACGCCGTTCCCGTTCGTGGTCTCTAGCGCCACCAGCGCCTTGCCGCCGGTCGGCATGTTCGTCAACGTTCCCGTAATGGAATCCGATGTCGCCGTCACCTCGCCCGCCGTCAGCACCGGCTTCAACCGGTAAGCGCCGGTGCCTTCCGCCACAATCGAAGCACAGGAATTGAAGTTGATGTCCAGGTCGCTGGTCTTCCCCGCAGCCACGACGAACTGGCCGCCGGCAATCTGCCCGGAGGGAATCTTCAGCCCTGTCTGCGCCTCGCTCGATAAATCCAAATTCACCACCGTGCCGCCGGCCAGCACTACGCAGTTCGCGGAGGTCTGTCCGTTGGCGGTGGAAACCGTCGAGCAGGCGTTGGACGGCGTAATGGACGACGTCGCGCTCGGCGCCAGATACAGGCGAATTTGCTGATAGGTGCCCGGGGCTAATTCCTGGTTCGCCCCCAGTTGCGCCAACATGCAGGACTGGCTGGCGGCGCCCAGCAGGTTAATCTGCTGCGGCGCGCTCTTCAAGTTGGGAGTCAAATCCTCCCAGCCGCTGCCGCCAGACTGCGCCGTCGCGCTAGTGTTCGCCTGCACATCCGTAACCGTCACATAGACGGCGGAGAAAGGTCCATTGGTGGCCGTCGCGCACGGTGCCGGGTCACTCATCGAGGTCGTGACCGTCCCGAAGGTAGGCGTGTTGGTAGCCACCGAGTTGTTGCCCCCGCAGGCGGCGAGACCGAGCGCCAACCCCAGGGCGGAAATCGTGCCAAACACCACCGAAAGCCGCAACTGCCGAGAAGTGTCCATACCCATCACTCAGCATTTTGCCTGCCATATCGTCTCCCAGAAAATCTCCAGGATTCCCGTGTTCCGCCGGCGGCCGAACGGAAAAATCGTTCACCTCTTTTCCCATGACCGGGCATTTTTTACCCGCGCATTGCGCTCACTTCCTGATCGCCCGACTCCAGCGGCGCCCGCCTGCGGATCGTCCCATACCGGGAAGCCGCCAGTGCCCACTAGAATCACTGCTGGATTCCCCCGTTGCGGCGCAGGCCAACGCGACTTTCCCCTGGCCGCCTATGCTCGGATGGCCGTTGGCGTCCGGACGTCTTCTGTGTTTTGCCCGCTGCAACTACAGTCTATGCCGCCATGCCCCGCGGTCCCACCCAGTTACTAGTTTGCTATCAGGAAGACGGCCGTTTGTTCTGGCTCGGGACCCTCCGCCGGGAGCATGATAGGCCCAACTGGCCGCGCTGGTAGCTCACGCCGCGGCCAACGGAGGCAAGCGATGGCGAGGCACGATCTTCCCTCCGCCAACGCCGGGGGATGGGGCAGTCCCTCTGGACAGAAATTCGATCCACGGCACGCGGGTCAGTACGGCGGCCTAGGGCTTGTCACAGTGTTGGTGCTGGCCCTCCTGCCCCCTGGGCAGTTGAACCACCATTCGGCGGTTTCCCACCGCGCCGCTGCCGCGGGTTCCACGTTATTCCTTCTCGCCGCCATGCGCGGCCGCGGCTCCGGCTGCGCCTCGCCCACCGCGCTCTATAAAGTCGGCACGCGGCACACGTTGGTCCTTTCTCGGGTCCTTTCCCGCCGCGGCGGCGGCGTGTTCAGCGTGCTTCCGGACATGCACGGTCATGTCTTCGTCGCCATGCCGCGCCGCCGGTCCGCGTCAGTGGTTGTCATTCATGAGCGCCATCCTGACCTGCTCGACACGGTTGTATTCAATCCCCGCACGCGGCGCATCCTGCCTGACGGCGTCTTTACCGCCATGACACCCGCCGGGCACGCCTATGCACTCTTTCCCCTGGTCGGAACGCGCGGCGCCGGCGCCGCCGATCCCCCACGCGCCACTTTAGCCGCCGTGGCGGCCGACCCGCCCGCCGGCACGCCCCGCGTCGTCCACAATCGCTGGTCGCTGTACCGGCGCGCGCGCTACTTCGGATACGTCGCCCCCTTCACGCCGGTGGTGCGGGTAGTAATCCGCCAGGGACAAGCCGACCTCCAA
>OFHJ01000135.1_pt1 | contig 30432 bp, 26 predicted proteins | sample 1522001 | NCBI WGS metagenome assembly OFHJ01 (sample SAMEA2464838, study PRJEB22497) | soil metagenome | biome: Grassland; feature: Farmland; material: Clay | place: Australia | collected 2013-02-01 | depth 1.2 m | reverse complement strand
CCGCAAAACCGCAATCGGTGAAAAACCCGTAAAGAGAAGTAAATCCAAGACCGACACGAAGCGGGTAAACGCAGAGGGAAAATTGCTGTCGCCTCGCCGATCCTCCCGATCAACGGGATTGACGCCTGCGTTTTCTGATAGTGAACGAATTCAGCGCATTTCAATAGCTGCATACTTCCGCGCCGAAAAGCGGGGGTTTGCACCGGGTGGGGAACTTGAAGACTGGATTTCTGCAGAAGCTGAGATCAACCAGATAGTTCGAAACGCCGGATACTAGTCCTCAAGCACGCCGTCTCGGGAAAAGAGTGCTGATATACGCGAACCTGCGGCGAGAGCGGATCCTGGGACCGATGGTTTGGATGGCGAAGCCATGGAACGAAAACCGTCCGTGATCACAAGGATTTTTCCCAACAGAACTGAGGCTGGCCGAGCACTTGGCGGTTTACTGCGGCAATGCAACCATTCTTCCGACGCGCTCGTTCTTGGGTTACCGCGCGGCGGCATCCCGGTCGCTTATGAGGTTGCAAGGGCACTCAACGCAGAGATGGACGCGTTACTTGTACGGAAAATTAGCATTGCCTCCTATCCGGAACTAGCGATTGGCGCTGTTGCCGACGGCGGCGTTGTATACGTCAACCACGAACTACTTCGTGAACTCGGGATTAGCGAACGGGCCTTCCATGAGAGGTTGGCGATCGAAAACGCTGAGTTGCTTAGGCGCCAGCGTGTCTTCCGAGGAGACCGCCAACCGCCAGCGATTAACGGGAGGCTTGTCTTTGTAGTCGATGACGGTATTGCCACCGGTGCATCAATGAAGGTGGCGCTCCAATCAGTGCGGGCACTAAATCCAGCAGAGGTGGTTTGCGCTGTTCCAGTCGCACCAACGGATTTCGAACAACGGCTGGCAGGATGCGCGGATCGGTTCTTTTGCGTGCTATCCGTATCCGACTTTCGCGCAGTTGGTCAATTCTACGAAAACTTCGACCAAGTCTCTGAATCCGAGGTTTGCCGCCTCCTAACGAAAGCCCGCGAAACACGGATGCAACCAATCTAGGGGGTTCAGTGAGCAGCCTGCTAAACCAGTGGGCCGTCCTGCGCCACATCAACGATCCGAAAAAACCCAGCATCTAACTGCGATGTTTTCATCTATAGCGGAAAATGCACGTTCAAGATCTGCTAAATCCGAATATGCATTCATAACCAGTCAATACTCTGAATCCCTATCTATCCGGATTGTGTAGAGAGCACTTGCTCGGCGCTGGAAAGGGCCTCACCGGAATATACCGGCGCGCCCTCTTGAATCAGAATTTCTTCCAGAGCCTTGAGGCAAAGGGTGGTGTTTTCTGAACAGGCCCCTTGCCCCATCAGGCCGATCCTCCAAATTTTTCCCGCCATCAGACCGAGGCCGGCACCGATTTCCATCCCGTAAACGTCCAGCAAGCGGCGCCGTACCCTCGCATCCGAAACGCCCTCGGGAACCAGCACCGATGTGAGCGGTGGCAAGCGTTCTTCGCGCGGGACTGCCAACTCCAACCCCATGGCCTCCAGACCGGCAACAAGCGCCCGATGCTGCCGATCATGACGTTGCCAGCTTTCTGCCAGACCTTCCTCGAACAACATCACCAGTGCCTCGTGCAATCCGTAGAGGGAGTTCACTGGCGCGGTGTGATGGTAGCTTCGCCCCCCGTCTTCGCTCCAGTAACCCAATAGGAGGCGCATGTCCATGAACCAACTTTGCACAGGCGTTCGTCGATTTACGATGGCTTGCTTCGCGGACGGTCCAAAGGTGACCGGCGCCAGCCCTGGTGGACAGGATAGACACTTTTGCGTAGCAGAAAATGCAGCATCAATTCCCCACGCGTCGACTTTCAGTGGCACTCCTGCCAGGGAAGTAACTGCGTCCGCCAATACGAGACAACCCTGTTCATGCGCTACAGCCGTGAGTGTTTTCGCATCCGATAGCGCACCCGTTGAGGTCTCGGCCTGGATAAATCCAACCAGCTTTGTACGCGGATGCTGCCTCAATGTTTTCCGTAGCGCATCTGGATCAACCGCCCGCCCCCAAGGTTGATCCACTCGTATTACCGTCGCGCCAGCCCGCTCGCCCATAATGGCCATGCGTTCGCCGAAAATTCCATTAACGCACGCTACGAAGATGTCGCCCGGCTCAAGCAGGTTGATCACGCAGGTTTCTTGTGCGGCTGAGGCAGGCGCCGAGATTGCGAGCGTCAATTCGTTCTGCGTCTGGAAAACTTCGCGTAACCCCCCTTTTATGGACTCCATCAGCGTTATGAACTCGGGATCCAGATGCCCGATGGTTCCGCGGGAAAGTGCCATGAGCACTCGCGGATGAACCGGTGACGGGCCAGCCCCCAACAGGATTCTCGGTGGGGGATTAAAAGAGGTCAGCATCATTGAAAAATCCAATAATCCTTTCGGGCAAACGTTCGTATTCTCGGATCTGTCGCCATCGGCATACTGAAACTAATGGCATTACCTAAACCGTGCAATCGGTACAATCCTTCAAAAGTGCTGAAGCCAGCAGGAATCTAGGGCGTTCCAGGAAGATTGTGGGTCTGCTGAAACCAATCTCGTGCCGAACGCAGGAACCCCGAAGCAAACTTCATGAATTATTCGCCCCAAGATACTGGGAAGAGATTTTGGTCACGTACCCGATCCGCAACACACGGTTGTGCCGTCGCACGGCGCTCCTCAACCTTGCTGCGTGCCGCTTAAAAACGCCATCATAATACCGTAACCGTTCTGGACAGGCGATATTCGCTACCAACAAAGGCCATCGCGGGGCGACCGACTCCAACGGGAGATGGAGATAAAGCGTTCACCTCGTCCGCAGGCAGGCTGATGCTTAGAATTCCGGTGGGTTAGCAAGTTTTACGCGCAAAGCCTCCGGTCGAATCCAGTCAGCATGGTTCATTCTAGGTGGCTACAAACGGCATAAATCCGTTATCTGTTTGAGCGTGTCCACAGTGAGCTGAGGGAGCAATTCAACCGCCTTCATGTTCTCGATTACCTGTTCAACGCGCGAAGCGCCTGTAATTACACTGCTGACGTTCGGATTCTTGAGACACCAAGCCAAGCACAATTGTGAAACAGTGCAGTCGATGTCAGCCGCAAGGTCGGCGATCTTAGCCACGATGCCATTGAGTCGGCTATGGTGACCTGTTCGCGGAGCCACTCATAGCCTTTCACTTCAACACGCGAGCCACGGGGAACCCCATGAAGGTATTTACCCGTCAGAAGGCCGGACGCCAATGGACTCCAAGTCGTCAGGCCGAGGCCGATTTCCTTGCAAAGGGGAGCGTACTCCATTTCTACCCGAGTGCGATGAAACAAGTTGTATTCCGGCTGCTCCATCACCGGTTTACGAAGATGATACTTTTCTGCGATATCCCAAGCCTTACGGATATCTGAGGCCGCCCACTCACTCGTTCCCCAGTAAAGTGCCTTCCCATGACCAATGATGTCGTGCATTGCCCAAACTACTTCTTCTATCGGAGTTTCCGGATCGGGTCGATGACAGAACACCAAGTCGAGATATTCCAGTCCAAGACGTCTTAGCGAACCCTCTATTGCGCTGAGCAAATATTTACGATTAAGTGTGTGACTTAGATTCGGATCATTTCGAAGACCCCAGTAGAATTTGCTCGAGACAATGATCTCTTCTCGAGGCCAGCCCAGCTGACGCAATGCACGGCCCATGAGCGTTTCACTGTACCCCGACGCATAGATTTCAGCGTTGTCAAAAAAATTGACACCAGCAGCGCGCGCAGCCACCATGCATTCGACCGCGGCACGCTCGTCGAGCTGGTTTCCGTAGGTGATCCACGATCCGAACGATAGCGCCGACAACTTGAGGCCGGAATTTCCTAGACGTCGGTATTCCATAAAGCCTACCCTGGAGCCCTCTGGCGCTTCGACTGAACCGGTTTGTCATCACGCACGCTGTCAGCCATTCCAAAACGCCAGGGGTCAATTAACGGGACCGAATACGCCTACTGCCATCAGGAGTAGCGGGGCAATTCACCCAATCGACACTTATTTCACAGTCGAGTTCAGCTGCGCTGATAAACCTCGGACCCCGCGCGCCTGAACTCCTCAGCCTTCTCGGCCATACCTTGCTCAAGCGCCGACTGCTCATCCGCACCTACCTTAGCGGCATACTCACGCACGTCCTGGGTAATTTTCATACTGCAAAAATGCGGCCCGCACATGCTGCAGAAATGGGCCAGTTTAGCCCCCTCCTGCGGTAATGTTTCATCATGAAACTCACGGGCTTTTTCCGGATCCAGACTCAAATTGAACTGATCCTCCCAGCGAAACTCGAATCTCGCCTTCGAAAGCGCATTGTCACGCACCTGAGCACTCGGATGCCCCTTGGCAAGATCTGCTGCATGCGCAGCAAGTTTATAGGTAACAATCCCTTCGCGGACATCGTTCTTGTCGGGAAGTCCAAGATGCTCTTTTGGAGTTACATAACAAAGCATCGCGGTCCCGTACCAGCCGATGTTCGCCGCCCCTATGCCGCTGGTGATATGGTCATAGCCAGGCGCGATATCGGTAGTCAGTGGACCCAGCGTATAGAATGGCGCCTCGAAACAGTGCTGCAGCTCTTCTTCCATATTCTCCTTGATTAGCTGCATCGGAACATGTCCGGGTCCTTCAATCATGGTCTGCACTTCATGCTCCCATGCAACTCTTGTAAGTTTACCAAGAGTGTGGAGCTCACCCATCTGCGCGTCATCGTTTGCATCGGCAATGCAGCCTGGCCGGAGCCCGTCACCCAAGGAGAACGATACGTCATAGGCTTTCATGATTTCGCAGATCTCGACGAAATGTGTGTAAAGGAAATTCTCCTTGTGATGCGCCAGACACCACTTCGCCATGATGCTTCCTCCCCGCGAGACAATACCGGTGAGGCGTTCAGCCGTCCAAGGAATGTAACGCAGTAGGACACCGGCATGGATCGTGAAGTAGTCAACTCCTTGTTCTGCCTGCTCAATCAACGTATCACGATAGATTTCCCAGGAAAGCTCTTCGGCCTTTCCGTCGACCTTTTCCAGCGCTTGATAAATTGGAACGGTTCCGATCGGAACCGGTGAATTACGGATAATCCATTCCCGTGTTTCGTGAATATGCTTGCCGGTGGAAAGATCCATCACGGTATCGGCACCCCAACGCGCCGCCCACACCATCTTTTCGACTTCCTCGGATATGGAGGAACTTATGGCGCTATTACCGATGTTCGCATTGATTTTTACCCGAAAATTGCGGCCAATAATCATTGGTTCACATTCCGGATGATTGATATTAGCGGGAATAATAGCGCGGCCACGTGCGACTTCAGCACGTACGAATTCCGGCGTCACCATTTGCGGGAGCTCCGCGCCGAATGCCTGACCACGGTGCATACGCTTGAGATATCCAGCGTTGGCGTATACATGCCGTAACTGTTCGAAGCGTTCGTTTTCACGAATTGCGATATATTCCATTTCCGGCGTGATCATACCCTTGCGTGCATAGTGCATCTGGCTGACACAAGAACCAGGCTTCGCCTTGCAGGGCGAATGGATGTGGTCGAACCGTAGGTGCGCTGTCTTCGCGTCAGCCGCTCGAATACGCCCATAAATCGAACTTGGTCCGCGAAGCTGTTCAGTGTCGCCGCGTTGGTCGATCCATGCCTGTCGAAGACGCGGCAACCCGGTAAGCAGGTCCACCTGTACCTCCGGATCGGTATATGGCCCGCTGGTGTCATACACGGTTACCGCGACGTTTTGGATATCGCCATCCTTGCCTCGGGTTGGCGAAAGACTGATCTCCCGCATAGGGACTCGTATTCCGTACGGGCCATCGACGTATATTCGTCGACTTTTCGGGAACGGCTTGCGGACTTCTGTCGACAACGCCTCGGCGGTCAAAGAATCGAGTGGTCCAGATTTGATTTGCTTGGAAACGGCGCTCATGTCACTTCCTCTTCACATGTAATACTGGAATCGGCAGGAAGCGCGGTACCTCAGACCCACAACTCCAAGCCTTCCCTCCGCCAGCATTTTCCCATCGCTAGCCAGGTTCCAAGGGTTTGTTCTCAGCCGCGACATACTGAAACGTCAGGGCACCCCCGGCATAAGCGACACGATAGAGCTGACGGGATCGATACGCAAGCGGACAAAGCGGGATTCGGCGCCCCCCGAACAATGCGATAGGAAAAGTCGGAGTGAATTTCATCTCGACGTAGAACTTTTCCTTAGACGGAAATTACCTCATTGATGTAGAACGAGCCGATCGGCGAACCAAAGCGCCGCGTAAATTCTGGGTTCAACATATTTCCCCGAAGCCCGTGCCTCCTGCAAGAAAGCAGGGGCCTCAGCAAGTGGTACGACGTGCACCACAATCCTTTCGTTTTCCTCTAGTAGGCCGCCGCCATGCCCGACACGCTGCACATCGCGTACGAGATAAAGGTGCAACATTTCGGAGGTAAGACCAGGACTGCTCGGGCCATACAAAAGTGGTTCTGGCATCAGCCCGGCGTAACCTGTTTCTTCAAGCAGTTCGCGAGCCGCCGTTTCTTCAGGCCGCTCGCCCCTACCGTCCCCAAGATCATCGATGATTCCCGCCGGGAGCTCCACACAGAGCCGACGGACCGGCGTTCGGTATTGTTCTACCAAAACGATTTCATTTGTAGGGGTTAAGGCCAGCACAAAGACCGCACCGTCAGCGTTGATGCGGGCTACATATTCCCATCGGCCATCGCGCAGAAGAACCAGAAACTTCCCCTGAAAAAGTGCTTTTACACGTTTGATTATCATTTCCCTTCTGTTGAAAGCCAATTTGGTCGTTCGTAGAAATGACCACAGATCAGCCACATCAGTGGCAGCCCGGCCTTTTGATCGCGATTTTACGTAAGAATCGCTCTACCCCCGCATCGACAGGATCAGTTTCCGCCTCTGCCGGAATCTAGGGATATAAGTTCGTCCGTAAAAGCTGGTCCAGTGGCAGTTCATGACCTCCATCCTGTGCACGCGATAGCGCTGGTCATGGCTTCAATCGGTGAATGCGTGGTAAATGGGCATTTCAAAAGAGTGCAACGCAATCGCCGCCTCGGTTCAACCGTGCCGCGTTTGCCGGCGCTTATCATCGCCTTTGGTACATCCGCCGGCACACTGACGCCGTAATCCGTCTTTGTTATGATACCTACCGTAATGGTTCGCACCTCGTAGGTCGGCGAGGGCCACGGAGGAAGGCATGGCCCACTACATCTCGGCGGCAACTGCGTTTGACGGCGCTCTAAGCTACGACCAGCACTCGCGTACGTGGCGGTGGGAGGATGGCACCGAGGAGCCGCGCGTGCGCTCGGTATTGCGCTTCGCCCACGCGCCAAATTTCCGCTGCGTGACCCGGTCAGAGCAAACATTTGTCGAAATCCCGGTCGACTGGGAACTTCGTTTTCACTGGGTTGGGCCGGCAATCATTCGTGAATGTATCCGCAACCTCGTTTTGCGCCATGGTCAGCACGCCAAGGTCTATGTCGAGGGCAGCACAGAACTGCCTAACGATCACCGTCCGATTGTTGACGGCTCGTTGATTCCACTGGAAGCGTGGGAGGCCGCGATGTGCGAACCGTACGATGTCTCTTTCGATCCAGACGATCAATTCGAGTTGATTGCAAAGGCGCACAGTCTTTCGAACCACCGGTCTCTCGACGCGAGCAGCCGACCCACTTAAATACGTTCTGACCTGATCGGCTGCGCACCTCGTCCGGCGAGACGCGGGATGGTTGTTTTCGCCTTCTCTGCCTTCAAACGGGCAAGTTGATCCAGGACGTATCTCCTTCCCTGGCGATTGAACTGTCGCCTTCACTGCGAGCGGCCATTGGAACGGGTCTGCGAACTTATCCACATGAGATACTTCCGGTGTTCGGATAATCAGGCAACTTCGTGTTCGTCATCACGGCGTAGCTGTGTGGCCTCCACAATGGCGTTATGCTTAACCGGGCTGGTCAGTGCCCTTACAGCCAATTTGCAACCTGCTGACGCCAATCGAAAATACAGCAGCACAGACAGCTAATAACAACGAGGGACTAAATGGAAAAATATCGGAGGACAATCGAGTCTATCTTGAGGGAAACGCGAACTTTTTCTCCTACTGACGAAACTCGAAAAAACGCCGCCGTTGACGTGGACGGGATGCTTGAGCTGCAAGCAGCGGCAGAAAACGATTATCTCGGATTCTGGGCGGATCTGTCCCGTCGCCATCTTGCATGGAAAAAGCCCTTTACCGAAACACTTGACGAATCTGACGCCCCGAATTTTCGATGGTTTACAGACGGCGAGATAAACGTCTGCTTCAATTGCATAGACCGCCATCTTCCGCAATCCGCAGACAAAATTGCCATTCGATGGGAAGGCGAACCAGGGGACACCCGCAATTGGACATATCGGCAGCTACATGAAGAAACGTGCCGCCTTGCCAATGGTCTTCGTTCTTCCGGGATCTGCAAGGGCGACAGAGTCGCTATTTATATGCCAATGGTCCCTGAAGCAGCCATCGCCATGTTGGCCTGTGCGCGCATCGGTGCGATTCACTCCGTGGTATTCGGTGGTTTTTCTGCGACTGCCCTAAAGGATCGCATTGAGGATACGGGCGCCCGCCTCCTAATTACCGCAGACGGTGGTTATCGTGGCAACCGCATTATTGAACTTAAAACCACAGCGGACGCAGCGCTGGAGATGGGCTGCAAAACGATCGAACGCGTCATTGTTCTGCAGCGCACAAAAAACCGGGTTGCTTGGAACAAGAACCGCGATCATTGGTGGCACGACCTTGTCAGCGCGCAACCTTGTCTCTGCAATCCCGAATGGGTTGAATCGGAAAACCCGCTATTCCTCCTTTATACCTCCGGCTCCACTGGAAAGCCGAAAGGCATTCAGCATTCAAGTGGCGGTTATCTACTCGGCGCCCACCTAACGAACAAGTGGTGTATGGATGTCCACGATTCTGACATTTTTTGGTGTACCGCAGACGTGGGTTGGATAACCGGGCACACCTACGTCGTTTATGGACCGCTTTCGCTGGGCGCCACAATCCTCATGTACGAAGGGGCTCCAACCGTACCCGACGCAGGTCGTTTCTGGAAGCTCTGTCAAGACCATAATGTCTCCATCTTCTATACCGCGCCCACCGCCATACGTGCCCTGATGAAAATGGGAGAGGGATACCCTAACAGCTACAATCTCGACAATCTCCGCATTCTCGGGACGGTAGGCGAGCCCATCAATCCGGAAGCTTGGATGTGGTATTACCGTGTTATTGGAAAAAAACGACTTCCGATCGTTGATACGTGGTGGCAAACCGAGACGGGGGCCGCGATGATTGCTCCACTCCCGGGGGTTACGCCGACAAAGCCGGGCTCCTGCACACGGCCGTTACCCGGCATCGCCGCCGACGTCTTTGATGAATCCGGACACTCTGTTGGCGATCCCCTGCAGGGGGGCTATCTCGTGATCACGAAACCGTGGCCACATATGTTGAGAACTATCTGGGGGGACAATCCGCGTTACAAAAACACCTATTTCGGCCGCTTCGGCAAGCATGTTTACGTTGCAGGAGACTCCGCGCACCGCGACAACGACGGTTACTTCTGGATCATGGGCCGAATCGACGACGTGCTCAATGTCTCAGGTCATCGGCTCGGCACGATGGAAATCGAATCCGCGCTTGTATCACATCCGATGGTTGCTGAAGCAGCCGTTGTTGGCAGGCCCGATGAGATTACCGGTGAAGCAATAGTTGCTTACGTCATTTGCCGTGGCGAACGCCCCACTGGAGAAGAGGCGGAGGCACTCACCAATGAACTACGCATTCACGTCGCCAAAGAAATTGGCGCGTTAGCTCGACCAAGTGAAATCCGATTTGCGGCCAACCTTCCGAAGACTCGCTCCGGGAAGATCATGAGACGCCTGCTGCGTGTGATCGCGAAGGGAGAAAGTATTGCGCAGGACGTATCAACGCTCGAGAATCCGGAGATTGTTGACCAACTAGCAGGCCTGTCTTAGTGGCTGCTACCGATGGCCACAGTTGAAATTTTCCCTTGACTGCAAATGGCAGGTCCTTGGCGAGGCGGGCATCACCAACCCCGCCCGAGTCAACGATCGCCTGATGTTCCCGCTAACACGGAAAGTCCGAGTAGGGCGGGATAAGGGTGTACCAATGTAGCGCTCGGGATCGCTTTCATGTAATCGCTGAAGCGGCCTTTCGCAGTAAAGTGATGGCGATACAGCCGTGCATCGAAAAGTGTTCCTAAGCCAGGAACTACACCACCGGCGATCAGCACGGAGCGCCCGCCTACGCACAGCGCGAAATCGCCGCTTACGCGGCCCAGTGATGCGGTAAATCGACGCAACACTTCAGTCGCATGAAAATCTCCCTGAAATGCCACGGCGCATACTGCTTCCGGACTATCAATCTTCACCGGATGCCCATCAAGTTCACACAGTCCCCTATAAAGGGCCAACAAAGAAGGGCCCCGGAGCAAATCTTCGGCGCTGACAAACCCGGACTCATCTGCCAGTTTCGGAAATATTGCTGCCTCACGATCGTCGGAAGGATAAAGAGCAACATGACCGCCTTCCCCCTGCAGCACGTTCGCGTCACCCAACCATACCGCAGCGCCTAACCCAGTTCCAGGTCCGATCACCGCACATGGGGCACGGAGCGAACCAGGATGCTCGTGCCAGATCACGTGTTCGTCACCAATCACGGGAACCGCAGCCGCTTGCGCGACGAAATCATTGACCAAAACAGCATCATGTACCCCGATCTCGTACTTCAAATCCGCGACATCGATCGAGAGCGGTCGGTTGGTCAATTCGATTCTGGGATTTTCGTCCCGATGGATCGGGCCCGCCGCACAAACTGCCACGGCATCAATCGACGCATTGCAGTCCCTTCCAAACGTGCCGATAACCTTTGCAAGGTCGTTCACTTCCCGGGTTGCTTTCATCGTCACGTGTTCGAGATCGATCAGCCCATCCTTCCGGTAGTGCGCCAATGCCATCCGTATATGTGTACCGCCGATATCGGCGACTATAAAATTGCGAACCGTTTTCATGACGACAACTCTGTCTTCATGCGTCTAGCAGACCATCCATGCGGGAAATGCCAACACCGGGTATACAATCAATGCGATGATTGCAGCATGCTTCTCAATAAAACCGCAAGTTGGCATACTGCCACCGGTATCAGGAGATTATGCAGGTGGAAAAAAACATCCAACAGTCCAGGACCATGAATCCTAGCGATCTCAGGGTCGAGGTTGACAGCGCACGTCCATTGCGGTTCGGCGAACGCAGCGAAGCGGCGCAGATGCTGCAATCCTTATCGGAACGCTACAACAACCTCATGACGCGACCGGACTCGCGGGTCCGGATTGATCTTGGGCTGACAAGATTCAGTGGGCGCCCAACCCCACTATGGCATGCGCAACGCCTCACACGCAACGCTAAGGGCGCCCGCATTTACTTTAAAAATGAGTTGGCTGCGCCGAGCAATTCGCACCTGCGAATTGTTATTTGCGGCCAGGTTCTGCTCGCTCAGATGTTGGGTTACCGTCGCCTGGTAACGGCCAGTAATGAAGGGCGGCGTGGACTTCTGGCCGCGAGCATGGCGGCCCGCGCTGGACTACCTATAACTGTTTATGTCAACAGTTCGCACGCAGATCGGCAGCGAAGCCGCATTCAGAAGATGGAACTGATGGGCGCAGAGGTCAAGCGAATCGACGTTCGCCAGATGCCCTGCGGCGATATTCGTGAAGCAGCGCTGGACGACTGTCTCAAACAGCCTGACGATAGCTATCTTGTTATCGGTCTGGACGGGGGGCCTCCGCCCTACCCGACCATTGTCAGGGATATGGTTTCCGTCATTGGCCGGGAAGCGCTCCGACAGCTTCATGGAATGGCTGGCTGCGCCGCGTCGGCCATCGTCGCGCGAGGCGGCCAGACGGCCGATGGTTTCGGCCTGTTTCCACCCTTCCTGTCTGACCGTGATACACGATTGGTATTTGTTGATTCGCCACGCGAAAACATGTTAGCGGACGATATCAACGGCACAATTGATCCTTTTGCGATCAATCTTTCGGAACGTCAGGAGCAGTTGGCGCAGCAGATCATGGAAGGGTTGGAGTATCCAGGCGTCTCACGCGAAATTGGCGCACTTCGTCTGGAAGACCGAATCGAACATGTTTCCTGCAATCTCGAGGATGCCGAATCTGCACTGATCGACACGGCGCGTCTGGAAGGAATCGTCATACCCATCGAGTCGGCTGCCACAGTTGCTTGGGCACGGGGGCTTGCCAAGACGCTTGATCCACGCGAGGCGATCATTGTCTCTTTGGCGCAACGAACCGATCATGCGCTGGTTGATTCGGGCCGATTTGAACGCCTCTTGTCACGAATGAGGGAAGTGGCTACCGAAAAATCAGCGTGACGATATCTGCTGCGTGCTACTATCTGAATGAAGAAGGTCATACCACCTGACCTTGGCGCAGTCATCCGACGTTCCCAATGTCGTCGCCCCCATGAATCTCAATCGCGTCATCCAACCCGCTGAGACGTCAGCATGAACGGGAAGGCGCGTTGATCGAAGGTTCCTTAAAGACTAGAATTCGCGCCTTTGCCAGTCATGGTATTTACCGATCCAGCGAAGGAGCCTGTTCGGAGTATGGGATCGCATCCAGACCCCGGCGGCGTATTTATTCGCCTCCGATAAAGTCGGGTAAATATGGATGGTGCTAAAGATCCGCTTTAATCCCAGTCGGGAATGCATCGCCAAGCCATACTCACTGATCAGATCGGCAGCGTGTCTGCCAACGATCGTGACGCCAAGTATCCGGTCCGCCCCGGGCTTGGTCAGAATTTTTACGAAACCGCACCGCAGGCCATCAATCATCGCGCGATCCAGTTCAGGCAATTCATAGATCGTTATTTCATGAGCCACTTTCCGTTTAATGGCCTCGGTTTCGTTGAGCCCGATACGGGCGACTTCAGGATCCGTGAAGATCGCCCTGGGCATCGCCTCATAGCTGACACGGAACCGGCCACCACGCAGCCACAGTATCTTGCCAAACAGGGCATTCACCGTCGCGTGCCAGGCCATATGACCAGCAAGATGGGTCAACTGAATGTCGGACGCGACATCGCCGCACCCATAGATATTCGGGAAGTTTGTCTGAAGTACGTCGTTCACCGAAAGGCGGTGATCGACAACGACTCCCAACTCCTCCAAACCGAATCCCTTGATCCGGGCGACTCGGCCAGTAGCGACCAGTAACTGATCGAATTCGATGAAAAACATCGCGCCGTCACGCTCACACGCCAGTAGTTTGCGCTCGCCAGCTCGTTCAACACGTAGGACTCTGGTTCTACAGAATATAACCACCCCGTCCACGCCTAGACGCTCCATGACCAACGTGGAAACCTCGGGGTCTTCCTGCGGCAAAAGTTGTGGCTGGGTCTCAATCTGCGTGACACGGCATTCAAGACGCGAAAATGCCTGCGACAGTTCCGCCCCCATGGCCCCTCCTCCAAGGACCACCAGATGCCGGGGGCGCTGGCGTAGCGACCAAACCGTGTTTGACGTGAGATATCCTATTTCCGGCAAACCGGTAATATCGGGTACAGCCGGCTCCGACCCAGCCGCAATGACGATACTTCTTGTCGTCAACCGATGCGTCGTTCCATTGGATTGCCTGATCTCAACGGTCCATGGATTAATAACCCTGGCATGACCTTCCATGACGTCCACGCCCAAATGCCGGTATCTTTCAACCGAGTCGTGTGGTGCAACCTGAGAAACGACGTTCTGGACCCGTTCCATTAGTTCGGCGAAATCGATGTGCATCGTATCAACATGCAGCCCAAGGGATCCCGCAGAGCGGATGCTCGCGGCCGATTTCGCTGCGTGGATAAAAGCCTTGGAGGGTACACAACCGTGGTGCAGACAGTCTCCGCCCATCGCCGCCTCTTCAACCAGAGTCACCTTTGCCCGCACGGCCGCAGCGACATATGCGCTCGTCAATCCTGCGGCTCCGGCGCCAATGACAATCAGGTTCCGATCATAGTGCTCTGGCCTTTTGAAGTCTCGTTAAATAAGGCGCCTTCTAATTGACAAAAGCAGAGCGCGGGCCCCGTACGGGAAAAACGCCACCAGAACAAACGAGCCGACCAGGCTGGGGCTGAGAACATCCTCAAGGGAGCTCACCTTGCTCAGCTCCGTACCTGCATTTACGTAGACAAGTGTTCCGGCTAGTGCGCCTATCTGCGTGACCCAATAGTAAGTCCGCGTCCGAATGGGAGTCAGCCCCATCACGATATTTACCAGGAAAAAGGGCAACGCCGGTACGAGGCGAAGGGTGAATAGATAAAAGGCTCCTTCACGAGCAAACGCATTATTAATCTTTCGAAGTCTTTCGCCGTAGCGCCGTTCTACAAATCCACGAAATACGAAACGCGCAGCGAGAAATGCAAGCGTTGCGCCGATCGTTGAGGAAAACGACGCGATCACGGTCCCCCAAAATATGCCGAAAAGGACACCGGCGACCAAAGTCAGTACCGCTGCACTCGGGATCGAGAGAGCCACACACACAATGTAGGTCAAGCTGAAAATTGCTGCGATCGCAAAAAAATGCTGCTGCTGATAACCACGCAACGCCACGCGTTGTGACTTAAGGTACTCAAGCGTCAGGTAATGGTCTGCACCAAATGCAAAAAACGAAACGATCAACAGTGCAAATACAACGATGACAAGGATCCGTGCAGTTTTCATTTGCTAATTCTCACAAAAAAGAACAGACATCCTCTGGGCGCCAAGTCACCATTGGAATTACCACCGCATACACTCGTTTTGAAGTCGATCAATAGCTACAACTTCTATTGTTAGAAGATCACGTTCGAAGTGAGTTACAAGTGGTAGCGCTCTCGTATACTCTGCGCCCATCTGATCATATGAGGTCACAAAGCCAATGGATTTTGAAACCATTAATCAGGAGCTTGGCCACAACCCCCTGAAACTGATCGAATGGGCCTGCGCCCAACATGAGAATGCTATATGCACGACTAATTTCGGGCCTTTTGAAGCCGTTATTCTTCATATGGTTACGCGCGTAAAACCGGACATCAGGATCGTCTGGATGGATTCGGGTTACGCAACAACGGCGACTTATCGCTTTGCGGATGAGCTGGTACGCCGCCTGAACCTGAACCTGTCGATTTTTCTTCCATTACGTTCGCGGGCGCATCGAGAGGCCCTTGAAGGAGCTCCGCCTGCTATCGGGGATACGCATCATGCCGAGTTCACGCGGGAGATCAAACTGGAACCGTTCGAACGTGCCATGCGCCTACTCGCGCCAAGAGTCTGGTTTACTGCCGTCCGCGCGGAACAGACTGCCTTGCGTGCACAGATGCAGCCGGTTTCAGTCACTACTGATGGTCTCATCAAGGTTGCACCATTGTTGCACTGGACCAGCAAGGATCTACACCAATATCTGAAGCTCAATCAGCTGCCAAATAACCTGGATTACTTCGATCCATCCAAGGGCGAAAACACCAGAGAATGCGGCCTGCACCTTGCACACTGACCACGAGAGCGCTCAATTTACCGCTGCAGCCGCGGATCAGTCGCAATCCACCGTACCATGAAAATCGCCAATACCTTACTTCTTCCAAAGAATAAGCTCTATTTCGAGTGGCACTTCAATGCCGCGGTGACGTGGAATTATGCGAGGAGTAAAGTCTGACGCCGGACGATTGGATGGCACAACGGCAATATATGTGCGTTTTCCGGCGCGCTCATTCCTCTCTCCAACTGGGGTCATTTCTTGTTTTAGCATTGGACTATTGGAGATCGGATTCGCGTAAAGCTCCACACAGATGTCATCCCAGCTCAGGTTTCCCGAATCGACTTCTACCTCAAAACAATAGTTGGTATTGTCAGGCCGGACCCGGACTTCGCCGAATCGAAGCGTAGCCCAGCTTCGTCGGAGTGTCGAAGTCCAGTCGACCAACTCCAGCGCTAAGTCACAGGAGCTCGCCGTTCGCTCACGATACTTCGAAGCAGCCCGAAGATAGTGCTTTTCGGTGTACTCACGAACTGAACGGTTGGTTGAGAATTGCGGGGTAAGTTGCGCCATGCTCTCCCGAATCCGTGCAACCCAGGCACGGGGGATGCCATCGCTGTCACGATCATAGAACTCCGGGAGGACCCTGGTTTCAAGCAGGTCATACAAGCTGTCGGCTTCGGACTTGTCCCAGCCTGGATCGTCATCGCGCTCACGGTCGCCGCCGATTGCCCAACCTACCTCTGGGGAATACGCCTCCGCCCACCATCCATCGAGTTCAGAAAGGTTGAGGCCTCCGTTGGCCAGCACCTTCATCCCACTCGTACCGCAGGCTTCCCACGGCCGTCGAGGGGTGTTCAGCCAGACATCAACGCCATGTACGAGATGTTCCGTCAAGAGTGCATCGTGGTCGCTCAGGAATATCGCATGCTGACGTCCGCTGGGGCTGCGTATGAAACGTATCCATTTACGAATAAGCGCCTGTCCGGTCTCATCAGCCGGATGTGCCTTGCCTGCAATGATCAATTGCACCGGTCGTTGTACATCCGTCAATATTTTCAGCAAGCGGTCCGGATCACTCAGTAAGAAATCGGGTCGCTTATAGGATGCGAAACGACGTGCAAAACCGATTGTCAGCACATTCGCGTCAAGAAGATACCTTGCGCGATCAACAGCTATAGGAGCCGCTCCTGAACTCGCCAACTGCCTGGAGAGACGGTTACGCGCGTAATTGACGAGTCGTTTTCTCCCATTCATGCGCATATCCCAAAGTTCTTCATCGCCAAGTCGCCGGATGTTTTCCGTGATGCTCGCGGTATCCTGGCGCCAGCGTTCCTTGCCACAGGCGCGCGTCCACAGTCGGTCAGCACCGATTGAGTCCCAAGTAGGAACATGAATGCCGTTTGTGATAGACCCAACCGGAACATCCTGGCTGGGCCAGCGGGGAAACAGTGGTTCGAAAAGTCGGCGGCTGACACGCCCGTGCAACTGGCTAACTCCATTTATAGCACCGCTCCCCCGAATCGCCAGGTAAGCCATATTGAACGGCTCATGGTCGTCCTCCGGTTTTTGACGACCAAGTGCCAACAGTGTCGATAAGGAGATACCGAGCTGTTCGTTCGCATAGTTACCAAGGCAGCGATCAATCAATTCGGGTTCAAAACGATCGAATCCGACCGGCACTGCGGTATGCGTGGTAAAGAGATTTCCTGCCCTGGTGGCCATTAGCGCGACCTCAAACGATTGACCGGTCGCGTTCATGAAGCTACGGACTCTCTCCAGTGTCGCGAGCGCCGCATGCCCTTCATTCAGATGGCAGACTTCCGGATCAATACCCAACTGCTTGAGTAGGCGCCAACCGCCAATGCCAAGTACGAGCTCCTGCATGAGACGCAGGTAGGGGCCTCCCCCGTACAATTCGCTAGTAACGCCGCGATACGGTGGTGCGTTGGCCGGATCATTGCTGTCAAGCAGGCAAAGGCTGGTTCGCCCGACTTGAACCTGCCACGCGCGTAGCCAAAACGGATGGCCGAGAAAATCCAACTGGAATCGCATCCATTCGCCGTTAGGGCGGCGTAGGGGGGTTACGGGCAATTGGCTGGGATCGTTGTACGGAAAAATTGCTTGCTGGTCACCATTTTCGTCGATCACCTGCCGGAAATATCCTTGATCGTAGAGCAGGCCGATCCCGATAACGGGAACGCCAAGATCACTTGCCGCCTTGAGCTGATCCCCTGCCACATTCCCCAGGCCGCCCGAATAGATCGGCAGTGCCTCGCTCAACATGAATTCCATGCTGAAATAAGCGACCGCGCGCAACGGAGATTGCGGATACGTGTCCTGAAACCAAGTCGGTGCCTGTAGTGCGATCTTTCGCGCCTTTACCAGGCCCGCGAGACGGTCGCGAAATCCGCGCTCGCGCAGCAATCGCTCGATCCGTTTAGGGGCGGCCGTCTGAAGCACAACCCATGGATTCTGAGTAAGGTTCCAAACATCAGGATCGATCTGGCTCCATAGCTGATCCGCTGCATGATTCCACGACCACCGCATATCCAAGGCAAGCTCTGCAAGAGGCCTGAATCCCCTTATATCGGTTGGCAACAGGCAATACAGGGCGGCGTTGGTTCCAAGTCGACGTTCCATGGGATCCCTTCCTGTGGTGACAGCCCTAGAAAGAACTCAGCGCATACTAAGAACAGAGCCCCGTTGACAATTTTAGTAGTTTCCACTCTGGAAAACGATTTATTTACGGCCCTTAGCTCGGTGCATCAATAACCTGCGGAACGCGAAACAGCCTCCAAATTTGGTGAACCCGTCACTGATCTCACCGTTCCCCGAGCCCGGAACGTGAAAATGGCATAACCGAAAACCGACTGGAGGGAGTGCGACTCCTAATTATCATTTTGCGCGGCTTCGCGGCACCGACTTTTGATATGTGTCAACGAAACAACTTGGTTGGTTCACCGGACTAGCCACTGTCTCGTGGAAGCAATGGCGGCCAGCTAAAGGGAAGCCGCGGAACTGCCCGCCCGGCCATAACTGTCATCGAAGCGCAGAATATCGTCCTCACCCAGATACGCTCCCGATTGAACTTCTATAAGTTCCAGCGGTACCCGCCCGGGATTTTCCAGGCGATGTTTGCAACCCAACGGAATATAGGTCGACTGATCCTCGGAAATTAGAAATACCTTATCTTCACAGGTCACACGGGCGGTGCCACGAACAACGACCCAATGTTCCGCCCTGTGGTGATGCATCTGCAGGCTAAGACGTTCTTTCGGTTTGACAAGAATATGCTTAACCTGAAACCGCTCGGATCGGGCAAGTGTCTCATACCACCCCCACGGCCGATAAACACGTGCATTTTCGCTTACTTCGCAACGACCCTCGGCTTTCAACCGCGCGACAATCTTCCGGACCTCCTGTACATGTGCGCGCGTGGTAACGAGTACGGCATCTGCGGTTTCCACAATTACGTGATCCCGAATACCAACAGCCGCGACCAGACGGTGTTCCGCGTGTATCTGTGAATCCTGAACATCCTGCAGGAGAACGTCCCCCCGCGTTACGTTGCCTTGGCCGTCTGTACAGGGCAGACGATTCAGAAAATCCCATGAACCTACATCGTCCCATCCTGCATCGAGCGGCACCATGGCCGCTCGCTCGGTTCTTTCCATGACGGAGTAATCAATAGAAATATCACGCGCCTTTTCGAAGGATTCTGCCTCAAGACGAATAAAATCCAGATCCCTGGCGGATTTTTCCAGCGCCAGCCGGCAACTTCCCGCGCTTTCCCCTTCGAATCGCTGGAAGTCATCGAGAAAGGTGTCTGCACGAAAAAGAAACATGCCGCCGTTCCAGAAGTAGTCTCCCGACTCCAGAAATTGTCGCGCGACTCCTGCCTGAGGTTTCTCGACAAATTTCTCAATGGATCTAGCGGCTAGCAGATCTCCCGAAGATTCCCGTGACACCCCGTCAAGCTTCAGTGGTACACCTGCTTTCACGTAACCAAACCCCGTTTCCGGCCGGGTCGGTGTAACGCCAAAAACAACAATGTACCCGGACCCTGCTGCCTCGGCAGCGCTACCTACCGATGCTGAGAACGCGTTATGGTCTGGAACCACATGATCAGCCGCCATGAGAAAAACGAGTGTCTCGGGACCATGCTCCCGTTGCGCCCAAAGGGCCGCACATGCAGCGGCTGGACCGGTGTTACGTCCAACCGGTTCGAGCATGATCGTAGCTGGGATGCTTGCTTCCCGGAGTTGCTCGGCAACGAGAAATCGATGTTGATCGGAGCAGATGACCAGCGGCGGTAACGCTGATTCGAGATTCAATGCCCTTACGGCAGTATCCTGTAACAAGCTCATTGGTCCCATAAGTCGCAAAAACTGCTTTGGATAGCTTTCGCGCGACAACGGCCAAAGGCGGGTACCGATTCCGCCAGCAAGCAGGCAGGGCAGCAATTTCATCGAGCTCGACCTCAGCGACAGTTATGGTGATGCCGGACGACCATTGTAGCGAGCTACCGCGAACTATATGCACATCGGTAGCAGTCGCTCCTGTAAATTGGCAGGTGTCGTTGCTCAAACGATTGCCGTAAAGGCGCTCGCTACCCTGATCCGCCCCTACCGCGTGCCGTTCGCAAACACCGAAGACTGGCTGGTAGACCTCTATTTGAATTGAGATGAAGCTGGCGGAGGAGGTATAGGGGCCGATGCGGGCGCAGCGTATCCCGGTATCTGGTTCCCACGGGAATACATACATTGTTCGTACGCAATGTTGTAGAGGCGCTGAAGCTCGTAGGTTGACCAGGTACCGCTTGCGCTACCCTGCGACGCACCCAAAAGGAGCCCGGCACCTGCGCCCACGGCAGCTCCTCCCGCTCCGCGACCCACGAGGGCGCCCGCCGCCGCACCAACCGCCGTACCAACTGCCGCGCCCGTCGCCGTGCTTTTGCCGATGGCGCCCCCGGGCGTTTGCCCCCCAATCTGCTCCTGTGCGAAACTCCGACAAATGCGGTCATCGTTTTGAAAGACCTCGAATGGCTTGTAGGGACCGGGCATCACGGCAACTGTCGGTTCGAATGGTCGCGGCGTAGCGCACGCCGCAAGGAGCGCCGTTCCGATAGCTGCCGCCGTAACCCAGGGAATGCGTGATAGTTTCATGTTCGTACTCCCGATTTCACCAAAAAAACTCCCGATCCCCAATTCGGTGCCGGCAAAAAAAAGCTTCGACAGCTCCGCGCGTTACCCGTCGTCTGATGTTTGGAGACGCTGCAGCTTTCTTCCGGCCGCCGGGCGCTAACCGATCTATACGGGCGAGATACTGAGCGGGCTCGTTCGTCAACACTGGAACCACAGCGGAGGAGTACCAGGCGCGATACCCGAGTTTCCACCCGAAGAAATCGCAAGCCCGGCCCGCAACCGTTTCATCTCTTCACCGCAGTTTATTGTCGGAGGAACTGGGGCCCGGTGGCGGCACTGGTGTCGCGGGAACGGCGCGCCAACCTTCGGGACAGTGGGAAACGTATGGATAGTAACCATTGGCGGAACGGCAGAAATACCAGTAACTTGGCACCGGTTCTGGTGGAGCTTCTGGCTGTTGAACCACGGGAGGAGGTTGCGGGGAATATCCATAGTAGTAGTACCGTGGATAGGGGTAATAGCCATAAGGGTAGCCATACGGATATGCATACGGATACGGATAAAAGAAGGGCATCACACCTATAGAGAGGTGCCCTCGTATCCGCGCATAGGCGGTGCCAGTTGACAATGCAGTAGCGCCAACGAGAAGAAAAGCGGTCGTGAAACGGACAAACTGCTTAAAGCCTACGGCTTGGTGCATCAGTTTGATCGAGCGCATCTTCCCTCTCCTCGACAGAGCCGACAGCGGGCGTTAATGCTCACCTAAACTCTCAAGCAGCCGGGATCAGTCGCACTGATCTAGATCAACCACACCGCCAGTTTTGTGCTAACGGTAATTCCTAAACTGATGCGGACTCTTCATACCGCAAGCCAATGAACGATCTCTTGGCGTATTAATTGGCTGACCACGTTGGCTCGCATCACTGTCAGGCACAAGCTCCCAATCTTTTGCTACGCACGTTTTGTGAGCTACTGCTTAGTAAGCGCGGTAACCGTCACCCCAACGTTCCATTTCGTTGAGTTTTTTCCGCTGTGTCAGGTTCAGGACGGCATGAATCTCTTTCTGCGCTTCCAAACGGCTTCGAAGCATCTGCAGACGCGCGTCGAACATTGCTTTACGAGCATCGACGATTGCATCTATCTTGTCTTTCTTGTTGTATGAATGCCAGACTTTCCACATCTGAACATGCATCGCTCGCATTATGGCCCACTGCCGCTTACCGAGCCGCTCTTGGATGTCACGGATCCGTTTTTGCTGCGTATTGGTAAGGCCCAAGGCACCAGCAACTTCCGATCCCCAGGCATACCGACCCATCATCCGGCCAAAACCCGGGCCATAGCCCCTGTTTATCCAGTCGTGGCAGCCCCATCCGTGAGCATATCCCATGCGGTACCCATGCCCGCCCCACATTCCCGCTCCGTGCCCCACTCCGGAATCCGCTTTCGCGTTGCCAGGTTGCCCTATCATGCCGGGGCTCTGAGCCATTGCCGGAACAAAACTCATTGCGGCAGCAGCCCCCACGATTAGGGCTGCCGCAAAAGCCTTCCACATCATTCCTTTGATCATGTTGTCAACTCCGTCATTCGTCTGACAAACACCGTACTGTATCTTTGAACCTGCCAATTCAGACCTTTTTGCGCGCGGGCCGTTCCTTTGAGCGCGCTCAGAGGTGCTGACCGCCTCGTCAGCGAAACACCGCCCCCAGGTCCGACGAATCATTGGCTGCCTCTCACTCTTACGGGGTCGCTGAGTTCAAATTAGAACCGCAGGGCATGGACTTCCATTGATATGAATCAAAAAGAACTACCCTCCATGCTCGCTGGTCTCGGTTCCGTAATGCAAACAGTCAAGTTGAGCCGAGCGGCGCCGAAGACGGCAGGGTTTTGACATCGATGATCGTGGCAGGATTAACCAGGATGACCCCGGGCGGTGCAAAGCCGTCCAATCCAGCTGCGCCCTTTACAGGAGTCCTTGAGGAACGGAGCTACTGTCTTTTTTTGTGTGGAGTACCCAAGCAGGTCGTTTATAACCTGAACCTGGGAGCATCCTAAAAATATTGTCGCCATTACTGGATCGAACAGATTTATCAAGGAACGTTATCGGCCTTTCAGTTCGGTCGGACATAATGTATTTCAACCCGCTTTCTGTCGACGCGTGTGGCATGATGAAAGCACGGTGCGGAGCAAAACGCACTTCAAGGGCGGCGTGTTATGAGCATGGTTAAAAACTTTCGTGAGTTCGCGGGTAAGGGGAGTGTTATTGATCTTGCAGTCGCCGTAATCATCGGGGGCGCCTTCGGAAAAATTGTCTCGTCACTGGTTAATGACATTGTGATGCCGGTTGTAGGCATCATAATTGGCGGTCTCAACTTCGCGGTTCTTTCGGTCAAAGTGGGTGCCGCCACCATCAAATACGGTGCATTTATCCAAAGCTGTGTCGACTTTGTTTATTATCGCATGGATAATTTTCCTTGCAGTCCAATTCGTTAGCCGCTTCAGGCGGACCCAGTCCAAACCGGCTACCCCTCCACCCAAACCTGCCGAACAAACCCTTCTGGAGGAAATACGCGACCTACTCAAGACCCGTTTCGCGGGGTGAGGCCCAAGCCAACCTCCGGGTCAGCGGGTAAATAACGAATCGCCATCGTGAAGGCGGTCCGCTGTGGCGTCGCCCAGTCGCGATGTTGCCCCGCATCTAGGTCAAAAAACATCCTTCACTACCGGCAACGGCCGCGACGGCTGAAATCAGGCGCGCGTAACCGGGCGCGCTTCACGTAACTTTTTGCCTAGCTAGCAGGTTATCGCTAACGCATTACCGATCGGTGACTTTTGATCGAAACAACGCGCGCGCAAGATCGCGCACCATGAGAAAGGGATAAGTAACCCCTTATTCCGACAATCCATAGACCACGTCAACTTCAGTCCGAATCTTTCCCATGCGGAGCGTTGAATGCGAATTTCCCGTTATCATTTGATGCATCCGTAGGGTGTTGGCATTCGGCTGGACACACATGAAGCGATCTGGTCTTTTATCGGGTTTGTGTTGGCGAAAGCCCTCCATCGCGCCCATAAATCGGCGCCATCAGGCGCTCCCAAGTAGCCGACCACTTCTGGCGTCACTCCCAATGAACCCCCGCGCGGTGCGAATCGATTGCAGGCACTCCCCGATGAAGGTGTCGATCCCGGTCTGCGCCTTCATCATGTCCGACGCCAAGGCGTGGAGCCGCATCATCCCCCGCGCTGCGTCAAAACGTCCACTATCGCACAACCGCGCAGCCGCTTCTGTCATGTTCTCCACTCCGAGATGGCGGATCAATCGACGTATCTCTTTGCTTGATCCATTGGCTTCTGCCACCGATCTTTCCAGGGCGGAAGCGGCTGCCGTCAACTGCGACGGCGACCCGGTCATCGAGTAGGCTGAAATAGCTGCCATTGCGTCGCGAACGCACTCAAAATTTCTTGAAGCTTCCCGCAGTACGGATTCGATGCGGTACATGAGATTGGGTCTCCTATGACGTGGTTTCACGGGCCGTTCTCTGTGCCCGCCGATGGTAGATAAAAAGGAGTTGCTGATAAAGATCGAAGACCGGGTCGGACAAGTCGGCGAACCGGATCCGGACACGCCGGTGGCCGTTGACGGGTAGTACATCTTCAATTTCGGCTAAAAAATCCACTTCGATCGGTAACTCGGGGTCAGGGTACATACGAAACACACCTTGAGCCCTCGGATGCACGTCCGCCTTGGCAGATTCCTCAACCCACTCCACGCCCCTCGCTTCCAGCCAGATCGAGCGCGCGACCGGAGTAGGCTTGACACAAAGTAGAACTTCGATCATGAGCGTCTCAAGGTAGGCCAATTCGCCCTGAGGGCGTTCACGGGTCTCTCGTTCAATAAGCGTATGAAGCCGTTTGGCTGCGATATCGTTCACCATGGCTATCCGTTCTGGCGAACGGGTCATATGGGCCTGCTCCCGCCATGAAAAGGCGATCCAGCGGTTGCAGCTAATGCCCGATGCATGGCTATCCGCCATTACAGTGCCCTTCTATTTCCTCACCAGCCAGGCGACTTCCGCGACCGCTCGGGAAATGGCTGCGCTCGAAATCGTGTACTGGCCGCTGTCGACGGCCTTGCGGATTGCCTGCACCAGATCGCTGTTTACACCGTTCGAGCCCTGTGCAGCTTGGACAATCAGCTGCGCCAGTTTAGCCTCCGGACTGAGAGCGACCTGCTCGGAGGTGGCGGGGGTGGGACCAGCCGTGAGCGCCGTCGGAGTTTTCTCGGCCGGCGCTGCGTTCCCCGCTTTTACCGGATCGGTAACCCCATCAGGGGGAGAGATACCATTAAGTCGGTTGATCATGGCTCGTTAACCTCCGCTTGATCACTTTTTCCAGTTCACGGGCCTGCCCATAGGCGCCCATGACCACTTCCTTTGGGTCGGCTTCGGCGATCAGGGCGCCGAGAATCAATCGACGGATGCCTTGATAGCACCCTGTCAGAACCGATCCAAACACCTGGTCGGGCTCGATGATTCCTTCCAGGAACGCCAGTAACCGGTCGGCGTCGGACAGGTGTTTTGTCCGGGCCGTTTTGTCGGTAATGGACGTACCCTCCACCATGGTTGCACGTTTCAGGTAAACCGCAACTCCGTGGATGCCCTTGAGTAAACGCTGTTCGTCTGACAACCCGGACACGGCGTTGGCCTGGTAGCCGCTGGCGATGCTGTTCGTGACCTGATCGGTGTACATGCCCTACCCTCCGCTCTTACCACTGCCACTGCCACTACCGCTGCCCAGTAGGCTCAGGTACTGACTGGTCAACGACAGGCTGGACTGCATCGCTTCCATCTGGGCGTATTGCGATTGATAGATCTGCATCTGCGAAGCCACGAACTGGTTCTGTTGCGTGATCTCGCTTTGCAAGGAGTTGATGTCATTGGTGAGTGACTGCTTCTGCGTCCCGACCGTCCCTGACCCGGCAGAGTTAGTCGCCACCGAGGAGATCGCATTCACGTTGGTGTAGAGCTGCGTCACCAGAGTTTCCACTGCGGTCGGGTTGGCCTGATAGGCGGAATTAAAGGTCGCGCTATCGAACGTCACCGAGCCGGTCTTGGACACCGAGATCCCGATGTCGGCTCCGGACAGGCCGGACGATCCACTGGTCGAGGTGGACGTGTAAAGGCCAGAAACCGCGCCCAGCAACTGGGTGGCCATGTCGCTGGCACTGAAGTTGCCCAGCAGTGGCCCATTCTGGCCGCTCGACGAACCCGAGCTGGACCCGGATACGGCAAACGCCGTCTCCTTCTGGATGGTAGAAACCGCGCTGTTGAGCTTGGATACCACTGAGGAAACCGCCGAGGACAACGAACTGGCGTCGACGGAGACCGACAACGTGGTCGATCCGCTCCCGGCAAGGGTCACGGACCCGCTCGGGATTGCGCTTGTCAACGTATTGGTGTTGCTGCTGATCGGTACTCCGTTGACGCTGAGGGTGGCATTCTGCGCCGCGCCGCCCAGCACCATGGTATTGGCACTTCCGCTGGCCGCATAGGAAAACCCGGACAACGCACCGCTTCCAGAGACCGAAAAGGACTGGCTGGAGCCTGTTTTATTGCCGGTGAGTACCAGCCGGTCGCCGCTGGAGCCGCCGACGATGCTGGCAGTCACCTGGCCACCACTGACATTGTTGATGGCCTGGGCAATGCCCTGGAGATTCATGTCGGCACTGGTGACATTGACCGTTTCGGTTGAGCCGGACCCAAAGTTGAGGGTCAGGGCGCCCGAGCTGCTGCCGACCGCAGCGCTGGCACTGGAAAACGAGGAGGAGTAAACCGTCTGCGCCTTGGCCAGCTTGACGCCCGTCAGTGCATAACTGCCGGATGGCGCGTTGCGCTGGATGGTCGCTGAGGCCACGGACGTATCGCTGGAGGTGACTCCCCGATTGTTGATGGTGGCCAGATCCGAGATACCGCTGACTGCGGTGCTCAGGGCCGACATGGCCCCTCCGATCTTGCCCCAGCCAGAGATCATTGCCTGGTCGGTCTGGATCGACGCATCCCAGATGGAAATCGGCTGCTGCAGGGTTTTCTGCTCCGCGGCCAACAGTCCGGCAATCTGGGTGCTGCTCAAGGTGGAAATGATGCTCATGGGGTAGTACCCGCCGATTGAGTCATGCTGATTATTTCTATATTCGCAGGACCCCCGCAAAGTTTAACCGGCGAATATAAAAACTGGCCGGACCCCACCCCAGGATCCGGCCAAGGCTGGCGCGCTTGGGCGCCAGATCGCTGGCCCTCCCCGGCGCAGGATGTACCGGGAGAGGGCTTTGCGAAACCGCTTACGGAAGTAACCGCGTGAACTGCTGCTGCAGGGTCGAGGACGACTTGAGTGCCGACACGCCGGCCTGTTGCAGGATCTGCTGCTGCGTCAGTTCCGAAGAGACCTGCGGAATGTTGGCATCCTGGACCACGCTGCGGGCACTCTGCAGGTTCTGGCTGGTCGTGGTCAGGTTGTTGGCGTCTGCCTGGAGCCGTTGTTGCGCGGCGCCGAGCTGACCCCCTTCCGCACCCAGTGATTGCAATGCGTACTTGATCACGTTGATCGCCGTCTCCGCGCCCGAGGCCGTTGCGACATTGATCCCGGACAGGCTGCTCAGGCTGGAAGTCGCCGTCAGGCCAACATAAGCAGAGTTGGTGAGGCTGAACCCTTGTGAGCTCTGGAACTGCACCTTGCCCTGAATCATGGTCTTGGTCGGCGTGGTTGCGTTGCCGACGATCGACCCGGTGCCTTTGGCCTGTGTCAGCGTACCGGCGGTGTCGTTGCTGATGGTGATGTTCTCACCTTGTGCCTGGTTCATCACCAAATCGCCGGAGCTGTTGAGCTGTGCGCTGATGCCGGTGGTGGAGGTGGCGTTGTTGATGGCATTCACCAACCCGCTGGCACTGGTCGCCGAGATGTTGACCGTGTTGGTCGGTGCCGCGGCGGTGCCGTTACCCAGCGTGAAGCTGAAGTCACTGCCGGTAGCCTTGAACACCACGCTGGTTTTTGCCTGGGCAGCGACGCCGGTCTTGCCGGTCAGGTTGTTGATCGCCGAGGCAATGCTGGCCGCCGACTCGGTGGCGGTGACCGCAACCGACGCATTGCCGTTCGGGCCGTTGATGCCGACACTGCCAGCAGTGAACACGCCTGCGGAACTCATGGCTGCGGAACTGCCGGCAGCATAAAGGCCGGAGGCTGAAGCCGCGGTTGCATACATGCCGATGGCGGTCGACTTGGTGCCGGCGATGGACAGCGAAATTGTCTGGCCATTGTTGGCGCCGACCTGGAAGTCGACGCCGCTGAAGCTGCCGTCGAGGAGGTTGATGTTGTTGAACTGGGTCTGGTTGGCGATGGTATCAACCTGCGAGTTCAACTGACCGACGACTTCCTGCAGTGATTGGGCTTCCTGTGGCGTCTGGGTGCCGTTGGAAGCCTGCACCGCGATGGAGTTCATGCTTTGCAGGATGTTGGTTTGCTGATTCAGTGCGCCTTCGGCCGTCTGCAGGAGCGAAATGCCCTGGTTGACGTTGTTGAGCGCCTGATTGATGCCGTTCAACTGACTGGTGAAGCCTTCGGCGGTGATGTAACCGGCCGGATTGTCCGCCGGCGAGTTAATCTTCTTGCCGGATGACAGCTGGGCCTCGAGTGTGTTGGTGGTGTTGCTGGAATTCCGGATCGCGGCAAGCGCGTCCAGAGCTCCATTGTTGCTGAGTATTGATCCGATGGCTGACATGGTATTGCCTCTTGTGTGAACAGGTTGGACTGCACACACTATTCGCAATACCCCTGAAAAGTTTAACCGTGACGCGCGAATTCAGCCTCTAAGCCAGCAAGCGCGACAAAGATCTACGCGGTTGCCGGGGCGATCGTCAGACCCGCTTCCCTCGATTTAACGTCCACGACGCAGCGGTAGTCGAGGACGGTACCAACGCTCAATACCATAGACGTACCCCGCACACGAAACGGGTGGATGACAAGCGAAAGCCCGAAAATCTTCAGTTCCGAGAGTACCTGAAAGGCAAGATCTGGGCGCGTCACCATGGCTTCCTTGGGATCATCGACGCCGCCGAGAGCGGACCAAACTCCATCGATCCTTGAAGTCAGGTCCGCGTCGGCGTAGCGAACGTTCAGATAGCCAAGGCGCGAAAGTTCTTCGCTGCTCATCCGGGTCACAACGCCTCCCGGTACCTCGCAGGTCATCCGAATGATCGCTTGAGGTTCCGTTGGGTTCTTGAGCAAGTACATCAGCCCTTCGCGGGTCGACGCCGTTCCGTATAAGCCGCTCCAGCAGCGCGGAACGGGCTTCAATCCGAACAACGGAAGGACGCTGTGCGGCGTCACAATCCGTGGTTTTCCACGTTCACCCCGAGGAACCACGCCGCTGAGAACCAGATTAGCCATCAAAAAAATCCAGCCGGGAATCACCCCGGGCACGCCATTCGGACTGCGCCATTGCCAGCCACTCCCTCACCACCTCTCGTTCTTCATCGCGGCTGCGAGCCGCATCCAGCCGGCGGTCGAGCCACCATAGCAGGCGATCAACAAAGGGGGACGAGTAGTCCGGCTGATCCAGGCGGGTACCGGCCCACGACGGATGACACCCGATCGCCATACTGAATACGCGTCGGGAAATACGCGGGTCAAGTGCGTGGACACGATCGTAGAGTTTGCGCGGTTTCGGGTACTCCGGAAGCGGGTTCTGGTCAGACCACTGCATAACCATCCGAAGCAGAATCGCCATCGAGGGACTCCGCAGGGGAACTTGCTCGGACTCTGTAACAATTTTCCCGAACCGCCATGGGCTGATGCCAAGCAGCCAGCAGGCATCCAGGCGCTTGAGTCCATGTGCATCGATGTAATCGAGTACGCTGGCACCGGTCGTCGGCTGTTCGGTCATGGATACCGCCCTTGTCAACGCCTTCTTTGTCTTCAATGTAACGTAATCTCCCTCACTTTTCAGATTTTTCCGATATTCCCGTCGTTGTGCCGTTTCTCCTTGCCACTGGGTCGAGACGCGCATCGACGGCGAGCGCCGCTCCATCCGGAGGAAGCGGAGCCGGACCCTGGCCGCTGATCGAGAGGTGCACTCGCCAGACATAGGCAAGCACTTCCGCGCAGGCCTGATAGAGCGCCGCGGGAACCGGCTCGCCCGGCGGTACATGATAGTAGAGCGCGCGTGCCAAAGGGGGCGCACTGACGATCGGGATGCCATGGCGCCGTGCAATCTTGCGAATGCGATCCGAAAGCTGTCCGACCCCGGCGGCGACCACAACGGGCGCAGTGTCCAGGTTCCGACGGTAACGCAACGCTACCGCATAGTGTGTCGGATTGACGACCACGGCGGAGGCCTTCGGAAGCTGTTCCATCATCCGCGCCTTGGCCGCCTTGGCTGCCGCCTGTCGCAGACGCCGCCGGACCTGCGGGTTCACCTCGGTTTCCTTGAGTTCATCACGAACTTCCTTGTCCGTCATGCGCAGATCCCGGCGATGAAACCAGGCCTGCAGCGGCGTATCGAGCGCCACGATGACCACAGCCGACAGCACCGAGGCACCAAGGATCCAAACTACCGCATGTAAGCCCAGTACCCAGTCGGGAATGGCCGTATGGGTCAAGGCCGTCAGTCGT
>OFHJ01000134.1_pt1 | contig 30551 bp, 26 predicted proteins | sample 1522001 | NCBI WGS metagenome assembly OFHJ01 (sample SAMEA2464838, study PRJEB22497) | soil metagenome | biome: Grassland; feature: Farmland; material: Clay | place: Australia | collected 2013-02-01 | depth 1.2 m | reverse complement strand
ATGCTGCACCACTACAGCCACATCCGTTTGGAGGCGAAACGGAGAGTGCTAGAGACGCTGGCGGCGGTCCAGCCGGACCCTTACGTCACAAATCACGTCACAACCGGGCCGGTTCGCCGCCCGCCGCGGTCGCAAGTGATTGAAATGGATGGTAGGCACGAGCGGACTCGAACCGCTGACCTCTACCGTGTCAAGGTAGCGCTCTAACCAGCTGAGCTACGCGCCTACGCAGGCGGGGACGGCCACGGCCGTGGGCCGCGCCGTTGCCTGATTTTAGCATGCGGCCGCGGGCGGTCCGGGCGGCATCGCGCCACATGGGCGCGGCTGCGCCGACCTTCACGTGGGCGGCGCACGCAAATAGCGCCGCAGGGGCGCGGGGCCGATTCCCGCCGAGTCCAGCGCGGCGGCGGGCGCAGCTCCGCGGCGGTTAACGCGGTTCACGCCCGGGCCTCCCGCGGCGGGCGCGTAGGCGGGGCGCGGGGGCTGCGCCAATCATTGGAGGTTTGCCGCCGGAAGCTTGGCGGTGATATGGTGAAAGCCGAATTCCCTGGGAGGGGCGTCGCATGGCCGCAGACGATGGCGCGGAGAAGCTGGGCCGGGAGCAATCGAGCCCGGAGACGGCGGGAGCGGAAGACCCGCAGGTTCACTACATCCTGCATCATCCGGCGCATGGGCTGAACCGGCGGCAGATGGTGCGGCGCATGCTGGCCGGCGCCGGGGCGGCGATGGCGCTGCCGGCGGTCGCCTCCGCCACGCCGGGCGCGCCGCAGGGCCCGACGCACGAGTACGGGCCGGACCTGACGACGGAGATGGAGCAGCCGCGCACGGGTCCGTGGACGCCGCTGTTCTTTGAGCCGCACCAGAACGCAACCTATATCGTGCTGGCGGAGCATCTGGTGCCGGGCTCGACCGTGGCCAAGGTGAATGAGTTCGTGGATCTGCTGCTGAGCGTGGATTCGCTGGAGCACCAGCGGGAGGTGACCAACGCCATCTCCGCCTTCGACGCCATGGCGCAGGGCCGCTGGCGGCGTCCTTATAAGGACTGCCCGGCGCGGGCGCAGGTGCTGATGCTGACCTGGGCTTCGCAGTCCGAGCCGGGGGAAAAGGAAACCCACGAGCCGGCCTGGGCGGCCACGGTGCGGCGGGACGAAGAGCCGACGCCGCGGCGCGTGACGCTGCACGATCATTTCCAGACCCTGAAGCGCTGGACTTCGGAGGCCTATTACTCCTCCGAAGCGGGCAAAAAGTCCATCGGCTGGACCGGGCAGGTGTACTTCAGCGGCTATCCCGGCTGCCAAATCAGCGCCCGTCGGCAGATCGGGGCGTAACGGCCGGACCGGCAGCGCCGAGCAGGGCCGCGCTGCGGGACGGGGCGCCCCCTGGGGATGCGTCGCCGGCCCTGGGGCCGTCGGCCGGATCCGGTGCGGACGAGGCCGTCCGCGCCCCCAGACAACGCCGCCGCTCGCGGCGCCTGCGCCAATCATTGGGAGACCGCCGGCGGGGCTGGGGCTCACACCCGTCAATGGACCTCGGGACGGTAAGATAGCCGTCTCGGCTGTCAGCTGCGGCCCTGCCCCCGCGGCGCAAGGCACCGGCGCCCGTCCTGCCTCCGCCGTGGCAGCCTTGGCAGCTGCATTCGGCCGGTGAAGCGGGGCCGGAACGCCGCCTGGAGCCCCACGGCGGGGAGGATTGCAGTTTGCCCGGAACTAGGGTAGCCTGTACACTGCGTTTGAAAGGTCGCCGATCTGGACCAGATCGCGAGCGGCTGCTTCGCCTCTCACCTCCCCCATCCCTTCCGTTTGGCGGAACCCCGATCTGACCGGTAACAGCTTCAGCTCAAATAGCTCAACCGTTCGAGGACTAGCTTGAAAAGTATTTTTGTGGGAAACCTCTCCTTCAGCACCACCGAGGAAGAACTGCGCGGAATGTTCGAAGCCTACGGCACCGTGGACCGGGTCAGCATCATCACTGATCGGGACACTGGCCGGTCGCGGGGCTTCGCCTTTATTGAAATGGGCAACGACCAAGAGGCGGACAGCGCCATCTCCGCCACGAATGGCAGCACCGTCGGCGGCCGGACGCTGAACGTGAACGAGGCGCGGCCGCGCAGTGAGCGCGGCGGCGGCGCACCGTCGCGCGGCGGCTACGGCGGCCGTGGCGGCGGCGGGCGTGGCGGCCATCAGGACGACTACCGCGGCCACGCGCGGCAGCCGCGCGAACCCCGCTGGTAAGCGGCGGACGCGTATTTTTCCGTTGGGCTTCGCTCGCGGCGCCGGCGCGCTTGACCGGAAGGCCGGGGCGAAGCTAAGACGTTTCTTATCCGGCGCGGCCGTCCGCGCCGGATTTTTCCTTTCTATCGCCGCTGGGGCGTCCGTTCCAGGCGCAGGCGCCGACGCTCCCGCGGCGCCGCGTTTTTCCCGCCCTTTTTCTATCCCTGCGTGAGGTATTGACCCCGGCCGTTCGCGGCGGGCCGTTGCCGAAGTACGTTTTCCCCTTGACCCAGAGACGCTTACATCCTAAGTTGGATGGTTGCGTTTGTGGGTCGAACGAGCCGGAGGAAACGGTCGGTCCGCCGCGAGCGAGCCGTTCATTCGTTCCGCGTGGGTCATTCTCCTGGTCTCATTCATTCCGGCGCGTAGCGGTTGGGCACGGCATGTGGGCGCGCCCCGGCCGAGCCGCCTTCCGCCGTTCACCCCGCACGCGGCGGCTCCATTGCCGTGCCGCGACCGCCTTGCCGGGCTTGAGGTCCGCGTGGCTTAGGAAGGGATGAGTGTGAAACTGAAACAACACTGGCGGTTAACCGCGATCGTGGTGATTCTGCTGGGTTTTGCCGGGGGGAAGGGCCTGGGGCAGTTCACCAATGTCGGCTACTCCCCGGTCCAGCCGATTCCCTTCAGCCATCGCTTGCATGCGGGTATTCACCATATTCCTTGCATGTACTGCCACGCGGGGGTGGAGTACTCCAGCCAATCGCCGATCCCGCCGCTGAACGTCTGCATGGGCTGCCACTCCGTGGTGGACGCCAACCGGCCGCTGATTCAGCGCATCGCCAAGGCGTACGCGAGCGGCACGCCTTTCCGCTTCGTTCGCATCTATAAGCTGCCGGAGTTCGTGAAGTTCCGGCATTCGCCGCACATTGACGCCGGCATTTCCTGCCAAACCTGCCACGGGCAGATCGAGTCCATGAATCAGGTGACGCAGGTGCATCAGTTCGCCATGGGTGAATGCATCAACTGCCACCGGGCCCAGAATTATATGCCCTCGGTGGCGAACCGCAAGCACCGGGATTATCAACTGGCCTACTTGCCTTCGCTGGACCGGCATATCAACGCGCCGGTGGATTGCAACACATGTCACAACTGAGGCCGCAAGAGGCGTGATCCCGGCCGACACTTCCGATTTCGACGAGCGCACCAGGATGGAACATCAAATCAATCAGGCGGAATCCGAACCCAACCGGCCCGGCGCGGAGGCGCTAGACGCCCGGTCCAGCGCTGGCGGAAACGAGGGGCCGGCGGCCGCGGCCGGCGCGCCGCAGGCGGAGGAGTTGGCAGCGGGCACGGTGCCCGCGGAAGGCGCGGCCAGCGCCCATTCCGCCGCGGCTGAGGCCGGCCGAGAAGAGGAAGAAGAGCCGCGGGTTTGGTCGACGCTGGAGCAACTGGCGGGCGATCCCGCCGTGGCGGCGCTGGCGGCGCGGGAGTTCAAAAACGATCCCCGTCCCAGCACCGCGCCCGGGCTATTCCCGATCATCGGCCAGAGCGCCGCTCCCGCCGCATCGGCGGCGGAGGAGGACGGTAAAGGCGGCGTGGACCGCCGCAAATTCCTGCAATGGTCCACCGCCGCCATGGCGCTGGCCACCGCCGCCTGCACGCGCAAGCCGGTGAATTATCTGGTTCCCTATGCGCAGCAGCCGCCGGAAATTATTCCCGGCATGGCCAACTTCTACGCCACCACCTGCCAGGAATGCACCTCCGCCTGCGGCTTGGTGGTGAAGACGCGGGATGGCCGCCCGATCAAGGTGGAAGGCAACCCGGAGCATCCGATGAACCGGGGCCGCGTATGCGCCCGCGGCCAGGCGACGTTCCTGAATCTCTACGATCCCGACCGCCTGCCGCATCCGATCCGGCTGCGCCGCGGCCAGGTGCCGCCGCCGGCGCCCGGGCCGCGCGCGCCGTACGTGCAGTTCAATTCCGCCTCGCCGATGCAGAACTATGATCTCGACGGCGATCGCGGAACCATCCCGCCGCAGATCACCCCCGGCACGCCGGTGGCTTGGGGGGAGATTGACAAGGAAATCTCCAACGCCCTGCGCCGCGCCGGCGGCAACGGCGTGCTGCTGACCGGGACCGTGCACGGTCCGGCGCGCACGCAACTGATCGCCGACTTTACGAAGTTCTTCGGCACGCGCCAGGTCGTCTACGACGCCTTCAATCCCGACGCCCTGGTGGCCGGGCAGACGGCCAGCTACGGCGCCGGGGTGGTGCCGCGCTACTTTTTTGACCGTGCGGAGATGGTGGTGACCTTCGGCGCCGACCCGCTGGCGCAGAGCGCCTCGCCGCTGGAGTATATGTACGGCTTCGGCCACCAGCGCAAGCTGCGCCTGAGCACCGGCGGCAGCCCGGTGGAGGCCAGCATGGCCGCCCGCAAGAATGGCTACAACCCGCAGCGGATGTCGCGCGTGGTGGCTTTCGAGCCGGCGATGTCGCAGACCGGCTTGAACGCCGACACGCGGTATTTCGTCCTGCCGCAGGATCTGCTGCCCGTCGCCCTGGCGGTCGCGCACCAGCTGGTGGTGGTGGACAAGCGCTCGAAGTTCGCTGCCGATGCGGCCGTCACCGCCGCGCTGGCGCCCTATGCGCCGGCGGAGATCGAGAAGACCGCGGGCTTGCAGGCCGGCGTGGTGGCGCAAACCGCCGCCGAGCTGTGGCAGCACCGCGGCAAGGGCCTGGTTTACGCCAGCGGATTGGCGGCGGGCACGCCGCTGGCCGCGGAGCTGGAAGCGGTGGCCAGCTTCCTCAACGCCGCGCTGGAAAATGAAGGCGCGACGGTGGACGGCACGGTCAGCCCCAGCCAGCAGATGCAGGGTTCCAACGCGGACATGCTGGCCTTGTGTGATGACATGCGCGCCGGCAAGGTGCAGGTCATCGTCATCCACGGCACCAACCCCGCCTATACGCTGCCCAAGGCCGCCGGCTTCGCCGCGGCCCTGGCCAAGGTGCCCTATGTGGTGGTTCTCGGGCAGCGGCTGGATGAGACGGGCCGCCTGGCCAACGTCGTGCTCACCTCCCTGCACGGGCAAGAGAGCTGGGGCGACGCGGAGCCGCAGAAGGGTTTCTACAGCCTGGTGCAGCCGACCATCGAGCCGCTCTTCGACGGCCGCGCCTTCGAGGACAGCCTGATCGCCTTCGCCCGCACGGCGGGCGCCACGCAGTTCGACCGCATGGTGGCCGCCGCGCCGGCCGCCGCCGTCGCCGCCGCTCCCGCGGCCGCCGGCGGCAAGGTGGCGGGCGCCAAGGGCAAGGCCAATGCCGCGAAGCCCGCGACGGCCAAGGCTCCGAAGCCGAAGCGCGAGCCGATGGACTTCCATGCCTACATCCAGCAGGTGTGGAAGCAGCAGCTCTATGGCAAGTACAAGATCGCCGGCAGTTGGGAAGACTTCTGGACCGGCGTGCTGCGCCAGGGATTCTTCGATCCCATGGCGGAGCAGCGCGCCGCCGCCGGCACGCCGCGCAGTTATCGTCCCGCGGCGCTGGCCGCCGCCGCCCACGCCGCCACGGCCACCGGACCGCGGCCCAGCGGCGATGAGTTCGCGTTCAGCTTGGTGGTCAGCCCGATGATGGGCGACGGCCGCTGCGCCAACAACGGTTTCCTGCTGGAGATTCCCGATCCGGTCTCGAAGGTTTGCTGGGATAACTTCGTCGCCGTTTCCCCGGCCACCGCCAAGCGGCTGGGCTGGGTGCACGGCGACGTTGTGGAGTTCGAAGCCAACGGCGCCCGCCTGCGCGCGCCGATCGTCCGCCAGCCGGGTGTCCATCCCAACGCCGCCACCCTGGCGGTGGGCTGGGGCCGGACCTCGGTGGGCATGATCGGCAACGGCGTCGGCGTCAATGGCTTCCCCTTGGCCGGGGTGCAGGGCAAGCAGATCGTCACCTCCGGCGGCCTGGTCAAGTTCACCAAGGTCGGCAGCGGCTACAACCTGGCCAATCCACAAGGGAACAATTACCTGGTGGGCCGCAAGGTCGCCCTGGCCACCACCCTGGAAAAGCTCCAAGGCAATCCCCTGGCCGGCAATGTCCCGCCGGAACAGGACCAGAGCATTTGGCACAACGGCGGACCCTCGGACCACACCTTCCCCGGCATTCACTGGGGCATGACGATTGACATGAACGCCTGCATTGGCTGCAACGCCTGCATGGCCGCCTGCCATTCGGAGAACAACGTCCCCATCGTCGGCAAAACCCAGGTGCAGGTGGGCCGCGAGATGGACTGGATCCGCATCGACCGCTACTACACGGGCGAGTACGAGAACCCCGACATCATCCTGGAGCCGATGCTCTGCCAGCAATGCGTCAACGCCAGCTGCGAGAGCGTCTGCCCGGTCATCGCCACCATCACCAACGGCGAGGGCATCAACGTCCAGGTCTACAACCGCTGCGTGGGCACGCGCTTCTGCTCCAACAACTGCCCCTACAAGGTGCGGCGCTTCAACTTCTACGCCTACGGCGAAATCCAGTACGAGCGCGGCGCGCCGCTGGAACTGGCCCTGAACCCCGACGTCACCTTGCGCAGCCGCGGCGTCATGGAGAAGTGCAACTTCTGCTTGCAGCGCATCAACTCGGCGCATATCAAGGCGCAGCAGTTGGGCGTCCCCATCCCGGACGGCGGTTTCCAGACCGCCTGCCAGCAGACCTGCCCCTCGGAGGCGATCTACTTCGGCAACATGAATGACCCGAACGCCAGAATGATGCAGGCACGCGGACCGCGCGGCTTCAAGGTCCTGGCCAGCGTCAACAACCAGCCCACCATCACCTACGAGTTGAAGGTTCAAAACACCCCCGTTCGGAAGTCCGCGGAGGACCAGGCATGAGCACGAAACCGGCCGCAGTCCCGCAGCGTCCCGTACCGGCGCCGCTGGAGGAGCCGCCCATTTATCGCGCGGACCTGACCCTCACCAAGGTCACCGAGGACATCCTCGCGCCGGTCTTCGCCAAGCCCACCCGGCAGTGGTGGATCGCATTCGTCATCGCCGCCAGCTGTTTCGCCATCGGCGTCGCGGGGGTGGTCTATCAGTTGATCGTGGGCATGGGCATCCTCGGCATCCAGTGGCCGGCGATGTGGGGCACCTACATCGCCAATTTCGTGTTCTGGATCGGCATCGGCCACGCCGGCACGCTGATCTCGGCGATCTTGTTCCTCTTCCGCCAGCGCTGGCGCACGGCCATCAACCGCTCGGCGGAAGCCATGACCATCTTCGCCGTGGCCGTAGCCGGCATGTTCCCCTTGCTGCACGTCGGCCGCACGGTCATCGCCTACTGGCTGTTTCCCTATCCCAACCAGCGCCATCTGTGGGTCAACTTCCGCTCCCCGCTGATCTGGGACGTCTTCGCGGTTTCCACCTACGCCACCATCTCCATTTTGTTCTGGTATCAGGGCATGATCCCGGATTTGGCGACGGTGCGCGACCGCATCGCCAAAAGCGGTTTTTGGAAGAAGTTCTACGGCGTCATCTCGATGGGCTGGAAGGGCCACGCCAAGGACTGGCACCATTACGAGGTGGCCTACGCCATGCTGGCGGCCATCGCCACGCCGCTGGTGCTCTCGGTGCACAGCAACGTGTCCACCGACTTCGCCACGGCCACCGCGCCCGGCTGGCACTCCACCATCTTCCCGCCGTATTTCGTCGCCGGCGCCATCTTCTCCGGCTTCGCGATGGTGGTGACGCTGCTGGTCATCGTCCGCTACGTCTTCCGCCTGGAGGACTATCTGACGATTGACCACATGGAGATGATGAACAAAGTCATCCTGGTCACCTCCATGATGGTCGGCTACTCCTACTTTTCGGAGTTGTTCACCGCCTGGTACACCAGCAACGTCTACGAGCAGTACCGCTTCTACGGCGTGCACTTCGATCCCCACTTTTGGCTGCTGTTCCGCGGCCCCAATGCCGTGCCCGCCTACCTGATGTGGAGCTGCAACGTCTTCATTCCGGCGTTTTTCTGGTCGCGCAAGATCCGGCGCAGCATTCCGGTGATGTTCATCCTGACCTTGTTCGTCAGCGTGGGCATGTGGTTCGAGCGCTACACCATCATCGTGGACTCGCAGATGCGCCAATACCTGCCGTCGAGCTGGGGCGCCTTCCGCCCGACGCGGTGGGACTATGCCGTGCTGCTGGGCTCATTCGGCATGTTCTTCACGCTGTTCTTGCTGTTCTGCCGCTTCGTGCCGGTGGTCGCCGTCGCGGAGGTGAAGCAGGCGCTGCGGCGGCAAATTGGCGAGCCGCCCGCCGCCAAGCCGGCCATGGAGGAAGTCAATGCCTAAGGCGAAAACCCCGCCGCAGCCGGTGGTCGTCGGCGTCTATCTCGATCCCCACTCCCTGGTGCACGCCGCGGAGTCGGCGCGGGACCGGGGCTTCCGCGGACTGGACGCCATCGTGCCCTATCCCATCCACGGCATCTCCGAGGCGCTGAATTACAAGCCGAGCTGGATGCCGCGCATCACCAAGGGATTCTTCTTCGCCGGGGCGGCGGCGGGCTTCAGCTTCCAGGCCTGGAGCATGGCCGTTGCCTGGCCCATCAATATCTCCGGCAAGCCCTTCGTCTCCGTGCCCGCGTACATGCCGGTGACCTTCGAGTGCGGCATCCTCTGCGCCGGCATCGCCACCTTCGCGTCCGTGCTGATCGCCGCCCGGCTGCGCCCTCGCCCCAACTTCGTGCCCATAGATCCCCGCTTCACCAACGACCGCTTCGCCTTGCTGATTCCCTATGGCGAGGAAGGTCCGGCGCCCGCCCAGGCCTTTGTGGCCGAGACCGGCGCCCTGGAGGTCTACGAAATTGCATCCTAAGCCCCACTGCCGCCGGCGCTGGACCGCCGCTCTGGGTATGCTGGCCGCCGCCGGCTTGGCCTTGGCCGCCACCGGCTGCCAAGCCTGGCCCGCGGGACCCGGCACCAAGTCCAAGCCGGAGCTAAAATTCCGCGTCTCGATTCTGCCCGAGATGTATGAGGGGCCGCCCGTCCAGCCGCAGAGCGTGGATCCGATGGACCATGACGCTCCGGAGATGCGGCCCGTGCCTCCCGGCACGATACCCCATCATTGGGTGCCCTATCCGGTCGGCAACGATCTGGCCAACCAGGACCAGATGATCAATCCCCTGCCCATGACGCTGCCGGTGCTCAAGGCGGGGCGGTATTGGTTCAACACCTATTGCATCGTCTGCCACGGCCCCCGCGCCAATGGCTACGGCTACATCGTGCCGCATTTCACCCAGCCGCCGCCGCTGTTCAGCCCCGCGGTGATGCAGTTTTCCGACGGCCATCTCTTCACCATCATCACGCAAGGTTTCGGGCAAATGCCCCCCTACGACACGGAGCTGGATCCGGCGCAGCGCTGGGCCATCGTGCATTACGTCCGGGCGCTGCAATTCGCCGCGCACCCCACGCCGCAGGCATTGCAGTCCGCCGCGCAGCAGGGGATGAACTTCTCCGGCGATTACCCCGAAGCTGAAGGCCCCCACGGCCCGATTCCCGGCCAGGACGCCGTGGCCCAACCCTCCGGGAGCAAAAAACCATGAGCGCCTCTACCATTCCCGCGCAAGGCAAGGAGATGGATCCGCGCAGCGATGGCACCCATTTCCCCATGGGCCATCTGGAGATCGCCACCGTGGCGGACCCCGGTCCCGCGCCCATCTCCAAGGGTTTCCGCCAGCAGCTTTGGGTGGCCCTCGCCATCGGCGCCGTCCTGCTCCTGCTGGGGGTCAAGTTCGACCCGCACCGGGTGTATGAAAGCGTCATCGTCAACTACCTGTTCTTCCTCATCCTCGGTCTTGGCGGCCTGTTCCTGGTGGCGCTCGAATACGTCGCCAGCACGACCTGGTCGGTGGTCTTCCGCCGCATCGCCGAGGCATCCGCCAGCTACCTGCCGGTGGCCTTCATCCTGAGCCCGCTGCTGATGCTAGCCGCTCCCCATCTGTATTTTTGGGCGCAGCACGGCTTCCATTTCCACCGCGCAGAAAAGACCTGGTATTACAGCCTCGGGGCCTTTGACTTCCGCACCGCATTGTTCTTGGCCATTTGGTCCGCCTTCGGCGCCTTCTTCATCGGCCGCTCCCTGCGCCAGGATCGCGAGGGCGACCAGATCAATCAGCGCCATCCCGGCGGCTGGGGCAAATTGTCCAGCAAGAACGGCCGCATGGCGGCGCTCTACATTCCGGTCTTCGCCGTCACCTTTACGCTGGCCGCCGCCGACTGGCTGATGTCCATGCAGCATGGCTGGTCCTCCAGCATGTTCGGCGTCTACGCCTTCGCCGGCATGTTCGAGGCCGCCTTCGCGCTGCTGGTCATCCTGGCGGTGACCATGCGCCGGCGCGGCTGGCTGGGCCAGATCGTCACCGACCATCATTATGTGGACCTGGCGCGCATGCTGCACGCCTTCTGCATCTTCATGGTCTACATCGGCTTCGAGCAGTACTTCATCATCTGGTACTCGAACCAAACTGACGAAACCTCATTCTTCCACCGCCGCCTCATGGGCGGGTGGAACTGGATGTTCCTGTTCCTGCTCCTCGCCAAATGGGCGGTGCCCTTCGTGGTGCTGATGAACCAAAAAGTCCGCACCAAGGAGCCGGTCATCCTCAGCATGGCCTGGCTGATCCTGATCGCCGAGTACTGCGACATCTATTGGTTGGTGATGCCGGTGCAGCACGCGACCCTCACGCTGCCCACGTGGACCGATTTGGGCGCATTCCTGCTATTCTTCGCCGCCTTCGCGCTGAGCGTTAGCCGCATGCTGCGCAAACATTCGACTGTCCCCATCGGAGATCCGAAACTGGTGAACTCCGTCGCTGGGAGATACCTGTAATGCTCTTCGGAAGCCCGAAACCCGACCAGCCTTATCCTCCGGCCTCGCACCGGCACGAGCACGACGCGCCGCGGCCGCCAAAGCCCGAGCCAACCCCGGGGCAAAAGCAAGCGCGCCAGGTGGTGTGGCTGGGCATCGTGGTGGTGGTGTTGCTGACCATCGTCTACCTGGCCGCCGGCGGGCAGTTCCACAAGGCGGAGTTCGTCAGCCGGTTCAACTTTTTCGGCATACCCAACATTCACCGGAAGCAGCAGAAGCAGGTGAACCTGCGCGCGATGGTCCAAAACTCTCCGCAGATCATGGCGGCGGGCAAGCAGGTTTTCGAGATCAACTGCGTTCCCTGCCACGGCGCGGATGGGCTGGGCAACGGCCCGCGGTCGGCGGGCTTGAATCCGCCGCCGCGCGACTTCCACGACCCCACCTCCAAATTCACCAACGGAACGTCCTTGGTGATCCTGTACCACACCATCAGCAATGGCGTCTCGGGGACCTCGATGCCCGCCTGGGCGGGCGTGCTGAGCCCGACGCAGCGGATGGACGCGGCGCACTACGTCCAGCACTGGATTCCCAATCCGCAAAAAGACACGCCGGCGGAGATCGCCAGCCTGCCCACCGGCGCCAGCGCCGAAGCTCCGGTCGGCCCCACGCCGCTGCCCAAGGTGAAGGCCGTGGACGAAGGCGCGCATATCCCCATTGACCTGGCGATGAAGGACCTCGTGCAGCTGTACCAACAGGCGGCGCAAAGCGACCCCCCGCCGCCGCAGGTGGCGGACAACGCCGAGGGCGCGGCCCTCTACCAAGCCGACTGCGCCAGTTGCCACATGGCCGACGGCCGGGGCGGAAAGCCGATCTGGATGATCTCCTTCCATCCCTACGTGGAGGTGAAGGCGCAGGGCTTTAACCATCCCTTGATGCCGCAATGGACCAGCAGCGAGGCCGCCTTCGCCCAGTTGGTCGCGCACGGCCTGCCGGGCCGCATGATGCCCGGTTACGGCGCGCTCACCCAGGCGCAGATGACCGCCCTCTACGCCCACGTTCAGCACTTGGCCGGACAGCTCGGCGCCGCGCCGGCCGCTTCGCAGGCTTCCCAGAAGTGAGGATCTCCGCAGTGAAGACTCATCTCCCAAATCCCGCCCATCGCTTCCGCCTCCGGGCGCTGCTCGGCTGGCCTGCGGCGCTGGGGCTGGCGCTGTTCGCCGCCCTGCCCGCTTGGGCGCAGAATCCCAGCGCCAAGGTCACCAACGCCTTTAGCAATCCCTCCAGCAACGTGGCGCACTGGATTCACAACACCAGTTGGACCGTGTTTTGGATCATCATCCCGTTCATCGCCCTGGCGGAAGTGCTGTTGGTGTACGTCATCTTCAAGTTCCGCCGCCGGCCGAATGACCCGCGCCAGCCCGCCACGTTCCACGACAACCCCGGACTGGAGATCACCTGGACCGTGCTGCCCATCCTGGCGCTGGTCTTCGTAGCCCTGATCGGCTACCGCGCGCTCAAGAAGATCGATTTCGGCCCCCCGCCCAACCTGAACGTCGTCGTCATCGGCCACCGGTTCTTCTGGGAATACCGCTATCCACGGTACGGCATTGACTTCTCCAACCAAGCTCTCGTCGTCCCGGCCGGCCGCAACGTCAGCTTGCAGATCACCAGCGTGGACGTGATCCACGGCTTTTACGTGCCGGCCATCGGCGTGCAGATGGACGCCGTGCCCGGCCGCATCTCCCATGCGTGGTTCAACGCCCGCCCCGGCACTTACCAAGGGCAATGCGCCCAGCTTTGCGGGCCCTTGCACGGGGAAATGTTCCTGACCGTTAAAGTGCTGCCGCCGGCGCAGTTCGTGCAATGGCTGGCGAAGCACGCCACGCAGCACGCTCCGGTCGCCGCCGCCCACGCCCAACCGCCCCAAATCCCGGCTCACGTTCGCCGGGCCGCAGCCAAGGAGTCCCTATGAGCACCGCCGAAGCCGCCGTCGCCCCGGCGCCCGCGCCCAAGGCCTATACCGGCCTGATGGATTGGCTGACAACCACCGACCACAAGAAAATCGGGCTGCTGTACTTGATGTTCGCCTTCGTCAACGCCTGGGCGGGCGGGTTGTTCGCGGGCGTGGTCCGGCTGCGCCTGTGGAGTCCCAACTCCAGCATCATCTCTCCGCATCTCTATAACGAGATGCTGACCATGCACGCGACGGTGATGATCTTCATGGTCATCATGCCGGCGTTCGTGGGGCTGGGCAACTACTTCGTTCCGCTCATGATCGGCGCGCGGGACATGGCGTTTCCCAAGCTGAACGCCTTCGGCTTCTGGATGATGATTCCGCCGGCGCTGATGATGTACGCCAGCTTCTTCACCACCCACGGCTCGGCCCGCGGCGGCTGGTGGAGCTATCCGCCGCTGTCGGGACCGCAGTTTTCGCCCGGCGCCGGCGAAAGCTTGTGGGCCCTGGCCATCATCCTGATGGGCATCGCCTCGATCATGGGCGCGGTGAACTTCCTGGTCACCATCGCCGACATGCGCGCGCCCGGCATGGGCTGGATGGACCTGCCCTTGTTCGTTTGGTCCAATATCGTCACCGCCTGGCTGCTGCTGCTGGCGGTTCCCGTGCTGAGCGGCGTGATGGTCATGCTGCTGAGCGACCGCATGTTCGGCACCGGATTTTTCCAGCCGGGACTGGGCGGGGATCCGCTGCTTTACCAGCACCTGTTCTGGTTCTTCGGCCACCCCGAGGTGTACATCATGATCCTGCCCGCCTTTGGGATCATGTCGCATGTGGTGCCCGCGTTTTCGCACAAGAAGGTCTTTGGCTATAAAGGCATGGTCCTGGCCATGGCCTCGATCGGCGTGCTGGGCTTCATGGTTTGGGCGCACCACATGTTCACCAGCGGCATCTCGCCGCAGGCGCAGATTTTCTTCTCCACCACTAGTCTTCTGATCGGCGTGCCCACCGGCGTCAAGATCTACTCCTGGCTGGCCTCCGCCTGGGGCGGCACCATTGACTTCACCCCGGCGATGAAGTTCGCCTTGGGCTTCATCGCCTTGTTCGTCATCGGCGGCTTGAGCGGCGTCATGCTGGCGGTGGTGCCTTTCGACATCGCCGTCCACGACAGCTACTTCGTCGTCGCCCATCTGCACTTTGTGCTCTTCGGCGGCTCCGTCATGGGGCTGATGGCGGCGATCTACTATTGGTTCCCCAAGATGACCGGCCGCTTGCTCAGCGAGAAGCTGGGCAATTGGCATTTCTGGCTCTTCTTCATCGGCTTCATCTGGGTCTTCATGCCGATGCACTGGCTGGGCTTCGAAGGGATGCCGCGCCGCGTCGCCTTCTACCGCCCCCAGTTCGCTCCCCTCAACCGCTTCATCTCGGCCGGCTTCTTGCTGTTACTGGCCGGCGGCATCATCTTCACCTATAACGTCCTCCATTCCCTGCGCAAAGGTGAGCGCACCTCCGATCCCGATCCCTGGGGCGTCAACGACGTGCAGCAAAGCCTGGAGTGGACCACCGCGACCCCGCCGAAGCCCTGGAACTTCGACGAGGAACCTGAGTTTGTGCCCGCCCACGACTGAGCAGGAGCGGCATTTTTATGAGCAGCACTGCATCCCATTCATCTCATCCCGCTGGACCCGGACCGCGCGTGCCCAGCCGTCCCGTCCGCCATTCGCGCCGGCTGTGGTTTCTATTGCCGGTCATCCCCCTGATGTTCGGCTTCGCGTTCCTGAACATTCCGCTATTCCGGGATTTCTGCGAGCACTATGGCATCAATCCCAACCCCAACAACGCGGCCGTAGCCGGCGTGCACAGCAGCCGCCAGCTCACCATGATGTTCAACGGCGAGGTCACGACGGGGCTGGACATCCAGTTCGCTCCCGGGCACGAGCTCCAGACCGTGGACGTCGGAAAACGGGCGGAAAATTTCTATACGTTTTACAATCCCACCGATAAGACCATTCGCTTCCGCGCCATTCATGCACTGTACCCGGAGCAGGCGGCGCAGACGGTGGCGATCATGAAGTGCTTTTGCTTCACCGACCAGACGCTGAAACCGCATCAGCACCGCACGCTGCCGGTGATTTACCAGGTGAACCCCGGCTTGCCCCGGGACATCCACACCATTACTTGGAATTACACCCTCTTTCCGAAGAAATATGGCAAGGAGAAGCAGGCGCCATGGACAAGCCCGAAGTTTACAACTCAGTAAACGGCGGTGCGAGCACGGGCCGCGGCCTGCCGCCCTCCCCCTACGATCCCGCCGTGCGGCGGCGCACCGTGCGCATGGCATGGATCCTTGTGCTCATCGCCTTCTGCTGTCTTGGCGCCTCGTACTTCTTCGTCCGCGCCGGATGGATCCGGCCCGGCCCGGTGATCTGGCGCTTTCCATGGGACCAGCACGGTTGGCAAAGCAATTTCTAGATCCGCAATGAACATGGACCCCACTTCCACCAGTCTTCCCGCACCGGCCGGGAGCGCCGCACCGGCGGCGGCGCACGGCCACGCCGCACACAGCGATCCCTCGGCCCACGCGCCCCAGCCTAGCGGCTGGCCCTTGCTGCTCGCATTGGGCATCGGGCTGTTCGCGACCAGCTTCTTTCTGCTCGCCAGCGGCTACCATGTCATGCCGCTGTTTTATCTCAGCGCGCTGATCTGCGTGCTGATCCCCGCGCTCGGCTGGGCCACGACCATCGCTCGCGAGCGGCACCAACAGGATCCGGTTTTTACCTACAAGCTCCTGCGCCGCGGCTTTTTCTATTTCCTGCTTTCCGAGGGCGCGATCTTCGGCAGCTTTTTCGCCCACAACATCTATCTGCGCTACGCCCACGCCAAGACCTGGCCGCCGGTCGGCGCGCCGTATCTGGATCCGCACCTCGCCGCGATCGGCACGCTGCTGCTGGTGTTCTCCAGCTTCACCTATCACTGGTGCCATCAGGCCTTCATGAAAGGCAAGAAGGCCCTCGCCAAGAACTGGCTGCTGGCCACGATTGGCCTGGGCATCATCTTCCTCGGCATTCAGGGCTACGACTGGGGCAGGCTGAAGGCCTTCGACAAGTTCACCTACCAGCACGGCGCCTTCGGCTCCGAGTTCTACTGGATGACCGGGTTCCACGGTCTGCACGTCTGCGTCGGTTTGTTGTTCCTCTCCCTGGTGTACTACCGCATGGAGACGAACCAGATCAACGAGACCTACAACTTCTCCCTCACCGCCGCGGAGTACTACTGGCACTTCGTGGACATCGTTTGGGTCTTCCTGTTCTTCGTCATCTATCTGCTGTAGCCGAGGGCCGCGGTCCGAACACCGCCGCAGGCTGAACGAACGTGAAAGCGCCCCGCTCCGCGGGGCGCTTTGCTTTTGGGACAAGGGGTTCCGCTGGGGAGGAAAGCCAGGCGGCGTTGCACGGTGAAGGCGCGCATCGCGATTGGCGGAAAAGCCTGCGGAGGGGCCCGCCCGCGCTGGCGGGCGCGGCGACAGCTAATCGCCGGCGAGCGGATCGCGCAGGGATAAGCCGGGGACCAAGACAAACGCGGCGTCGTGCGTCCACAGTTCATCGGCGCCGCCGTCTTGGGCAATCAGGGCGATTTGCAGGTCGAAGATGCGCCGTCCGCGGACGGCCAGAGCCGTCGCCGCCTGGCGCAGCCGGGAGGGCAGATCGGGAGCGGGCCGCCAAATCCGCGCCCCATAGCGTTCGAGTTGCGCCAAAAATGCGGCAGCGATCGCGGGCGAAGAACCTAACGACGAGGCGGGCGCGGTGGCCACGCTCCAAAACTCGGCCAGCACCGGGAACGCCACGCCCCAGCCGCCCGGACTTTGGGAGGCGCGGTCCAGCGCCGCGCGGGCGGTTCGGCCCTCCGGCGCGGAGCCGGCATGCGCGTACAGCAGGATGTTGGTGTCGAGCGCGATCATCCCTGGCGTTCGATCCACTCCCGCATGCGCTCGCGACTCGTGAGATCCAGATCGGCCGGCAGGCCGCCCGGCGCGGTGACCCAGCGGGCCTTACCCTGTCGCTTGGGCCGGGCCACGATCTCCTGCCGCAAGGCCACTTCCACCAATCGACGCAGCGTCCATCGCCGTTCCAGGGCGGTGCGCTTGGCCGCGAGCAGCAGCTCATCCGGCAGCTCCAGCGTCGTTTTCACTTGACCCATATTACCATATTCCTGGGTCCATGCCGCAGGGCAGCGGGGACCTGGCGCCGACGGCTGCCGGGTCCGAGGCGTCCAGCTCGGCGGGGCGTTTTTCGTTTTGGCGGGCAGCGGGCGGCGGGCGGCGGGAACGGGCAGGCGGGCGCCGGCTACAGCTTGAGCAGGTCGTCGAACTTTTTCTTGGCGCTGTTGGCGGCGGAATCCGCCTTCGGCGCGGCGCGGCCCACCACCGTCACCGGCGAAAAATAATCGCATTTGTTATTGCGGTCCTTGTACTGGACCTTTTCCGCCTGCGACTCGCGGCACTGGTTGTGCACGGAGGGATCGAAGTGGCGGCAGTTGCGGCAGGCGTGCAGGTCGGCGTCGCAGCCGGGACAGGTGTCGCGGCCGCCGACGCGCTCGCCGCTCATCAAGGGAATATCCCGGCCGCATTGCCAGCAAGTCATGCCCTTACCATAGCGCGCTCCTGGGAGCCAGGATTGAGCGAGAGCCCGAACCCCCTAGCGGGAGCGCCGCGCTAGCGAGCCGGCCGGCGGCTCTGACCTATTGGATCAGGTCGCCCTGGCCGTTGGCGTCTTCGCTGGGAATCACGCAAGCGGCGGCGACCTTGTCGCCATCGTCCAAGCGCAGCAGCCGGACGCCCTGCGTCGCCCGTCCGGCCTCGCGGATTTCTCCGGTGCCGACGCGAATGATTTTGCCCTGCTGGCTGATGACCATGATCTCGGTATCCTCGCCGATGGCCATCACCGCCGCCACCTTGCCGTTGCGGTCAGTGGTGCGGATGTTGATAACGCCGCTGCCGCCGCGCGACTGGAGGCGGTACTCCTTCAGCGCGGTGCGCTTGCCGTAGCCGTTTTCGGTCACGCTCAGCACCAATTGCTTGTCATCCTTGGCGGCTTCCATGCCGACGATGTAATCGTTCTTCTCCAGCGACATGCCGCGCACGCCGCGCGCGGTCCGTCCCATCGGCCGAACGCCGTCCTCGGAGAAGCGGATGCCCTTGCCGTTGTGCGCCGCCAGGAAGATTTGCTGCTCGCCGTCGGAAAGCACCGCGTTCACCAGCTCATCGCCGTCTTCCACGCCCATGGCCCAAATGCCGGCGTTGCGCGGGTTGGAGAACTCCTTGACGGCGGTCTTCTTGATGGTGCCTTTGCGGCTGACCATCACGATGAACTCGCTTTCGCTGTTCAAATCCTTGACAGGCAAAATGGCCCGCACGTCCTCGCCCGGTTGCAACGCGACCAGGTTGTGGACGGCCTTGCCCTTGGCGTTGGCGGCGGCGTCGGGAATCTCATAGACCTTCAGCCAATAGACGCGGCCGCGGTTGGTGAAGATGAGGATGTAGCTGTGGGTGGAGGAAACGAAGAGCCGCTCGACGAAGTCCTCGCCGCGCGTGCCGGCGCCGATGCGCCCGCTGCCGCCGCGGCGCTGATGGCGGTAGGTGGAGATGGCGGTGCGCTTCAAATAGCCGGAATGGGTGACGGTGATGGCGACGGTTTCCTCCTGGATCAGATCTTCCAGCCGGATTTCGCCCACCTGGTCTTCAATCGCCGTGCGCCGCTGATCTTTTTCGCCGCCGTAGTCCTTGCGCACTTCCTTCAGCTCATCGCTGATGACGCCGCGCAATTTCTTCTCGCTGGCCAGAATCGCCTCCAATTCGGCGATGCGCTTGCGGATCTCCTCCAACTCGTCGAGGATCTTCTGGCGCTCCATGCTGGTCAGGCGGTGCAGTTGCAGATCGAGAATCGCCTGCGCCTGCTTTTCGCTCAGCTTGAAGCGGGTCTCCAACCCATCACGGGCTTCGCGCGGCGACGCCGAGGCGCGGATCAGCTTGATCACCGCGTCCAGGTTGTCAAGGGCGATCTTGTAGCCTTCCAGGACATGCTCGCGGTCGCGCGCCTTGGCCAGCTCGAAGGCCGTGCGCCGCCGGACGACATCCACGCGGTGATCCAGGAAGTGCTGGATCGCCTCCACCAGCCCCATCTCCCGCGGCTGGCCGTTGACCACCGCCAGCAGGATCATGCCGAAGCTGGTTTGCAGATTGGTGTGCTTGTAGAGCTGGTTGAGGATGATCTCGGCCTGTTCGCCGCGCTTCAGCTCCAGCACGATGCGCATGCCGTCGCGGTCGCTTTCATCGCGGATGTCGCTGATGCCCTCGACCTTCTTGTCCTGCACCAGCTCGGCGATGCGCTCGATCAGCCGCGCCTTGTTCACCTGGAAGGGAATCTCGGTGACGACGATCGCCTGCCGGTCCTTGTTGAACGTCTCCGTGGCGGCCTTGGCCCGCACCAGAAACGCGCCGCGCCCCTTGCGATAGGCGTCGGCGATGCCGCCGCGGCCATAGATGATGCCGCCGGTGGGGAAATCCGGTCCCTTGACGTGCTTCAGCAGATCCGCCAGTTGCGCCTTGGGGTTGTGCAACAGCTCCAGGCTGGCGTCCAAGATTTCCGTCAGGTTGTGGGGCGGAATTTTGGTGGCCATGCCCACGGCGATGCCATCGCCGCCGTTGACCAGTAGATTCGGGAAACGGGTCGGCAGAACGACGGGCTCGGAGGTAGATTCATCGAAATTCGGCGTGAAGTCCACCGTGTCCTTGTCAATGTCGGCCAGCATCTCTTCCGCCATGCTGGCCAGCCGGGCCTCAGTGTAACGGTAGGCGGCCGGGGGGTCGCCGTCCACGGAACCGAAGTTGCCCTGGCCGTCAATCAGCGGATAGCGCAGAGTGAAGTCCTGCGCCATGCGCACCAGGGCGTCATAGACCGCTGAATCGCCGTGGGGATGGTATTTCTTCAGCACCTCGCCGACGACGCCGGCGCACTTCGAATACTTTTTGTTCGAAAGCAGCCCCTCGCGAAACATCGCATAGAGAATGCGGCGGTGCACCGGCTTCAGCCCGTCGCGGATGTCCGGCAGGGCGCGGCCGATGATGACCGACATGGCGTAGTCCAAATAGGACCGCCGCATCTCCTCCTCGATATTGATCGGGAGCAGATTCTTGTTTCCGCCGCCATCCTGGCCATCGCTGCCGAGCGGCAATTGGGGGCTATTGGAATCTTCCGGCATGTGACTTAACTTCAATTATATCAAAGTGATACCGATCCGCCCAGCGGGCCGGATGGGGGCTTCCGTGGGCCGCCGCGGTGGGTTTCGGCCATGGATCGCCGCCCTTGGCCATGGGGCCCGCCCTCGGCCACGGCGGGCTGCCCTCGGCCACGGCGGGCCCCCCTCAGCCACGCCGGCTGAAGCCGGTTCCACGGAGGCTACGAAAACTGCTCCTCCTGCTTTGTGGAACAGACTTCAGTCTGTGTGCGGCAGGCTTCAGCCTGCCTGCGCCCGCGCTGCTGGCGCAGCCAATCTGGCCCGCGGAGAGCCGGAGCGGGCACGCTGATTCTCGGCAAGCAGGGCTCCGGCAAAGGCGCAGCCAATCTGGCCCGCGGAGAGCCGGAGCGGGAGGGCCCGCCGGTGCTGGGCCCGCCGCCACGCCGGCTGCCCACATCGGCGTCCCCTGGGCCTTGACGGCAACGCGCAATCGGAACGGGCGCTCGGCGCACGGCTGTCCGGTGTATAGTGTCCCCGGAGTCCCCGCCATGCGCATCATCCGCCGCTTCACCCCCCGCCCTGCCCATCGCTTTTATACCAACCAGCTCGGTTCCGGCCATCGCAACAGTGGCCATCGGCGCAGCGTCATCGCCGCCGCCGGCTGCGCCGTTGCCTTGCTGGCCGCCGCGGCGCTGCTGGCCGCGCCGCCGCGCAAACTCCTCAGCCCGCCGGGCCGGGCGACGTTGCATTTGGCCGGCGCCATGGTCACCGTCACCTATCACCGCCCGAAGATGCGGAATCCCAAACCGCCCCACGCCCCGCGCCCCATCTTCGGGCGGGGCGGCAAGTACCTGGTGCCGTTTAGCAAGGTTTGGCGGCTGGGCGCCAATCAAGCCACCGCGCTGGTCACCACCGCTCCCATCGTGCTCGCGGGCCGGCATCTCGCCGCGGGCACCTACACGTTGTTTGCAGTTCCCGATCCCGGCCATTGGACGCTGATCATCAGCAAAAAGACCGGCGAGTGGGGCATTCCCTATCCGGGCCGGCAGTTCGATCTGGCCCGCGAGACCATCCCCGTCCACCACACGGCGAGCAAGATTGATCCTTTCACCATTTCGTTCCACCGCACCGGCAGCCACAGCGCGCAACTGCGTTTCGCCTGGGATCACACGATGGCCGCCGCCTCGCTTCGTGTCGAGTGATCCGGTAATCGAGTAGTCGCCGCCCGAACCATGAGGCGTAGGCGCGACAAAGCCGCTGGGCCGCTGGGGCGGTCCACTGGTTTGGCCGGCGCGGGCCGCTCCGTTATGACTAGATGCCGAGTTGCTGGGCGGAGTTGTACGAAAGAACCTGGGCGGGCAGCCAAGGGGTTTTTGCCAGGATGGCACGGCCCGGTTCGGGGAATAAACGACCGGCACAACGGGACTGACATTTTTAGCGGCGGCGGCGGGCAAGTCTTTTATTTGCAATGCGCGCTTGCCGAAAATGTGTCAGTGTGGCGGGCGGTCGCGAGGGCGTGTTCGGTGGGGTTCGGGCGGGGGCGGGATCACTGGCACGCGCGCCTCAGTTCCGGATGGTGGGAGAGACGTCCTGGCGGTTGGGGAATGGAAGGGCCGGAGGCGGGGCTGACAGGCGGGACGCCCATCCCACTTTCTGCGCGGCGGCGTGTCGCCGTGCACCGCGGCGGCATTGGCGTCGGGCCTTGCCGCCGGCCTGAGCGTAACCAGCTCCCCGGTGCAGGCGAGCAGCAGCGGGACCGACGTGGTTTCCATCTCCAGCAAGACGCAGGGCGCCGACACCGACTACAGCCTGTCGGCTGCGTCGCTGACGAACGACCCCTCGCAGTTCAGCTCGCCGTCGTTCACCGGAAGCCCATCGGGCGCCACGCTGACAGGGGGCGCCGACGCGACCTCGATCTCGGATTCCGGGACCGTCTGGGTGCAGGCGGGACCGTTCAAGGCCACCGTGAACTACGGCGCGAGCGACACGGCCGCCAGCGTGGCCACCAACCTGGTTTCCGCCCTGAGCGCCTCGGGCTCGCCGGTTACCGCGTCTTCTAGCGGCGACGTGATCACCCTCGAAACCGTCGCAACCGGCGCGGGCGCGGACATCGCGCTGACCGCCGGATCGGCGACCAGCGATCCCTCCCAATTCAGCTCCGCTTCCTTTGCCGCCACCCCGAGCGCCGGGGAAATCACCGGCGGCGGCTGGGGCGGGTATACGCTGAGCGGAATTACCTACGCCCCGGACGGCGACGTGCTTTCAGCCGACGACAGTGCGAACGGGCAGTGGCAGTACGAATACGGGCCGCTGAACCGCTTGATCGAGGCATGCTCGTCGACCTGCACGGGACCCAGCCTGGAGCTGCAATTCGTCTACGACCGTTTTGGCAACCGCTGGCAGCAGAACGTGCTGGCTGGAACCGCGCCGAGCCCTCAGCTCTCCTTCAACCAGTACAACCAGGTGGTTGGCGCGAGCTATGACGCCTCAGGCGACATGCTGAACGACGCCGTCGGCAACGCCTACACCTACGACGCCGAGGGCCGCGTGGCCTGCGTCAACGCCACGGGTGCAAACTGCTATGGAGCCAGCGCCAGCTACGTCTATAACGCGCTAGGGCAGCGGGTGGAAAAGCTGGTGGGCGGCGCGGCAAAATATTACCTTTACAACCTAGCCGGGCAGGCCATCACCACGCTGAGTGCGTCGGGGGGCTGGCTGCGCGGCACGGTCTACGCGGGGAGCGCGCCGCTTGCGACGTACAACAATGGGAGCACGTATTTTGGCTATGGCGATTGGCAGGGGACCGAGCGGGTGGTGGCCACGGCGACGGGCGGCCCGTACCAGAGCTGCAGCAGCCTGCCCTACGGTGATGGATTGAGCTGCTTTGGGCCGACCGGGGCGATGGACGCCAACGCCGCCAGCCCGCTGCATTTTACCGGGCAGCATCATGACGAGGAAACCGGCTTGGAGCATTTTGCCGCGAGGAATTACACCTCGACCTGGGGCCGTTGGATGACGCCGGACTGGAAGGCGGGCGCCGCCGCCGTTCCCTATGCCAACTTCGACAACCCGCAGACGCTGAATCTGTACGACTACGTTGCCGGAAATCCCATAACCGGGGTGGATGCGAGCGGTCATGCCTGCGGCAAGGGGGCGAATGGCAAGGGCAGCGCCAAAGCGGAGAACGGGCATTCGCGGCCCTGCGCCGAGAGCGCGAACAGGAAGGTTGCCGAGGCGGAGCAGCTCAGTCACGAAATCGCTAGGATTGCGGAGGCCCAGCGGCACAGTCACGAAATCGCCGGGCAGATCAATCATGAAACCTTGGGTATGAAGAATTCCAAGGCGGCGAACGTTTCCCTCGAAACTGCCGAGGTCGAGATCGCCCACGTGCGCCTGAACGGAATTAAAAGGTGGGGCAGCAACTTGAGGGCCCAGAGGTACGCCAGCTTCGTCTCTGCGATAGGGAAGGGGCCGGGATTTAGGCTCTCGCTGCGGGCTGTGGAGGAGGCGATCGCGCAGGATTCGAAAGGTATTGATCCCACCCATGGCGCGATCTTCTACAACATGCGCACCGTGGGCCAGTTCAGGCATGGCGGTCCCTTTCAGGGCATGAGGGTCCATACATACGCCGGGCCATTCATTTCGCCAACTAAATACAAGTACATAATGACCTACGGACAGTAGTCGGTATTGGATCGGGGCAGTGGATTATGCGCAAGTTGCTGAGACCTGCGGCTCGGCGTGGCGCCGGGGCGGATACGGTGGGGCGCCCTCCTGATCGGCGTTTCATGCGTCTCCTCGTTATGGTTTCCCTGGTCGTGGTGCTGTGTCTTCTGCCTGCCCGGAGGCGCGCGCAGGCCGCCAAGACGGAAAAGGGGAAGGCACCGACCCGCCTGAAACAAGCCGTGGGCTGTCTGGTTAGGGCCGATTTCGTCCGGCGGTACGATTTGAGCTACTTGGGGCTTAAGGTTGGGAATTGGGCGTGGGCGCGGTACAGGGTCGGGTCGATCCCCGGCGTAGGGAATACACCAGGAGTGTTCAATATCGTCGTGTACTCGCCCGGCGGAGGGAGGGGTTTGCTTTTGTTTGCGGACCCCGCTGGGAGCGGTGGGTTCAATGCGGTTTTGAATGCCTATCACCTCCACAGGCGCGGCTCCAAGTGGAGTGCCGATTACGGTAGTGGGGGATATGTAATGTACCGGGCGATAGGTAGGTTCGTTACAGAGATGTCCCATCTTCCGCGCTACAGGGTCCGGCTCGTGCCGGGCGGCGGGCACTGCAAAACGGTAGGCAAGTGATCGCAAAACTCTCAAGACGGGCTGCCTTCAGGCCAGGACGCGCATGGTGCAGGGCGGCGGCCCGTACCAGAGCTGCAGCAGCCTGCCCTACGGCGACGAGTTGAGCTGCTTCGGGCCGACCGGGGCGATGGACGCCAACGCCGCCAGCCCACTGCATTTTACCGGGCAGCATCATGACGAGGAAACCGGCTTGGAGCATTTTGCCGCGAGGAATTACACCTCGACCTGGGGCCGTTGGATGACGCCGGACCCGCGGGGCGGGCATTTCGCGAACCCGCAGACGCTGGACAGGTATGTTTATTCGGGGGACAGTCCGGCCACGCTGACCGACCCGAGCGGAATGGATTTTTACCTGACCTGCACGCACACGAATCATAACGTCAACACCTGCCAAAAGGTGAACGACGGCGGGGAGACGGAATGGGTCCAGGGCACGACGATTGGCGGCCGGTTCGTCGCAACTTTAGTCGGCGGGCCGCCGCACGGTGCGCTGTCCGACCAATACGGGCAGCACTACAATGGGCAGTTCGACCAGTCGGGATTCCAGTTTACGTCAGCGAGCGGCTTGAGCAGCCACGGTGTGTTCGCAATTGGAACCAGGGCGACGGACCTGAAGGGAGCGGGTTTGTACGCCGGCTTCGCGGGCAAATTCAACGACAACTGCGGCGGCACCTGCGTCGGTAGCGGCTCCATTTTCGGCACGTACGCTCAGCTTAGGGCGCTTGAGGCGCGGATACTCCACAATCCGGGTCTGGACTTCTTCGACATTTTCCATGGCACGTTTTTCGGTCTTGGACCGCAAAACTACCGCGACAACAATGGCGCGGGGCCGTCGGGGCACCTTGTCTCGAGGGTGCGGACGGAGCACGTGCGCGCCGCCTTCGACCAGTTTCATTACGACGGGAGCTATCCTTACGGTCCAGGTTTTTTCGCCCACGCCGCCAGCGCGTTTCGGTCCATCGTTCATTTGTTTACGGGCCCGAGGGAGCTGCCGTACCCTAGGACGTACCCATGAGGCCAAGCAGGCTGATTTTGGTTGTGGCCTTTGGGCTGCTGGCGCTGGATGCGCCGACTGTGGGCCATGCTGTGACCCCGAAGCAGGTTCGCGGCCTGCGCATTAACGTGGAGGGGGGCAGGGCGGTGCGCGGCGGCCACAGCATCAGGCTCTACAGGGGAACGCTCTTCGCTGCATACTGGCGCCGATGGGGCGGCCGGGGGCGGATGGCTCTCTGGCTCTCCGCGTGGGATCTGCGGGGCGGCCGGGCGAGGCGCTCCATCCGCGTGGCCGTGGCGCCCCTGCCGGTCAACGGAATCGCTGCGTCCGCCGAGCTTCACGGTCCCCGGGCAGGGCGACTATTGCTGGATGCCTCGCCGACGGTGAACCGCGTCTGGGTCATCGGCCTTGATCCCTTGCGGGTAGAAAAAACTCTTCCCGCCGGGCTGCCCGAGAAGAACCCCTGGGTGCTGCTTGGTTTTGCGCGCGGGGGCAACGTGGCGCGCTATACGCGCTGCACCAACGCTCCGCCGCAGCCGGAGGTTTGGACGGGCAAGGGGCCGCTGCCCCCGCCGCCTCCTCCCCCGCCGCCGCAGTTCGCCCCCCCGCCGTACACTTGCGGGCCGGTCGTCCTCCGGGACGTCCCGCTGGGGGCGGGAGCAAAGGCTAGACAGTGGGGCCTTGACCCGCACCTCCCGTCGTACGAGCTCGGGGGGCCGATACCGGGGCCCCGTGGGGGGTTGTGGTACAACCTGCTTGGGCCGGCGGAACCGGGAACGGGAGCGAAGGCTCGCCGGATCTTCGTGGAATACGACGCCGAGACGGGCAAACGGTTGCGAACTGTGGCCGACCCGAATTCGGTGCTGTCTGCGCCGTTGCCCCTGGCCGGGGGCGCAACGCTGGACGCCGTGAGCCTTCCCGGGCGCCGCGACCGCTGGGGCAGCCGGCTGGTGCTTTACCCGCGAGGAGATGGGCAGCCGCTGTGGGGCCCGTCCTTCGCTGGGTGCGACTTCGACTACTTTGACGTTAGCGCGGACGGCCAATATGCCGCGGGGCTGTGCTCGGCGGTGACGCGGCACATGTTCTTCGGCATCGATTTCTACGGGGTCAGCAAGTCCATTGCGGTGTTTTTCCATGTGCCGGACCTGAAGGTCATCAATGTGGTGCGGCTGAACAAAGGTTTTGATGGGGCGGAGGCCGCCGTCGGGCGGCAGGGTGATTGGCTGGTGGAGGCGATCGCGGACAATCCGAATCACATTCGCATTCTGCGCGTGCCGCTGCCGAGGGCGGCTGGGGGAAAGGCGGCGGCGGGCAAGCCGGAAGCTCATTGATTCCGGCGGGGCCGCGGGGGCGCGCCGCTGGGGACGTACAACAGCGGGAGCACCTATTTTGGCTATGGCGATTGGCAGGGGACCGAGCGGGTGGTGGCCACGGCGACGGGCGGCCCGTACCAGAGCTGCAGCAGCCTGCCCTACGGTGATGGATTGAGCTGCTTTGGGCCGACCGGGGCGATGGACGCCAACGCCGCCAGCCCGCTGCATTTTACCGGGCAGCATCATGACGAGGAAACCGGCTTGGAGCATTTTGCCGCGCGGAATTACGCCTCGACCTGGGCGCGGTGGATGGTTCCGGACCCGCTTGGGCTCGCCCTCGTCCGGTCGGCCGGCAAGGGGCTGCTCGCCCACCAGCTCAATCCCCAGGATTGGGACATGTACGCTTACGCGCTGGGCAGCCCGGTCACGCTTAAAGACCCGGCCGGCACGAACGCGTGCAGCCCGAACGACAGGTCGACAACGGACTGCCTGGTGTACGTAGACCTTGAGGACCGCCACAAGAACAGCAAGGGCCAGTACGACGACCAATTCACGGGAGAAAAAAACCAGAAGCAATACAACGCGACCGCCACCGTGTGGGTGGGGTCGGTGGGCAAGAATGGGAAGGTGGCTTGGACGGACAGGGGGAGTGTCCTCGCCCGGACGACGCCATCCAACGGGCATTACGCGACCGTCGCCGATGGTCTTTATCGTGCTCATTTCGCGCATCACCGTGGGATCGCGAGCTATCCGGTGATTCAGCTCAATGGGAGGATCGGTGTGGTTGGCGGCGTGGACCCGCTCACCCGCCGGCCCTATGCCACGGCCATTCAGCTTCACCATAGTGGTACCGCGGGTAACCGAACGCTCACGTGGGACAACGGGACGCGGCCGCTCTCGATGGGGTGCACGCAGGTATGCTATTCGCAATGGGGATCCTTCGAGCGGGCGACCGGCCTGAGCGCGCCGGCCCCACAAGCGGCCTTTGAGGTAGAGATGAACACGACCGCCAACTGGCAGGTGGGGCATTAATCATGAATTTGTCGGTCGGGTCTCTAAAGGTCCTCGCGGTTTCGGCGGCCGCGGCGATGGCGCTTGGCGTCGCGCCTCATTTTGCGCGCCGCCAGGGACTTGGGTTTCCCGCTCTCTGCACGAAAACCGTGAAGCGCCGGATCCGGTTTTCAGCCGAAGCGCCCTTCCTCATCTCTATGGTCCTTTGTCGGTCCAGGGCGTGCATGGCATCCTTCAACCCGGCTATCGGAGCGTTTGCGAGCGCGAGGCTCGTGTATTTCGCGCGCATCTTCGCGCTTGAGCCCAATGACCAAGTTGCGGCTCAGGGGCTGCTCTCAAGCCTGCCAACGTTGGGGAACTCCCAGGCTTACACTGACGTGGGGTCGCTTAGCGCGGCGCTGTGGCCGGAGGAGACCTACGCTCAGATGTTCGCCGGCGAAAAGATCATGGACTCACTCAGCCGGGAGGCGGGACGCGCCGCGGTGCTCCGTCCTTCCGGCATACCGCAGTTCCTGCGTTACAGCCTGATCGCCATAACGAACCCGGAGGACCAGATCGGTCGGGCGGCGGTTCGCGTGTGCAGACTTCGCCACCGCCAGTTCCTGACCGGGCTTTCCCGGCTGTCCAAGGGCGACAGGGAGAATTTCGAGTGCTGCGTGGTTGACCCGAAGGGCTGCCGGCAGATCCATTTTTCGGAAGCCGACGGGTCGTTGCGCGGCGGATCGCCGCTGACGGAGGCGGCCGTGCGGTGACGCGGTTACCCGTGCCTGAGACTGAAGGGCGGGCGCCAGGATTTTTCGCCCGTGCCGCCAGCGTCTTTCGGTCCATCGCTCACCTGTTAACCGGCCCGCGCGGGTTGCCGTGCTCTGCGCAATGTCCGTGACGTCCGGCGGCTTTACCGTGGTCGCGGCCTTCGGGCCGATGGCGCTGGCCCATCGGGCTGGGGGCATACGGCGGGGTCGGGTCGGGCGACCGGGGGGCGCACCAGGGGCGCGCGCGGCATGGCCCCGGGGACCCCATTCGCCCCGGCCCCAACGATTCGATCCGCGGGCACCGTGGGGAGCAGGGCTTGACAGGGTGCATGGGTGCCGGTGTCGTCGCGGCGGGCCCTGGCGGGAAGGGCGATGGGGGTTACCAAGCCATGATGCGCCGACGCGGTTTCGCTGCCGCTCTAACCGCCGCGCTGGCTTGCCTGTGCTGCGCGTTCGCGGCGACGGGTCCGCCGCCGCGAACGGAGGTTCCGTCGTGGTTCTGGGGATGTTGGCGCATCACGAGGGCGCTGTATCCCCCCGAGGGCGCTGCGGGCCGGAGCCTAAGCCAGGTCGACGCGCTGATCGGCACGCACGTGGTGCTGCGCAAGGGCTGTTGCGGCCGTACGGCGCGCACCGGGCTGGGTTACCCCGATGGGGGCGAAACCATTCTCGCCGGGCCCGCGTTTCATGCGTCGGTCGTTTCCCTGCGCGAATTTTGGCATTTTTGGTATTTCCTGCCGAGGGCGATTGGCATTCGCGGCCGAACGGTCACCATGGTCGTGGCGCAGTTGCCCGCGCAGCTTTCCGACCTGGATTTTCTCGCGGAAACCGTTTATCTCCGGCCGTCGGACCATAGAATCGTCCTGGATGTGGAGGGAGCGCTGCTTCTGGCGGAAAAGCTTCCGCCAGGGGCTCCGGGCTGCGCCTGCGACGCCCCGGCGGGAGGGCGTAGCTACAGCATTGTCGGCCGGACGCCGCCGCCACCTTGGTGGCGCGGGCCCTGGCTGCCCGATCGGGTGCGGGGCCGGATCGCGGCCATCTGGCGTTGCAAGGACGCCGCGTGCGCCTCTCATAGGCTAGCCGCGCTGCCGCACCGGGAGAGCACGGGGGAAGCGGTCTATTACACCACGCTGCTGCGGCTGAGCCCGCACGACCGGGCGGCGGCGATTGGGTTGCTGGAGAGCATACCTGAGAATGGCGCGGGTTGGACGCGTCTGGCGCTGCTGCCCGAGCGCCTGTACACCCGCGTCAACCTCACCTTTGCGATAGTCGTGGCGCGCCACCCGAAATATCTTCCGCGCTTTCTTCGTTACGGCACGTTGTTTGCGGATAATCTTTATCCGGTTTTGGCCGCTGGGGTTTGCCGGCGGGACCCGGTGGCGTTCCGCCGGGCGCTGGCAACGCTGTCGGCGCCGGATAGGGAATACATCTCCGGGCATCGAGTGAATCCAAAAACCTGCCAGCCGATCCCTTTTCACCTAGCGCACCCGGAACTCCGACTCCCGCCCGGCGCGGTCTTACCGGCTCCGGACACGGGGGCGGCGGGTGAGGGTGAAGGCCGCTCGCGGTGATACGGCCGGAGGGAAATCGGGACCGGCGGTATGCCAGGCCGCAATCGGCAAAGGGAACCCCGCATGGCGCTCCGGATGTCGGGGGGTGGAAGAGCCGGAGGCGGGGCGGACAGGCGGGACGCCCATCCCACTTTCTTCGCGCTGGCGGGCCGCGGTGGGTTGAGCCCTTCCGCTGTCAAAGGTGGAAGAGCCGGAGGCGGGGCGGACAGGCGGGGGGGCCCCTCCCCCCTTCCTCGCCGCCCGGGCAGCGGGGGCCGGGAGCGCGGACCGGCGAGGGCGCCCCCTCCCCCTTCCTCCGCGCCCGGGGCGCGGGCGGCGGCCGGGCGGCGCGCGGCGGGCGGCCCTCCCCCACTCTATCCGCGCCCGGGCGGG
>OFHJ01000131.1_pt1 | contig 30679 bp, 24 predicted proteins | sample 1522001 | NCBI WGS metagenome assembly OFHJ01 (sample SAMEA2464838, study PRJEB22497) | soil metagenome | biome: Grassland; feature: Farmland; material: Clay | place: Australia | collected 2013-02-01 | depth 1.2 m | reverse complement strand
GCGCCGGCAAGACCACGGTGGCAGCCAACCTGGCGCGGGTGCTCGCGACCGGAGACCAGCGGGTGACCGCCATCGACGCGGACTTGCGCAAGCCGGCTCTGCACCGGGAACTGGGAGTCTCTGCCAGCCGCGGCCTCTCCACCTGGAGCGCGAGCCCGCTCCTGCGGAGCGTCACGCAGGAGACGACCAATCCGCTGTTGGACGTGATCGCGTCGGGGATGCCGGACCGCCATCCGGCCGAGGTCGTCTCCTCCTCGCTACCCCGGGTCCTCGAGGGTCTCAGAGCCAAGAAGAGCTTGGTGGTCATCGACTGTCCACCGGTCCTCGGTGTCGCCGAGACCGTTCTCATCGCCCGGGCGGTGAACGTGGTCGTGGTCGTGGTGAACGGCAGGCGCTTCCGCCCCGAGCGGCTGGCGCAGGCTGTCTCGCGCCTGCAGGGCAGCCACGCGGAGATCGCCGGGGTGGTGATCAACCAGGCGCGCTTCGCCCGCCGCCGCGCCTAAGCGGCGGGGAAAACCCGCGCGCCCTACGCCGCGAGGAAGCCTTCGAGCCGCTTGCGGATGATCGTCTCGGCCTCCGCCATGATACGGCTCACCAGTTCGTCGCAGCTCGGGATGTCGTGGATCAGCCCGGCGACCATGCCGCAGCTCCAAGCCGCGGCGTCGAGCCTGCCGTCGTGCAGCACCTTCTTGCTCTGATCGCCCGAGACCAGGTGGCGGATGTCGTCGATCGTCGTCGCGGCGCCCTTCGCGTGCTCGATCTCGAGGATCTTCTCGACCGCCGGGTTGTCGAGAACGCGCTCGGTGTTGCGCAAGGGCCGCATGATCAGGCGGGTCTGCAGTTCGTCGGCCGCGACCAGGGCGCGCTTGACGTTCTCGTGCACCGGGGCTTCCTTGGTGGCGATGAAGCGGGTGCCCATGTTCATGCCTTCCGCGCCGAGCGCGAGCGCGGCGACAAGGCTCCGGCCATCCGCCATGCCGCCCGAGGCGACGAAGGGAACGCGCAACGCTTCGGCCGCGCGCGGCAGCAGGATCATGTTCGGGATGTCGTCCTCGCCGGGATGGCCGCCGCACTCGAAGCCGTCGACGCTGACCGCGTCGCAGCCGATCTTCTCGGCCTTGAGCGCGTGGCGCACCGAGGTGCATTTGTGGATCACCTTGATCCCCGCCGCCTTGAGCGACGGCATGTGGGCTTCCGGGTTGCGGCCGGCGGTTTCCACCGCCTTGACGCCGCCCTCGATGATCGCCCGGATATATTCCGGATAGGGCGGGCTGCGGAACGACGGCAGGAAGGTCAGGTTGACGCCGAAGGGCTTGTCGGTCATCTCGCGGCAGCGGGCGATCTCGCGCGCCAGGTCTTCCGGCGTCGGCTGCGTCAGGCCGGTGATGATGCCGAGCGCGCCGGCGTTGGATACCGCCGCCGCCAGCTCGGCATAGCCGACATGGTGCATGCCGCCCTGGATGATCGGATGCCGAATGCCGAAAAGCTCGGTAATGCGCGTCTTCATATGCTGCAACCTTTCCTGCGCTCGTTTTCGAGCATGATAGCGGTTTCGCCGCGCCGCCGCCCTAAATCCTGCCGGCCGCGCGCTTGCGCCGTGCTGCCTCGCTGCGGCTCCGCAGCTCGCCGACGACGCCGCGCGGAAAGAAATAGACGCTGAGCACGAACAGTAGCCCGAGCCAGAAGAACCAGCGCTCGCCGCTGACCAGATCGCCGAGCAGCGGCACCTGTCCGATGAAGCTGCCGTGCGCCCAGTGCAGGACCTGTTGCAGGTAGTTGTTGGCGACGGCGAGCAGCGTCGCGCCGATCACCGCGCCATAGAGCGTGCCCATGCCGCCGATCACTGTCATCAACAGAATGTCGACCATGAGGTTGAAGGAGAGCACCTCGCCGGTCGAGATATATTGCAGCGACAGCGCGTAGAGCGCGCCGGCGAGGGTCGCGATCAGGGCCGAGATGCAGGTGTTGGCGGTGCGGTAATAGACCGTGCGATAGCCGAGCGCCTCGGCGCGGAAGGCGTTCTCGCGGATCGCCTGAAGGACGCGGCCGAAGGGCGAGTTCATCATCCGCAGCATCAACAGGAAAAGCGCCAGCGAGGCGACGAAGATCAGGTAGTACATGATCGTCGTGCCGCCGAAATGGACAGTGAACACCGCGCGTGATGGCGCCCGCGCCGGCGCCGCCAGCCAGCCGAGGATGTCGAAGCCCTTGAGCGCCGCGCCGCGGAAGCTCGGCGCCACCAGTGCCGGCACGTTGAAGGTCAGGCCGTCCTCGCCGCCGGTCAGGGTATAGAGCTTCGAGACCACGATGGCAAAGGCGCTCGCCACCGCAAGCGTCACCATGGCGAAGTAGATGGTCTGAACGCGCAGCGAGAAGAAGCTGATGACGAGCGCCATGGCCAGGGAAAACAACAGCGCGGCGGCGAGCCCGAGCAGCACCGCGCCCCAGCCCGGCGCGAGATGCTGCAGCACGATGGCGACGCCATAGGCGCCGATGCCGAAGAACATGGTGTGGGCGAAGGAGACGATCGCCGTATAGCCGAGCAAGAGGTCGTAGCTCGCCGCCAGCACCAGGAAGATGCAGATGTTGGAGACCGTGCGATAGGCGATGGTGCCGGGAAAGAGGAACGGCGCGCCGGCGAGCGCCGCGAGCACGGCGATCAGAACCACGGTCAGAATCGGGCTCCGCGGATAGTCGCCGGATAGCAGATGATAGAGGATGGGTTTCCGCATCGCGCTTGCCTATTTCACCGGCTTCAGCCCTTGCGGGCGCCACATGAGCACCAGGACCATGAGTCCGATCGATGAAAACAGCGCCACCTTCGGAAACATGTATATGGTGTAGTTGTTGAGCAGGCCGACGAGAATCGCGCCGTAGAAGCAGCCCGAGATCGACCCCTTGCCGCCGATGATGATGACGATGATGATCAGGACCAGCATCTCGGCGCCGAGGCCGGTGCCGACCGAGCTTTGATAGAGCCCCCACATCACGCCGCCGGCGCCGGCGAGTGCCGCGCCGGCGACGAACACCGAGATGAACAAGAGTCGGATGCGATAGCCCAAGGCCTCCACCATCTCGACGTTCTCGACCCCGGCGCGGATCAGCAATCCGACCTTGGTCTTGTTGATGATGCGGTTGAGCAGCCAATAGATGCCAAGTCCGATGGCGGCGGCGAGGAGACGGTATTTCTCCACCGTAACGTTGGCGAAGGTGAAGCCGCCTTCGAGCGCCGCGGGCTTGGTCATCGGCAGAAGGTCCGGTCCCCACAGAGCCTTCAGCAATTCGCCGATGATATAGGCGGCGCCGACCGTGACCAGGATCTGCTTTAAGGGATCGCCGTAAACCGGGCGGATGATCAGCCGCTCGAAGGGATAGCCGACGACGCCGACGCCGATGAAGGCGCCGACGAAGGCCGGCGCGATGACGCCGATATCGCCGACGAAGCCCTGCGACCAGCGCCAAGCGTAAAGCGCGAGCAGGCAAAGGAGCCCGAGCGCCGCCGCCAGGCCATATCGCGCCCCGGCCTTGGCGTTGCGCGCCGGCGGCAGCGCCGTGACGATGGCGGCGAAGGTAAGGGAGAGGGCAAGCGCTCCGATCGTCCATTGTGCCGCCGCGGGCGGCGCCCATTTCAGGCCGGCGAGGGATTTCAGCGGCCACAGGCCGGTCTCGAACCCGGTCACCACGGTGGCGCCGAGAAAGGCGCCGACGGTGATCAGCGCGCCGTGGCCGAGGTTCAGCACGTCCATCAGGCCAAACGTCAGGGTCATGCCGGAGGCCATGACGAAGATCATCAGCCCCATGCCGATGCCGGCGACGGTGAGCGTGATCCATGTGGCGAAAGGAATGCCGAGAAGGCCGACGCCGGCGACCGCGGCAAGCAGGACGTATTCCGGATAGGCGTCGACGATCCGCTTCGGGTTGAGCCGGGATGCGCGCGCCGCGGTTTCGCTCATCGTCGTGTCCTATTGATGCGAATCGAGGCTGAGGCCGAGCAGCCGATGCTGCAAAGCCTCGTCCGCCGCGAGGTCGGCCATGCGGCCGCGATAGACCACCTTGCCGTCGTCCATCACCGCGACCGCGTCGCCGAGGGCGCGAGCGAAGTTGAAATTCTGCTCCACCAGCAGGACCGTGGTCTCGGCCCGCTTGAGCTCGCGGAAGGCCTCGATCATGTGCTGGATGATGGCCGGGGCGAGGCCCTTGGTCGGTTCGTCGATAAGGATCAGCTTGCGCGGCTCGATCAACGCCCGGGCGATGGCGAGCATTTGCTTCTGGCCGCCGGAGAGCGCGCCGGCCGGGGTCGACCAGAATTTCTTCAAGGCCGGGAAGAGGTCGAAAATCCACGCGAGGCGGCTTTCGTCCATCGGCCCCGCGCGGCTCGCCACCTCCATGTTCTCGGCCACCGTCAGGCCGCCGAAGATGCCCATGTCTTCCGGCACGTAGCCGATGCCTTCGCGGGCGATCTCGGGCGTCGAGAGCCGGCCGATGTCGCGGCCGCCAAGCGTGAGCCGGCCGGCGCTCGCGCGCCACAGCCCCATCACGGTGCGCAGCGTCGTCGTCTTGCCGGCGCCGTTGCGGCCGAGCAGAACGGTGATGCCGCCGGCCGCAACTTCGAGATCGACGCCGTGTAGGATGTGGTAATGGCCGATATGGGTGTGGACGCCGTCGAGCGTCAGCAGCGCCGCGCTCATCGCTCCGGCTCCTCGGTCGCCGCGCCCGGCGCCTGGCCGAGATAGGCTTCGCGCACCACCGCCGAGGCCATCACCGCGGCGGGTTCGCCATCGGCCACCAATTGGCCGTTGTGCAGCACGACGATGCGATCGGCAAGCGAGCGCACCACGTCGATCTTGTGCTCGACCAGCAGGATGGTCTTGTCCTTTTCGGCCTTGATCTCGTGAATCAGGTCGAGGATCACCGGCACCTCGTCGACGCTCATGCCGGCCGTCGGCTCGTCGAACATGAAGATCTTCGGTTCGAGCGCGAGCAGCAGTCCGACCTCGAGCTTGCGTTGGTCGCCGTGCGGCAGTTCCGAGGCCTTCAAGGCGCGGCGGTCGGCGAGCGAGACCCGGTCCAGCCAATAGAGCGCCTTCTCGGTGATCTCACGGTGGCTGTCGGCGAGGGCGAACAGTCGGAAGCCGATACGATGCTTCGCGGCGACCGCGAGGCGCAGGTTTTCCAGCACCGAAAGCTCGGGGAACAGATTGGTGAGCTGGAAGGTGCGGCCGATGCCGCGGTCGGCGCGGGCCGGCGCCGGCAGGCGGGTCACGTCCTCGCCGCGAAACACGATGTGGCCGGCGCTCGGCTTGAGCTGGCCCGAGATCAGGTTGAAATAGGTCGTCTTGCCGGCGCCGTTCGGGCCGACGATCGCGGTCAGCGTGCCGGCATGAAAGGTCGCCGAAACCTCGTTCACCGCCACGTGGCCGCCGAAGCGGATGGTGAGGTTGCGGGTTTCGAGAACGGGGACTGGGTTCGACATGGGACTTTCGCGCGGATCGGGGCCGGCGGCTCGCTTGCAATCGCGTCGGCAAAGGCCCGAAGCGGCCGCGCGATGGCGGCACGCTCCGGGGCCGATGGCGGCGCCGGAAATCCGGCGACCGGCGCGGCTACTTGTTCTCGATCGGTACGTGCATCTGGCTCGCCTTGATCACGCTCACCAGATCCAAGGTCACGCCGCCGCTCCAGGTCTGCTTCGGATCCAGCGTCACCTTGAAGTGATACATATCCTGCATCGCCTGGTGGTCTTGCGGCCTGATGTAGATCGGACCTTTCGGCGAGTTGAAGCGCAGGCCCTCGAAGCCCTTGATCAGCTTGTCGGTATCGGTCGAGTGCGCGCGCTTGATCGCGGCGACGATGGCTTGCGCCTCGGCGAAGCCCTGGCAGGTGAAGAAATCCGGCGGTGCGTGGTAGCGCTTGAAGTGCTCCTTGACCAGCCAGTCGTTCACCCGGTTGTGCGGCAGCTTGTAATAGTAGTAGGCGCCGCCCTGCATGCCGACCACCGGCTTGTAGAGCGCAAGCGCCGGCAGGATGTTGCCGCCGGACGTGATGTGGATGCCGTCCTTCTGCGGGTTCAGTGCCGCCAAGCCGCCGAAGGGATTGGCGGTGCCGGCCCAGATTACGAAGATGTACTTGCCCGAGCAGCCGCTTGCCGCCTTCAGCGCGTTGATCACGCGCTCGCCGCCGGCGGTGAAATCGGTGGTCTTGACCGGCAGGAACTCCTCCATCACCAGCCGACCGCCGAGCTTGGTCAGCGCCGTTTTGAAGGCGTCGGCGCCGTCGTGGCCGAAGGCGTAGTCCTGCGCCACCGTTGCCGCGCAGGTGTTCTTGCCGCCGATGGCGATGGCCTGGGCGATGGCGTCCTGCGACGAGTTGCGGGCGATGCGCACGACATAGCGGTTATAGCTCTTGCCGGTGATCGAATCGGCGACCCCTTCCGGCATGATGATCTTCTTATACTGCGCGGCGATCGGCGCCACCGCGAGCGCCAGGCCGGAGAAGATCGGCCCCACCGCCATGGTCACGTTGTCGTCGCCATAGGCTTGTTGGAACAGGGCGCGCGTCAGGCCGGCCTTGCCCTGGTCGTCCATCTGCAGGATTTCGATCTTGCGGCCAAGCACCTTGTCGGTGCCGTGCGTCGCGTAATCGAAGCCGAGTTCGAGGCCGCGCTGAAGCTGCTGCCCGTAGGGCGCGAGCAAGCCGGTCTTCATATAGATATGGGCGATCTTGATCGGCCCCTTCGTGGCGGCAGACGCGTGTCCGGCCGCGAATAGCGACGCGGCCATGGCCGCCGCCGCGAACAAGCGTGATAATTTCATTGGCATGTTCCCCCACTTCGTTAACGGGCTTGGTATCCTTGGTCCGCCGGCCGGACGAATGCCGGCGGCGGGCCGGATGGCATGTCTCGCCGGGGAAGCGGATCGGGCCTGGGCGCCTCGGCCGGCGCGAGGACCGGCCGTTTGAAGCGTCGCGCGAAGGCCGCCGCAGATACCGCGTTCACCCCCGAACTTGCCCCGGACTGTGCCATAGCGGTATGAGGCTGTCGATAGCGGCGGCTGTTTGGAATGGCGCGAAAGCGGCTCGAAACCACGCGCCACGCTTGTGTTCGCGGGCGGCTCGCCAAGCCGGCGTCGGCATGCGCGCGCCGGATCAGTCGCCGGCGACGTCTGTCGCGCTCGGCAGGTCGCGGGCGCGCCAGCCGCCGCCCAGGGCCTCGATCAGGGCGACGCTCGCGGTCAGCCGGTTCTGCAGGATGGCGAGCGCCGTCCGTTCGTCGCCGAGCGCGATCGCTTGCTCGGTGACGACGCTGGTATAGGCTACCGTACCGGCGCGGTATTGATTGAAAATCAGCCGTTCGGCCTCGCGCGAGGCGGCCACCGCGGCGGCCTGCGCCGTCGCCTCCCGGCTAAGGATGCGCAGCGCCGCGAGATTGTTCTCGACCTGCTGGAAGGCGGTGAGCACGGTTTCGCGGTAGGTGGCGACGTTCTGCGCGTAGGCCGCCTTGGCCGCCCGCACCTCTGCGCTGCGCAAGCCGCCATCGAGCAGGGTCGCCGCCAGGGCCGGGCCGACGGACCAGAAGCTGCTCGGCACCTGGATCAGCTTCGAGAGCACGGTGCTCGAATAGCCATAGGAGGCGGAGAGCGTGAGATCGGGGAAAAAGGCCGATTCCGCGACCCCGATGCCGGCATTGGCCGCGGCCATGCGGCGCTCGGCCGCGGCGATGTCGGGCCGCCGCTCCAACAGCGCCGAGGGCAGCCCCGGCGGCACCACGGGAACGCGCAAGGCAAGCGGCGCCGGAGCCAGCGAAAAGGCGCCGGCGGGCTTGCCGATCAGCGCCGCGATGGCGTCCTCGAGCGCCGCCCGCTGCACACCGACGTCGATCTCCTGCGCCCGCGTCGCCGCGAGCTGCGCCTTGGCTTGAACCACGTCCGAGGGCGGCGCGGTGCCGGCGCGGTATTGGTTCTCGGTGATTTGAAGGGCGCGCGCGTAGGCCTTCACGGTCTGGCGCAACAGGCCTTTCAAGGCGTCGTCTACGCGCAGCGTGAAGTAATCGGCGGCGAGCGCCCCTTGCGCCGAAAGCGTCGCCGCAGCGAGATCGGCGGCGCTCGCCTGGGCGCTCGCGACCTGGCCTTCGACGGTGCGCGTGATGCGGCCCCAAAGATCGATCTGCCAGCTCGCGCTGGCGGCGAGATCGTAGGTCGTGGCCGGCGCGCGGCGGAGACCGTCGCTGCCGGCGGCTTGCGCCCGCGTGCTCGCGCCGCTGAGCCCGACCACCGGGAAATAGGCCGCCCGCGCCTCGGCGACCAGGGCGCGGGATTGGCGATAGGCGGCGGCCGCCGCTTTCAGGGTTTGATTCGAGACCGCGACCTCGCGTTCCAGCCGGTCCAGCGCCGGATCGCGATAGATCGACCACCAGGCGCCGCGCGGCAGCGCTGCTTGCGGCCGGCTCGGCTGCCAGCCCTTGAGCGCCTTGTAGGCCGCGGGCGTCGGCGCCGGCGGGCGATGATAGTCCGGCCCCACCGTGCAGGCCGCGAGCAGCGCGAGCGCGGCCATCGCGGCCGGCCGGATGGCCCAATGCCCGATACGCCGTCCCGTCGTCATCGCCGTCGTCCGCATCACGCGCGCTCCGCCATCGCGCCGCCGCGGCGGCCGGACCATTTCCGCCGGCACCACAGGCGGAAGCGGTCGAGATAGAGATAGATCACCGGCGTCGTGTAGAGGGTTAAGAGCTGGCTCACCATCAGGCCGCCGACGATGGCGATGCCGAGCGGGCGGCGAAGCGAGCCGCCCTGGCCAAAGCCGATCGCCAAGGGCAGCGCGCCCAGCATCGCCGCCATGGTGGTCATCAGGATCGGCCGGAAGCGACGCAGGCAGGCCTCATAGATCGCGACGTCGGACGATAGCCCCTGTCGGCGCTCCAGATCGAGCGCGAAATCGATCATCATGATGGCGTTCTTCTTGACGATGCCGATGAGAAGGATGACCCCGATCAGGGCGATGATGCTGAACGGCGTGCGGCAGATCATCAGCGCCAGAACGGCGCCGACCCCAGCCGAAGGCAGCGTCGAGAGGATGGTCAAGGGGTGGACGTAGCTCTCGTAAAGGATGCCGAGCACGATATAGACCGCGAGCAGCGCCGCGACGATCAGGAACGGCTCGGTGGCGAGTGATTGCATGAACACCTTGGCGGTGCCCTCGAAGCTGCCGTGGATCGAGCCCGGCACGCCGATCTCGGCCATCGTCCGTGCGATCGCCCGTGCCGCCTGGTCCAGCGTCACGCCTTGCGCCAGATTGAACGAGATCGTCGTTGCCGGAAACAGGCCCTGATGGTTGACGGCGAGCGGCGTGTGTCCCGGCTGGTAATGGGCGAAGGCCGCGAGCGGCACCATGGTCTCGGCGTGGGTGCTGACCGCGACGCCGGTCGAAACCGCGGCGTGGCCGATCGCCGCGATCGAATTGGCGGCACGGTTCAGGGCCGCATTCTGGCTCAGTTCGGCGAGCGAGGGGCCTTGGGTGCCGGCCAGCGTCGTGCCGGCGACGGCATTGGTCGCGGCGCTGCCGCTCACCGCGCCGCCAGCAGTCGAGACATAGATGTCCTTCAGCGCCTTGGGGCTTTGCCAGAAGCGCGGCGCGACTTCCATTACCACGTGATACTGGTTGAGCGGGTTGAAGATGGTCGAGACCTGGCGCTGTCCGAAGGCGTCGTAGAGCGTGTTGTCGATCTGGCTCATGGACAGGCCGAGCCTTGCCGCCGTCGCGCGATCGATGACGAGATCGGCCTCGAGGCCGCGATCCTGCTCGCTCGTCGAGTTGACGTCGCGCAGCTCCGGCAAGCCGCGCAGCGCCTTGAGCAGCAGCGGTCCCCAATGATAGAGCTCGGCCAGGTTGTTGCCTTCGAGGGTGTATTGATATTCCGCGTTGGCGGCGCGTCCGCCGGCGCGGATGTCGCGCGCCGCCTGAAGAAAGAGCCGGGCGCCCGGCACCACGGCGAGCTTGCGCCGCAGCCTCGCGATGATCTGGTCGGCGCTCGCCTTGCGTTCCGATTCCGGCTTCAGGCTGACGAAGACGAAACCGAAATTCGTCTGCCGGCCGCCGGTGAAGCCGACCACGTTGGCGACCGCGGGATCGTGCCGGATGATGGCGATGAAGCTGCCGAGCTTTTTCCGCATCGCCTGAAACGAGATGCTCTGGTCGGCGAGGATGCCGCCGATCAGCCGGCCGGTGTCCTGCGGCGGGAAGAAGGTCTTCGGCACCACCGCGAAGAGATAGACGTTGAGCGCCAGCGTCGCCAACAAAATCAGCATGATGGTGCGCGCGTGCCGCAGGGCCCAGGAGAGCGAGCGTTCGTAACGGTCGAGCAGGACCGCGAAGACGCGCTCGGCGCCGCGCGCCAGCCAGCCCTCCTCGCGTTCCGGCTTCAGCTTCAGAAGGCGCGCGCACATCATCGGCGTCGCTGTTAAGGAGACCAGTAGCGAGATCAGCACCGCGATCGACAGCGTGACGGCGAATTCGCGAAACAGCCGGCCGATGATCCCTCCCATGAGCAGGATCGGCAGGAACACCGCGATCAGCGACAGCGACATGGACAGCACGGTGAAGCCGACCTCGCGGGCGCCTCGAAGCGCCGCCTCGAAGCGCGGCATGCCCTGTTCGACGTGGCGGGTGATGTTTTCCAGCACGACGATGGCGTCGTCGACGACGAAGCCGGTGGCAATGGCGAGCGCCATCAGCGACAGGTTGTCGAGGCTGTAGCCGAGAAGATACATCACCCCGAAGGTGCCGATCAGCGAAACCGGCACGGCGACGCTCGGCACCATCGCGGCGCGGGCGTTGCGCAAGAAGGCGAAGACCACGAGGATGACGAGGAAGACCGAGATCATCAGGCTGCGCTCGACCTCGAGGAGGGCGGCCTGAATGGTCTTCGAGCGGTCCATCACCAGCGAAACGTCGATCGCGGCGGGCAGCGCCGCCTTGATCTCGGGCATCGCCGCCTTGACGCGGCGCACCGCGTTGATGACGTTCGCGCCCGGCGCCTGATAGAGGATCGCGAGCACCGCGGGCTTGCCGTTGGCGAGGCCGGCGTTGCGCACGTTCTCGACCGAATCCGTCACCCGTGCCACCTCGAAAAGCCGGACGGCGGCGCCGTTGCGATAAGCGATGACCAGCGGCCGGTAATCGGCCGCCGTCCGCGACTGGTCGTTGGTGTAGATTTGATAGCGGCGGTCGCCGTTCGCGATCGATCCCTTCGGGCTGTGGGCGTTGGCCGCGGCGAGCGCCGCCCGCACGTCCTCGAGCCCGATGCCGTATTTGAACAGCTTCAAGGGATTGAGATCGACGCGCACGGCTGGCAGCGAGCTGCCGCCGATACGGACCTCGCCGACGCCGGAAATCTGCGACAGCTTCTGTTGCAGGATCGTGGTCGCCGCGTCGTAGAGTTGGCCCTGGCTCAGGGTGTTCGAGGTCAGGGCATAGATCATGAACGGCGCGTCAGCCGGATTCCATTTATGATAGGTCGGGTTGCTCCGCATATTGGCGGGCAGGTCGGCGCGGGCGGCGTTGATCGCCGCCTGGACGTCGCGGGCGGCGCCGTCGATGTTGCGGCCGAGGCCGAATTGCAGCGTGATGCGGGTCTGTCCCTCGGTGCTTTCCGAGGTCATCTCGTCGACGTCCGAGATAACCCCGAGATGTCGCTCCAAGGGCGTCGCGACGCTGGTTGCCATCACCTCGGGGCTGGCGCCGGGCAGCGCCGCCTCGACCTCGATGGTGGGAAAGGCGACGTCCGGCAGCGGCGCGACGCGAAGATGAAAGAAGGCGATGGCGCCGGCGAGCGCGATGCCCAAGGTCAGCAGCGTGGTCGCGACCGGCCGGCGGATGAAGAGGGTCGACGGGCTCATGTCGCGCCGCCCGCGCCCGGCGCCGCGTCGGCGGCCCGCGGCCGGGGTCCGGCCAGGCGCGTCGCGATGCGGTCGAAGGCGAGATAGATTACCGGCGTGGTGAACAGCGTCATCACCTGGCTGAAGATCAGCCCGCCGACGATGGTGAGGCCGAGCGGCTGGCGCAGCTCGGCGCCGGTGCCGTGGCCGAGCATCAGCGGCAGCGCCGCGAACAGCGCCGCCAGCGTGGTCATCAGAATCGGCCGGAAGCGCAACAGGCAGGCTTGGCGGATCGCCGCGCGCGGGCTCTTGCCCTGGTTGCGCTCGGCGTCGAGGGCGAAGTCGATCATCAGGATCGCGTTCTTCTTCACGATGCCGATCAGGAGAACGATGCCGATGATGGCGATAATGGTGAGGTCGTGGCCGGCGACGATGAGCGCGAGCAGCGCGCCGACGCCGGCCGAGGGCAGGGTCGAGAGAATGGTCAGCGGATGGATGAAGCTCTCGTACAGCACGCCGAGAACGATATAGACGGTGACCACCGCGGCCAGGATCAGGAAGAGCTCGTTATAGAGCGAGGCGCGAAAGGCGAGCGCCGCGCCCTGGAAGCTGGTGATCACACTGCCCGGCAGCTTCGCCGCCGCCTCGGCGCGGCTGACTGCCTGCACCGCGGCGCCGAGCGAAACCCCGTGCGCGAGGTTGAAGGAGACCAGCGCGGCGGGAAACTGGCCGAGATGGTCGATCTGCAGGGGCGCGGTGCCGACATGCACGGCGGCGATGGCGGTAAGCGGCACCTGGCCGAGCCCGGTCGACGACGGCAGATAGATCGCGGCGAGATCGCGGGGCGCGGTGCGAAGCCTTGGGCTCGCCTCCAGGATCACCCGGTATTGGTTCGCCTGGCCGTAGATGGTCGATATGATGCGCTGGCCGAAGGCGTCGTAGAGCGCATTGTCGACCGTCGCCGGCGTGATGCCGAAGCGGCTCGCCATGGCGCGATCGACGGTGACGTCGAGGGCGAGGCCGTGCGCCTGCACATCGCTCGCGACGCCGGCGAATTCGGGCATGCGGCGGAGCGCGGCGACCAGTTTCGGCACCGCCCGGTCCAGGATCTCGGGGTCGGGATCGGCCAGCGCGAACTGGTATTGCATGCGGCTCACCGTGTCCTCGATGGTGAGATCTTGCACCGGCTGCATGTAGAGCGTGATGCCGGGCACCGTCGCGGTTTCCCGTTGCAGCCGGCGGATCACCGCCGAGACGTCGGATTTTCGCGCCGCGCGCGGCTTCAGGTTGATGAAGAAGCGGCCGCTGTTCAGCGTCGTGTTGGTGCCGTCGACGCCGATGAAGGACGATAGGCTCGCGACGTCCCGGTCCTTCAGGATGGCGCGGGCGAGCGCTTGCTGGCGCCGCGCCATGGCGGCGAAGGAAACGTCCTGGCCGGCGTCGGAAATGCCCTGGATCAGCCCGGTGTCCTGAACCGGGAAGAAGCCCTTCGGAATGACGACGTAAAGATAGACCGTGAGGCCGAGGGTCGCGACCGCGACCGCGAGCACCATGCCCTGGCGGTCGAGCACCCAGTCGAGCGTGGTGCCGTAAAGCCGGATCAAGCCGTCGATCCAACCGTGAAGGCGGGCCTGGATTGGGCTTTCCGTCTGCGCGGCAGGCGGGCGCAAAAGCTTGGCCGCGGCCATCGGCACCAGGGTCAGCGCCACGACGCCCGAGATCAGGATGGTGACCGCCAGGGTGATGGCGAATTCACGGAACAGCCGTCCCACCACGTCGCCCATGAACAGCAGCGGAATGAGCACGGCGATCAGCGAGAGCGTCAGCGAGATGATGGTGAAGCCGATCTGGGCCGAGCCCTTGAGCGCGGCCTGAAGCGGCGTCTCGCCCTGCTCGATGTAGCGGGCGATGTTCTCGATCACCACGATGGCGTCGTCGACCACGAAGCCGGAGGCGATGGTGAGCGCCATCAGCGTCAGGTTGTTCAGGCTGAAGCCGAGCAGATACATGACCGCAAGCGAGCCGATCAGAGACAGCGGCACCGACAGGCTCGGGATGACGGTCGCTCGCGCGCTCCGCAGGAACAGCAGGATCACCAAAACCACCAGCGCAACCGCGAGGCCGAGCTCGAACGCCACGTTGCGCACCGAAGCGCGGATCGTCGTCGTGCGGTCGGTGACGACCGCGACGGAAATCGCGGCCGGCAACGCCGCCTGCAGCTTCGGCAGCATCGCCTTGATGCGGTCGACCACCGCGATGACATTGGCGCCGGGCTGGCGCTGGACGTTGAGGATCACCGCCGGCACGGTGTTCACCCAGGCCGCCAAGTGGTCGTTCTCGGCGCCGTTCACCACCTTGGCGACGGCGGACAGGCGCACCGGCGCGCCGTTCTTGTAGGCGATGACCAGGTTTTCGTATTGCGCGGCGTTCGTCAGCCGGTCGTTGGCGTTGACGCTGTAGGCGCGCTCCGGCCCGTCGAAGCTTCCCTTTGGAATGTCGACATTGGCATTGGCGATGGTGGTGCGCAGATCGTCGATATTGAGGCCGTAGGCGGCGAGCGCCCGTGGATCGGCCTGGATGCGCACCGCCGGCCGTTGTCCGCCCTGGATGCTGACCAGCCCGACGCCCGAGATCTGCGAGATCTTCTGCGCCAGCCGCGTGTCGGCGAGGTCCTCGACCTTGGGCAGCGGCAGGGTCTTCGAGGTCAGCGCCAGGGTCAGGATCGGCGCGTCGGCCGGGTTGACTTTGGCATAGATCGGCGGCGCCGGCAGGTCTGCGGGCAGCAGATTGCCGGCCGCGTTGATCGCCGCCTGGACCTCCTGCTCGGCGATGTCGAGATCGAGGTTGAGGTCGAATTGCAGCGTGATCACCGAAGCGCCGCCCGAGCTGGTCGAGAACATCTGCTTCAAGCCCGGCATTTCGCCGAACGTGCGTTCCAGCGGCGCGGTCACCGACGAGGTCATCACGTCGGGGCTGGCGCCGGGATAGAAGGTCTGCACCTGGATCGTCGGATAATCGACGTCGGGCAGGGCGGCGAGCGGCAGGAAACGGAACGCGACGATGCCGACCAGCATGATCGCCGCCATGAGCAGCGAGGTCGCGACCGGGCGCAGGATGAAGGGGCGGCTCGGGTTCAACCGCGTTCTCTCTCGCCGCGCCGGGCCGCGCCGCCGCTCACGGCGCCGGGTGCCGCGCGGGCCGGGGTTCGGGCGAAGCGCTCGCGGCCGCGCCGCCGTTCGCGCTTCTGAGCACGATCTTGGCGCCGTTGCGAAGATTGTCGGCACCGTCGACGACGACGCGATCGCCGGGCGCGAGGCCGGCCGTGATGGCGACGCGGCCGTCCTCGCTCGGGCCGAGCGTCACCGGCCGCGCGATCACGGTTTGATTCGGTCGCTCGAGATAGACATAGGCGCCGGGCTGGCCGTGCAGGATCGCCGCCGTCGGCACGAGGGTCGCGCCGGTCACGGTTTTGACCCGAAGATGGATGTTGACGAACTGATTGGGATAAAGCGTCTCGTCCCGGTTGGCGAAATCGGCGCGTAGCTCGATCGTTCCGGTGGCGGTGTCGATCTGATTGTTGATGGCGGAAAGGTTGCCGCTCGCGAGCTTTTCCGTGCCGGCGCTGTCATAGGCGGTGGCCTCGAGGCTGGCGCCGGCGCGAAGACGGCGCAGGACCGCCGGCAGATCGTTTTGCGGCAGGCTGAACAGAACCGAGATCGGTCGCATTTGCGTCACCACCACGATGCCGTTGGCATCGCCCGGCGTCACGTAATTGCCGGCGTCCACCTGGCGCAGGCCGACGCGCCCGGCGATCGGCGAGACGATATGGCAATAGGCGATGTTAAGCCGGGCGGTCTCGACCAGCGCCCGGTCGGCGGTGACGGTGCCGTCGTACTGGCGGACGAGAAATTCCTGATCCTCGAGTTGCTGGCGGGCGATCGAGTCCTGGCGCGCCAGAACGCGATAGCGCTTGAGATTGGCCTTGGCGTCGCCGAGCAGCGCCTGATCGCGCGCGAGCTGGCCTTGCGCCTGCGCGAGCTGCGCCTCGTAGGGGCGGGCGTCGATTTCGGCCAGGGGCGCGCCCTTCGCCACCTCCTGCCCCTCCGCGAAGTTGAGCCGGACGATGGTGCCGCTGATCTGGCTGCGCACGGTCACCATGGCGAGAGGCGTCACCGTGCCAAGCGCGCGCAAGACGACGTCGATATCGCCCTTGGCCGCGGTCGCGACCACCACCGGCACTGGCCCGGCCATCGCGAAGCGGGCGCCGGGTGGCCGGCCTTTCGGGCGGCTTCCAATCCAGAAGGCAAGGCCGGCGGCGGCGGCCACGAGCAGCGCGATCCAGAGCGCGCGGCGTGTAGCCGACATCGGCGGGCCGGGGGGCCGCAAATGCGGTCGGCTGTCCGCCCCGGCTTGCGGGTTTGGCTTGTCATCCATGGCGGTGCTGCGGGGGCTGCCGCGGCCTCAGGCCTTCCCGGTTTCGCGCGAACCTCGGCCGGGCGAGCTTAAGCGCCATGACGATCTCCCGAATTGTCCCCACGTCCCCTGCCCCGAGGGCAAAATTCCGAACTAGCCAAAGCGGGCTTTGGCCGGCGGTTTGCCGCGGTCCTGCTTAAGACACGGGGCGGCGCCGATTTTCCTGCGAACCGCGCGCCGGCGCCAGAGGCGGATTTGCGCTGCGGCCGGCGGCGGTTAAACCGTTCCTTTACGGCGCGCGGCCTACCGTCGGCGCGATATTGGGCATATAGGCCCAAACCGTTTGCGGCTATTGCGCGCGCAGGAGATAAAATGTCCATACGAGAAGAAATTTCAAAGGCGGTCGGCGGCCACGGCCTGTGGAAGGGCCGGCTCGCCACGGCGATCGAAACCGGCAAGTCCGAGTATACGCCGGAGCAGATCGACAAGGATAATCTGTGCGACTTCGGTCGCTGGCTTTATGGCACGTCGATCCCGACCGCGGCGAAGAATCTGCCAGAATACGAAACCTGTTGTCGCCTTCACTCGGATTTTCACAAGGAGGCGGCGAAGGTGCTGCGTCTCGCGGTCGGCGGCCACAAGCACGAGGCGCAGGAAGCCATGAACCAGCGGAGCAAGTTCATGGACATCTCAAACGATTTGACCCTTGCCATGATGAAGTGGCAGAAGGCTGCGGGCTAGCCAAGCCGGCGATCCGCCGGCCCCGGGGGTCGCGGCCGCGGCGCAAGCTTATTGTGGACTTGCGCCGCAGGATATCGCGGCTGAGGCCGTGGAATCGATCGAGCGGCCGGGCGGGCGCGAATTTCCTGATGATCGCCGCGGCCGCGCGTTCCCCCCCGGAGCCCCGCCCGTCAGGGCGGGGCTTTTTCCTTCGTCTTCGCGCCCCGGCCCCCCGCCTCGGCTGCGGGACCGGGGCGGTCGGGATCAGAACACGATCTGGCCGCCCAGTCCGACGCCGTAGTCGGCGCTGCCATTGGTCAGGCCCTTGTCGACGTAAAGCTGGATGCCGGTGCCGGCGGCGGTGACGTTGTAGTTCCAAGCCACGATGGCATCGGCCGGGCCGGCGTAGCCCTTCTCTTCCGATTGCGAGCCCGAGAACATGGCGGTGACAATGTTCGACCGCGCATGCGGCAGCACGTAGCTGACGCCGACGTCGTAGGTGGCGATATTGCGCAGCGCGAGACCGGCAGGCTTGCCGACGAAACGATAGCCGACATGGGCGAAGGGAAAGGCGTAATCGCCGGCGCGATCGTCGAGGCCGAGACCGATTTCATAATCGTTCCGCCCCGAGCCGAGACCTGCCGCATGCGAGGCGGTGGCGAACTTGATCTTGGCGTAGGGCGTCAGGCTGGGCAGAAGATCATGCCCTTTGAGCACCGTGTAGCGGCCCTCGAGCCAGGTATCGCCGAGACCCGAGGCGGAGCGCGTCGCGGTCTGGCCGCCGCGGCTCGAGACGGTGGCGCCGGTGAGGCTCGCGCCTTGCGGCAGGCCGGTCACCGATTCGTAGGGCACCGTTAGTTTGAGGCGCAAGCGGTCGTTACGGTACTCGATATAGGTCGGGATATAAAAGATGTCGATGGTCTTGCCGGTGCCGTAGGTGCCGGAGAAAAACGCCGGCATGCTGCCGAGGGTGATGCGGGACGCGGCGTGCGCCGCTCCGGGCAACAGCGCGGTGAACGCGCCGGCGATGACGAGCCGGGATGCGGCCGCGATAAATTTTTTCATTGTTTCTTCCCCCTTGGACGAACGTGACTCAGGTTCGACGCGACAAGCGGCGCCCTGTCGGACCGGACGTGCCGGGCCGGCAGGGCGCGGGCGTCGTTGTTGTGCTGGCGATCGGTTTGCAGGCCGCCGGCCGCGCTCGATGTCTACGCCCGCTGATCAGCCCGGTGATCAGCTCAGTGATCGAGTTCGGGCGTGGAGATTTCCGGGCGCTGGATGTCGGGCCTCTGGATTTCCGGGCGCTCGATGTCGGGCGCTTCGATTTCCGGGCGCTCGATTTCGGGCTTGGTGATCTGCGGCGCGGCGATCTCGGCCGTATTCATCTCCGGCGTCTCGACCTCCTGCGTTTCGGCCTCAGGTTCCGCCACTTCCGGCGTCTCGACGTCGGGTCCTTGAATCACGGGCCCATCGATGTCGACCTTCGGGCCGTCGATGCTGGGACCCGTGATGCTGGGGCCGCTGACCGTGGGCGTGACGACGGTCGTCGGCGTGGTCGTCGAGCCGGCGGCGAGGGCGGTGCCGAAAAGGGCGAGATTAATGCCGAGGGCGGCAACAGTTGCAACCATCGGCCAAGTCGGGCGCTTGTGCATGTCGTTAGTCTCCTTCTTGAACATTGACGGGTCGGCCCGAAGCGCGGCCGGATCGAAAGGTCCGGATGGCGCGCCACGGCGGGTCGCGAAACCTGGCGCGTCGAGCGCGCCGCGAACCCTTGCCGGGGCAAAAGCTGAATTCCTTTGATACGCCTGAGCAACGATCAGAATTTCCTCATTCCAAAGTAAACAGAAAGTTAAAAGAAGGAAATTACAGGATTGTGACGAATAGAATCAGTCCGTGGCGGATCGAACTATTCAATGATCTGCTCGGCATTATTCCGATGCTGCTTTAACATACGTTATGGAATTTTTCTGCAGACTTGTCCGATCGTGGACCTTCGCCGCCGAATCCATAACTTATCGGACGTGAAGTGTAGCGAAGTTTGCGGCCGTCGCGGCGGGGCAAATTCGGGGCAATTGTTGTTTGCGGCCGATCGTTGTCCGCGCTCAAGCCGCGCAGGATGCCGCCGCGTCCGCCGTGAGCTTCATCAGCGGTCTCGCGCGCTCGCTCCCCCGCTGAGCGCCGGGGCCGCTGCTCTCCGAGCCGCACGGTGATTTTGGGTCGGATCGAAGGAAATCAGCTCCGGGCGCGGTTCGGGCGATTTGGAGCATGATCGTGGGCGAAAGGCGGGTTCCGCCTTTCCGCATCATGCTCTAGCCCCACCGGCGCCGGCGGGGCTTCTTACGGCTTACTGACCGGCTGCCACTCGGGCGCGTTGATCTGGAAGCACCGGGCGAGATACACATCTCGCGGCCCCATGCCGCCCTGGCGGCGCCACCACTGGGCGTTTTTGAGGCAGAGCGCCTTATCGGTCGAATAGGCAAAGCCGCCGAAGGGCCGCTCGGTCTCCGACGGCACGGACGGGCCGGTCATGACACGGCACTGTCCCGCGGCGAGCTGCCGCCAGTCCTGTGGCATGGTCGGCAGCGCTTGAGCCACTGCGCCATGCATGCATGCGATCACGGCGTAGATCATGCCGATATCTTAGCGAAGAGCGGGGACTTCGCGAAGGGGCTCGGCCGGGCGATCCAGTCAAGCCCTGCCGCGCCGAGCTGCCACGGCGCGCCACGAAGCTCCCGGCCGTGCCGGCCGGGCGTTTTACTTGGCTTCGGCGCTTCTCGACCAAGGCATTGTATTGATTGGTGTGCCCGCAGGGATTCGAACCCTGGACCCCGTGATTAAAAGTCACGTGCTCTACCAGCTGAGCTACGGGCACTCGACGCGGAGCCTGAACATAGGCGGCACTCCGGAAGGCGTCAACGATCGCGCTCGGTGGGCTGTGAGGCGATTGGGGCTGCGGCGAATCGGCTCGACTCTGGCCTTTGGCCGACGTAGCGTGCACTATCGGCGGTGATGATGGCATGGGCTCTCGCCGACTGAGAGACGTGTGAGCGTCCAGAAGAGAGGTCGCGCGCGCTCCCGCTCCCCGCGTTGGAGGTGCGGCCATGGTAGAAGAACCCATCATCATTGAGATGAACATCTCCCATTACCGGGCGATGTTGGATCTCGATCTTGACGACCGCAAACGCGCGCTTCTCAGGCGGTTGTTGGCCGAGGCGGAGCGCAATCTGGCGCGCGCCATCACGGCGCGGCCTTGCGCCGGTGGCCGGCGGCCCGTTCCGCGCTGAGGCTTTCGGGATCATGTTCCAAGTACTCTAGCCGCCGTTGGCGGGATTCGGCGCCGCTTCCGTGGCGCTGTCGTCTTCGTCTGCTGCCGCCGCGCCAGCGAGCGCCGCGATATCGCCGCCGGCCTCGCGGGCGGCGAATTCGGCCGCGAAGGCGGCCAAGCGTCCCGCGGCGATGGCCTCGCGCATGGCGGCCATCAAGTCCTGGTAATAGTGAAGGTTGTGGGTGGTGAGCAGGATCGCGCCCAGGATTTCCTTGGCCTTGACCAGATGGTGCAGATAGGCGCGGGAGAAGCCGCGGCATGCCATGCAGCGGCACTCGGGGTCGAGGGCGCGCGGATCGTCGGCATGGCGGGCGTTGCGGATATTGATCGCGCCGCGGTGGGTGAAGGCTTGGCCGGTGCGGCCCGAGCGGGTCGGCAGCACGCAATCGAACATGTCGATGCCGCGCTGGACGGCGCCGACGAGATCGCCGGGCTTGCCGACGCCCATCAGGTAGCGCGGCCTTTCCGCCGGCAGGTGCGGCGCCGTGACGTCGAGGACCTCTAACATTGCCGCCTGCCCCTCGCCGACCGCGAGCCCGCCCACGGCATAGCCGTCGAAATCGAGCGCCTTGAGGCCGGCCGCCGATTCGGCGCGAAGCTCGGGGTAGACGCCACCTTGGACGATGCCGAACAGGCCGTAACCGGCGCGCGGGCGAAAGGCGCCGCGCGAGCGCTTGGCCCAGGCGAGCGAGAGCCGCATTGAGCGCGCCGCCTGTTCTTCGGTCGCCGGAAACGGCGTGCATTCGTCGAGCACCATGGTGATCGTCGAATCCAGCAGATGCTGCACCCCGATCGCGCGCTCGGGCGTCAAGTGCTGGCGGCTGCCGTCGAGATGCGAGCGGAAGGTGATGCCGGTCTCGTCGAGCGTGCGCAGCTCCGAGAGCGACATCGCCTGGTAGCCGCCGGAATCGGTGAGGATCGGCCCCGGCCAGCGCATGAATCGGCGCAGGCCGCCGAGGCGCGCGATGCGTTCCGCCCCCGGCCGCTGCATCAGGTGATAGGTATTGCCGAGGATGATATCGGCGCCGGTCTCGCGCACCGCGTCCGGCGTCATCGCCTTGACCGTCGCCTGCGTCCCGACCGGCATGAAGGCCGGCGTCAGCACCGGGCCGTGCGCGGTCGACAGGCGCCCGCAGCGGGCGGCGCCGTCGCGGGCCGCGATCTCGAAGCCGAAGCGGGTCACGCCGCCGCCTCCGGCGCGCGATGCAACAGGCAGGCATCGCCGTAGGAATAGAAGCGATAGCCGGCCTCGATGGCATGGCCATAGGCGGCGAGAATGGCCTCCCGCCCAGCGAAGGCCGAGACCAGCATCAGCAGCGTCGAGCGCGGCAGATGAAAATTGGTGAGCAGAATATCCACGGCCTTGAAGCGATAGCCCGGGGTGATGAAAAGCCGCGTCTCGGCGGCGAAGGGCCGGATCGTACCGTCGTCGGCCGCGGCGCTTTCCAGAAGCCGCAGGCTGGTGGTGCCGATCGCGACGATGCGCCCGCCCGTCGCCCGCGCCGCGTTGATCGTCGCCGCCGTCGCCGCGTCGATCTCGCCCCATTCGGCGTGCATCCGGTGGTCCGTCGTATCCTCGGCCTTGACCGGCAGAAAGGTACCGGCGCCGACGTGCAAGGTGACGGCGATATGGCGAATGCCCTTCGCCGCCAAACGCTCGAGCAGCGCCGGTGTGAAATGGAATCCCGCCGTCGGCGCCGCCACGGCGCCCTCACGGCGCGCGAACACGGTCTGGTAATCGCGCTGGTCGTGCGCGTCCTCGGGCCTTTGGCGGGCGATGTAGGGCGGCAGCGGCATGACGCCGTACGCGTCGAGCGCCTGCCAAAACGCGGCGCCTTCCGAGTCGAAGCGGAGGAAGATTTCGCCATTGTCGCATTTTTCCACGACGCGGGCCGCGAAATTTTCCGCGAAGGTGATGACGTCGCCGGGCTTGAGTCGCCGTCCCGGTCGCGCGAAGGCAGACCACAGGCCCGGGCCGCGCTTCTGGTGCAGCGTGACCTCGATCCGCGCTGCGCCGCGGCGGCCGAACAGCCGCGCCGGAATGACGCGGGTATCGTTGACCACGAGAAGATCTCCGGCGCGGAGCAGCTCCGGCAGGTCCTGGATGCGGCGATCTTGGAAACCGCCGCCTTCGAGCACGAGAAGCCGAGCCGCCTCGCGCCGCTCCAGGGGCCGTGTCGCGATCAGCGCCGGCGGCAGCTCGTAATCAAAGAGATCGACGCGCATGGCGTTCTATCGTATGCGGGCTATCGAATTCGGACGGATGCGGGGTAACGAAAGCATCGGCCCTCCGCGCCAGTTTGGTCGCGCCGCTGTCGCTGCGGCGGCCCCGTCTCAAGCCCCGCCCGCGCCCTCTTTCTGCAACTGCTGCACGCGCGCCAGAAGGCGCTCGGCGACCTGCGGCGAGACGAAGCTGCGGATATCGCCGTTCAACATGGCGATCTCCTTGACCAGCCGCGACGAGATGAACTGGTGGTTGTCGGAGGCCATCAGGAACACGGTCTCGATATCCGGATTGAGGCGGGCGTTCATGCCCACCATCTGAAATTCGTATTCGAAGTCGGACACGGCGCGGAGACCGCGGATGATCATCTCGGCGCCGATCTCCATCGCCTTGTGCATGAGGAGGGTCGAGAAGGATTCGACCGCGATGTTGCGGCCGTCCAGACGCGCGACTTCTCCCTGCACCATGGCGACGCGCTCGTCGAGGTCGAAGAACGGTCCCTTACCGGCATTGACGGCGACGCCGATCACCAACTTGTCCACCAGCTTGGCGGCGCGGGTGATGATGTCGTAGTGACCCTTGTGGATCGGGTCGAAGGTCCCGGGATAAAGCCCGATCCGTTCCCTGCTCACGATGCGTCCTCTTCCTGGTCCCCCTCGACGCCGCCGTCGTTGTCGCCGCCGTCGCCGTCATCCCCGCCGTCGCCATCGTCATCGTCGCTGTCGTCGCTCTGGGCGCCGCCGGCTTCGCCGAGACAAGCGGCCGAGACCACCTGCTCGCCTTCCGCGGGGCGAAATAAGGTTACACCGGCGGTGCCGCGCCCGGCAATGCGCACATCGTCGACTGGGCAGCGGATCAAGGTGCCGCCGTCGGTGACCAGCATGATCTGGTCGGTTGCTTCCACCGGGAAGGCGGCGACCACCGCGTCGCCGCGCTTTTGCACGTCGATGCTGATGATGCCGGAGCCGCCGCGGTTGGTGACGCGGTATTCGTAGGCCGAGGTGCGCTTGCCGAAGCCGTTGGCGGTGGCGGTGAGGATGAACTGCTCGACGCCGCCGAGTTCGGCGATGCGCTCGGGCGTCAGGCTCACCTCGGCGGCTTCCTCCTCGTCGGCCGCGGGCCCGACCTCCGCCGATTCGATCTCCGGCGTCTCCTCGCCGGTGCTGGCGCGGCGCAGCGCCGCCGCATGCCTAAGATAGGCGCGGCGTTCTTCCGGCGTCGCCGCGACATGGCGCAGGATCGCCATGGAAATGACGAAATCCTCGTCCGCCAGCCGCATGCCGCGAACCCCGACCGAGGCGCGGCTCTGGAACTGCCGCACGTCGCTCGCCTGGAAGCGGATGCTCTTGCCGCCGCGGGCGTTCAGCAGCACGTCGTCGTCCTCGTTGCAGGGCAACACCGCGACCAGCCGGTCGCCGGCGTCCTCGCCCTCGAACTTCATGGCGATCTTGCCGTTGGCCATGACGTTGCCGAAATCGCTCAAGGCGTTGCGCCGGACGTTGCCGCGCGCGGTCGCGAACATGACGTAGCGGTCGGCCCAGGCGCTCTCGTCCTCCGGCAGCGGCATCAGGGTGTGAATGGTCTCGCCCTCGGCGAGCGGCAGCAGATTGACCAGCGCCTTGCCGCGCGCTTGCGGCGTCGCCTGCGGTAGGCGGTAGACCTTGAGCTTGTAGACCCGCCCCAGATTGGAGAAGAACAGCACCGGCGTATGGGTCGAGGCGACGAACACCTGGGTGACGAAATCCGCTTCCCGCGTCGCCATGCCGGAGCGGCCCTTGCCGCCGCGCCGCTGCGGCCGATAGGCCGACAAGGGCACGCGCTTGACGTAGCCGCCATGGCTCACCGTCACCACCATGTCCTCGCGCTGGATCAGGTCCTCGGGCTCGTGCTCGGCCTCGGCTTCGGCGATCTCGGTGCGGCGCGGCGTGGCGAAGGTCTCGCGGATTTTGGCGAGTTCTTCCTTCAACACCGCGAGCAGCCGCGGCCGGCTGCCGAGGATGCCGAGGTATTCGACGATCTTGCCGCCGAGTTCGGCGAGCTCGCGGTTGAGCTCGTCCTGGCCGAGCGCGGTGAGGCGTTGCAGGCGGAGGTCGAGGATGGCGCGGGCCTGCGCCTCGCTCAGGCGATAAGTTTCCCGCGCCGGCTCGGCGATCAGGGCGAACAGCGTCGCCAGCGTCGCGCTCGGCCAGTCGCGCGCCATCAGGCTCTGGCGCGCCGCCGCCGGATCGGGCGCGGCGCGGATCAGGGCGATCACCTCGTCCAGGTTGGCGACCGCGACCGCGAGGCCGACCAAGACGTGGGCGCGTTCACGCGCCTTGGCGAGCAGGAAGCGGGTGCGGCGGCCGATCACCTCCTCGCGGAATTCGAGGAACGCGGCGATCATCTGCTTCAGCGACATCATCACCGGCCGGCCGCGATGCAGCGCCAGCATGTTGACGCCGAAGGTCGTCTGCAGCGGCGAGAAGCGATAGATCTGGTTCAGCACCACCTCGGCCACGGCGTCGCGCTTGAGCTCCATCACCACGCGCACGCCGTCGCGATCGGATTCGTCGCGCAGCTCCGAGATGCCCTCGATGCGCTTGGCGCGCACCGCGTCGGCGATGCGCTCGATCATTGCCGCCTTGTTCACCTGATAGGGAACTTCGGTGACGATCAGCGCCTCGCGGTCGCGGCCGATGGCCTCGGTGTGGACGCGGCCGCGCACGGTGATGCTGCCGTGGCCGGTGAGGAAGGCCTGGCGCACGCCGGCCAGCCCGAGAATGATGCCGCCGGTCGGGAAATCCGGCGCCAGCACGTGGCGCATGATCTCGGCGTCGGTGATCTCCGGATTGTCGACATAAGCGATGCAGGCGTCGATGATCTCGCCGAGGTTGTGCGGCGGGATGTTGGTCGCCATGCCGACCGCGATGCCGCCCGAGCCGTTGGCGAGCAAGTTCGGGAACTCGGTCGGCAGCACCGTCGGTTCGGTGGTAGAATTATCGTAGTTGGGCCGGAAATCGACCGTGTCGCGGTCGATGTCGGTCAGCATCGCCTCGGCGGAGCGCGCCATGCGGATTTCGGTGTAGCGCATGGCAGCCGGCGGGTCGCCGTCGAGCGAGCCGAAATTGCCCTGGCCGTCGAGAAGCGGCAGGCGCATGGCGAAATGCTGCGCCATGCGCACCATGGCGTCGTAGATCGCCTGGTCGCCGTGCGGGTGATACTTGCCCATGACGTCGCCGACGACGTGCGACGACTTGTGATGGGCCTTGTCCGAGGTGAAGCCGCTGCGGTGGACCGAATAAAGAATGCGCCGGTGCACCGGCTTCAAGCCGTCGCGCACGTCGGGCAGCGCCCGCGCCACGATCACGCTCATGGCGTAATCGAGGTAGGAGCGTTTCATCTCCTCCTCGATGGTGATCGGCGCAATATCGAAAGACGAGGGCGAGTGCTCGCTCAAACGGTTCTACCGGGATAGTGCAGGGGTGGCGAAAGGGCAAAAAGTGCCTGCGAAGGTATACAATGCCTAGGCCCAATGGGCAAGCGCCACGACCCCCGGGGAGAGGGTATTCAACCCGCTGAAATCTATGGGTGTTTTTGGGCCTTACGCGGCCTCGCACCAGCGCCGCCAGATGGCGCGGTAGGCGGCCTCGACGGCGCGCGCGTATTGGCCCGGATCGCCTGCCACGGAGGCCTCGATTCGCGGCCTGAGCGCGGCCCGAAGCAGGGCCAGCGGCGCCTTGCTCTCGGCCCGCGCCTTGGCCAGGCTGCGATAGTCCTCGAGGTCGTCGGCGATGAAGGTCTCGAGCTCGAGATGGCTCAAAATAGCGGTGCCGAGGCGCTCCGCCGGCGTGCGGCCCTTGAGGGTGATGACCGGAACCCCCATCGCCAGGCTCTCGAAGGTGGTGACGCCGCCGCCGTGCGGCCAGGGATCGAGAGCGATGTCGATCTCGTGATAGGTCTTGAGATGGGCGAGGCGCGTGCTCTTGCCGCGGAAGATCAGGCGCTCGGCGGCGATGTCGTGGGCGGCGAAGCGGCGCGCGTAATCGGCCCGTACAGCGGCTTCCGACAATTCCCGCGCCTTCAGCAACAGGCGCGAATCCGGCACATCGTCGAGAATCGCGGCCCAGAGCTCGATCACGCCGGGGGTGAGCTTGCCGAGGCGGTTAAGGCAGCCGAAGGTGGTGCGGCCGGTGGCCTTGCCGGGCAACAGCCCGACCGCCGGCAGTTGGCCGATGCCATAGAAGGGGATGGCGCAGGGAAGATCGAGCACCTCCTCGGCCAGCAGGCCGCGGGATTCGGGCGGGATCAGCACCGGATCGGCGAGAACGTAGTCCATCGCCGCCAAACCGGTGCCGGTGATATGGCCGAAGGCGCTGAGCGAGACCGGGGCCGGCCGCCGCGCGAAGGTCTTGAGCCGGTTGCCGGCGGTATGGCCGGAGAGATCGACCAGGATGTCGATGTTGTCGGCGCGGATCTGCGCCGCCAGGGCATCATCGTCGAGGTCGCGGGTGTCGCGCCAGTGATCGGCGGCGCGGCGGAAGCGCGCGGTCCAGCCGTCCTCGTGCGCGACGCCGGAATAGCAGAACACCTCGAAGCCGCCGTGGTCATGGTTCAGGAGCGGCGCGGCGAAAGCGAAGGCCGCCGAGTGCTCGCGGAAATCGGCCGAGACGTAGCCGATGCGAAGCCGCCGGCCAAGCTCGCGCGAATTGGCGAAATGGACCTCGGCCGGCATCGCCGGGCGGCCGAAGCTCTCGTCCCAGGCGCGCCGCTCCGCCTGTTGCGCCGCCATGTCGGCGGCGGGGTCGAAATCGAGCGCATGGATCAAGTTGCTGTGGGCCTCGGCGAAGGTTGGATTGAGGCGCAGCGCGCGGCGATAGTGCTGGATCGCCTCCGGCGAGCGGCCGAGGCGCTGCAGCACGTGGGCGAAGTTGTTTTCCGCGTCGGCTGAATCGGGATCGTGGGCGATCGCGGCCTCGGCGCTGGCGCGCGCCTGATCCAGCCGGCCGAGCCCGGTGAGCGCGGTCGAGCGGTTGCTGTAGGCGGCGGCGTAGCCGGGATCGGCGGCGATGGCGTCGTCGTAGGACTTGATCGCCTCCTGCAGGCGGCCGAGCTTCTGCAAGGCGATGCCGAGCGCGTTATGGGCGGCGGCGAAATCGGGTTTCGCCGTTACCGCCGCGGTATAGAAGCGCGCCGCCTCCTCGAAGCGGCCGGCGGCATGGGCGAGCTGGCCGAGCCCGGCGAGCGCCTCGGCGAAGCCGGGGCGAACCTTGATCGCTGCCTCGTAGGCGTCCTTGGCGGCCTCGGGCTGGCCGGTCGTGGCCAGCAGATTGCCGAGGTTGTAGCGCGCCTCGGGGTAGTCGGGCTGCAGCGCCAAAGCCTGGTTGTAGCAGGCGGTCGCCTCCTCGACGCGGCCGAGGCCGTGCAGCAGATTGCCGAGGCTGTTATAGGCCTCGACGAAATCGGGGCGCGCGTTGATCAGGCGGCGCAGGCATTCGGCGGCGGCCAGAGGCTCGCCCTTCTGACGCAATAGCAGCGCGAGCAGATGCAGCGCCTCGCCGTCGTCCGGCACCAGGTTGAGGACGGCGCGATAGACTTCCTCGGCGTCGGCGTAGCGGCCGGCGCGGTGATGGCTGAAGCCGGCGGCGAGCAGGCTGTGCGCCGCCTCGGCCACGGGCGCGGCGTCGTTGCGGCTCTCGGTGGCCGCTGGGAGCAATGCCATGAGATTGGACCCCTTCCCCAGACCAGCGCAATCCCTCCTTGAAGCACGTCGAGGTTAAGCTTTGGTTAGCGCGGGGCAGGTTTCGCGCCAGGACGGCGCGGCCGGCGGGCGTTGCCAAGTGGCGACCGGCGCCGTTTTCGGCTCGGGATCGTCGGTCGGCGCGATCGTCGACCGGACGGTCAGGCGGGATTCGCCGGCGTCAGAAAGGAATTTCGTCGTCGAAGTCGGGGGCCTTGCCGCCGCCTGCGCCGCCGCCCGAACTGCCGCCGCCTGCGCCGCCGCCCGAACTGCCGCCGCCGCCGAAGCCGCCCACCGGCGGGCCGCTTTCGGCGAAGTCGGCGCCGCGGCCTTCGCCGCCGCGGCCGTCCAGCATGGTGAGCTCGCCGCGGAAGCGCGGCAGAACGACCTCGGTGGTGTATTTCTCCTGGCCCGACTGGTCGGTCCATTTCCGGGTCTGGAGCTGGCCCTCGATATAGACCTTGGCGCCCTTCTTGAGATACTGGCCGACGATCTTTACCAGGTTTTCGTTGAACACCACGACGCGGTGCCATTCGGTGCGCTCGCGCCGCTCGCCTGATTGCCGGTCGCGCCAGGTTTCCGATGTGGCGAGCGAGAATGTGGCAATCTGGGTGCCGTCCTGGGTCGAGCGGATTTCGGGGTCGCGGCCGAGATTGCCCACCAGAATCACCTTGTTCACGCTTCCGGCCATGGCTCTCCCCCTGTGTTCGCTGCTAATATTTTCTGTCCCTGGCTAATATTTCTTGTCCCTGGCTAATATTTTCTGTCCCTGGTGCCCATGATAAATCAATGGGTTAGGCAAAACCGCTTCTGGCTTTGCTCCAAAGATTCAAAAAACGCCATTTCCAAGTTTCCAGCCCGGACGTCGTGTAGCCTCTTGCTATGTGCGGCCCAAGAGACAATAGCGGAGCGCCTGCGTCAACCGGAGTTAGCAAGGTGCGCACGTTGGCCAGGCGATTTGCCTTACAGCTGTTTTTCGGCCGGTCTTATCCGCGCTCACTTATTGATTGTCGCTCTGGCCTTGCCTCAAGCGGCATGGGCTGACGCAGAGGGCGAACCTTGGCGAAGAAACCACCGGGCAGGAGATTTTAGGCTTTCCTTTTCTGGTTTGTCCGTGGCTTCACGTGCCACTTATTAGGTGTGCTTCTCGCCGCGGGAGGCTCCCGTGACCTTGCTGCCGATTCGCACACGACTGAACCCCTCCTACCTCTTCTGACAATGGAAACGGCGCAAGTGGGCGCATCCCCTCTAAGGGTACCTGCCGGCTAGGCGCCAAGTACGCCCTGGGATGCCGCCGCCGTTGCCGGAATTATGTTCTTGTTATGTTCTCTATGCCCTGCTAGCGTCTCTGCATGGTGATCGAGGCGGAACCGCTACGTCCGGCGACAGAGTCGGAACTCAGAGAGGCGCTGTCCTTTGCGCTGCGCTATCGCGACGGCAAAAGGCACCACGGCGGCGATGAGATGATGGCGAATATCACCGCCGAACGGCTGGTCGAGTTTCTCGAGCGCAGCGGCTTCGTGGTGATGAAGAAGCCGCCGCCGGTTCTTCATCGGACGGGCTGAGTATGGACCAACGTATTCAGGCACCGCTGATGCACTGTCCCACCTGGGGAGTCCGGAATTATCCGGTTCGCGCCAGACCACTCAGGGCCCAACCCGCCCCTGTCCGCATCCCTCAAGGCTATCTCGGATTGAAGAAGGAGGTCGCCACCATGCCGACCAAGACCGAAGCGCATATCGCCGATACCCTTGGATGGATGTGGTTCGCCACCATCATCCTTGCGCTCCTATACGGTGGGGCCATGTCACTCGCCGTGGTGACCGCCATTGGCATCGCCGCTGCCGCTGCGTACTTGGAGTACAAGTACCAGCGGCACCCCGAGATGTTTCATTGGAACGATCGCTAGAATTAATGGCAGACAGGCTTTCGGAAAGCGCCTTGGCGGCCCCCCCTCTGCCCCAATCAAGGTCTATAGCTTCTTCAGCCGCTTCAAGAGACGATCGATCACGGCATCGGCAAGCGCGTTGATATCGACCGGTCGCTCGGCAGGCCGGTGCACCTGCCGCCTTTGTTTGACCCCGCGCGCAGGAGAGGCGCCGGTAACGTCCTGACGGCGGCGTCCCTGGCGAATCAAATACACCGTGTTCACGGACACGCCGTATTGCGTGGAAAGCTCCTTCGCCGAATTCTTCGATGTATAAATCTTGCGAACGGCGGCGTTGGAGAGCTTCTGTCTACGTGGCATTCATATCTCCTGTCGACATACGACGAGGGTGGAGTGTTTCAAACCGTGCCTATCGGCTTAACGCCCATACCCACTAGATGTAGGGTGCGCCCATTCGCCGGAATATAGCGCGGCGTAGGTCGGGGACCCGACGCCGCCCGCGATGCCGAGGAGGGAGCGGAAGGCGTTG
>OFHJ01000130.1_pt1 | contig 30856 bp, 30 predicted proteins | sample 1522001 | NCBI WGS metagenome assembly OFHJ01 (sample SAMEA2464838, study PRJEB22497) | soil metagenome | biome: Grassland; feature: Farmland; material: Clay | place: Australia | collected 2013-02-01 | depth 1.2 m | reverse complement strand
GCCGGGAACCACTCCTCGAAGCCAAATTGCTTGAACACGACCGCGTCGTTCTCGCCGTATACGCCGGTGAATTGGCCAATGTCGTTCCACCCCCCGGGAAGGTTCAGCGGGCTGTGCACCGTGACCACCAGCGACCCGTCGATCTGAGTGATGGTCGCGGGGTACTCGAGGGTTCGCATCGCTGCCGGGAACTCGAGCGGGCAACGGCTCGACAGCGTCAGCGTCAGCGTGTACGCCTGGGTGAGGTCGAGAGGGGTCTGAGGTGGCGGGACACGGTTGTCACCCGTCTGAGCCGGGTTGAGGCTGGGGGCGGTAGGCGTCGGCGAGTCGCACGCGACCGCGAACGCGATGAAGGCCAGGCCGGCCACGGGTTCCGGCTTGGCGCCGGATTTGGCCCGGAAATCGGTTTGCAGCGTCGTCAGGGTCTGGGTTCCCGGGTGGGTGGGCAAAAACGCGGTGGCGAAATACAAATCCTGCAAACCAGCAAATGCGAACTGGTCGTGGATGCGGTCTCCATTGGAGATCTTCTTGGATTCCGTGGTGGTCAGCTTTCCGCCGCTCGGCGCCTGGAACAGTTCCAGTTGGCTTTCGTGGTGCGGTGCGGTGTAATCGCCGAAGTCGCCCGGCCAGGCGATGGCGGCGCCCGCCACCGGCGTGCCGTGGCGCGTCAAGCGGGCCCGCACGTCGACGACGTAGCCGTGGCGGAAGGTGAGTTGTTTGCTGGCCGCCAGCGTGCCGTTCGACCACAAGAACCGCACCATCGTTTCGCCGCTCTTGGGATGGGACTGGGTCACGGTGTACAGCGCCTGCGCCAACGTGGCGTTCACGCTTGGGTCCGGGGTGCGGAAGGCTAGTGGATAGCCGTACTCCGCGCCGAATTTGGCGTTCACCACGTTCAGCGGATGGCCTTCGTTGTCGGTGTACTGGCTTAGGATCCAGCGGGTGGCGACGGCGCCGCGGTTGCTGAGCGTCACCGCGAAGACCGGGGTATGCACCGTCCACTGCCGCGCGGCGTGGGCGGAGATGGCATGGGCGGGCGGGGGAGGAAGGTGGGCCGGTGGAGCAGTGCGCGCGGTGGAGGCGGCGGGCTGGGGAGGGGCCGCGGGCGGCGCTGGCGCCGGCGCGGGATGGGAGCTCCGCGTGCTTTTCGCCGCCGGCGCCGGCGGGACCGGGCGCCGCTCCATCATGGGCAAGAAAACAAGGAAAACCAGGGCGGAAAGCACCAGGGCGAGGATCAGCCGGCGCTCAAGGTTGGGATCGGGATTGGTCAAGGCGATAGCCGTCTAGGAGCGGATTGCCAAAATGTCGCGCACGGCGCTCGGCAGCGTGGCGGCACGGGAAATCCGAGCCACCGGCGCACACTCAGCGCACGGGATCGTAGCCACCGGCATGAAAGGGGTGACACCGGCCGAGGCGCCGAGCCGCCATCCACAGGCCGCGCGCCGCGCCATACCGCTCCACCGCCTCGATGGCGTACTGACTGCAAGTCGGGGTGTAGCGGCAGGCGGGCGGCAACCAGGGGGATATGGCGAGCTGGTAGCCCCGCAACAAGCCCCGTACGATTTGTCCCGCCCACGCCTTCATACCCTGCCTCATCTCATATTTTGCCCTAGAGTTGCGGTTGCGCCGCGGTCCAACCAACGTAAACATTCCCTCCACTCCGCTTGCAGACGTGGGAGGGACGCCCGCGCCACCGTGGAGCGAGGCTGAACGACCAAATCCCATCCCGCCGGCAGCTCCGCCCAATGGGCTCGCGCCAGGGCGCGCAAGCGGCGGCGGATACGGTTGCGTAACGGGGCCACGCCCAATCGCCGCGGGGTGGTAAGACCCACGCGGGACATGGCGGCAGGATCCGGGCGGCGAACGGCGAACAGCGCCCAGTAGGGGCCGTTCCGGCGGCGGCCGCGACGGTAGGCGGCGCGAAACTCAGCGGGGTGGTGCAGGCGCCGGCCCGGCGGGAACCGCTGCGCGGGCGGCGGGTTGGGACCGCGGCTGCTAATCCCGGTAGCCAGGGCTGACCGCCACGCGGTGGCGGCCCTTGGCGCGCCGCCGCGCCAGCACCGCCTGCCCTCCCTTGGTGCGCATGCGGGAACGAAAACCGTGGGTCTTGGCGCGGTGGCGACGGTTCGGCTGGAAAGTACGCTTCGGCATAATGGCTTTGGGGGTCCGCCCCCAACTGCCGGGCGCGGGTAAGCCGGGCGGCGAGCGCCGGGCTTCGGTTGATTATACGCGGTCTGCGCACCCCGGGGCAACGGCGTGCGGCCGGGGGGCCGCCGCGCCGCTTGGCGCTGGCCTAGGCACATTCCCGCGCATTTGTCACGCGGCCGGTCGGGGCGCAAGATGAGACGATTCCGATTGGGGGTTGAAAAAAAACCTGCGGAAAGGTAAAACAACAAACCTCCCTGCAATTTCCGCGGCGGCATCGGAAACGAAGTGGAGAGAGGGCCCGCTCTGCGGCGGACTTTTCCAGTTCAACCACGGCAAGTCATGGCGGATTCCGGCGAAAAAACGGCAACGGCCTGGGAAGCGATCCTGGGCGAAATAAAAAAAGAAGTGCCCGCGCGCAGCTTCCACATTTGGCTGCGGCCCACGCGGCAGGACCGTCTGGCGGACGGAACGCTGTACGTGACGGTGCCGGGCGCGGATTTCCAGCGGGCGGGGGAGCGGTTTGGCCCGCAGATCGAACGCGCCATCCGCGGGCTGCACATGGAAACCGAGATTCAAGCCGTGAAGTTCGTGGCCGGCGGCGCGGGCGCCGCCCCCAGCGCAGCCGCGCCGCTGGCGGAACCGCCCCGGCAACAGCGGCTCGATTTCGAATCCACCAGTAATTCGCTAAATCCGCGATATACCTTCGACACCTTCGTCGTGGGCGCGGCCAACCAATTCGCGCATGCCGCCGCCAAAGCCGCGGCTAACCGCCCGGGCAAGGCCTACAATCCGCTTTTCCTGTATGGCGGCGTGGGTATGGGCAAGACCCACCTGATGCAAGCGGTCGGCCATCAAGCCCGGACCAGCGATCCCCGGCTGCGGGTCGAGTACGTGACCGCCGAGCGCTTCGTCAACGACATGATCGCGGCGTTGATGAACAACCAGATGCTGGCGTTTCGCGACCGTTATCGCGGCGTGGATGTGCTGCTGATTGACGATATTCAGTTCATCGCCAACAAGGAGCGCATGCAGGAGGAGTTTTTTCACACCTTCAACGCGCTGCACGGAGCGGAAAAGCAGGTGGTGATTTCCAGCGACCGCCCGCCGCGGGAACTGCCCCAGTTGGAGGAACGCCTGCGTTCGCGTTTTGAGAGCGGATTGATCACCGATCTCCAGCCGCCGGATCTGGAAACGCGCATCGCCATTTTGACGAAGAAGGCCGCCGCGGAGCGGGCCGCCCATCCGCAAACGCCGGAACTGACGCCGGAGATCGCGGAGTTCATCGCCGGCAAGATCAAGAGCAACGTGCGCGAACTGGAAGGCGCGCTGGTGCGCCTGCTGGCCTACTGCTCGCTAAAAAACCTGCCGATGACGCCGTCCGTGGCGCAAGAGGCGCTGCGGCATTTGATCGACGAGCAGCGGCGCAAGGTGGACATCGAAGGCATCGCCAAAGTGGTGGCGGAGCATTTCTCCTTGCGGGTGGCGGATCTGAAGGCGCGCAACAATTCCCAGCCGATCGTCTATCCGCGGCAAATTGGAATGTATCTGGCCAAGAAATACACCGGCGCGTCGCTGCCGGAGATTGCCCGTTTCTACGGCGGCAAGCATCACTCCACGGTGATCCACTCCATCCGTAAGATCGAAGCTGCCCGGCAGCAGGATGGCGAGTTGGAACGGCTGCTGGGATTGCTGGGCGACAAGCTGAGTTAAGTTCCCGCCGCTGCCCGGCGCTTCCGCGCCGCCGTGGGGCGGCGCCGTTCCCGCGCCACGGGGTGCGGCCGTGCGGAAACCGCCGCGGCGGCGGGGCGGCGGGGCGACAGCTTGGGCATCAGCAGCGGGACGGGAGGCAGAATCACGATGTCCACGCGGCGATTCAGCCGCCGGCCCGCGGCGGTGGCGTTGTCGCCGATCGGATGGTATTTGCCGTAACCGGCGGCCGCAAGGCGCGGCGGCGGGAAATGAAAGCGGTGGATGAATAACTCCACCAGTCCCACCGCCCGCGCCGTAGAAAGCGCCCAGTTGGAATGGAATTGGGCGTTGTGAATGGGCACGTTATCGGTAAAGCCCTCAAAGCGCACCGGATTGCGGCGCTTACGGAGGATCAGCGCGATGTTCGCCAGCGGTGCGAGCGAGCCGGGCAGGAGCGTGGCCGAGCCGCTGGAATAGAAACCGGCCTCTTGCAAACTGATCACCACCCCGGCCCGGCGCACGGTAACCGTCACCTGATGATCGGCCAGCTGCGGGCGCAAGGCCACGCGCATCTGCGCCGCGAGCGCCTCGAGTTCATGCTTCCTCGCCTCTGCGGCGAGTTGCCGCCATGCTCCCGGGGAGGGCGGCGCGACCGCGGCGGGAAGGCCGGCCGCGGCGAGGGCGGGCGGTCCCGCGGTGGCCAACGACGGAGTTCGGCTTAAATTGGGTTCGGCGGAGGAGGGCGCGAACAACGCCAGGCGCTGGAACGCGGCTTGGATGGCGGCGGCCATTTGCCGCGTGCGCGCAGTGTTGGAGCGGGAGCTAGCAAAGAGCACGACGAAAAAGGCGAAAAGCAGGGTGACAAAGTCGGCGTAGCTGACTAGCCACCGTTCGTGACTGGGGCCGTGCTCACCCCCTGCTTTGCGCCGGCCGCCGCGCCTCATCCCGCCGCCTGACTGGGCGCACCGGCCATATTCGGGGCCTCGGCTGCCGCCGTCTCCTTGGCGGCGGCAGCTTTGCTCTCCGCGCCGCAATAGGCCCGGAGCTTGGTGTCCAGCATGCGGGGGTTCATGCCCTCCAGAATGGACAGGGTCCCCTCGAGAACCATCTCCCGCGCCTTCGCAGCGTCCTCGGCATAATGCTTCAGCTTGCCGGCCACGGGCAGGTAGAACAGATTGGCGGAGGCGACGCCGTAGATGGTGGCGACGAAGGCGACGGCGATGCCCCGGCCGACTTCACTGATGTTGTTCAGGTGCTGCATCACCTCAATGAGGCCCAGCACGGCGCCCAAGATGCCGACCGTCGGCGCGTAGCCGCCGGCCGCCTCAAAGACCTTGGGAACCCGCTCGGCGCGTTCGGCGAGGTTGTCGATTTCCAGCTCCATGATGCCGCGCAGATCTTGGGAATCGGTGCCGTCAATGGCCAGCATCAGCGCCTTTTTGAGGAACGGATCGTTGACCGTGTCGAGATCGGCGTCCAGGGAAACGATGCCCAGTTTGCGGGCCTTTTGCGCGAAGGCGAGGATCTGCTCCAATTGCTTCTCCAGATGCTCGCCGGCGGGCACAAACACGCTCGGCAGAGCGCGGAACGCGGTTAGGACCGTGGCCATGGGGAATTGCAGCAGGATCGCGCCCAAGGTGCCGCCAAAGACGATGAGGGCGGCGCTGGGCTGCAAGATTTGCACGATCTTGCCGCCATCAATGGTCATGCCGCCGAGGACGCCCCCGACGGTGACCAGAATCCCCAACCAGCTACTTTTTTCCATCAGTCCCGCACTCCACAGGGCTGGGGCTCCGCCGCCGTGGCGGCGCGGCCAATGGCGGGCCAGATTTCCCGACGAAAGGCGACGATTCGCGCCACCACCTCATCCACCGTTTCCAGCACCAGCACGCGCTCTCCGTTCATGAGGGTGACGGTAGTGTCCGGCGCGCTCTCGACGAACTTAATCGCGTCGCTATTGACCATGAAGGTCTGGCGATTGAATCGGGTGAGGCGGATCATCGCGGAAGGCCTTGGGGCGTGGTGTTTTGCAGCGATTCTTTCCAGGCGCGCAATTGGACGAGTTTGCTTTGCGCCTGCCGGAGTTGGGCACGGCGGGCCAGCAGTTCGGCTTGCCGAGCGGAAAGTTGGGCGCTCAAAGCCTGCAACTGGCGGTAGTACCGATCCACCTCGCGACCCATCGCGGCGTCGGAGCGCCGCGCGGAGCAGCGTGGCGCGAGCGCGTCCATCGCCGTCAGCCGTGCGCGCAATTCGCGCCAACTCGCTTCACTCGGCATGTCGAACCAGGCGGCCACGGCGGCGTTGGCCGCGCGCAGTTCCGCCAGCAACTCGCCGGGCACGGTGGGGGCGGCGGGCGCCATTACGCCCGCCAGGCGGGAACTCCCGCCGGAACGCCAGCGGGCGCAAAGCGGGGGGGAACGGCGGGCGCCACGGCCGCCGCGGGGCCCTGGGCCTCGTCTCGTTCCACCGCGCGCCAGGCCTCTCGCAGCCCGGCGAATTGCGTCTCCAGCTCGGCGAACATGGCCGGGGAATTCTTCATCCCGGCGTCAAAGATCCGGGTGTCCGCGACGGCGTAGAACTGCCGCAGCGTGGCGGCGACCTGGCCGCCCCGTTCACCATCCAGCGTGGAACGCAAGTAGGCGATGATGTCCAATGCCCGGTTGGCATGTTCCACGCGGCGGGGAATATCGTTGCGCTGCGCCGCGTCCATGGCCAGGCGAAGACAAGTCACCACGCCTTCATAAAGCATCCCCACCAATCCGGCTGGGGTGGCGCTTTCCACCGCCATGCGCCGGTATTGTTCACGTGCCGTTTCCCGCATCGTATATCCCCTTTTGCGATTTCCTGTTGCGATGCCCGCGTCGGCGGGCGTTTAGCCGCCCGTGGTGGAACCGCCGGACGACACGCTCCCCAGCGATCCCATCTGCCCGCTGATCTGCTGGAGCAACAGCGGCAGGGTTTGCAGGCTGGCGTTCACCTGGCTGTATTCCTGCGTCAACTGCTGCTGCTGCACCGCCAATTGCGCGTTGATTTGGTTGATTTGGCTCGTGAGGTCGGTCTGCTGCGTCTGGAGGTTGTTCAACTCCACGTTCAACGGCCCGGTGGACGGGTCGGTAAGCTGGCTCAGCGTCGTGGTCAGGTTGGCGCCGAAGGTGCCTGTGGCGCCCTGGAAAAAGTTTTGCACCGCTGAGAAGTTGGAGCTGAGGGCCGATTGCAGCGTGCTGTTGTTGACCGCAAGCGTCCCATCGGTGTTGACGGTGATTCCCAGCGAAGACAGGCTGGTGATACCGTTGTTGCCGCCCAAGGTGTAATTCGCCGCATAGAGCAGTTGGCTTTGCAACAAAGACAGCCCGGGATCGGCTTGCAGCGGTTGCGCCTGCACGGTGGTATTGCCCGCGGCGTCGGTACCGGTCGTGACGCTGAACTGCTGGTTGATGTCCCCAATCACCGTGTTGTACGCGGAAACGAAGCTATTGATGGCGGTTGTCGCGGCGCCGGTATCCGCGCCAACAATCACCGAGGCGGGCGAAGCCGATGTGCCCGTCAACGAAAGCGTCACGCCCGGAATGGCGCCGGTCACCGTGTTGCTGGTGCTGCTGATGCCGATGCCGTCCACGGTCAACGCCGCATTGGTTCCCGTCTGCGTTGGGTTGAATGTTAGGCCCGTGGTGTTGCTGGCGACGGTGATGTTGCCCGGCGTGCCGGTGGTGTTGCTCAGAAGGGCCAATCGGGAGCCATTGGCGTCGGTGATGACGCTGGCGGTGACGCCCAGACCCGCTTGGTTGATGGTGCTGGCCAAGCCGCTGAGAGTGTCATTCGAGCTGGTGACGGTAACGGTCTGCGCCGTTCCCGAGCCCACCTGAATGGTGAAGGAGCCGGTGCCGAAGGTGGTGCTGGAACTGGCCAGCGCATTGGTGTCGTAGGAGGAAGTAGTGGCCAGGGCGGAGACGGAAATCTGGTGATTGCCGGCGGTAGCCGTGCTGTCGGCAGCTGCGGTGACGACGCCGCTATTGGATGAGGTCGCAGCCATCCCGCTGAGGCCACCGGCAAGATTGGTCAGATTCTGAAAAGCGGTTTGCAGGGACGTGAGATCGGAGTTGATGCTGGTCAGCGCACTGGATTGGCTGTTGAGCTGACTTTGCTCATTCAACAAATTCGACGCGGGCAGTTCCAGAATCTGCATGGACGCCTGCACCATTTGCTGCACGTTGAAGCCCATGCTGGACCCGTAGATCAGGTTCTGGGTATTGATGGTGGGGAGGCTTATGGATCCCATATGCGCTACCAGTGCCGCGGCATTTTGATCAAGGAAGAGAGAAACGGCGGGGGCGCCCGCTGGACGCCCCGCGCCGCAGAGCTAGCGACGAGCGCTAGGGAATCAGCTTCAGGACCAGTTGTTGCGCCGCATTGGCCTGGCTGAGCGCCGAGATTCCGGTCTCGGCCAGGATCTGCTGCTGCGACATCTGTCCCACCACGGCCGGGATGTTCGCCGCCATGATGCTGTTTTCGGCCGCCGTGACGTTTTGGATCTGGGCGTTCATGACGTTGGTGGCGTCTTGCAGCCGGTTGATCGAGGCGCCGACCGTGCCCCGGTTCGTATCCACCGTGTTGATCGCCGAAGTGATCGCGGTCAGGGCCGTCTGCGCGCTGGCCTGGGTCGACAGACTCGCCGTGTTCAGGCCCAACGAGGCGGAGCTGAGCACGCCGGTGGTGAGAGAAACGGTGTTGACGCCGGCGGTGGTGCCGTCGCTCATGAAGATGCTCGTCGCCGAGGAACTGAACACGGCGTTGCCATTGTAGGTGGTGCTGGAGCCGATGCTGTTCACTTCGGCCATGAGCTGGGTGAACTGGTTGTTCAACGCCGTCGACTGCGTGCTGCTTTCCGTGCCGTTGGAGGCTTCGGTGGCCAGGGTGACCGCGCTGTTGAGGATGTTGTTCACCTGCCCCAGGGCGCCGTCGGCGATTTGCAGCAGGCCGACGCCGGTGCTGGCGTTCTGCACCGACTGGCTCAGCGCCAGCTCATTGGCGTGCAAGCCGTTGGCGATGGACAGGCCGGCGGGATCGCTGGCGCCGCTGTTGATGCGCGCGCCGGTCGAAAGCTGGGTTAGAGAATTTTGCAGGTTGTTCTGGTTGACGTTGATTTGGTTCTCCGCGGTGAGCGCGGGGATGTTGTACAGCAAGCTAAGCGAACCCATGTGGTTTTGTTCCCCTTGAAATCTGGATCCCGCCCACGCGGGAGCCGGTATTTTTGACTACACCGCTGTTATCGGCAACGCGACCGGGGGGTTTAGGCCGGAGGCCTAGGTTTTTGGGACAGGCCGTGGGCCAGGTGGGGCTGCACCTCCGACCAGGCGGCTCGCAACCCGGCATCCGCGGGAAACCGGTTGAGGCCCTGCTGAATCAGCCGTGCCGCCTCCGGCCATTGCTGTTCATGGGCACGGAGGCTGGCGGCGCGCATATAAGGCTGGGGATGGCACGCGGGCGACCGGGCCAGCCATTGCTCCGCGGCTTCCGCCGCCGCCTGGGCCTGGCCCAGCCAGGCCAAGGCCGTCACTAAGCGGTCGTGAACTTCGACGTTGTCGGGCTCCGCGCGCTGCGCGCGGCGCAACCGTTTCAACCCCGCCTCCGCGTCCCCGCCGCGAATCTCGCAGAGCGCCAATTGGCTGGCGAACGTGGCCGAATCGGGCTGTCCCTTCAGGGCGCGGCGGAAACAACGGCCGGCGGCGGCGAATTCGCCCAACGCGTAGGAAGCCTCGCCGGCCGCTGCTTCAAAATACGCCCCCCCCAGCCCTCCTTCGCGCGCGCGGGCAAAGGCGGCTAACGCCTCGCGTGGTCGGCCGAGGCGCAGTTGCGCCAACCCTTGGTAGTACCACGCGAGCCAGAATGTGGGAGCAATCTGGCAGGCACGCGCAAACAGTTGCAGAGCTTCCAGGGCGTTGCCGAAATGCTCCAACTCTTCCGCGCCCAGCTCGAGATACGAGCGAGGATCGTCGGGACGCTCGGCCAGCTTTTGCCGCCCGAGTTCGCGATAGAGGAAATCTTTGCGGCGGCGGGTTTCGGGATTTTCAGTGAAGGTGAAGTGGTGCACTATGAAGCACGGCGGCCCCACCTGGCCGCAAAGCTGCTCGATGCAACGCGCGGTCGTCTCATGCACGCGGCCGACGAAATAGATCTCGGGATGGCGGCGGAAAAATAGGGCGTTTTCGTGCTCTACGTAGGCGGGATACGGCCGCGCCTCTTCGATGCGGTGATCGTTAGCTTTGGCCGCGGCGGCATACATGTGAACGCGCGCCGAAAGGACATAATTGCGAATGCTGGCTTGGTAGCCGAGCGGCCCAGACTGGTTTGCCATCAGCCCCCGCAGAATAGGGCCGGCGGCTGGATCCAGCCGCTGGTCGGCGTCCAACGACAAAATCCAATCCGCTCGGCACTCGGCCAAAGCGGCGTTGCGGGCGGCGGCAAAATCGTTCTTCCAAGGGATCTCGATCACCCGTGCCCCGAGTTGCCGGGCAATTGCTATGCCGTCGTCGGTCGAACCGGTGTCGGCAATCACGATCTCGTCCGCCACGCCGCGCACGCTCGCCAGGCACTTAGGCAGGTCGGCGGCCGCATTCCGCATGATCATGGAAAGCGCAATGACGGGGTTCATTGCGCGTTCCCCATCGCGGCCATCGCCGGTCGCGGCCGGGACGCCGCCGCGACGGGTGGGCTGTGGTCCCAAGCGGCGAGCAGGCTGTCATAAACGTAATACCAATGGATCGGCAGCAGCGCCTGGGCAAACTGCGCCACCACCACCTCGGCCGCGGTTTGATTGCCCATCCAGCGGGAGAAGAAAGGCCGGAAATCAATCGCGTCGAAGGCGGCGATGGCGCGCAGCGATTCAGCGATCTGGGGGCCATGCTGCTCGGTCCAGCAACGCATGGCTTGGCGGGCCGCGTCATCCAGGCGGCCCAGCAACGTTGGCCCGCCCGCCAGCAGGTAGGGGTGTTTGCGGTAGAGGCGGAGATTCGCCGGGCCATACCGGCGAGCGCGGGCGACAAAATCCCCGCTGGTGAACCGCCCATGGTCATGGATCGCGCTCGCGGCGGGTTCATAGAGGACGCCCCATCCGCGCTCTTGCAGCCGAGCGCCGAGTTCGGTGTCCTCGGCAACGGGAAAGGCGGCATCAAAATTTCCCGCCGCCAGCACGGCCGTGCGGGGCAGGGAGATATTGCAGGTCATAAACCCGACGTAATTTAGCTCGGCGCCGGGAGCTAGTGCGGGCTGCAAGAACAGAATCGGCTTCGCCGCCAAAGCACAGGTCAGCGCCCGGCCGCGGGCGCTCTCGGGATAGCGAAAATCGCCCAGCACCGCCAGCCGCCGCGCGTCACCGCGGCGTCCCGCCGCGAGATGCGTCGCCAGCAGGTCGGGAGCGGCGATGGTGTCGTCGTTCATCAACAGCAGCCGTTCGCCGCGCGCCAACGTCACGGCGTGGCGGCGTGCGGCGCCGGCGCCGGCATTGGGTTGGGTGCTGAAACGAAACGTGAACGCCGGGCGGAAGCTTTGGCAGAACGCCGCAGTGTCATCGCCGGAGCCGTCATCCACAACGATGACTTCAAACTCCTCCGGATGGAGCGTCTGCGCGCCCAATGCTTGCAGGCACCTTTCCAGCGTGGCTCGGCGGTTGTAGGTGGGAATGATGACGCTAATCGCGGGAGCACGGGATGCGCCCCGGCGGCTGCGAGTGCGCGCCGCCGCATTGGCCGGCGCCGCCGCGGCAAGCGGCGCGCTCTGGTCACGCCGCGCACTCTGCCCCAGCAGCGCTTCGATCCGCGGCAGCAATGGATTGGCGGGGTGGCGCGCCAGGTTCAGGGCGTGCCCGCATTGATGGCGGGCGGCATCAAAACGTCCCAGCGCCAGTTCCCGCTGCGCAAGGTCGAGATAACGGCGGGCGCGAAACTGGACGCGCTCGCTTTCCGGCTGATGGGTCAATACATCCGGGTACGTTGCTTCCACCCATAACGGCGACACCGCCGTCAACGGCTGTCCCGGCTGCGCCGGCTGGGCCATCACTTGATCCAAGGTTTCGCGGATGCGCTCCGCAAGGCGCGCCGGCGAGAAAGCCGCCGCCGCATGCTCGCGGCCACCGGCCGACAGCCTGCGCCATAACGTTTCGTCCCGATAGAGGGTGACAACGCGGGCGGCGAACGCCGCGGGGTCGTCCGCGATAAGCGCCGTCTCGCCATCGCGGAGATCCATGCCCTCGGCGCCGCACGTGGTCGTCACGAAAGGCAGCCCGTAGCGTAGAGCGGTGAGATTTTTGGTCTTGATTCCGGTGCCGAACGCGATGGGACAGACCGCCAACCGATGGCGAGCGAACACCGGCGCCAAATCCGGCGCGAAACTGTCGGCAACGACGCCTGGGTGGCGGCTATATTCGGGCGGCAGATGGGACCCTACCAGGTGCAGCTTGACATCCGGCAGCTGGGCCCGGACCCGCGGCCAAATGGCTTCGAGAAACCACTCGATGCCCTGGCGGTTGGCGGCATTGAGATATTCGCCGAGGAAGACCATACCGTCGCGGGCCGCCCACCCCGGACCGGGCGGCGCCAATTGTACGATGGGAGGCAATACCTCGATCGCAAGATCGGAAGCGCGCGCCAACAGGCTTGCGCGATCCGCGGTGGACACCGCCCAGACCATATCCGCGCGGCGGTACGCGTCCAGTTCCCGGGCGGAGTAGTTGTAGGCGCGCTCCCGATCCGTCCATTCCCCCGTCAATGCGGCGAGGCGCTCTTCCCGCAGGCCATGGTGATCTTCGCTGAGCACGATGATTCGAGTGCCAGGCGCCAAGCTGCGAATCAGTTGCACATACTGTTCCGAGCATGCCCACAGGTTCCAGTGCCAATGCGACACCACCGCAAGATCAAAGCGGGATTCGCTGAGAAGGCGCTCGATGCGCGCCGCGGCGGGCGCATCGCTCAGCCACCGCGTGCGCAGCGCGTCGCAGTAGAAGATGCGCTCGCACATCTGGGCGAGCGGCCGCAGGTAGCGCTCCTGGCCGGCGCCGGCCCGGGCAAAGTAGGTGACGGCATGGCCTTGGCGGCGCAGCTCCGCCAGCAGCACGGCAACGCGTTGCTCGGCGCCGCTGCGGTCGGATTCCGGCAATCGATCGTGAATCCACAGGACGCGCAGCCCCGTCGCCAAGGGATTGGACGCGGGCTCCTGCCTTCTCGCAGCCGTTGCGGCGGCGCGCAGCGGCGCCGGCGCGGCGACGCCACCGTGAAGCGCGACGGCATGCTCCAGCACCGGCGCGGCGATGGACCAGAGTTCCTGGGATGCCCATAGGCGGCCAAGATCGGCGAGAACCGCCCCGCTCCTGGCTTCCAGTTCCAGCGCATGCAACAAGCCGCTCTCCGCCCCATTCAGATCGCCGAGCAAGCGGCGGGTTTTGGCCCAGTCGCTCCAGGCCTCCGCCGTGGGCGCGTGACGCAGCACCTCGGCAAAAACTCCCGATGCTCGCTCCGCATCGCCCTCGCGCAGGTATTTCATGGCTTGCGCGTAGCGTTCATTCGCTGGTTTTGGAGAATCGGTCATGGCGTTGGATTAGCAGCGGCTTACCGCCGGCAGCTCGGTTCATAACTCCCGGTCTGCGGTTGCACGCGGCGTGCCGTTGGACACCATCGGCGGAACGTGGCGGCGCGCGCGCGCGGAAGCAACGCGAACGGCCCTGCGCGTGCGGGTGGCCAGTCAGGCCGCGAGCTCGCGGTTGGAATCCTCTTATGGCTGTCGCTTCCAACACCGTTCCGCAGGATCCAGAACTCGCCATCGCCCGGCGAACGCAAGAGTTGCTGCAATCGCCCACTGCCGAACACTGGAACAATTGGGCCGTAGTCCAGGCGCAATGTGGCCGCAACGAGGAAGCCCTGGCGGGCCTCACCTGCGCGCTGGAGCTCGATGCCGCCAACCCGGTCTTCATGGGCAACCGCGCCTGCGTCGCGGTGGAACTGCGCCGCTGGCGGGAAGCCGCTGATTGGGCCGCGGAGGCGTTGCAGCACCTGCCGCCGGGGACCGGGCCAGAACGGGCGCGGCTGGAGGAGCTGCGCGACCTGGCGGCCGGCCAACTGCCGCCGTGGACTCATGAGCAGGCGGAATGCTGCCTGTTGGCGTTCTGCGGCGATGACGCCAATGCGCGGGACTACTTTGCCACCCATCAGCGCCGCTATCTGGCCACGCTGGACATGGTTCCAACCGCGGCGCCGAGGGCAAAGCTGCTGGAACTCGGCGCGGCATTTCACCACTTGACGCCGGCGCTGCGGCGGCTGGCGGGATATCGCGACATTCGTTGCTCCGACGTTTGGCACGGTGATGCCATCGCCGAGCATGTGGTCCGCGCTTCCGATGGCCAAGTGGAACGCTTCCAGGTGGACAATTTCGACGCCGAGCACGGCCCCTGGCCCCATGCCGACGCCAGCTACGACCTGGTGCTGTGTTGCGAAATGTTGGAGCACTTGGCCCTGGACCCCATGGCCATGCTGGGCGAAATCAACCGCGTCCTGCGGCCCGGCGGCCATTTGCTGCTGACCACGCCCAACCTGGCCAGCGCCAAGGCCTTCGCCTGGCTGGCGCGCGGAGAATCGCCGTATTGCTGGAGCCAGTTCGAGCCCCATGGCATCCCCACCGACCGGCATAACCGCGAATACACCACGAGCGAAGTCGTCCGGCTGCTGGAATGCGCCGGCTTGGCGCCAGTGCAGGTCAAAACCGAAACGTTTTACTGGCGGCAGCCGCCGTCCGTGTTCGCGCAGATTGCCGCGCTCGGCTACCCATTGGCTCGCCGCGGCGACACGACCATGGTGCTGGCGCAGAAGGCTGGGCCGGTGAAAGACCGCTATCCGGAAGAGTTCTATCAAAGCCGCGGCACGCAGCAACAGCGTCGCGACCTGGACCGATAACCCAGCGGTCTGCGCGCTGGGCGCCGGCGATACCCTACGGGAGATACGAGAACAGGTTCGGCTGCGAAAGCAGCTTGGATTCGGCGTTCATCGTCGCCTGGCTGGCGACTTGGTTTTGGCTGAGTTGGGTCGCAACCTGCGCCATGTTCGCGCCGGCCAGCGTGCTGGCCTGCTGGGAAAGCTGAACGCTCTCGGTGCTTAAGAATGTGTCCAGCGATTGCAGCCGTTGCGTGGTGGCGCCGTAGAAGGTGCGCTGCGTCGTGACCGCCTGAAAAGCGGACTGCGCCTCGGCGCCGGCGGTTTGGACCGCGCTGGCGTTGTTGGCGTTCAGCGCGGAGCTTAGATCGTGCAAGGCTTGAAAGACATCCGCCCCGCTGGTGTTGAAGATTTGGCTGCCAGGCAAGTTGATCGCAACGCTTTGGCCCGGCCCCAGTTGCACCGAATTGCTGTTGTTGTTGCCGACGTACTGCACCCCGGAGGGCGAGGTGGCGTTGAGCACATAGGGCGGGGCGGTGCTGGCCGTGCCGCCGAATAGATACACCCCTTGATACGTCTGGTTGGCCGCTTGCAGCACCTGCTGCTGCAGATTGTTGACCTGCATCGCCAGGGTTTGCCGCTGGGAGGCGGTCATGGTGCCGGTCGCGCCCTCGGTGGCCAGGCTGATCGCCTGCGACAGGGTTTGCACCACGGTATTGAGGCTGGCGTCGGCCACGGCGAGTTGACTCTGCAGCGTCGAGGAGCTTTGCTGGTATTGGTCCGTCGCTCCCGCGGCCGCGCGGTTCTCGATGTAGGCCGCGGTGGCAGCGGGGTTGTCCGAAGGTTGATTCACGGCCAGCCCGCTCGATAGTTCGGTGAGCGCCTGATTCTGCTGCTGCTGGAGCGTTTGCAGGTTCTCCAGCAACTGCGGCGCGGGATTCGGATTGACGCGAAGACTGCCCATAATTCACCCGAAACGCTACGGCACCATCTGCATAGCGCTCTGCATCATGGCGTCAATGGTGCTGGCCACCTTGGCCGCGGCGTCATAGGCCTGTTGGTATTGCATCAGGTTGGCCGCTTCCTCGTTGAGGGAAACGCCGCTGACCGAGCCGAGCTGATTCTGCAAGCCGGCCAGCAGTTGTGCGCCCGCCTGTTGCTGGACGCTGGCGTTCTGAATCTGCGTGCCCAATTGCGAGACGGCGTTGGCGTAATAGGCGTCCGGGGTTTGGCCGGCGACGATCGGCTGGCTGCGCAGGTTCGCCAGGGTGACGGCGTTGCCGTTGCTGCCCGCGGAGCCGTCGGAGCTGGCGGCGATATTGGCGGGATTGCTGATGGCCAGCGAAAACGCGGCCGCGGCCCCGGTGACGCCCGCCGGCGGAGGATTGAAGAAATTCCCCCCGGCCGCTCCGGACAGCGTGTACCCCGCCTGATTCTGGGTGTTGACGGCGTTGGCCAAGCCGGCCGCCAGCGTGTCCAACTGGCTCTGCATCTGCGGAATCGCCTGGTCCCGCGCCTGGATATATCCGCCCATCTCACCACCGCTGGCGCTGGCGCCCAGCGCGGCGGTGATGTCGGCGCCTTGGGCGTAGACGTCGTGCATGCCGGTGGCGGCATTGACCTGGGTGGTCAACGCTTCGCTTTGATTGCCCACTACTAAGGCTCCGCCACCGACGGTGGTGAGGTTCACCATGCCGCTGTTGGTGGTGACGGACTGCACTTGCACCAACTGCGACAACTGGGAAATCAGCTGCGTCCGCTGGTCGCTGAGCTGGCCGGCGCCCGAGGAATTGGGGGGCAGGCCGCCGATCTCGGAATTGATTCCGGCAATCTGCTGGCTGAGGCTGTTGACCTGGGCGACGGCTTGCAGCACCTGCTGGTCGGCGTTGGTTCTCTGGCTGGCGAGTTGCGCCGCGGTCTGGTTGAAGCCGCTGGCCATGGTTTGCGCCGCATTGAGCACTGCTTGCCGGGTGGGTGTATCGGTGGGCTGCGTTTCCAGCTGTTGCAAGCTGTTGAAGAAGTTGCCGATGTCGCCCTCCAAACCCGAGCCCTGGGTTTCGGCGAACATCTGCTGCACCGGCTGCATGGCGCTCTGGAACGCCGTCGCCTGCCCGTTTTGCTGCTGCTGCTGCTGGATCTGATTGGTGATCAGCGTGTCGGTGATACTACGCACGCCGGTCAGCTCGACGCCGGTGCCGTACTGAACGTTCCCGATCGTCTCCGGCGGCATGGGGGCCAGCTCTGCGACTTGGCGGCTGTAGCCCGGAGTGTTGGCATTGGCCACGTTGTTGGCCGTTACCGCCTCCGCGCCCTGGCTGGCTTGGAGTGCCGATAGGGCGATCGCCAACCCGCTGCTCAGGCTCATGCCCGCACCTCCCGCGTCGCGGTATTCCACAACAACGGCTCGGGCGACGCATCCTCGGCGTACACCGGAGCATAGGCGCTCAGATGGCGCAACCGTACGCCGATGACCCGCTGCGACTCGCGCAGCAAGGTCATGTACACCTCGTTGATCTGGCGCACTTCCTTGGCCGTGGCGGCCAGCGCGCTCAGCAACGCGGCGGTGGACTCCTCGCTCCGCGCCAGCATTTCCGGCGGAGCCACCGCCAGTTTGCTCCGCAACTGGTCCAGGTCCCGTGCCCGCCGCCAAATATCCTCGGGGCTGTCCTCGGTCCAATGTTCGACCGCCGCATGCAACGCCGCGGCTAACTGGGTCAGGACCTCCATGCGGCTGACCCCGGACGCCTCCTCCGGCGCCCGCCGCGGGTGCACGGCGGCAGCAACGGCGTTCTCCAGGGTAGGCAGGGTCGAGGTCATGGTGGCGGCAAGGTTTCCTAGGCGGATTCGTCCAATTGGTGCTCCGGCTCGGGATCGGCCGGCTCGCCGTCGGCCTCAACGCCGCGATCGGGGGTAGCGCGGCGCGAATCTTGAGACGGCCGGCGCCGCTGCGGCGCGCCCTCCCGGCCCGTGGGCGAATACTCCCCCGGACTGATCGGGGGAATCGGATTGGTGAAGTCCGCCATGACCGCGCCGCATAATTGTTAGCCTTGCCGTCCCGTCAAGTCGGTAATCATCGCTTGCGCCACCTGGGTGGGATTCACGTTATAGGTCCCATTGGCCAGAGCGTCGCGCAGTTGGGCGACCCGCTGGGACCGGACTTCCGGGGCTGCGTTGAGCTGGGTCTTGAGCCGCGAAATGGTCTCCTGGCCGGTGCGCAACGACGCGGTGTCTTCTCCCCCGGCGACCGGGGCCGTGCCGTGGGCCGACCCACCTCGCCCTGGCGAGTTCAGCCGATCCAAATGCGGACCGGCGGCTTGCGGATTGGAGGTAATTTTCATGGGGGCCTCGGCGCCCCGAGCTGGGCTCAGGGCATCATTTCGCTGTTCAAGCTACTTATCGGCGCCGCCGGGGAAGACTTTAGCTCCTCCGCCGTGGCGGCAACCCCATTCACGTCAGCACGTTGCGGGCCATTCCCGGCGCCCGGCCCCCGCTCCACAGCCGGCGCCAGCGAGCGGACCATCATGGTGGCCAGGCCGATGCCCCCGTCCCGGGAGATCACCTGGGTCACCGCTTCTAGCCCCGTGCTGTCCACGGCGCTATAGATGGGGTTCTGCGCGGAAGAGTCCCCAAATCCGCTGTGCTCCATCTCTTTCCACCAATGCGCCAGCAGAATGGCTTCGAACTGCTGCGCCGCCTGGCGCAGTTTGTCCATTTTCTCCGCCGCCGGTCCCATCGGTGGGGTGGGCGCGGTTAAGGAAGTCTTGATCATTAGCAAGTCCTAATTCACGCCGCCTTGCCAGCCGCGGCTCCAGCCTTGTTCCGGTTCCGGCCGCCCCCTAAATCACCTTGAGCCGAGCGTGCAGTGCGCCCTGCGCTTGCAGCGCTTGCAAGATCGCCACGATATCCCGCGCCGTGGCGCCGATGGCATGCAGCCCGCGGACCAGATCCTGCACCGTGGCGCCGGCGGCCAGGGAGATGCGCCGCGTTGGGGTCTCCTGCGCCTGCACCTGCGTCTTCGGCACGACAATCGTCTTGCCCTGCGAGAACGGCGGGGGCTGCGAAACCTGGTATCGCGTCGAAATCTCGATCGCCAGATCGCCATGCAAAATCGAAACCGGCCCCAGCGTCACGTTCTGGCCCAGCACCACGGTTCCGGTGCGTTCATCCACGACCACCGTGGCGGGGTTGTGCACGGGCACTGACACTTCCTCGATCTGCGCCATCAAATCGGGCACCGACTGCGTCCCGCGCGTGACGCGAATGCAGCGGCTGTCCACCGCGACCGCGGCGGCTCGGCCCAGCTTGGCGTTGATGGCGCGGGCGGCGTCCACGGCGGTGAGGAAATCGGGATGGCGCAGCAACAGGTTGAGATGCATGGTGGCGTCGAGATTGACGGCCAAGCTGCGTTCCACGATCCCGCCATCGGGGATGATGCCGACGTTGCTTTGGTTGAGCTTCACGCTATTGCCGCCGCCCCCGGCTAAATATCCCCCCAGCGTCACCGCGCCCTGGGCATCCGCGTAGGTGACGCCGTTAGGGCCCATCAGTGGTGTCATTAGCAGCAGTCCGCCCTCCAGGCTTTTCGCATCGCCAATTGAGGACACGGTCACGTTAATCCGCGTGCCGGGGCGGGCGAACGGCGGCAGTTGCGCGGTGACGAATACCGCCGCGGTGTTATAGGTCTGGGCCTGCGAGGCGTTGAACTGCACGCCCATTCGCTTTAGGACATTGGCTAGGGTCTGAATCGTGAACAGCGTCTGCCGCTGGTCGCCGGTCCCATCCAGCCCGACGACCAGGCCATAACCGATCAGGGAGTTGCTGCGCACGCCCTCCAGCGTGGCGATGTCGAGCAGCTTGGCATTGTCCTTGCCCGCCTGGGCGGCGGCCGCGGAACGGGAGGCGGAGGAAGCCGGCGTGGGAACGGCGGCTGCCGCTGCCAGACCCGGCCAGAGCAGCACCGCGGTCAGCACCCACGCGCGCCGTCGGCGCGCGCCGGGAGCGCATTTCCGAAACGTCCCGGTCGCGGCGCGCCGGCTCCGGCTTACGGCGGGTCGCCCGGCGGAGCCGGTGCGGCGGAGTATGTGGCGGAGTTCGAGCATTGCAGCCATCAGAATTGGAAAATTTTGAGCAAAATGCGGGTCAGCAGGTTGGGTTGCCGCGTAATGTCGCTTAGCACCCCTTTGCCTTGCAGTTCCACTTCCAGATCGCCCAGCGAGGTGGACAGCACGGAGTTATCGGGCGCCACGTCCTCGGGCCGGACCAGCCCGCGCAGGATGGCGGTTTGCCGCTCATTGTTGATTTCCACGCTGCGCCGCGCCTCGACCACCAGGACGCCGTTCGGCAGCACGTCCACGACTTGGCCGGTAAGATCCGTGGTGAGTTCGCTGCTGCTGTTGGTTTGTCCTTGGCCATCCAGCGTCTCGTTGGAACTCGGCGCAAAAAGGTTGGCCAACCCGCTGCGCGGGCCGATCAGCCCCAGCGCCTCGGTCAAGCCGCTTTGCGCGCTGAAGTTCCGTTGCGCTTTGATGGTTCCCGACCCGACCGCGACGGTGTTCTCCAAAACGTGAATGGTGATCAAGTCGCCGCGGCGCAGGGCCTGAACGTCGCTGGCGAGGTTGGTGAAGGGCCCGCCCGCCCGCCACAGGCTGGCTGCCCCGCCCGCCGCGGGTGGCAGCGAAGCGGGCATGGCGAGCCGCGCCAGATAGGCCTGCAATCCCGGATCCGCGCCGGGCTTGACGCGCGCCTTCGGGCGGCTGGCCATCGCGGGCGTGGCCGTCAAGGCCGTCAAGGCCAGCGCGGCGCCGAGCCGCCGCATCCAGCGGGAACTGCGGGTTGACGGATTCACAGATTCGCCTCCAATTGGTTCTTTCCACTCACCGTACCGGTGATAAAGCGGTGGTTGGCTGGGTCTTCCAGCCGAATCAACTGTCCCCGGCGGCCCTGTTGCATGGGAATGACCACCAACTCAATGCGCATGCCGGCGCTCACGATGGTGAGCAATGCGGGCCGGTGGGGACGCACCAGCAGCGGACCGCGGCGGCGCGGCCGCCAGAGTTCGCTCGGGCGTGTACGCCGCGGGGCACGATCGGGCAGGTTGCCGGGCACGGAAATCCAGAACGGCAACAGCCGAGGCAGCGCGGCGGCCCGCAGCCGAAACAGCGTGCGGTGCTGCATGCGGTCGGGGCGAATCGCCATCACCCGCAGCCGCGCGTCGGAAGGCAACGCAACCGGCGCGGTCAATGCCCCCGCCGGCAACGCGGCCACGCGGCGCGCCAGCTTCTGGTCGTCGCGGCGCAGCAACGCGGCAGTCAAGACCGACCGCAGCGTCTGGGCGGAACCAAGCGTCGCGTTGGCGGCCGCGGCCGAGAACCTCCGGTGCGGCGCCGCCGTGGCTCCCTGCGCTGCCGCCGTTGAGGTCGCCGGCGGCCCCGCGAGCAGGGCCACCGGTGCGGCCAGCGCTAGCAGCGCCGTCAGAGACACGGAAGGATGAATGGATGATCGCTGCATGGCCATACCGCGGCGATGAACTACATGTTGTTGGCGGTCTGATACATCTGGTTGGCGGTGGTGACGACCTTGGAGTTCGCCTCATACGACCGCTGGGCCATGATCATGGCGATGAATTGCTGCACCACGCTGACGTTGGACTGCTCCAGCATGCCTTGTTGGATCGTGCCCAGGCCCTCGCTGCCGCCGGGGTTGCCGATCACCGGCTGGCCCGAAGCGGTCGTCGGCGTCAGCAGGTTGCTGCCGATGCTGTTCAAGCCTCCGGGATTGGGAAACTCCGCCAGGGTGATCTGCCCCACCACCTGGCTCTGCGATTGCCCTGGCATCTGCACGCTCACCGTGCCATCGGAACCGATCGTCACCGACAGGGCGCCGGAGGGAATGGCGATGTTGGGCTGGAGTTGGTCGCCGTCGGCGGTGACCAGGTTGCCCTGATTGTCCAAATGGAAGTTGCCGGCGCGCGTGTACGCGATGGTGCCGTTGGTTTGCTGGATCTGAAAAAAACCGTGTCCCTCGATCGCCAAATCCAGCGGGTTGCCCGTATCCTCCGGCTGCCCCTGCGTGGTCAAGATCTCCGAAGATGCGCCGCGCGTTCCCAAGCCGATCTGGAGTCCAGCGTCGGTGGTTTGCTGGGTGGAGGCCGAGCCCGGGGCGATGATGTTTTGGTAGATCAGATCCTGAAACTCCAGGCGCCGTTCGCGGAACCCGGCGGTGGAAGCATTGGCCAAGTTATTGGCGATGGTATCCAGGTTTTCCTGTTGCGCGGTCATGCCGGTGGCGGCGGTTTGTAAGGCTCCAATCATGAGGTTCTCCTAACGCGGCTGCGCATCCGACTAGGGGACTTGCGGCAGTTGCGTAATGGCGGGTTTGTCGAAATCGTTGTTGAAGCTGCTGAGCGCCTTTTGCAGCATGTCGAATGTCCGTTGCAGTTCAATCAGACTGACCATGCCTTGCACCGGACTCAAATTGGACCGTTCCAAGCTGCCCTGTTGCATCTGCGTGTTGGGGGCGGGTTTCGCGGCCTTGGCCGGCGCGGCGAAATACGAGTTTCCCTGCGGCGTCAGCGGGGTGCCAGCGGGGAATTGGACGACCGCGATCTGCCCGGCGATGGCGCCGCGGGAGGAAATCACGCCATCGGGGCTGATGGTCACCGGACCGGGCTGCAAGCGGATCGGCTTGCCCTTGGGGTTCAGCACCGGATCGCCGGCTGCGGTCAGCAAGATGCCTTTGGGGCTCAGGTGCAAGCTGCCGTCGCGAGTATAGCGGTCGCCCGCCGACGTTTTGGCGACGAAAAATCCCGGCCCTTCCAGGGCTAGATCCAGCGGGTTGCCGGTGCGCGCAATGTGGCCCTGGGCCAAATCCAACGTCTGCCCGCCCAGTACGCCGTAGGCGTTGACGGCCTGATTCAGCGGACCCAAACCGGGAACGATGTTGGTGTTGTTGCCAGCGTTGAGAGCTTGATAGAACTCGGTGTGCGCCTTGAACCCCGTGGTGTTGGCGTTGGCGATGTTATTCGCCACCACGCTTAACGCTTGGGTTCGGGCCAGCAGGCCCGACAGCGCCGCGTAATATCCGCTTCCCATGCCCGGGAATATGCACGCTGGGGCCCAAAGTCCAAACCTGCGGGAATCACTCCGGAAGCCCGGTTCCCGCCGGCCGCCGGCTGCTTCCCCGCGGCGCCGGGACCGGCAAACGGCAACGATTACCGGGCAGCATTTGCCGGGCAGGCGGCGGCCACGGCCAGCAAGCGGGCGCGCAACCGCGCCGCGCCCATCAGCACGATAGCCGCGGCGGGATTGGGTGCGCCCGTCAGCACCGCCGACGTAAGGTCCGGATTGCGCGCGAAGGCTTCCGTGATGCGGGACAAATCCAGCGGCGATTCGGCCAGTAACGGCAGGACTGCCGCGGCGGAGTCGGTCAATGCGGGCATGAGCAAGGAATCGGCCGCGGCGGGCTCCGGCTTTAATCCGGCGGGCTTTAGCGGCGCGATTGGGCGCCGCTCTGCTTTAGCCGGAAAATCAATGGCGCGGCGGTGAACCCAAAAGCGTGGCGCAATTGATTCTCCAAATAGCGGCGGAGGCCGAAGTGCAGCGGCCGCAGCCGGTCCACGAACAGCACAAAGGTCGGCGGCGAGGCTGTGACCTGGGAAAGGTAATAGATTTTAATCCTTTGCCCGCGTGGCGTGGGCGCCCGGTCCAAATCCAGGGCGGCGAAAAAGCGGTTCAACTCCGCGGTGGGCACACGATGCGCCCGCGCCGCCAGCGCCTGGGCCACCGCCTTCCACAGCGCGCCCAGGCCCTCGCCCTTGGCCGCGGAGATAAAAACCACGGGCGCGTAGGCCAGGAACTTCAGCTTGAGGCGCAGTTCGCGCTCAAACTCCGCCCGGCGCTGGCCGCGGGCACGGGCCACATCCCATTTGTTGACCACCAGAATCACCGACCGCCCGCTCTCGCTGGCGTAACCGGCGATCGTCGCGTCCAGCGCCACAACGCCTTCGCCAGCGTCAATCATCACCAGCGCCAATTCCGAGCGGCGCAGGTGCTGGCGGGCCATCACCACGCTGAGTTTTTCCGCCATCAGCCGGGTCTTGCCTTTCCGCCGGATCCCGGCGGTGTCCAAGAGGCGATAGCGGCGGCCGGCGCGGTCCACCAGCGCGTCCACCGTATCCCGCGTCGTGCCCGCGATCTCGGAGACGATCGCCCGTTCTTCGCCCAGCAGGCGATTGAGCAGCGTGCTCTTGCCCGCGTTGGGCCGGCCGACGATGGCGATTCCGGGAATCCGCTCCGCCGCCCCGGCATTAGCGGCCGGCTCCCCTTCGGAAACCATCTCCGTGCTGACGGCCGCGGCGGCGCCCTGGGCCCCGGCGGACGTGGATGCCGCTGCGCCCAGGCCCCCTTCCGCCTGGCGCGCCGCAGGCTCCTGCGCGATCAGCCAATCCAGCGCCTCATCCAGCCCGATGCCATGCTCGGCGCTGACGGCGAACTGCGGCTGGATGCCCAGCTCGGCATAAGGCCCCAGCGCCGCATGCTGCGCGGCGGATTCGATTTTATTGATCAGCAGCGCGGCGGGCTTGCCGCTGCGGCGCAGCAACTGCGCCAGCTGATAATCTGGCGCCGCCAGCGCCGCGCGCCCATCCACCACCAGGATGATCGCGTCGGCCTCGTCCACCGCGACCTGGGCTTGGCGGAAAATAGCCGCTGGGATCAGCGCGGCGTCATCGGGAATGATGCCGCCGGTGTCGGTCACCTCCAGCTCGCGCCCGCGCCACTCGGCGGCGCCGTAGATGCGGTCGCGCGTGATGCCCGGCTCATCGCCGACAATCGCCCGTCGCGTGCCCGTCAGCCGGTTGAATAGCGTGGATTTGCCGACATTGGGCCGGCCAACGATCACCACCCGCAGCATCGGAAAAGTTCGCTCGCCGCCCTGAGGGCTGGTCCGGAGCCGCGCTGGCCGCGCCATGAAGGAATGGGCTCTGCCGGCAGCCGCGGCGCTTAGGAAACGTTCGCCAGTTGCGATTCGTCCACGTCGAAGTTGGACCAGACGTGCTGTACGTCCTCGTGGTCCTCCAAGGCTTCCAGCAACTTCAGGGTCTGCTCGGCTTCCTTGCCCTCGACCTTGACGTAGTTCTGCGGAATCATCGCCACTTCGGCGTTGGCCGGCTCCAGCGGCTTGCCCTTCACCGCTTCCAGCACTTGGTCGAAGGCTTCGGGCGGCGTCAGCACTTCCCAGCTTCCGCCATCGTCCTTCAAATCGTCGGCGCCGGCATCCAGCACCAGCGCCATCAAATCGTCCTCGCCGATGGCTTCCTTGGGAATCGAGATGGCGCCGCGTTTTTGGAACATCCACGCCACGCTGCCCGCCTCGCCCAAATTCCCGCCGCCCTTGGACAGCAGGTGCCGCAGCTCGCTGATGGTCCGGTTCCGGTTGTCCGTGGTCACTTGCAGCAGCATCGCCGCCCCGCCCGGGCCGTAGCCCTCCAGAGTCAGCTCCTCGTACTGCACCCCGGGCAGCTCGCCGGTGCCGCGCTGGATGGCGCGCTTGATGTTGTCGGCGGGCATGTTCTCCGCCTTGGCGGCCAGCACGGCGGTGCGCAGGCGGGGATTGCTGTCCGCGTCGCCCCCGCCCTGGCGGGCGGCGATGGTGATTTCCTTGATGATGCGGGTGAATTTGGCGCCGCGCTTGGCGTCGGTGGCGGCCTTCTTGTGCTTAATGGTCGCCCATTTGGAGTGTCCAGACATAACAAATCCTTCGGGTTACGCCGGCGCAACGACCTGGCCGCCCAGCTGTTCGATGCCCCGCCGCCGGTGGCGCTGCCGGCCGGGCTCCTGCGTGTTACGCCGCAGCCTTACTGGCACCCGCCGAAGCACAACTCAAGCTGCGCCGGATCGCCGCGCAATCCAGAATTATAGCAAACCGATGGGTACGAAAAGAAACGGGGCCGCGTTTTGGCGCGGCCCCCGGAGCGAATGGGCGACAGCCTAAAAGCTGGCGCGAATGCCGAACTGCACCGCGCGGGGAATGCCCGGCGCGAAGACGCCCGTGTTGAGGCCGTATTTATTGGCTTGGTTAAACACCGTGGTGTTGGTGATCGAGTCCACGTTGCCGTAAAAGTTCGCCGCCCCTGGCGTCATGCCGGTGTCCAGCACTCCGCTGAGCACATTGCCCGCAGGGTCATAGTTGCCGACGTTGAACAGGTTGAATACCTCCACCTGCGGTGTTAGCGTCAGCCGTTCGCCGATGTGGAAATGCTTGGCGATTCGGATGTCGGTGTCCAGGAATGAGTCCGTCATCAGTTGCCCCGGGGCGACGGTGTCTTGAATATAGGGCATGTCGAAGCCCAGGGCGTTCAAATCCGCCGCGCTGGTCAAGGCACCATCAAAAGACTGGGGCGGAGGACGTTCGCCGTCCTCCGCCCCAGCAAGGTTGCAGGCAGGTTCTAGAAGCTGAAGCTAATTTGCCCCTCGAAGGCGCGGGGAATGCCCTCGGCGAAGACGCCCGTGTTCAGCCCATACTTGCGAACCCGGTTCAGCCCAGTGGTATCGGTGATCGAGCCAGGGTTGCCGAAGCCCAACTGGGACAGGTTGTAGCCGGTGGCAATGCCGCCTCCCATCGAGTCGCCCGGAGGATCGTAGTTGCCGACGTTGAACACGTTGTAGCACTGGATGTCGGGCGTGATGGTCAGGTGTTCCCCGACGTGGATGGTCTTGGCGATTTTGATGTCGCTGTCCCAGAACGCGCCCGGCGTCAACTGCCCCGGCGTGATGTTGGCTGCGTAGGGCATCACCAGGCCGAGCGCCTTCATGTCCGCGCCGCTTGCCAGCCCCGCCGCCACCAGCTTCTGCCCGGCGGGCGTCATCGTGCCAGCGTAGGCTTGGTTGTAGGTGTTGATGACCTGCTGCATCGCCGCCGGCTTCAGTGAGCGGTTGAAGGAACCGACGTTGGCCCCGGGAATGATATCGCCCGTGGTGCCGTCGCCCGTCCAATCCGTGGCGAAGATCTCGCCGGAGCCCAGCCCAACCGAGCTCAGCCTCGGCGTGATCGGCATGCCGCTATCAATGTGGTTGACGGTGGAGAACATCACGCCCCAGGGCAGATGAAACACGCCGCCGATGCTCAACTGGCTGGTGCGGTCATAGCCGTTCGGCCCGTAGAACATGCGGGGATTCACCTGATCGGTGACGCCAGGCGCAAACGACTGATCGAACTGCGTCGAATCCAGGCGTCCCAGTGCATAGGAAATAATCACGTTGCTGGCGTGGATCCAGCTCAGCAGCGAGGGCCGCTGGATCAGCAGCTTGACCTGGAGCGCGTGGTAATTCGACATGCCCAGGTTCCGGTCCACGGACAGGTTGCCGAAGTTCGGATTGATGCCGCCGAATGCGTAGCTCGGGCTGCCGACCACGCTGTTCGTGCCGGCGCCGATCGAAAGTCCGGCGGTATTGCCGCCCAACAGTTCGTTCTGCACGTCGCCTTGGGTGATCATGGCCCCGGTTTTGCTGCTGGGATTGACCTGCGTCCCAATCGCCGCGACCAGATTGTCCATCGTCGCTCCCGGCGTCGCCCCCTGCTTGACTCCCAGATCGCTAGCCGTGCTGTTGATGGCGCCGATGGCCACGGCCTTGTTCAGGTAGCGCGAGTTGCCCACTTGGTTCAGGTCTTGAATCATCAGCAAGTTGAAACCGCGATTGCTGACGAAGTTGGTCGAGAACACCACGCCCTGGGCGAACTGGTGCTGGAATCCGGCGTTGAACTGCACCGAATACGGCGTGCGATAGGTGCTGTCAAACAGCGGGTTGCCGGTATTGTTGCTGCCCGGCGTGGCCTCTCCCGGGACCAGCGCCGCACTGCTGCCGCCCGCCAGAATCGCCGGGTTCGCCAGCGGCGTTTGCGGCAGCGCGGCGTAACTGGATTGCAGCGCAGCCTGCGCCGACAGCATCGCCGGCACCAGCGTGCCAATGGTTTGGGTAAGGTTGTTCTGTCCGCTTCCCGGGCACAGGAACAAGCAGGCGCCGGTCGCGCTATTCAGTGGTGTTCCACTGGTGGTGAACGGGAACGCCGGGGCGATCGAACTGCTGATGTAATTCGACCGCTCAAACATCACATTGTTCCAGATGTCATTCTCGTAGTACATGCCGGCGCCGATGCGGATCACCGTCTTGCCCTTGCCGGTGGGATCCCAAACCAAACCTCCGGTCGGCGAGAAGTTGAAAGGCACGCTGGCCGTGTGGCCCAGCGTCGGGAAGTACTGCCCGATCACCGAGGGATGCGCCAGGTCGGAGTTCACTTCGCCCGGATCGGTTTCAAAGTGTACGCCGTAGTTGAAGGTCAGATTCGGCCGGATCTGCCAGGTATCGGTGATATACGCCGCCTTGCGGAAGTTGTAGACGCCCCCGAACGGGTTGCTATGCACCGCATAGTTGGAGAAGTAGCCTAGGCCGTTGCCGAAGAGGATACCCTCGTTGCCGTAGAAGTCCAGCGGGTTGAGTGGATTGCCGCCCGCCGCCTTCACCTTGGCCAAACCGCTGGAATAACCCGCCAGCACCTGCGGCCCGCTGGAAAAGAATGCCGCGTAGAGATCCACCGCGATGTGGTTGAACTCCACGCCGTAACGCAGCGTGTGGTTGCCGAAATAGGCGCTGCCGTCGTATTTGAATTCGTCGTTGATCTGGTAGGTATGCTGCGGCGCCAAAAGGTTGGGGCCAAAACTTTCGCCAGTGTTGAAGATGATGCCCACCGGGAAGCTCGGCACGCCGGGCACGGGCACCGAGATGATGTGGTTGAACATGTCCAGGTGGCCGTAGTGGAACTCATTGGTGAAACGGGACGTGCTCCATTCCACGGTGAGTTCGTTGGCGGGAGATTCGTTCTCGTTCTGGAACGGCTGCAAGGACGTGCCGCCGACAACCGACGGCGGCACCAGCTTCACGCTGTCGTCATTGAACCAGTCGAAGATATGCAGCGACGGCGTCGCCTGCCAATCCACGCGCGCCGAGCCCATCTTTTCCTCGCCCGGCGTGGGAAACACGCCGGTAAAGTTGGGGAAGTCCGGCATCGCCACCGAGGACATGGCGTCGTCGTAGCGGCGCTCGCCGCTGACGAAGAAAAACAGTTTGTTGTGCACCAGTGGGCCGCCGAAATCCAGCCCGTCGTTGTTTTCCTTGAACGGCGGCTTGGTCGGGCTCAGCGTCGGGTTGGCGGCGAAGCGGGCGCTGCGATACAAGGCAAATCCGCCGCCGTGCCAGGAATTGTGGCCCGTGCGGGTGTCAATGTTGACCTGCCCGGTATTGCCGATATCGGAGGAGGTGTCACCGGACGATTGGCTGACCTGAAACTCCTGAATCGAGTTGTCCGGGATGTTCATCGTCGTGGTGCCGACGGTCTGGTCGGTGATGTCCAAACCGTTGACGGTGATGTCGGTTGTCCGGCCCTCCGCGCCTTGCACCGACAAGCCGGCGAAACCGTTCTTGGTGGGATCGAAGTTGCCGCCGTCCACCAACTGCACGCCCGGCTGCAACTGCGCCAAATCCAAAAAGTTGCGGCTAATCGAAGGCAGTGCCTTGATCTGTTCCCGGCCCACGACGCCGGCCACCGTGGCGGTCGAGGTGTTGACCTGAACGGGATTGGCCGCGCCGGTCACTTCTACGGTCGTTGTGCTGTTGCCGACCTGCAATTTGGCCGGAACGCTCGCGACTTGGCCGACCTGGACAACAACCACCGCCGACTGCTTCTTGAAGCCCTTGGCGGTGATGACGACCTGGTAGGCGCCAGGCCCGAGATGCTGGAAGCTGAAGACGCCGCTCGAACTGGCCGTGGTGGTCAGGTGGACGTTATTGCTGGCTTGATTGAGTTGCACCACCGCACCGGGCACCACCGCCCCGGTGGGATCGGTCACCGTGCCGGTGATGGCGCCGGTGGAGTTGCTCTGCGCCCACAGCATCCCCACGCTCAACAGCACAATCGCCAACCATCCCAACCCACGCCCGAAAAATCGCGTCATTCACGCCTCCAGACAGAGTAGCTGCGCTTGCGTACAGGCACATCGAGTACCAGGGCAGAGTATTCCCGCATACCATTGATTTGCAAGGTGAAAAACATTCGCCACTCGCAGAAAACTTCCAAAAATCATAGTTCGCAGGGACCTGGTTTCCAGAAACGAACACTAGCGCACGCTAGGTTAGCGGCCGCACCGGCGAGTCAACAGTGCGATTTCGTCCGCTTGTTGGCGCATGGAAGTTCCGTGCGGCACGGCTGGATTACGGCGCTGGTTAGGCTTTGAAATCGGCGCTGGGCCGCAAGACCCGGCGGCGGAAGTCGTCGCCCGGCATCTCGACGCGCTTGCACATCTCAAACAACCGCGAGCGCAGCCGCTCGCCGATGGCCTGGGCCAAGGTGCGGCGCGGCTCATAATCCAGGGCGGCGGCGTTGCGCGGCGGCGGGGTGTCGTCGAGATTGGTGGTCAGAATCGTAGCCAGGTCGTGGGTATAGCGGTAATTGAGCAGGTAATGCAGTGTCTCCAGCGCCCATTCCGTCGCCCGCCCCACCCCCAGGTCATCCAAGACCAGGACGTCGGCGGTTTGCAGCGGGGTAATGATAGAGGCTTCGGAGCGGGGGTTCTGCGGGTCGAAGGTGGCTTGGATCTGCTTGAGCAAGTCGCGGTGATCCGCGAAGCGGCCCGTGGCGCCGCGTTCTTCCATTGCTTTGCGCAATACCGCCACGGCCAAATGGGTCTTGCCCACGCCGCAGGGGCCGACAAACAGCAGCCCGCCGCGCTCGGCGGGATATTTGTCGGCAAAATCACGCGCCACCTGCCAGGCCCAGCTCAAGGCTGGGGCCTCGGAAAAACGGTCGAAGTCCTCCAAGGAGCAGTGCTGATAGCGGGGCGGAATGCCGGCCTCGGCCAGCCGCCGCGTCAGATCCTTTTGCCGCCGGCAGGGGCAAGCTTCGACGGTACCGGCGGGACTGCCGGCCCGCCCCCCCACGGGGCGCCCGCCGGGATCTTTTCATTTCGGACCCCCCGGCCTGCAACCCCCAGGGACCAAACCCCCCCCCCCGGTCCCGGCCCCCGCCAAACCAAAGCCCACCCCGACCCCGCCACAAACCGG
>OFHJ01000128.1_pt1 | contig 31297 bp, 31 predicted proteins | sample 1522001 | NCBI WGS metagenome assembly OFHJ01 (sample SAMEA2464838, study PRJEB22497) | soil metagenome | biome: Grassland; feature: Farmland; material: Clay | place: Australia | collected 2013-02-01 | depth 1.2 m | reverse complement strand
TACACGAGTCAGACCTGCCCGGTTTGCGGCCATGTCGATCCGGCCAACCGACAAAGCCAAGCGGCGTTCGTCTGTACAGGCTGCGGCCATGCGGCCAACGCCGACACCAATGCCGACACCAATGCCGCCATCAATATTCTACGGCGCGCGGACAGCGCGTTGAAGCCTGTGGAGGGGCACCGCATCGAGCGGCCCGGTGAAGCAGGAACCCGCCGGAGGAAAGCCGCGTGAAACCCACCGGTATCCCCGGAACCTCCGTCCTTCAGGGCAGAGAGGATGTCAGGCGGCGATGCAGCGAAAGGCCGGCCTCGGTCGCGCTCAACCGGCGTGTCGTGCGCCGGATAAGCGCGACCCCGATTTCGGCCTCGAGCGCGGCGAGCGAGCGGCTGATCGATTGCAACGAACGGCCAAGCGCTTTGGCTGCGGCGGTCAGGCTGCCCCTATCGAGGACGGCAACGGAAGCCTGAAGATCAGCGAGTCGGGACATGATAATTCTTCCATGATATGAAAGAATATATCACATTTTTACATGTTATCACGACAAAGATGTTGCGTGATGCTCGCGCCTCTATCACCTGTTTGAGGAGAGCGACATGACGCAGGTTTACGCCACCACGACGATCGAGGCGCTGACTCAAACGCCGATCACGGGATGTGAGACGCTAACCGATCTTACTGATCCAGCGCAGGCGCTAGCTGAATTCTATCGCGCTTTCAACAGCCGGGATCTTGCATTGATCGCCAATAACTGGGCGCTCTCAGCCATGATCAGCATGGACAACCCGCTTGGTGGCATCAAACGCGGCTGGCCGGAAATCCGCGCCGTCTATGAGCAGATCTTTGCCGGGCCTGGCCGCGTCGAGGTGGCTTTCTTCGACTATACGCTTCATCAGGCCGATGAGCTCTTTTACGCCGTCGGGCGGGAGCGTGGCCGGCTCGAGGCGAACGGCCGGGCGCTCGATCTCGCCATCCGCACGAGCCGGATCTTCCACATGAACGAAGGCCGCTGGCGGCAGGTTCATCATCGCGGTTCGATCGAAGAAGCGAGCCTGCTCGCGGCTTATCAAACGGCGGTTCGGGCCACGGGCGATGGAGTGGCGCGATGACGCGGGCCTTCGCCGAGCTTGCCTTTTCCGATGCGGCCAAGGCGGCGCAGTCGCGCCACGGCACGCGCGGCCATTGCGCGCGGATCGAGGCCCGAGAGCCCGCGAACAATCGGCTGACCGATGACCTCAAAGCCTATATCGCCGGGCTGGACAGCTTCGTCATCGCCACCGCCAACAGTGCCGGCTGGCCGCACGCGCAGCACCGCGGCGGACCGCGGGGTTTCCTCAAGGTTCTCGATGACCGCACCCTGGGGTTCGCCGATTATGCCAGCAACAAGCAATACATCACACTCGGCAATGTCGCCGAGAACAACCGCGTTGCGCTGCTCTTGATCGACTAAGGGCGTCGCCGGCGGCTGAAATTATGGGCAGAAGCCGAAGTGGTCGATGACGATCCGACGCTCCTCCGGCGGCTCGTCGATCCGGCTTATCCTGCGAGAGTGGAGCGGGCGATCCTCCTCCATCTGGCCGCGTGGGACCTGAACTGCCACCAGCATCTACCGCGCCTGGTCCGGGCATCGGAGGCGGACCTTCGCGTAATATAAGCGAGCGGAGGAAAGGACCGCGTATCCACGGCGGGAAACGAGCGCTATCATGCGGCGTGGCGTTCCCGACCCTCTCTCCTCAGGATCTCCCATGATCACCGTCCATCATCTCAACAACTCCCGCTCGCAGCGCGTGCTCTGGCTGTTGGAGGAACTCGGCCTCGATTACGAGGTCAAGCGCTACGAGCGCGACGCCGAGACCTCGCTGGCGCCGCCGGCGCTGCGCGCCGTGCATCCGCTCGGCAAATCGCCGGTGATCGCCGACGACGGCCTGGTCCTCGCCGAAACCGGCGCCATCGTCGAATATCTGGTCGACCGCTACGGCCAGGGCCGGGGCGGCGAGGGCGGTCTCGCGCCGCCGCCGGGAACGCCGGAGCGGCTGCGTTATACCTATTGGCTGCATTATGCCGAGGGCTCGGCCATGACGCCGCTTCTTCTCGGCCTGGTCTTCTCGCGTCTGCCGCAGCGGCCGATGCCGTTCTTTATCCGCCCTATCGTTCGGCGCATCGCCGACCAGGTGCGGCGCACTTATATCGCGCCGCAGATCGCGCTCCATCTCGACTACATGGAAAGCGAGCTCGGCAAGGCGGCTTGGTTCGCCGGCGGCGATTTCAGCGCCGCCGACATCCAGATGAGCTTCCCCGTCGAGGCGGCGGCGGCGCGAGTCGGGCTCGGCGAGGGCCGTCCACGCCTCCAGGACTATCTTGCGCGCATCCACGCGCGCCCGGCCTATGCCCGCGCGCTGGCGCGCGGCGGCCCCTACGACTTTGTGCGCTGACGCCCGCGAACCGGCCGATCGCGCCGGCCCCGGCCGGCGCGGCGGCAAGCGGCTACTTGATCGCCATCGGATTGATCGGCGAGCCGACGGCGCGGGTGACGGGTAGGGGCGGCGCGCAGAAGAAGAACTCGTAGACCTTGTCCGCCGCGCAATCCGCCGCTAGTTCCTCGAGATAGAAGATCTCGCCCATGGTGATGCCGATCATCGGGATCACCACCCAATGCCACGGCTGGCTGGCGTCGGCGGTTTCGTTCGGGCGCACCTCGCACCCCCAGGTGTCGGTGCAGATGGCGGCGATCTCTTTTTCGTGTATCCAGGTGCAGGTCTCGAAGGCGAGACCGGGCGCATCACCGCCGGCATAGCCGCCCCATTCGCCCTTGCGCAGACGATCGCCCATCTGGCCGGTGCGCACGATGACGAAATCGCCGCGCCGCACCTCGACGCCTTGGGCCGCCGCTGTCGCGTTCAGGTCCTCGATGGTGATGGCCATGCCGTCTTCTAGGTAATCGAGCCCGAGATGGCGCGCGACGTCGAGCAGCACGCCGCGGCCGGCCATGCGGTCCTTGACCTTCTCGATGCCGTTCTTCTCGGCGCCGTCCGAGGTGACGAGGCGCGCATCGTAGCCGTTCCACATCTTGTCGTCGTAGAAGATATGGCCGAGCGCGTCCCATTGCGTGCCGCATTGCATCGGCAGTGAGACGATGTCGTCGGCATAGCGCAGGCCGCCCTTGTCCTGCACGCCGGCGACGGCGTCGGTGCCGGTGGCGAGCATGACATGGATCGGGTTGAAGCGGTTGCCCCAGAGGCCGCGCTGCGGCCCGCTGCGGTCGAAATTGAGGCCGAGCGAGAACGCCTTGCCCTTGCGCACCAGGGCGGCGGCGGCGATCAGTTCCTCGGGCCCTACGAAGTTCAGCGTGCCGCGTTCGTCATCGGCGCCCCAGCGGCCCCAGTTTTTGCATTTCTCCGCACTCGCCCTGAGGTGGTCGATGGCGAACGTCCTTTCATTATAGCGCCTCGGCATGGTTCCCTCTCCATTTGTACTTCTCGCGTCCGGCGTCCAGCACCGGTAATGATCAAGCGATCATAACGCGGCGGCGCGGTTTCGTCGGCGAAAAAACGAGGCCGCGCCGCGTATCCCGACGGCGGCGCAATCCGGCGGAAGGTGCCTTGTATTGGAACGATCGTTACAATATAAGGATCTGGGCCGTGCCTTTTGGGAAACGACATGCCGCGTCTGCGCTTGCGCACCGACGACGAGATTCTCGATGCCGCCATTGCCCTGTTTTGGCGGCGGGGCTTTGCCGCGACCTCGATGCGGGATCTGACGCAGGCGACTGGGCTCGGCGCCGCCGCGCTCTATCACCGCTTCGGCGACAAGAACGGACTTTTTCTCGCGGCGCTGCGGCGTTATGCCGAGCGCGGCTTGTCGCTGCGTCTGACCCGACTCGGTCGGATGCGGGGGGGGCGCCGCGCCATCGCCGCCTTTTTCGACGAGTTGATTGCGACCGCCAAGTCGGATTGCGAGCGCCGCGGTTGCCTACTGGTCAATACGGCGCTCGACGGCGGCACGACGACGCCCGAGGCGCGCGCGCTGGTTCGCGAGCGTCTGGGCGAGATCGAAAAGTTCTTCCGTGAACGGCTGGAGGCGGCGCAACGCGAAGGCACGCTCGCCCTCGAGGTGCGGCCGAAGGTCGCCGCCGAGGAGTTGCTCGCCGCCGTTCTCGCCATCCGGGTCCTGGCGCGGTTCGATCCCGAGCCACGGAAGCTTCGCCGCGTCGCGCGCCGTGCGCTGGCCATTTTCGAACAATCACCGATGGAGTATTCCGCATGATCCACCTGTACTACTGGACCACGCCGAACGGCCACAAGATCACGATTTTCCTCGAGGAAGCGGGGATTCCCTACCGCATCGTGCCGGTGAACATCTCGACCGGCGATCAATTCAAGCCGGACTTCCTCAAGATCTCACCGAACAATCGTATCCCGGCGATCGTCGATACCGAGCCCGCCGATCACGGCGCGCCGTTCAGCGTCTTTGAATCGGGCGCGATCCTGCAGTACCTGGCCGAGAAGACCGGGAAATTCCTGCCCCATGACCTGCGCGGGCGGACCGAGGCGTTGCAGTGGCTGTTCTGGCAGATGGGCGGGCTTGGCCCGATGGCGGGACAGAACCACCATTTCGTGCAATACGCGCCGGAGCGCATCCCCTATGCCATAGAGCGCTACGTCAAAGAGACTGGGCGGCTTTATGGCGTGCTGAACAAGCACCTCGCCGACCGGCCCTTCGTCGCCGGCGATTACTCCATCGCCGACATGGCGAGCTATCCCTGGATCGTGCCGCACAAGCGCCAGCAGCAGAACCTCGACGACTTCCCGCATCTCAAGCGTTGGTTCGAGACCGTGCGGGCGCGGGCCGCGGTGGTGCGGGCCTACGAGCGGGCGAAGGAGATCAACCAGCAACCGACCGTATCGGAGGAATCACGCAAGCTTCTCTTCGGCCAGGATGCGGGGACGGTGCGATGAGCGGGCCGCTCCGCCTCTACGATCTCGCCGGGGCCGACGAAGATTGCCGCTTTAGTCCGAACTGCTGGCGCACGCGCCTCGCGCTCGCGCACAAGGGGCTCGCGGTCGAGACCATCCCGTGGCGCTTCACCGAGAAGGAAGCAATCGCCTTTTCCGGCCAGGGCAAGGTGCCGGTCGTGCGCGATGGCGAGGCCAGCGTCTTCGACAGCTGGGCGATCGCCGAGTACCTGGAGAAGACCTATCCGGAGCGGCCCTCACTGTTCGGCGGCGAACGCGGCCATGCGCTCTGCCGCTTCGTCAACCAATGGGTCAGCGAGACCTTGCATCCCCTGATCGCCCGCTTGGTCTTGCCGGATCTCTTCCTGATCCTGCACGAGAAGGACCGCACCTACTTCCGCAAGACCCGCGAGGCGGCCTTCGGCACGACGATCGAGGCCTTGGCCGACGAGCGTGAGCGGAACCTGGTGGTCTTTCGGCGCACCGTTCAGCCGTTGCGCAGCACGCTCGCGGCGCAAGCCTATGTCGCCGGCATGGCGCCCGCCTACGCCGACCATATCGTTTTCGGTGCCTTGCAATGGGCGCGGGTGACAAGCCCCTTGGCACTGGTTGCGGCCGACGATCCGATCGCCGCGTGGTTCGCGCGCATGCTCGACGCCTACGACGGACTGGGAAGGGGCATGCCGACCGCGGCCGGCTAGATCATGCGGTAAGTCAGTGGGACGGCGCACGGAGATGATTGTGGGGCGCTTCGACCCGTAATCATCCTGCGGTGGCGGCGCCTAGGCCGGAGCGCAGGCGCGGCCCAGGTTGCGGCTGGTGGGGAATCGCACGGTGACCGTGGTGCCCGCGCCGGCGGCGCTTTGCACCTCGATGCGGCCGCCGTGCAGCTCGATCATGGAGCGGGCGAGCGGCAGCCCGAGGCCCGTGCCCGGATATTTGCGTTGCAACGAGCTGTCGATCTGCACGAAGGGCAACATGGCGCGATCGATGTCCTCGGGGGCGATGCCGATGCCGGTGTCGGTGACGCGGAAGAAGACGCCCGGTCCCGTCTTGGGACCAGCGTCGGCGTCGACATCGGCGCCGGCGGCGATGGTGACGATGCCGCCCTTCGGCGTGAACTTGACGGCGTTCGACAGCAGATTCAGCACCACCTGCTTCAGCATCCGGTCATCGGCGTTCAGGAGCGGCAGACTGGGCTGAATTCGCGCGCTCAGCTCGACGCCGGCCTGAAGGGCGCGCCCATGCATGATGCGGAGGCAGGATTCGATGACGTTGCCGAGGTCGGTCGGCATTTCGCTAAGCGTAAGCTGGCCGATCTCGATCTTCGATAGATCGAGGATGTCGTTGATGACGCTGAGGAGATGCGTGCCGCTCTCGTGGATGTCACGCACGTAGTCGCCATAGGCCGGATGGCCGAGCGGTCCACGCAATTCCTGCTTCAGGATCTCGGAAAAGCCGATGATCGCGTTCAGGGGCGTGCGCAGCTCGTGGCTGACATTGGCGAGAAACTCTGACTTGGCCCGGCTCGCCGCTTCGGCGCTGTTCTTTGCGGCGATGAGCTGCACTTCGACGCTCTTGCGCTCGATGGCGTAGCGGATGGCCCGCTTGATCAGATTGCCGTCGCCTTGCCCCTTGACCAGGTAGTCCTGCGCCCCTTCCTGGAGCGCGCTCATGGCGACACTATCGTTCTCCATGCCACTCAAGACGATCATCGGGACGGTCGGTTCGCGAGCATAGAGGCGCTTAACGGTATCGATGCCGCTTGAATCGGCGAGAGACAGGTCGAGCAGCACGATATCGAAGCACTCGTCGCGCAACGCCGTGAGTGCCTGCTCGAAGCGCATGACATGGACCATCTCGAAGCGGAAATCGCCGACTTCGCGCAGCAATTCTCGCGTCAGGCGCGCGTCGCCGGGATTGTCCTCGACCAGAAGGATGCGAAGAGGTTCGCTCGGCGCGATATGGGCGGTGTGACTGTTCAAGAGGCTCGTTCCTGCGCTCCGATCCCCGGCTTACGCAATGGCCGGCCCATCGCGCCCGGGAAGCGTTACCACCTGCAACCAGAAATCCTCGATCAGGCGGACGATGTTGAGGAACTTCTCGAATTCGACAGGCTTTGTGATGTAGCAGTTCGCGTGCAGCTCGTAACTGCGGAGAATATCCTGCTCCGCCTCTGATGAGGTCAGCACCACGACCGGAATCTTCTTGAAGCGTGGATCCTGCTTGATTTCCGCCAGGACCTCGCGGCCGTCCTTGCGCGGCAAGTTGAGGTCAAGCAGCATCAGGTCAGGCGTGGGCGCTTCCTTGTGCCCCGCCTCGCGTTTGAGAAAGGCCAGCGCCTCGACGCCATCCTTTACATGATGCAGATTGTTCAGCAGCCGGCCTTCGTCCAACGCCTCGCGGGTCAACCGGGCGTCTCCGGGATTGTCCTCGACAAGAAGAATTTCGATCGGACGATGCTGGGCCATGTTCAGTCTCCGTGCTAGGCAGCCGGCAAAGTGAAGTGGAAGCGACTGCCCTGGCCTGGCGTCGACTCGATCCAGATGCGCCCGCCGTGGTACTCGATCACCTTCTTCGCAATGGCGAGGCCGATTCCAGTGCCCGCATATTTGTTGCGTTCGTGCAACCGCTGGAAGATCAGGAAGACTCGCTCAAGATAATCGCGTTCGATTCCGATGCCGTTATCCTCGACGACAAAATGCCACAAGCCGCCGGCCGATGTCGCGCCAATTCGGACCACGGGCGGGACGCCGTCGCGGCGGAACTTGATGGCGTTGCCGATTAAGTTTTGGATGAGCTGGGTGAGAAGGGGCCGGGCGCCGACGATCCGCGGCATGTCGCCGATCTCGATCTTGGCACCGCTGTCGGCGACCGCCGCGCGCAGATTGGCCAGCGCGCCGTCGACCACCTCGGAGAACGCCAAGGTCTCGAACTCGCCGCCCTTGCGGCCGACGCGCGAATAGCTCAACAGGTCGTTGATCAGCTGCTGCATCCGGCGGGAGCCATCGACCGCGAAGTCGATGAACGCGTCGGCGTCGGCGTCGAGCTTGTCCTTGTAGCGCCGCTGCAGGAGCTGGCAATAGCTCGCGATCATGCGCAGGGGCTCCTGCAGGTCGTGCGAGGCGACATAGGCGAATTGCTCCAGCTCTGCATTGGAGCGCTGCAGATCGCGGTTAATTTCCTCGAGCTCGTGGGTCTTGCGCCGCAGTTCCTCTGCGGCGGCGCGCTTCTCGGTGATGTCGTGGATGGTCCCCACCATTTCAAGCGGCTTACCGTTGCCGTCGAAGGTGACGGCGGTTTCGCGGTATATGTAGCGGAGGGCCCCGTCGCCCCTGATCATCCGGTACTCGAAAGGCTCCGGCTGTTCGCCCCGTCCGATGCTCTTCCACATTTCGGCGATGCGGGGCCGGTCGTCGGGGTGAACAAGATTCAGGAAATTCGCGTTGGTCGGTGCGAAAGTCGCCTTGTCGACGCCGAATATCTCGTAGTTTATGTCGGACCACTCGATGACGTCGTCCGGATTGAGGCCGTTGCGCAGGTCGCGGTAATCGCTGCCCATGCGCGCGAGGCGTTGCGCTCGGGAGAGATATTCGCGGCTACGGCTGAGGTGCTCGGCCATGGATTTCAATGCGTTCGCGGCTTCGTGCGCTTCGGTTACGTCGCGGTAGGCGCTGACGCGCCGGCGCGGCGTACCTTGATCGTCGAAAAGAACGATGGCATTGAGCTCGAGCAGCCGGAGCGCGCCGTCCGGTCGGATGATTCGAAGCAGGACATTGGAGACCGACGCGCCCTCCTCGGAGGCCGCCATGACGGCTTCGTATTTCGGTGCGTCGTCCGGGTGGAACAGCGTCAGCATCTCGGCTCGGCGCGGCGCATGCAGCCGGCGATCGCGGCCGAAGATGCGGTAGGTTTCCTCGGACCAGACGACGTCTCCGGATTGAATGTCCCGCTCGATGCTGCCGGTGTGCGCAGCGCGCTGCGCCAGAGCCAGAACCTCCTGCCCGTGACGGAGGCTTTCGGCCATCGATTTCAGCGCCTCGCGGGCGCGGCGCTCGTCGGTGACGTCGCGATAGGCGGCGACGCGCCGGGCGGACTCTCCGTTGGCGTCGAGCTGGACGGAGGATTCGCAATAGATCCAGCGGATCGAACCGTCGTCTTTCTGGACACGGAATTCGATCGGCTCCGAGTGTTGGCCGGATTCCGAGGCGCGCACGGAGACGGCGTATTTCTCGCGGTCTTCCGGATGGACCATAGCGAGAAATTCATCCCATGTTGGCGGCGGCAGGCTGGGGTCGCCGCCGAAGATGCGGCGGCATTCCTCGGACCATTTGACGGCGCCGGTCTTGAAATCGCGCTCCACGCTGCCGACGCCGGAAATATGTTGCGCGTGGCGCAGATGTTCCTCGTTTCGGCGCAGCGTTTTGCCGAGCTTTTCGAGTTCGGCTTCGCGTTTTTTTTGCTCGGTGATGTCGACGCGGATGCCGATGATGCCGCCCTCCGCGGTGCGCCGTTCGATGAGCTGAACCCGGCGGCCGTCGCTGTAGTCGAGAAGGGTGTTGGTGGTGCCGGAGCGGTGGGCGGCCATGCGTGCCGCAATCCACGATTCCGGATCGGTGTTGGCGGCCGGCAGCAGACCGCTCGCGACATGGGCACGGAGGAGATCCTCGAAACGCATACCGATGAGCGGCTGTTGTCCGCCCTCGGGAACGACTTCCCGGGTGGCGCCATTATAGAGGATGATACGGTCTTCTGCGTCGCAGAGGATCACGCTCGACGGAAGGAGCTCGATCGCGTCCATGAGGTTGCGATCCACCGTCGAGGTCGGGGAATCGGTTCCCATCTCGGCGGTGACGTCGACGGAAATGCCGCGGTAGCCGCGAAATCGGCCGGCCAAGTCGAGAATCGGCTTGCCGCTGGTCCGGATCCAACGCGGCGCGGCGGGCGTCGCGATCGCGGTGACGACGTCGCGGAAGGCTTTGCCTGCGCGGACGAGGCTAAGATAGTGTCGGACGCGAGGATCGTCTGCCAAGGCGACCGCGCTCTCGATCGGCTTGCCGAGCAGCTGCGCGGCCCGGAGGCTGGAAACCTGTTCAATGGGGCCGGAAATGGCGCTGAAGCGGAGCCCGGAATCGGCTTGCCACAGCCATGCTCCGGCGCTTGCCAGGGCATCATCCAGCATCTCAAGCGGCACAGCGGATCCGGCCGCGAGATCGCCCACGGATACGGCGCTCGCGTCGGCGTCGGCGGTCTGCTCTTGCAGGGCGGCCATAGCACGCGGTACATGTTGCGAAAGAGTCTTCCACTCTCTCGGCTGTCGGTTAAGATTTCATTAACATATGGGTTGGTTCCGCGGTTGTCGAGGAGTCGCGCGACGGCGGGGCTCGGCTTTATGAGGCTGGGACGCGCGGTGAAGCTCTATCCGGAAAGTCATCAAGCGGGCGCGCGATCATATTCGCTTCGAGGCATAGGGGCGCGGATAACGTGGCAACGGGCGCCCGGCGCCGCGACGACCTGATGTGCGTTTGTCGCCGGGGACCGATGACGATGACGGCATCGGAGGGTTGCCGCGCCGGCGGTTTTGACTTTGCGATTGGCTCGGCGCCGCTAGGCTCCATGGCCGCCATCGCCGCCATCGCCGCCATCGCCATCGATGTCGCCGGATAGCGCGCCCCATGCCGAGCGCGGCCGGAACCGCGGCATCGATGCGCGGTTGATCGCGGCCGGCCATGCCGCGAGGCGCGGCCTCTTTGCCGCCGTCGGGCTCGGCTTTGCCGCTGGGCTTGCGGTCATCGGCCAAGCGGCGCTGCTTGCCCGGATCGTCACCGCCATCATCTTCCGGCATCAGCCGCTGGCCGCCTTGATGGGCGACTTCGAGGCCCTGGCCGCGCTCTTCCTGCTGCGGGCGGGGTTGAGCTGGGCAGGCGAGATCGCCGCCTTCCGCGCCGCCGCCTCCGTCAAGGCGGATCTTCGCCGCCGACTTCTCGATCATCTCTTCCGTCTCGGCCCGACCTATGCGGCCGGCGCGGCGAGCGCCGATCTGGCCGCCACCGCGATCGAAGGCGTCGAGACGCTCGAGCCTTATCTCGCCCGCTATCTGCCGCAGATGGCCCTAGTCGCGTTGGTTCCGCTCGCGATTCTGGTCGCCGTCTTTCCGTTCGATTGGATCAGCGGCCTCGCGCTCCTCGTCACCGGGCCGATCATCCCGGTCTTCATGGTCTTCGTCGGCTATCGGGCGGAGGCGATCAACCGACGCCAATGGCGCGAGCTTCTGGTCATGAGCGCGCATTTCCTCGATGCCGTGCAAGGCATCGCGACGCTCAAATTGTTTGGCCGGGCGCGCGATGAGGTGGCGCTGATCGGCCGCATTTCCGACGATTACCGCCGCACCACGATGGCCGGGCTTCGCGTCGCCTTTCTCACCTCGGCCGTGCTCGAGTTCTTCGCCTCGCTCTCGATCGCGTTGGTCGCGGTGCTATTCGGTGCCCGGCTCTTGCATGGCGACTTCAGCTTCTTTCCCGCCTTTTTCGTGCTCTTGCTGGTGCCGGAATTTTTTTCGCCCTTGCGCGGGCTTGCCACGCACTATCACGCGCGAATGAGCGCGCTCGCCGCCGCGGCGCGGATCTTCGATATTCTCGACGCCAAACCGGATCGGCGCTGGGGCCGGGAACAACCGCCGGCGGGCGCGGTTTCGATCGTCTGTCGGGACCTCTCGGTCGGCTATGCCGACGGGCCGGCCGTGCTGTCGCAGATCGGGTGTGTCTTCCCCGCCGGCAAGACGACTGCGATCATCGGCCGCTCGGGGGCCGGGAAGTCGACCCTGGCCGCCGCGATCCTGGGCTTCGTCGCGCCCCGCGCCGGCGCCATCCTGATCGATGGCGCAACGCCGCTCGATACGCTCGATCGCGCAGCTTGGTGGCGCCAGCTGGCCTACGTGCCGCAAGCGCCGCGGCTTTTCGCCGGCACAGTGGCGGAAAATCTGCGCCTCGCGCGGCCGAGCGCGGATGATAGGGCGCTCCGCGACGCGCTCGTGCGGGCGCGGCTTCTCGATGACATCGAGAATTTGCCGGACGGTCTTGCGACTCGTGTCGGCGAGGCCGGTGCCGGGCTTTCCGGTGGCCAGGCGCAGCGGCTTGCCTTGGCGCGAGCGTTTCTCAAGAACGCACCGATCTTGATCCTGGATGAAGCGACGGCGCACCTCGATCTTGAAACTGAGGCGGCGATCGCCGAGGCGATTTTCGATCTCGCGCGAGATCGTACCGCGATCGTGATCGCCCATCGTTTGCTGACCGTGCGGCGCGCCGATCGGATCCTGGTGCTGGAGGCGGGCTGCATCGTCGAATCGGGCGCTCACGATGCCCTCCGGGCGGCGGGCGGCGCCTATGCGGCGCTGCTTGATATCGGAGCCAAAGCGGCGGCGGGCCCATGCGCGAGTTGATCCGGGTCCTCGGCCTTTACCGGCCGTATCGCTGGTGGCTCGCCGGCGGCATCGCGCTGGCGTTGGTCACCGTGCTCGCCAATTTCTGCCTGCTCGCGCTCGCCGGCTGGTTTCTCGCCAGCACCGGCCTGGTCGGCGTCGCGAGCTATGCGGCGCAAAACGCCTTCAACTTTTTCACGCCGGCGGCCGGCGTGCGGTTTTTCGCCACCGCGCGGGTGCTTTGCCGCTATCTCGGCCGGCTGGTGGATCACGAGGCGACGTTCCGGGAGATCGCGGGTTTGCGCGCCTTTCTCTATGCGCGGCTCGAGCCGCTCGCGCCCTCCGGGCTTGGTCAGGATCGCGGCGGCGATCTCCTCAGCCGACTGGTGGCCGATGTCGACCGGCTCGGCGACCTGCATCTTCGCGTCTTTACACCCTTCGTCGTCGCGCTGCTTGCGGCTCTCGCCATGGCAGCCACGTTCGCCCTGTTTTCGCCGCTCGCGGGCGGCACGCTGCTGATCGGCCTCGCGTTCGCCGGCCTCGCGGTGCCGGCGGCGAGCGCGGCGCTCGGCGGTCGCCCCAGCCGCGAGGCCGTGCGACGGCAGGCCGAGATGCGCGCCGACGTGGTCGATTCGGTCCAGGGCATGGCCGAGCTTCTGATCTATGGCGCGGCGCCGGCGATGGCGCGCCGCGTCGACGCGGCAAGCGTGGCGGTGATCGCGGATCAGCGACGGCTGGCGAGTCTCGGCGGCCTCGGCGCCGCCGCGATCTCGCTGATCGGCAATCTGACCATGGCGGCGATGCTCTTGCTCGGCGGCGGCCTGGTGCTCGGCGGCCGCCTCGCCGGCCCTGACATGCCGCTCTTGGCCTTGGGCGCGCTCGCCGCCTTCGAGGCGGTGGCGCCGCTGCCGCAAGCCTTCCAGATGCTGAGTGGCTTGCGGGAATCGGCGCGGCGGATTTTCGACATCGTCGATCGGCCGCTCCCAGTCGCCGACCCGCCGGCAAGTCCGAAGCGCCCGGAGCGGCTCGATCTCGTTCTCGCCGGGGTCAGGCTGCGCTATCGGGAGCCGGGGCCCTGGGCGCTGGACGGCCTTGACCTGACGGTCCGCGCCGGCGAGCGGGTCACGATCTTGGGTGCAAGCGGCGCCGGCAAGACCTCGCTGATCAATCTTCTGCTGCGCTTCGCCGAGTATCAGGCCGGCTCCGCGACCCTTGGTGGCGTCGAGCTTCGCGCCATTCGCGGCGACGATGTCCGCAGCCTCTTCACCGTAGTGTCGCAGCGGACCCAGCTTTTCGCGGGCACGATTCGCGACAATCTTCTCATTGCCGCGCCCGACGCGGACGAGGTGTCCCTTTGGCGGGCGATCGAGGTCGCGCAGCTTGCGGAGTTCGTGCGCGCCCAGGCAGGCGGCCTCGATACCCTGGTCGGGGAGGCCGGCGCCCGCCTGTCCGGCGGCGAGGCTCGTCGCGTCGCGCTCGCCCGCGCTGCCTTGCGCGCGAGCCCGTTCCTCATTCTCGACGAGCCGACCGAAGGCCTCGACCCGTCGACCGAGGCCGCCTTCCGCGCCGATCTGAACGGCATCGCCGCTGGCCGCACCGTGCTCACGGTTACTCATCGCCTCGCCGGCATCGGCGATGGCGATCGCGTCGTGGTGTTGGAGGCCGGACGGGTGGCGGAGGCGGGAGACTACGGCGTGCTGCGGCGGAACGGCCGCATCGTGCCGCGCCTTGCCGCGCTTCAGGACGCCCTGGCGCGGCTCTGAGCGCTCGGCTCCAGAGGAGGTTCTATGTCGCGATGTCGCGGCCGCGTCATAAAGACCGTTGTTTTGATGCAGATCAATTCTCGGGCACGGGATTTCCCGTACCGATAACAGGCCGTTCACCGATACGCCGCCGCCCCATTATGGCCGGCCTGCCGCACGAGGGTCACGCCGATGATCAACCCCACCGTGGTCGAGCTTTCCCGCCTGCAATTCGCCCTCACCGCACTGTATCACTTTCTATTCGTGCCGCTCACCCTCGGGCTGTCGTTCATCCTCGCCGCGATGGAGACGGTCTACATCATCACCGGAAAGCCGATCTACAAGGAGATGACGCAGTTTTGGGGCAAGCTGTTCGGCATCAACTTCGCTATCGGTGTCGCCACCGGCCTCACCATGGAGTTCGAGTTCGGCACCAACTGGTCGATGTATTCGCATTTCGTCGGCGACGTTTTCGGCACGCCGCTCGCGATCGAAGGGTTAATGGCCTTTTTCATGGAATCGACCTTTGTCGGCTTGATGTTCTTCGGCTGGGATCGATTGAGCAAGCCGGCGCATCTCGCCGTCACCTATCTTGTTGCGCTGGGCTCGAACCTGTCGGCGCTCTGGATCCTGGTCGCCAACGGCTTCATGCAGGACCCGGTCGGGGCGGCGTTCAATCCGAATACCATGCGGATGCGGTTCACCGATCTCGGCGCGCTGGTGTTCAGCCAGGACGCGCAGGCGAAATTCGTCCATACCTCGATCGCGGGCTTTGTCACCGGCGCGCTGTTCGTCATGGGCATCAGTGCCTATTACCTCCTGCGCCGGCAGCATCGCGACTTCGCCGCGCGCTCCTTCCGCATGGCGGCGCTGTTTGGCGTCATCGCCTCGCTTGCGGTGGTCACGCTCGGCGACGCGCTCGGGCGCATGGATTACTTGGTGCAGCGGACCAAGCTGGCGGCGATCGAGGGGATCTGGCACACCACCACGCCGCCGGCCGCGCCGTGGACGATCTTCGCGCTTCCCGATCAGAGCGCGCGCAAGAACGTCGCCGCGATCGACATTCCCTATGTGCTGACCCCGCTGGTCACCCATTCTTGGAACACGGTGATCCCCGGCATTGACGCGCTCGAGCGCGAGGCGAAGCCGAAAATCGTCAATGGCATCCAGGCGGTGACCGCGCTCAAGGCCTATGCCGGCACCAAGAACCCGGCCGCGCTGGCGGAGTTTCGCAAATACCAAAGCGATCTCGGCTATGGATTGCTGGCGCAGCGCTACGCGCCGGATCAGGACCTCGCCAAGATCACCAAGGCGGATCTGACCGGCGTCGTCGAGCGCACGGCGCAGGCGACGATTCCGAACGTCTTCGTCGAATTCTGGTCGTTCCGCATCATGGTCGCCTTCGGCTTCGCCTTCATCGCGGTTTTCGCTTTCGGCGCCTATTACAGCCTGAAGAACGAGCTCGAAGAGCATCCCTGGATGCTGAAGGCGGCAATGTGGTCGATCCCGCTGCCGGTCCTGGTCTGCGAATATGGCTGGATCGTGGCCGAGAACGGGCGCCAGCCCTGGAGCGTATACGGCTGGCTGCCGACCTTCGTGTCGGCCTCGACCCATAGCGTCGGCTACATGGTGTTCTCGCTGGTCGGATTCGCGCTTCTCTACAGCCTGTTCATCGCCGCCGAGCTCTATCTGATGTTCAAATACGCCCGCCTCGGCCCCGGCTTCCGCGAAGCGTCGGCGGCGGCGCAAGCCGGCGCCGGGCCGGGGCTCGGCCGACCCGGTTACGCCAACAAGTCCTGGGAGTAGGGAGGCGGATCATGGAAGTCTATACCGCGCTCAAGCTGGTCTGGGCCTTGCTTCTCGGCGTGCTGCTCACCGGTCTCGCGGTGATGGTCGGCATGGACATGGGGGTCGGCACGCTGTTGCGCTTCGTTGGCCGGAACGATGCCGAGCGCCGCGCCGCGCTCAACATCATCGGGCCGCATTGGGATGGCAACCAGGTCTGGTTCATCCTCGGCGGCGGTGCGATCTTCGCCGCCTTCCCAACCCTCTATGCGACCTCGTTCTCGATCTTCTATATCGTCATGATCCTGCTGCTGTTCAGCATGATCATGCGGCCGGTGGCGTTCGAGTACCGCTCGAAGGTCGATGCGTGGCGCTGGCGTGAGACCTGGGATTGGGCCTTCCTGATCTCGGGGGCGGTGCCGATGATCGTCTATGGCGCCGCGATCGGCAACGTGCTGCAGGGCGTCGGCTTCCATTTCAGCTGGGACGGGCAGTATTACCAGGACGAATCCTTCATCTGGTATCTGCTCAATCCGTTCGCGCTGCTTTGCGGCGTGCTTTCGCTCGCGCTCTCGATCCATCAAGGCGGCGCGATGCTGATGATCCGCGGCGAAGGGGCGATCGCCATGCGCGCCCGGCGCTTCGCCATCTGGGGCGGCGCGATTGCCGCCGCCCTGTTCGTGATCGGTGGCATCTGGGTGCCGTTCATCCGCGGCTTCGTCTATACCCAGCCGGTCAATCCGGCGATGGCGGCGACCCCGCTTAACGGGCCCGCGGTTGCTATGCAGGCCGGCGCCTGGATGGGCAATTTCCATAGCTTCCCGATTCTGTGGCTGGTGCCGGCGCTCGGCCTCGCGGGGATGATTCTCGGGCCGCTCGCCTTGGCCGCGCGGCGGCCGGTTCTCGGCTGGTGGCTCGGCGCGACCGCCTGGATCGGCACCATCGGCACGGTCGGGGCGGCGATGTTCCCCTTCCTGATGCCCTCGACCACGGCGCCGAGCCAGAGCCTGACCGTGTGGAATGCCTCCGGCAGCGCCTACAACCTCGGCTGGATGCTGGTCTTCGCGCTGATCTTCACCCCGGCGATCATCGCCTATACGTCGTGGGCGTTTCACCTGATGGGCGGCAAGGTCAATCCCGAGAAGGTTTCCCGAGACGAACATCTTTACTGACGGAGAACAAACCATGCGCCATGTCATCAAGATGGTCGCCCTCGGCCTGATTCTCGCGTTCGCGCTTCTGCTCGCGGTGGTCGCCGGCGATTACGCGCCGTGGTATTTCGCCTGGCTGGTCGGCACCACGATGATCGTGCTGATTGCGGCGAGTGGCGCGGTCTTATTCGAAACCCAAGACGCCGCGCGCGACAAGAGTCGCGACCATCTATAAGGAGGCCGTTTCATGCTCGGCGGACTCGAAGGCGTTATCCTGTTCGTTCCCTTCGTCTATCTCGGCCTGTACGTGCTGGCCTATCTGTATACGAAGAAACGCTTTCCGTGATTTCGTGCGCTAGAAGACGGGGAGTTCCGGCGCTGCGTTCGGGGTGATGGCGATGCCCTCGACCTCGACCAGCCAGCCCGGCCGGCACACGGCGCCCTGCACGGGGATGACAGGCAGGCCGGGAAAGCGCGTCGCGAGCTCGTCTGCGATTACGGGAAAGCTCGCCGGATCGCGTAGATAGACGATCAGGTACATCATGTCGGCGAGGCCGGCGCCGCCCGAGCGCAACAGCGCATCGACGTTTTCCAGCGCGTGGCCGAGCTGACGGCGGACATTGCCGGGATGCACGATCTGGCCCTTGCGGTCGATGCTCGCGGTGCCGGAGATGAAGTGGTGCGCCCGGTCGGCATAGCCGACGCGCGTGCCGCGCTCGAAGGTGACGTTGTAGTCTTTGGTGGCGCACAGACGCTCGAAATCGTTCAAATAGGTGATCTGCGCCGGCTTGAGGCCGAAGACCGAATAGGCGTCCATGGCGACGAGGTCGAACTGGTGGCCGCAGGCGCCCTCGATACCGGTGCTGGCGATGTAATGGGTGTCGCGGTTCAGGCCGTGGTCGAGAAAGAGATCGAGGCGGCTTTTCACCATGTCCTGATAAAAGACGTCGACGTCCTTGATATAGAGCCAACTGCGAACGCAGTTGTCGCCGAGTGTCCCGCCACGGCCGGCGAGTCGGTCGACCAGGTCCTGGAAGATGTAGCGCGTTTGCGCTGCTGCCGAACCCAGGCCCTCGCTTGCGCCGGCGCAGAGCCCGGCGCTCCAGAGGTGGCCGAGGCCGTTCTTTTCCACCAGCACGTGTTTCGGCGAAAGCGCCGTCTTGGTCAGCCCGTTCGGGCATTCGATGTGATAGGCGAGGAGGGTGACCATTGGGCTCGAGAGCGGCGGTTGCTGCACTATCGAGACCGCGACCGGCCCGGATTCCTCCGAGCGAACCAGACCGCTATTGCGGATCGTGGCGCTCTGGTTCAGCACGTCGCTGACAAAGATGCGGCGGAACACGGCGCTATCGGGGGCGAGCTTGATCTCCCGCAGCGCCTCGCCGTAGCGCCGCTCCACCAGGGCGATCTGGTCGTCGAAATCGAGGCCCTGGGCGCCGGCGACGGTGATGAAATGTTCGGTCCCACCGGGGCCGCGAAAACTGCGGCTCGCGACGTTGCTTGGTGAGAATCTGTGTTCGACGTTCATGGTCCGGCGGCTCCCAGGTTCAGGGGATGGCGGCTGCGATTCGCTTGACGGTCGCGTCCCGGGGCGTCCGGATCCGGGATGCGGCCCTTAGGCCGCGGAAGCGATCGGCCTATCCGGAAACGAAAGCTGTTCGCGGTCGCGCCAATTGGGGCGGACGTAGTTGATTTCCATCAGGCGGCGCACGCCGATGATTGGCCGGGGATTAAAACCATGCCATGTCGCCGGCCCGGGAACGAAGATCACCGCCGAATTGAAGGTTCCCGGCGAGCGGCCGACCCATTTCCGGTCGGCGTCGTAGATATCGGTGCCCCATTCCTTCGCGTCCGGCCCAAGGCAGAAATAGATCACCATGGAAAAGAGTTTTTCCGGAATGTCGCGGTGCGGCTCCAGCCAGGCGCCGTCGGTGTCCTGGATATATTCCATGCGAAGATAGCTGCCGGCGGCCTCGATGCCGCAGGTCTCGGCCATTAGCCGCGCCACGTCGGGGCGCTGCAGCGCATCTGCCAGAACCTGGCAGGTCGGAAATTTCTCGCGCAGCGACGGCGTGATGAAGCAGCGCTGGTCGTTATAGGTGTTGCGCGTGCCGTCGGTGCGGCCGAGAACCGGCGGCGCGATGGGGAGGGTGAGAATTCCGGTGCAAAGATCGAGCGGGAACACGTCGCTCAACGTCCAGTGGCGATAGGGCGTCTCGCCGCGCTTGGCCTCGCGCACGGCGTGGCTGAAATGGGCCGCCACTTCCGACACCTCGGGCACCGGCGGATAGCTCATGATCCTGCTCCTGCGAGGCCGCGGGGATGCCGCGCTAGAACTTACGCGGCGCCCATTCGATGACTTTGTTCACAATGGGCATCGATTTTGCGAACGCGCTCACGGTATGGCGCCAATATTCGCGCCGCACGTACCAGTCTGAATCGACGTAGCAGAGCTGCAGGCTCATGCGGCGTCCCTTCTGCGGCAGAAAGCCGTGCCACGACTTGTCAGACACGCGGAACATCAACATGCGGCCGAATTCGGGCGCGAATTCAAAGGCATAGTCGTCGCGGTCCGAGCTACGCAGCACGCGAAGCCGGCCCCGTTCATAGGGCCACTCGCGGGTAAATCCGACCAGCACGGTGACGATCTTGTGTTTCGAATCGGGATGGGCGTAACCCTCGTTGTAATGGCCGCTGGTGTTCCCCATCATCACGATGCAGGGTGGGCATTTGCTGAGGTCCATATCGAACTTCTGCTCGACCAGGCGCCGGAAGCGCGCGCTCAGCAGGTCCTTCACCGCGGCGCCGAAATTCGGGCCAAAACGGAGGTCGGGCAGCGCGTAGCTGCCGCGGTCCGGAATGATCGGCGCATCGGCCAGCACCGCTTCCTTGGCGACGAGCGGCATCGCTTTTTCGACGAAGGTGAATTCGTACGGATCGTGCTGGAGAGGAGCGGCGGCGATGGCCGCTTCGTCGAGTAACGAAAAGGGCGGTTCCTCGGTTGCCATGCGGCGTTCCCTTGCAAAGCCAGTCCGCTATCGGGGTGATGAGGATGAAAGCTCTACCTCTATACCCCCATGTTGTGCTCTCTAGCACGAGTGGCGCGGCGAGCACTTGACCGTGGTCAAAAGGGCCCGGCGCGGACGGCGAGCGTGCCGGGGGTTCGCGAGGGGGGCAGACGTCCGCGGCATGCTGTCGCATGTGGGCCGGGAAGGTCGCGTTATGGCTAAAATTCTTGAGAAAAATCAAACAAATCTAAGCTAGCTTCGGTTAAGTGTTCGGCATGATGGAAAGTCCGCTCGAGGAAGATTGGCTTTTCCGCCGCACCGGCATCGGGCCGGAGGAATTGGATTTTCTCGGCCAGGTTCCGCTTTTCGCCGGCCTCACCCGTGCGCAGTTGGCGCTTCTCATGAGCGATGCCTCGGTCCGCCGCTATGGCGGCGGCACCACGCTGTTCTATCAGGAAGAAGCGGCCAAGAACCTGTTCGTGATCTTCGAGGGTTGGGTAAAGGTGTTTCGCCAGACGCCGGGTGGCCGCGAGATCGTGATCGCGGTGCTGACCCGGGGCGAGCCCTTTGGCGAGACGACGATCTTCGATCCCGAGGCCTCGCCGCTCGGCGCCTTCGCCGTCACCGACGCCCGGCTTCTTGTGGTGCCGGGCGAGCGCTTCATCGCCCATATCCGCGACAACAGCGACCTCGCGCTACGGCTTCTTGCGGCCATGTCGGCGCATCAACATCGGCTTGTGCAACAGGTCGAGCAGCTCACCGTGCGCTCCACTTCCGAGCGCTTAGCGGGCTTTCTCTGCCGGCTCTGTCCCGAGACGACCGGCGCGGCGGAGATCGATCTGCCGTTCGACAAGTCGCTGATCGCGAGCCGCCTCGGCATGCAGCCGGAATCGCTCTCGCGGGCGCTCGCGCGGCTGCGCGCTCATGGCGTCGTAGCGCGGGGGTCGGCGATCATGATCGCCGATGTCGCGGCGCTGCTCCGCTTCAGCGAGGGCGATGTCGACAAGGGCGCATAAGACCGGATTATGGCGTTTTATGGCGTTCGGTCGCGCGCCGCCGGTCACTCGGGATATTGGATGCTGCGCCGCTTCGCCATGTCGTGGCCGAGGGACGTCATGTCGTCGGCGGTCAGCCGGCGCCGGGCAAGCGGCAAAATAACCGCGTTTTCCCACGAAAGATGGCGTCGCTGGGTTTCGGCGAAGGCGAGTGCCGCGCTTGAGAAGCTATCCGACTTCGGCGACAGACGGCATGCGATGACCCGGCGTAGCACGGCGATCAGCGCCTTGGCCATGTCGCGGTCGCGGTCGTGTTCCTCGGACAAAAGCGCGAGCAGGCTGTCCAGGGCGTCCTCGCGCTGCGCGCGCTGCGCGAGGAGCGGGAAGAGACTCCGCTCTTCGTCCGCGATGTGGTGCGGAAGCTCCTTTTGCAGATAGCGGAGCGCCACCGTCGCGCGTTCGCGAGTGGTGGGCGCGTCCGGCTCGGCGATCATTTCGTCCAGAGTGGCGCAAAGCGACCGTTGCCGAAAATGATCGGCAAAAATGAATTCGACCGGCTCGCGGAGCAAATTATCCGGAATCCGTTCGAGCTCGATTGCCTGTGCCGGAGCGTGCCGCAACTGGAAAGGCTTCCTTGTTTTTCGATATTATAAACCAGAATGGCAGATCGCCAAGCGTCCCTCCTTGACCGTCGTCAAAGAAGGCGCGCCGGAGTCGCGACAACCAAACCGTCCGCGACGGCGCGCGGTGCGACCGCGGCGGCCCACCCCGCGCCACGTGAAATGCCGCGGGTCGTCATTTAAAGGCCGCGCATTTGACCACCGTCAAGGGCGGCCCCTCGGTTTTGCCTTAGCAATGAATGGCCGTCGGGGGAAGTGCGGCACCGGTTGAAGCCGGACGGCGCCGGCCCGTTTGTGGCCGGCGCCGTAGGTCCGAAAAGGAGAGACCGCGCGAGCCATGCCCAGACCTGCTTCAAGCCCGCCGCCGTTCTCGCCCGCGCTGCTCTTTGGCTTGGCGCTTCAGCCCTTGCCTCCGGCCGTGCTGCAGCCGCTTTTCAACGCCGTTCTCCGGGCGCTCGACCGGCGCCATCCCGAGCTTGCCGAGCGGATGCGGGCGGAGGGCGAGCCCAAGATTGCGGTCGAGCCGACCGATCTTCCGTTCCACTTTCTGCTGCACTTCGCCGCCGAGGGGCCGAGTATTACGCTTTTTCGCGCCGGCGGCCGCGATATCGCGGCCGATACCGTGTTTCGCGGGCCATTTGCCGCCTTCATCGAACTGGTCGAGGGCGATCTCGATGGCGACGCGCTGTTTTTCTCCCGCACCCTCGGGATCGAGGGCAACATGGAGGCGGCGCTCGCGCTTCGCAATGCGATCGAGAGCGCCGAAATCGACTTTCTTCGCGATTTGACCACCGCCTTCGGACCGCTCGCGGGGCCGGCGCGAACCCTTGCCGGCGTGGCCGGCGGCTTGTTCCAGCGCGCGAGCCGCGACCTCGGCACCGTGCAGGCGGCGCTTCTGGCGCCTCTCGATCGGCGCGTCGCGCGCCAGGGGGCGGAGATCGCGGCGCTCCGGGCCGAGCTCGCGAAGCGGGCGTCGGGGCGGCCGGCCCGTCCGCCCGCCCGCTCCGAGGCGATCCGCCCCGAAGCGATGGGAGGCAAGGCATGAAAGCGGAATCGTTGGAGCTTGTCTGTCCCGCCGGCACCCTCGGTGCCTTTCACGCCGCGGTCGACGCCGGCGCCGACGTGGTCTATGCCGGCTTTCGCGACGAAACCAACGCACGGAACTTTCCCGGGCTCAATTTCTCCCGTCCCGAAATGGTTCAGGCGATCAGCTACGCCCATGCCCGGGGCGTCAAGGTCTATGTCGCGATCAACACCTTTCCCAAGGCCGGTACGCCGACGCCCTGGGCGCGCGCCGTCGACGACGCGGCGGGGATGGGGGCCGACGCGCTGATCCTTGCCGATATCGGCCTTCTAGACTATGCGGCGCGGCGGCATCCGGAAGTCCGGCGGCACCTTTCGGTGCAGGCCTCGGCCTCGAACCCGAGCGCGATCCGCTTCTACCATGAAGCCTTCGGGGTGCAGCGGGTGGTGCTGCCGCGGGTTCTGACCCTGGCCGAGATCGGTGCCTTGACGGCGCAGATTCCGGTCGAAACCGAGGTCTTCGCCTATGGCGGCATGTGCGTCATGGCGGAGGGGCGGTGCATGCTTTCCGCCTATGCGACCGGCCAATCGCCCAATATGGACGGCGTTTGTTCGCCGGCGAGTCATGTCCAATACGAGGAGCGCGACGGTTGTCTCACGTCGCGGGTCGGGCGTTTCACCATCAATCGCTTCGAGGTCGACGAGCCGGCCGGCTATCCGACCTTGTGCAAGGGCCGCTTCGCCGCCAACGGCGACGTCTCGTATCTGTTCGAGGACCCGGTGTCGCTCAACGCCACGAAGATGCTGCCCGAGTTGATGGCGGCCGGGGTCAAGGCACTCAAGATCGAGGGCCGCCAACGCGGCCGCGGCTATGTGGCGCGGGTGGTCGCGGCCTTCCGCCAGGCGGTGGACGCGGCTGCGGCGGGCCGCGTGGTCAACGCCGGCCTGCTCGACTCGCTTTCGGAAGGCGGCCGCAGCACGGCCGGCGCCTACGAGAAGCGCTGGCGATGAGCGGCGCGGCCACTACCGCCGGGGCGAGCCCGGCCCGCATCTCGCTTGGTCCGGTTCTCTATCATTGGGACGCGGCGACAAAACGCGATTTCTATTTCCGCATCGCCGATGAGGCGCCGGTTGACATCGTCTATCTCGGCGAGATCGTCTGTTCCAAGCGCGCGCCGTTTTTCGTCGACCATCTGCCGGCGGTGGCGGAGCGGCTGACCCGGGCCGGCAAGGAGGTCGTCCATTCCACCTTGGCCCTGGTGATGAGCGAGCGCGAGGGCGCGGCGCTCGAGGCCTTGGCCGCCGAGCCCGATCTTCTGATCGAGCTCAACGATCTCGCCGGGGCCGGCATCGTCGGCGGCCGGCGCCACGTCGTCGGCCCGTTCATCAATGTCTATAACGAAGGCACGGTCGGATACCTCGCCGGCAATGGTGCCGTGCGCATCGTTCTCCCGGCCGAGCTGCCGCAGGACGCGCTCAAAACCCTCACGGCGCATGCCCCTGAGGTGGCGTTCGAGACCCAGGTTTTCGGTCGGCTGCCGCTCGCCCTGTCGGCGCGCTGCTACCACGCGCGCGCCAACGGCCTGCACAAGGACGGCTGCCAGTATGTCTGCGGCCAGGATCCGAACGGCCTCGATGTTGATACCCTCGACGGCGAAGGGTTCCTCGCCGCCAACGGCACCATGACCATGTCCTACGTCGCGCTCAACCTAGTGCGCCAGCTTGACGCGCTCAGGGCGGGCGGGGTATCGATCTTCCGGCTGTGGCCGCAGGCGATCGACATGGTCGCCCTGTCGCAAGTCTATCGCGACCGGCTGGACGGGCGGCTCGATCCGGACGCGGCGGCGGCTCGGGTCGAGGAGCTCGCGCCTTTCGCCCCGCTCGCCAAGGCCTTTTACGAGGATGACGCGGAGCCGGCACTGGCCTAGTCTGGAGCCCGGTCGCTGCGGCAACGCCGGCCGGCCCGGCGGCGGCGATTTTGACGTTGATCAACGCAGGGCGGCAGAACTCGGCTATAAGGAAGCCATGATCGAAGATCTCATCGGCCGCTACAGCCGCCCCGTTCCCCGCTACACCAGCTACCCGACGGCGCCGCAGTTCTCGCCGGCCGTCGATGCCGCGACCTATGCCGCCTGGCTCAAGGCGCTGCCCGAGGACGGCGCGCTCTCGGTCTATCTCCACGTGCCCTTTTGCCATACGCTTTGTCATTTCTGCGGCTGCCACACCACGGCGGTGCGCCGAGCCGAGCCGATGGTTGCCTACGCCGCCGACCTGCAGCGCGAAATCGACCGCGTCGCCGACGTTATCGGCAAGCGCCTGCCGGTCCGCCATGTTCACTGGGGCGGCGGCACGCCCACCTCGCTCGCGCCGGACGACATGGTCGCGATCATGGCGCTGTTGCGCCAGCGCTTCGATTTTCTGCCCGACGTCGAGATCGCGGTCGAGATCGATCCCCGCACCCTGTCGCCGGAATCGCTCGCCGCGTTGGCGGCGATGGGCACGACAAGGGCAAGCCTCGGGGTGCAGGATTTCGATCCCGCCGTGCAAGCGGCGGTGAATCGGACTCAGCCCTACGAGATGACCGCCGCCGTGGTCGACGGCTTGCGCGGTGCCGGGGTCGGGGCGATCAACCTCGATCTCATGTACGGCCTGCCGCACCAGACGGCGGACGGCGTCGCCGCAACCGCACGGCGCGCGCTCACCCTGGCGCCGGACCGGCTCGCGGTTTTCGGCTATGCTCATGTGCCGTGGATGAAGCGCCACCAGCAGCTTCTCGCCGAGCCGACGCTCCCGGACGCGATGGAGCGCCATCGCCAGCGCGAGGCAGTGGAAGCGGCGCTGACCGCGGCGGGCTATGTCGCGATCGGCCTCGATCACTTCGCGCGGCTGGACGACGCCATGGCGCGCGCCGCCGCGAGCCGCGACCTGCGCCGCAACTTCCAGGGCTACACCACCGATCGGGCTCCGGCCCTGATCGGCTTCGGCGCCTCGGCCATCGGCTCCTTGCCGCAAGGCTACGTGCAGAACATCGCGCCGATCCCGGAATGGCAGCGGACGGTGCGGAGCGGCCAGCTTGCGGTGAAGCGCGGCCTCGTCTTGAGCGCGGAGGATCGACTGCGGCGCGACGTCATCGAGCAGATCATGTGTTATCTCGCGGTCGACCTCGAGGCGGTCGCGCGCACGCACGGACGGACGGCGGCGGATTTGGCGACACCCGTGCTCGAGAGCCTGGCCGCCGACGGTTTGATCGCGCGCGACGGCGCGCGGCTCGAGGTGACCAGGCAGGGACGTCCCTTCCTCCGTTCGGTCGCCGCCGCCTTCGACAGCTATATCGGCGGTACCGGCGGCGGTCGCCACAGCCAGGGCGTCTAGGTCGCGCCGGCCGGCGGGACGATGCCGACAATCCGGTCCTAAGATCGTTCCCATCGTCCTGTGCGGTCGCCATCGGCGCCCGTGCCGCTCGGGATCATGTTTTAGACGAGTGTGAGCCGGCCCGCCGAAGTCGCCGCGATATGGGCGCCGAAGCGCGTGCTTTCGCGATCGAGCGTGGTTCGCAGCCATGCGACATCGCCGGGCGCGGCGGCGGCCAGCCGAAACCCGCGGATTTGCAGCGGCGTCATTTCCAAGCCGAGCAGGGTTCCGCTGGCGGGATCGATATCGGCGAAATACATCAGGCTCAGATCGCCGCGGAATTCCTCTTCGCCCTGGATGCCCTCGTAGTCGTTCAGGAAGTCGCCGCAGCCATAGAGAATCAGGCGATTCTTGAACACTTCGATGGCCTTGGCATGGTGCGAGGAATGGCCGTGCACGATCGAGACGCCGGCCTTGTCGATCAGATCGTGGGCGAATTGGCGCTCGGCCGGCGCGATCGCGTAGCCCCAGTTCGGCCCCCAATGGATCGAGACGATGACGACGTCGCCGGGCCTGGCGTGCTGCGCCACGCCGGCGGCGACGTCGCCGACCGTGGCGCCGGAAAGTGCGTTGGCGACATTGACGCCGCCGCTCGCTTGCGCCGCCGCCCAGCCGATGGGCGTGCCGCTCGTGGTCGCGGCGAGGGCGAAGACGATGACACGGCCCATGCCCTCGGTCTCAAGGATCGCCGGTCGGGCGGCCTCGTCGCGGTCGCCACCGGCGCCGACGGCGGCGATGCCGAGGCGGCGGAGCGTCGCGAGCGTCTCGCGCAGGCCGGCCGCGCCCCAATCGAGAACGTGGTTGTTGGCCAAGACGCAGCAATCGATGCCGGCAGCGCGCAAGCACTCCGCGTTCTCCGGGCTCATGCGGTAGTTGATGCCTTTCGGCAGATGAGCCTCGCTCCGCGTGACGCTGGTCTCGAGATTGACTATGCGAAGATCGGGCGCCATACGCCGCCATTCAACGAGCGCCGCGCCCCAGACGTAAGCGAAATCGGCCGGTCGCGGAATCGGCCCGTGCGCGCTCTCGGCGAGCGCGAGATAGTCGAGCGCGGAATGCGCGTAAGGCTCGTAGAGCACAGGCGGGCAAGGAGAGGGGAGAATTTGGTCGATGCCGCGCCCAGTCATCACGTCGCCGCAGAGAAAGACGCGGTGCGCCGCGCGGCGCACCGCGCCGGCGGTACCGTCGCTCACCGCTGGTAGACCCCGATCAGCGTCGCCTCGGCGATAAGGTGTTGGCGCGCCGCCTGTTCGACCTCGCGGCAGGAGGCGCCGCGCCGCACCCCGAGCGCGGTGACGTCGAGCGCCAGCAGGCGAAAATGGTAACGGTGCAGGCCATGACCGGACGGTGGGCAGGGGCCGCCATAGCCGGGCTTGCGGAAATCGTTGACCGCCTGATGCAGCCCGGCGTCGCCGCGTCCGGCCGCGTCCTCCGGCAGCGAGCGGCGGTCGGCGGCGATGTCGTAGATCGCCCAATGATGCCAGGTGCCGGCCGGCGCGTCGGGATCGTCGCAGAGCAGGACCAGACTTCGCGTCGCAGCCGGGACGGCGTCCCATTGCAGCGGCGGGGAAAGGTTCGCGCCATCACAGGTGTGGCGCTCGGGGATCGGTTTTCCGTCGGCAAAAGCACCGGAGGTGAGTCGCATCGCCGCGCTCCCGCGATCATGGACATTCGCTTTAGAATGCACCTTGTCGGGCGCCGGGAATTGACTCGGGTCAATCGCCGGCGATCGGGCCGGCGCCTGTCCGGCCCAGGGCGGGCGTGGGATCATGCGATAGGCCTCGCGCAGCGCCTCCGACCAGCGCTCGCGGATCATGCGGAAATATTCGTCGTCGTCAGTGATGCGCTGGCGCATATCGACCGCGAGGCGGTCGCGGCGATAGACCAGAAGATCGACCGGCAGCCCGACCGAGAGGTTGCTGCGGAGCGTCGAATCCATGGAAATGAGCACGAGCTTGACGCCGTCATGGGGGTCGGTGTCGTAGGTGACGGCGCGGTCGAGAATCGGCTTGCCGTATTTGTGCTCGCCGATCTGGAAAAACGGCGTGTCTGGCGTCGCCTCGATGAAGTTGCCGGCGGCGTAGACCTGAAACAGCCGCATCTCGCGGTCCTTCAACTGGCCGCCGAGGAGGAGCGAGACGTCGAACTTCACGCTTTGCGCCTCCATTGCGTCGCCGTCGACGCGGTAGACGCCCCGTACCGCCTCGCCGACGATCTGGGCCGCGCGGAACATGCTCGGGACGTTGAGCAGCGTCCATGGAACGCCGTCGATCTCGACCCCTTCGTTGAGCAGGTTGATCACCGCCTGCGATATGGCGAGATTCCCGGCCGTGAGCAGCGTGATGACGCGCTCGCCCGGTACCTCGTAGACGTGCATCTTGGAGAACACCGAGATGTTGTCGACGCCGGCATTGGTGCGGGTGTCGCTCAGCAACACCAGGCCGTCTTTCAGGTTCAGTCCGACGCAATAGGTCATGCCAAGCCCTTGCCGCCGTGCCGGCCTACTGCTCGGCGCCGGTCTGCGCGACCCGAACTGTGACGGCGAGGCGTTCGTTTGTAAAGCCGCGACGAATGCCGCGCACCGGTAGGGCCGAACGATAGTCAAGACCAACGGTGGTGCGGATATAGGCATTGGTCGGGCAGACGCGGTTCGAAGGATCGAAGCCGACCCAGCCCAGGTCCTCGACATAGGCCTCGACCCAGGCGTGATTGGCCTCGAAATCGCGGGCATTCTCGCCGGTCCAGAGGTAGCCGCCGACATAGCGCGCGGGAATGCCGAGGGCGCGCGCGGCGGCGATGAAAAGATGGGCGTGGTCCTGGCAAACCCCGACGCCGCACGCCAGCGCCTCGGCGGCCGTGGTCTCTACCTCGGTTTCGCCGAGCCTGTAGTCGAGCCGGTCGCGCACGACGCGCATCAGCCGGTGCAGAATATCGAGGGTCTCCTGGCCACCGGCCTCGCGCGCCAGGGCCTCGATCTCGCCGTCCGCCGCGGTGAGCGGCGTCGGCCTGAGGAACAGGCCCGGCGGCAGCGGTTCGGCGGCGCCGCGCAACACGCCGGCTGTGTCGCGGGTCTCCACCTCGCCCTCGGCCGTGATCGTGGCGGTCGAATGCGTCGCGGCGATGGTCTGGACGTGAACCAGATTGCCATAGCCGTCGACCACCGCCGGCAGGTCGTCGACATCGGCGCCGCGCACGCGCCAATGCAAGACCGTCAGGCCCTCGTGCGGACGCGGCGTCAGCCGCACGGCCTGGATTGCGTAGCTGACCGGCGCCGCGTAGCGATAGGTGGTCTCGTGTCGGACGTGCAGGCGCATGGCGTGGCTATGTCAGGTAGAGTTTGGCGATTTCGCCGCCGAGCGCGGCGATCCGGGCGATGAAGTCGGTGAGGAACTCGTGCAACCCGGCTTGAAAGATGTCGCGGATGCGGCCGAAGCGTAGGCGCGCGTAGATATCGCCGGCAAGGCGATGGCACTCGCCGCGCTTGCCGCCATAGGCCTCGGCCAGGGCGTCGAGTTGTGTCGCGATCTGCTCGCAGCATGAGAGCAGCGAGCGCGGCATCTCGCGGCGCAGGATCAGAAGCTCGGCGATCATCCAGGGCTGCAGCCGCTCGTGGTAGACCCAGTGATAGCTGCGGAGCGCCGAGACGGAGCGCAGGATCGCCTGCCACTGGTAATAATCGACGGCGCCGCCGACGTTCTCGTGCTCGGGCAGGAGCACGTGATACTTGACGTCGAGGAAGCGGGCGGTGCTGTCGGCGCGCTCGACGAAGGTGCCGAGCCGGGTGAAAAAATGCGCGTCGTTCCGCAGCATGGTGCCGCCGTAGGCGCCGTTGAACAGCAGCGAGCGTTCCTTCACCCATTCGAGAAAGTCGACGATCCGATCCGGAGCGAGTTCGGCGGCGGGGATGCTGCGCGCCCGCAGCCAGGTTTCGTTTAGCGCGTTCCACATGTCGACGGTAAGTGCCGTGCGCACGACGCGGGCGTTGCGTCGCGCGGTGTCGATGCACGACACAATGCTCGACGGGTTGTCGGGATCGGCGACCAGGTAGTCGAGCACGGTGGCGACCGCCGGCTCGGCGTACTTGAGGTAGAAGCCGGGTGCCGATCCGGTGGCGACCAGGGTCGAATGCCATTCGTTGCCGGGGTCTCCGATCGAGTGGGCGAGGCCGCCCATGCGCTGGCCGACCTGCACGATGCGGGCGATGTTCTCGGCGCGCTCCATGTAGCGTGAAAGCCAGAACAGGCTGTCTGCGGTGCGGCTCAGCATCGCGGGTCTTCCAGAACCCAGGTATCCTTGGTGCCGCCGCCCTGGCTCGAATTGACAACCAGCGAGCCCTCCCGCAAGGCGACGCGGGTGAGGCCGCCGGGCACGATGCGCACGTCCTTTCCGGTCAGCACGAAGGGTCTGAGATCGACGTGCCGCGGCGCGATGCCGGCCTCGGTGAAGACCGGGCAGGTGGAGAGCGCGAGTGTCGGCTGCGCGATGTAGTCGGCGGGCTGACAGCGGAGCTTGGCGGCAAAGGCAGCGCGCTGGGGCTCGGTGGCGTGCGGACCGACCAGCATGCCGTAGCCGCCGGATCCGCGCGTCTCCTTGACCACCAGTTCGGGCAGATGGTCCAGGACGTAGGCGAGGTCGTCGGCGACCGCGCAGCGATAGGTCGGCACGTTGTTGAGGAGCGGCGCCTCGCCAAGATAGAAGCGGATCATGTCCGGCACGAAGGGATAGATCGATTTGTCGTCGGCGATGCCCGCGCCCGGGGCGTTGGCCAGCGTCACGTTGCCGGCGCGATAGGCCAAGAGCAGGCCGGGAACGCCAAGCAGCGAATCCGGCCGGAAAGAGAGCGGGTCGAGGTAATCGTCGTCGAGCCGGCGATAGATCACGTCGATCCGCCGCGGTCCTTCGGTGGTGCGCATATAGACCACGTTGGCGTCGACGAAAAGGTCGGGTCCTTCGACCAGTTCGATGCCCATCTCGTCGGCGAGGAACGAGTGCTCATAATAGGCGCTGTTGGCCGAACCCGGCGTGAGGTGCACGATCGTCGGATCGCGGGTCCAGTGGACGGGCGCCACCGAGCGCAGGCTTCCCCACAGCGCGTCAGGCCAATGCCACACCGGGGCGCCGCGATGGTTCGCGACGCGCTCGGGAAAGGGCCGCATCCTCGCCTCGCGATTCTCCAGCATGGAGGAGACGCCCGAG
>OFHJ01000127.1_pt1 | contig 31571 bp, 25 predicted proteins | sample 1522001 | NCBI WGS metagenome assembly OFHJ01 (sample SAMEA2464838, study PRJEB22497) | soil metagenome | biome: Grassland; feature: Farmland; material: Clay | place: Australia | collected 2013-02-01 | depth 1.2 m | reverse complement strand
TTCCTCGGGTTCTCATACGGGTTTCGCCCCGGACGCAGCCAGCACGATGCGCTGGATGCGCTTGCTTTCGGGATTACCCGCACGAAGGTGAACTACATTCTGGATTGCGACGTGCGAACGTTTTTCGATTCGGTCAGCCACGATTGGCTGGTCCGATTCGTTGAGCATCGCATTGGCGATCCACGCGTGATCCGCCTGATACGCAAATGGCTCAAAGCAGGAGTGATGGAGGATGGGAGCTGGGCGCCGACGGAGGCCGGAACCCCACAGGGGTCGGTGGCTTCGCCAACGCTCGCCAACATCTACCTGCACTACTGTTTCGACCTGTGGGCCGACCGGTGGCGACACCGGGAGGCTCGTGGCAACGTCATCTACGTGCGCTATGCCGACGATATTGTCGCCGGTTTCGAGTACGAAGATGATGCCCAGCGTTTTCTGGCGGAGTTGCGCGCGCGGTTGGATCAGTTCGCGTTGACGCTGCATCCGGAAAAGACTCGCCTGATCGAGTTCGGTCGTTTCGCGGCCGAGAATCGCACCAGGAGAGGAGTCGGTAAGCCGGAGACGTTCGATTTTCTGGGTCTGAAGCACATCTGCGGCCGCTCTCGGGCCGGCTACTTCCAGCTCAAGCGGAAGTCGCGCCGGGATCGGATGCGGGCGAAGCTCAAGGCCCTCAAGATCGAGCTGAAGCGGCGGCGGCACGACCCGATTCCGGTGCAGGGGCACTGGTTGGCGCAGGTGGTTCGCGGATATTTCGCCTACCACGCGGTACCTACCAACTCCCGCAGTCTGGGCGCGTTCCATCATCATGTGAAAAGGCTCTGGCTGCGCGCGCTGCGGCGGCGCAGTCAGCGCACCCGCATGACCTGGGCGCGTTTCAGTCGCATCGCGGCGGATTTCCTGCCGACACCGCGCATCCTTCATCCTTGGCCGGAGGCTCGCTTCTCTGTCACTCACCCAAGGTGGAAGCCGAGTGCCTAAATCGGGCCCGCTCGGCTTTGTGCGGGGGGCGCCCAGCGATGGGCGTCCCTACCGCGATACCGGAATCTCCACCGCGACCATATCGCGCGTGATGAGCGGCTTCTCGCTCTGGAAGAGCGAAGCGCAGGAGGCGCCATTAGGGACGGCCTCACTGAAGTACGCACATCAGTCGGCAGCCCGCACGCTGCCCCCGATCCGCCGGCACGCGCACGTCCGGCGGCGCAGGGCCGGCGTGCTCGGTGCACTCGTTGCGCTCGCCGTGGCCGCGTACGCGCACGCATCGTCATGGCAGCTGTCGGATTACGCGCCGCTCTCGTGGCGTCACGTGGCGCGCTTCTCGATCAACCCCCAACGCATGAGCCGCGATATCGCGCGCCTGACATTCTACGAGTTCTGGAAGCGGCCGGCCGCGGCCGATCCGGTCACCCGATTGGCCCGGGAGCGCGCCGCCCTGCCCGGCGCGCTCGTCGAGATCGCGTGCGCGAAGGCAACGTCATGGAGACCGTGGCCACCGACCCCCGTCGCGCTGATCTCCGAGCCGTGCGTGCAGGCTCTGGCGAACGACCCGCGCCGCATGTATCCGGACATCGAGCGGCGCACCTTCGACTACTTCTGGGACACGGCCGATCCGGTGACCGGGTTGGCACCGGATCATTGGCCGTCGCGCGGCCCCTCGAGCATCGCGGCCGTCGGCTTCGAGCTGACCGCGTACGTGATCGGCGCCGACCGGGGATACGTCACGCGCGAGGCCGCCGCCTCGCGCGTGCGCAAGATTCTTGCCTTCCTGCTCAGTCGTCCCCAGGGAAAGGGACCCAAGGGCTACGCGGGCTACCACGGATTCTTCTATCACTTCCTCGGCATGCGCAGCGGTCTGAGGTATCGCAACAGCGAACTCTCCACCATCGATACCGCACTGCTCATGGCGGGCGTGCTCACCGCGGAGAGCTACTTCGACCGCCCCACGGCAACGGAACAGCAGGTCCGCCACCTGGCCAAACGGCTGTACCTGCGGGTCAACTGGGGATGGGCCGCGCCCGGCACCGACCCGCGTGTCAGCATGGCCTGGTATCCCGGCCAAGGTTTTTCCAAGGCGCGCTGGTCCGGCTACAACGAGGCGTCGATCCTTTACATCCTCGGCCTGGGCTCACCCACGTACCCGCTGCGCAACAACGCCTGGAGCGCCTGGACCGCCACCGATGAGCACGACTGGCGGCAGCTCGACGGCCAAACGCTGCTCGCGTTCGGTCCGCAATTCGGACCCCAGTACACCGCCGTGTGGATCGATCTGCGGGGCATCGCCGATCCGTTCATGCGTGCCCACGGAGAGGACTACTTCGAGAACGGCCGTAGAGCGACGCTCGCACAGCGCCAGTACGCCATCGTCAATCCGAACGGCTGGGCCGGGTACGGCCCCAACATATGGGGACTCACCGCCTGTAACGGGCCGGGAAATGTCCGCGCCCCCTTCCACGGCCGGATGCGGCAATTTCACGGCTATTTCGCACGCGGTATCACCAACCCCGCCGACGACGACGGCACCCTTGCCCCGACCGCGGTGCTCGGCTCTCTGCCATTCGCCCCGAAGGTGGTGACTCAGGCGGCGCAGGCGCTGTTGCGCCATTACGGCGACATCATCTACACGCGCTACGGTTTTCTCGACTCCTTCAACCCGAGCTTCACCGATGCCCGGCTGGCTCGTCACGGCTTCGTCGTGCCGGGCCGCGGCTGGATCGACAACAAGTTCCTCGGCATCGACCAGGGGCCGATCATCGCCATGATCGAGAACGAGCGCACCGGCCTGATCTGGCGGGTCATGCGCCGCAATCCCTACGTGCGTGCGGGCTTGCGGCGCGCCAAATTCTCGGGCGGCTGGTTCACCGAAGCCCTGTCGATCACGGCGCACGCGGGGAGCGCGCACCCCGCCCGGCCGCCGCCAGGGTCCGCTAACGCAGCACCACCAGCAGGTCCTTCGGGTCGACCTGCTGGCCCGGAGTAACGAGTACCTCGGCCACCTCACCGTCGATCTCGGCGCGCACCTGGGTCTCCATTTTCATCGCCTCGAGCGTCGCCATCACGTCGCCGCGGGCGACCTTGCGTCCAACGCTCACCGCGACGGTGGTGATAGTGCCCGGCATGGGCGCGCCCACCTCCCGCGGGTTGCCGGCCTCGGCCTTGCGCTGGGGAGGCCGCCGGGCGACCTGGCTGCGGTCGGGAACCCGCAGCGAGCGGGGATGGCCGTTCAGCTCCATGAACACCGTTCGGGTACCGTCTTCGTGGATCTCGCTGCAGGCGACGTAGCGGACGAACAGCGTCTTGCCCTTCTCGAGGTCGAGGCGGATCTCCTGCCCCGGCTCCATGCCGTAGAAAAACACCGGGGTCGGCAGCATGCCCACATCCCCGTACTGGGTGCGCACCGCGGCGTATTCCTGCCAGACCCGCGGGTACATGAGGTAGGAGGCGAGATCATCGTCGGTAATCGGCCGGGGCAGCAGCTCTTGGATCTTGGCGCGTTCCGCCTCCAGGTCCGCGGGAGGCAGGGAGGCGCCGGGACGGTCGGCGAGCGGCGCCGCGCCCTTGAGCACCTTGCGCTGCAGCGCCGGCGGGAAGCCGCCCTCCGGCTGGCCCAGGTCGCCGTGGAACAGCTGCACCACCGACTCCGGGAAGGGTACGTCGACCTCGGGGTCGAGCACCTGTTGCGGCGTCAGGCCGCTCGTCACCATGAGCAGGGCCATGTCGCCGACCACCTTGGAGGTGGGCGTCACTTTGACGATGTCGCCGAACATCGAGTTGACGTCGGCGTAGGCCTGGGCGACCTGTGGCCAGTGGGCGTTGTCGATGCCGAGGGCCCGGGCCTGCTCGCGCAGGTTGGTGTACTGACCCCCGGGCATGCCGTGCACGTAGACCTCCGAGGCGCCCGAGCGGATGTCGCTTTCGAAGGCGGCGTAGAGCCGGCGCACCTGCTCCCAGTAGGAGGAGAGCATGCGCAGCTTCGCGGGATCCACCCCGGGGTCGCGCGGTCCGTGGCGCAGCGCCTCGAGAATGGAGCCGAGGTTCGGCTGCGAGGTGAGCCCGCTCATCGCGTCGATGGCCCCATCGACGGCATCCACGCCGGCATCGACCGCGGCCAGCACACTCGCCGCGGCGATGCCGCTGGTATCGTGCGTGTGAAAGTGTACCGGCAGGCCGATCTCCTCCTTGAGGGCCTTGACCAGGGTGTAGGCGGCGCGCGGGCGGCACAGTCCTGCCATGTCCTTGATGCCGAGCACGTGCGTCCCGGCGGCCTTCAGCTCGCGGGCGAGCCTCAGGTAGTAGTCCAGGGTGTATTTCTTCTCCCGCGGGTCGCTCAGGTTGCCGGTGTAACAGATCGCCGCCTCGCAGAGCTTGCCGGACTCGAGCACCGCGTCGATGGCCACGCGCATGTTTTCGACCCAGTTGAGCGAGTCGAAGATCCGGAACAGGTCGATGCCGCCCTCGGCGGCGCGCCGGACGAAAAAGCGCACCACGTTGTCCGGATAATTGGCGTAGCCGACGGCGTTGGCCGATCGCAGCAGCATCTGCAGGAGCAGATTGGGCATGCGCGCCCGCAGCGCCGCGAGCCGCTGCCAGGGATCCTCGCGCAGAAAGCGCATTGCCACATCGAAGGTCGCCCCGCCCCAGCACTCCAGCGAGAACAGCTCGGGCACCAGGCGTGCGTAGTACGGAGCGATGGCCGCCATGTCGATGGTGCGCATGCGCGTGGCGAGCAGCGACTGGTGCGCATCGCGCATCGTGGTGTCGGTGAGCAGCACCCGCTCCTGCTGCAGCATCCATTGCGCGAAGCGCTCCGGGCCCAGCGCCTCGAGTGTCTGCCGCGTTCCGGCCGGCGGATCGCCGAGGGGCACCGGCGGCAGCTTCGCGCTCTCGAGCCGCTGCGGGCGCGGGCGGTTGCGGGTCTCCGGGTGGCCGTTGACGATGGTGTCGCCGATGTAGGCGAGGATGCGCGTCGCCCGGTCCCGCTTGCGCGGCCAGTGAAACAGCTCGGGCGTCTCGTCGATGAATCGGGTCGTGTACTCCCCGCGGGCGAAGTGCGGATGGGTGATGACCTGGTCGAGGAAGCGCAGGTTGGTGACGACGCCGCGGACGCGGAATTCCCACAAGGCGCGGTGCATGCGGGCGATCGCTTCCTCGGGTGTGGACGCCCAGGAGGTCACCTTGACCAGCAGAGAGTCGTAGGAGCGCGTGATGATCGCGCCGGTGTAGGCGGTCCCGGCATCGAGGCGAATGCCGAACCCGGCGGGGCTGCGGTAGGCGCTGATCTTGCCGTAGTCGGGGATGAAGTTGTTTTCAGGATCCTCGGTGGTGACCCGGCACTGCAGCGCGTGCGCGTGGATGCGGATGTCCTCCTGCGGCGGCACGCCGCTTTCCGGAGTGCCGACGCGCGCGCCCTCGGCGATCAGGATCTGCGCCTTGACCAGGTCGACGCCGGTGGCGCACTCGGTGACGGTGTGCTCCACCTGTATGCGCGGATTGACCTCGATGAAGTAGAACTTGCCGGTGTCGGCGTCCTGGAGGAACTCCACGGTGCCGGCGCTGCGATAGCGCGCGGCGCGCCCGATCGCGAGCGCCGCCTGACAGATCTCGGCACGCTGGGCGTCGATGAGAAAGACCGCCGGGGCGCGCTCGATGACCTTCTGGTTGCGCCTCTGGACGGTGCAGTCCCGCTCGTAGAGGTGCACGAGCCCGCCGTGAGCGTCGCCGAGGATCTGCACTTCCACGTGCCGCGCGCGGCGCACCAGCTTCTCCAGGTAGACCTCGTCGTTGCCGAACGCAGCCTTCGCCTCACGGCGCGCCACCGGCAGCAGTTGCTCGAGCTGCGCATCGCTTTCCACGACGCGCATGCCACGCCCACCGCCGCCCCAGCTGGCCTTCAGCATCAGCGGATAGCCGATGTCGCCGGCCAGGCGGCGGCATTCGGTCAGGCTCTGCGGCAGCGGCGCCGTGGCCGGCATCACGGGCACGCCGGCACGCGCGGCGATCTCGCGTGCGCTCACCTTGTTGCCGAGGATGCGCATGGTGTCCGGCTCGGGGCCGATGAAGCGGATGCCGGCCTGCGCACAGCCTTCCGCGAGCTGCGGATTCTCCGACAGGAAGCCATATCCGGGGTGAATGGCGTCCACCCGGGTCTCGCGGGCGATGCGCAGGATGCCTTCGATGTCGAGGTACGCCTCGATCGGCCCCTTGCCCTGCCCGACGAGGTAGGCCTCGTCCGCCTTGGTGCGGTGCAGGGAGAAGCGGTCTTCCTGGGAGTAGACCGCCACGGTGCGCAGCCCGAGCTCGCTCGCGGCCCGCATGACACGAATGGCGATTTCGCCGCGATTGGCGACCAGAATGCTTCGAATCCTCTGCGACATGGGCTGCTCTACCGCTAAGATGCCGCCCGATCATAGCGAGCGCGAACCGTTCGCGCGCAGTATTCAAGGTTATTTATGTATGCCATCGCGATTCACGGCGGCGCCGGCGAGCTGCCGAGACCGGCGCTCTCGGCCGCGCAGGAAGCCCTCTACCGTGGCGGTCTCGCCTCTGCCCTCGACCTGGGATACGAAGTGCTCGAGCGCGGCGGCACCAGTCTCGATGCCGTGACGGCCGCGGTCGGCGCGCTGGAAGACAACCCCCTGTTCAACGCGGGCCGTGGCGCGGCACTGACCCGCGAGGGCACCGCTGAGCTCGATGCGGCGATCATGGAAGGCGGCCAACAGCGCGCCGGCGCGGTGGCCGCGGTCCGGCACGTGAAAAGCCCCATCGAACTCGCCCGCCGCGTGATGGAGAAATCCCGCCACGTGCTGCTGGTCGGCGCCGGCGCGGAGGAATTCGCGCTGGAAGAGGGGCTCACTCTCGTTCCGAATGCCTATTTCCGCACTCCCGAGCGCCGGGCGGAGCTCGACGCCCTGCGCAGCGGCCGGACCGCCTCGGAGCTCGTGCCCTCGCCCCAGGGGACCGTGGGCGCGGTGGCGCGCGATGCGCAGGGGAATCTCGCCGCCGCCACGTCCACCGGTGGAATGGCCCACAAGCGCACCGGGCGGGTGGGAGACTCGCCCATCATCGGCGCGGGCACCTATGCCAGAAACGGCGTCTGCGCGGTGTCCGCCACCGGTCACGGTGAATACTTCATGCGCATCGTGGCGGCTCACCACATCTGCGCAGCCGTCGAATACCGCGGTCTGACGCTTCAGGCGGCGCTGCGCGAGACGCTTGCCCGCCTGGGCGAGCTCGGTGGCAGCGGCGGGCTGATCTCGGTCGACGGCGCCGGCCGGATTGCGATGGACTTCACCACCCAGGGCATGTTCCGCGCTGTCCGCGACTCGGCGGGCCTGAGGCAGATCGCCCTGTAGGGGCAGGCGCGGGCGGCTCAGCGTCCGCAGCGCCTGTCGCGCCTGTGCGCCGGGGCCGCGAACTCGGCGGTGAGCAGCCGCAGGCCGTGCAGGAGCGCGTTCGCGCGGGCTTCTCCCCCCTCCAGACCGCCGAGCAGCAATTCCTGCCAGAACTGCGGCTTGTCGAGCCATCGCGGCCGCAGCCACTTCCAGTGCCGCTCGACCGTTCTGTGCAAAGACACCGCGGTATGGGCGGCCATGACCTTCACGCACTGCGGGTGCATCGCGAGCGTCAGGATTGCGTTCGTGGGGTATTCCCGCGCCGCCAGCCAGGCGTGTACGAAGATCTGGTGGGCGACCTGCGCTGCGCCCGGTACCGTGAAGAACGCCTCGAGCGGCCCGCTGCGCTCCTCGTTGACCTGCGGCTCGGCCGGCTGTCGCCAGCGCTGCGGGTCGGCGAAGCCCGCGTCGAACAGCAGATAGGGGTAATCGACGGCCCGGGCGCGGGCCTCGCCGTCCAGGCTGTTCCAGAGCTCGGCGAGCTTGCCGAGCGGAAACTCGCGCCCACAGCCCGCCCGCGCCTGCACGGCGAGCAGCTCCAGACATTGGAAGTTGAGCTCCTTCAAGGCCCGGAGCATCTCGGACGGCGATTGCCCACCTTTGTAGTCGCGGGGTGTCATGATGAGCTGGTGAGATCCGCTGCCCATGGTACCGGGACCGGGCCGGCGCTCCAGCCATGCATTTGTGGGCTTTTTGGCCAGATTCGGCACATTGTGCCGTGCGAAAAATCTCAGAGAATGCACGGTCCGGGCCGCGACTGCGGCAAGATCAAGGCAAAGAAGAAAGGAGCGGGTATGCGTGCCGGAGAAGCCCGATATCAACATGAGCTGCACAGCATCGATCTGGCGTTGCGATTCATCTGGTTGGAAGCCCGGACTTCGACCATCCACGCGTTCACGGGATTGTCCTACGATCGGATCCGCAAGCTTTCCCAGCAATACGCGCACTCGAGCTACCGCCACCGCGGCAAATCGCCCCAGCAGGTCGGCTGCTTCATCCGCTCGGCGAGGGTGCGCCGCCAGGCGGCGTTCCTGGCAGGGGCGTTCTACTGCTGCGGCTTGTCGCTCGATGAGCCTTGCGCCGAGGCCGCCACGGCTTTGCCCTGTCTCGCCAACGGCGAGCTGCTCCTGAGCGCCTACGACCTTTACCTGAGGGTGGTGCCGCTGACGGTGATCTCCTTCGAGTACGCGATATTTCTGGCGCAGTGCCTGCTGCGCGGCGAGCAGCTGCGGCTGGTCTGCTGCATCGACTGCAACATCCCTGTGCTGGTCGAGCCGCTTCCCCGAGGGCCGCGGTACTGCGACTACTGCCTGCCCAGGTACCGGCGCCGGCGCAGCGGGTAGGAAATGATAAGATGCGAGCTTCCCGTGAGCATGCATCCCGATCAGCCGAACTTCTTTTCGGGCCCGTACATCGAGCGGTGCACCGAGACGCGCGAAGAGCCTGACTGGCTGGCGGCGGCGCTCGCGGATCCGCAGACGCAATTTCTGCTGGGCCGGGGCACGACCCAGCTCCTCCATACCGGCCCGCCGCCGCGCATCGCCTTCGTTCCCGCCGGCCATCCCGTGGTGCGGGCGGCGGCGGCCCATCAGTTCGTGCTGCTCGGCTGGTTCCGCGGACGGCGTTGCGTGCTGCTGATGCTTCCGTCCACGCCCGAGGCGCTCGAGCCGCCGTCGGACTGTGCCTTCGAGGAACTGCGCGCGCTTTCGCCCCAGCTCGACGCCGAGGAGGCCGGCCTGTTGGCCTATGCCCGGGCGCTGGCCATCTGGCGCTCTCACCAGCGCCATTGCGGCGTCTGCGGGGCGGTGACCACGCCCAGGCGTGCCGGGCACAGCCTGGTGTGCTCGCGGGAACCGTGCGGGACGGAGTATTTCCCGCGTCTGGAGCCGGCCATCATCGTGCTGGTCACGGACGGGGAGCGGGCGCTGCTCGGGCGACAGAGCGCCTGGCCGCCCGGCCGGTATTCGACCATCGCCGGCTTCGTCGAGCCGGGCGAGAGCCTGGAGGATGCCGTCGCCCGAGAGGTGATGGAAGAAACCGGCGTACGGGTAATCCGGGCCCGCTACGACTCCTCGCAGCCCTGGCCCTTTCCGGCCTCGCTGATGACCGGCTTTCACGCCGAGGCGTCCCCCGGGCCGGTGCGCGTCGGTGGCGAGCTCGAAGACGCCCGCTGGTTCACCCAAGAGGACCTTCGCGGCGGCGCCGTGCTGCTTCCTCCCGCTCACTCCATCTCTCGCCGCCTGATCGAGGCCTGGTTGAGCACGGCGCCCGCCCCGCGCTCCCGGGAGGATCGGTAGTGTGTCTGCTCGTGCTTGCCTGGAACGCGCACCCGCGCTACCGGCTCATCGTCGCCGCCAATCGCGACGAGTACCATGATCGCCCTGCCGAGCCGCTCGGGGGCTGGCCGCCGCCGCAAGAGATGCTCGCCGGCCGCGATCTGCGCGCCGGCGGCACCTGGCTCGGCGTCGATCGACGCCGCCGCTTCGGCGTCATCACGAACTTTCGCGATCTGCAGCGCCCGCCCTCCACAGGCCCGTCCCGCGGCGAGCTGATTCCCCGCTTCATGGGCCAGGGTGCGCCGGCGGGAGAGTACCTGTCCTCGCTCGAGCCCAAGGCGGTCGACTACGGCGGATTCAATCTGCTGCTCGCCGACGGCCGCTCGCTCTGGTACGGCTCCAACCGGGTCACGCCTTTCGCGCGAGAGCTCTCTCCGGGGGTCTACGGTCTGTCCAACGAGCGCCTCGATACGCCCTGGCCGAAACTGCTGCGTGTGCGCGCGGGCTTCGAGGCCTGGCTGCGCGAGGGCGCGGCGCGAGACGCCGAACCCGCGGCGCTGTTCGCGCTGCTCAGAGACTCCCGTCCGGCCGCCGACGCCGAGGGGCCGCCGTTGACCGGTCTGTCGCCGCAGTGGGCGCGAACGCTCTCGGCGCCTTTCGTACGGCATCCGCAGTACGGCACACGGTGCTCGACGATCGTACTGCTCGAGCCCTCGGGAAAGCTCCTGCTCGCCGAACGGCGCTTCGACCGCGACGGCCGGTGCGTGGGCGAGAGCGAGTATCGGCTGGGCGGCGCGGAGTGGCCCGAGTAGGAAGCCTCGCGGGACGGTGCGGGATGGGAACCGGCGCCCGCTACAGGCGGTCAGGAAAGACTACAATTATCGATTTAACGACCTCCCAAGCCGGGTTCGCGGATTTAGATGACGAATCGCAATTCGTTACACGGGGCTCGGCGGCGCAGAGCCTCGGGTATGCTCGTATTGCTTCTCGTCAGCCCCCTGGCGCGCGCGGATATCACGGTGGTCATCCATGGGGTGAGCGGCAGGCTGAGGACGAACGTTCTGGCCTATCTGAGCTTCCAGCGCTACCGAAGCAGCAGACACCTGACCGCCGGTACCATCGAGCGCTTCGAGAACCGGGTCAATGACGAGGTGCGCACGGCGCTCGAGCCCTTCGGGTACTTCCAGCCGTCCGTGCGCCCGGCCGTCACGCAACCGCGCCCCGGGCACTGGCGGGTCGTCCTGGACATCGATCCCGGCCCGCCGGTGATCCTGAGAAAGGCCGAGGTACGGCTCACGGGGCCGGGGGCGGCCGATCCGCTGTTCACGCGCATCACCACGCACCTGCCCTTTCGCCCCGGCGAGCGGCTGAACGAGGCCGCGTACGAGCGGGTGAAGAGCGAATTGCTGCACAGCGCCGCCACCTACGGCTACCTCGATGCGCGCCTCACGCGCCACGAGCTGCTGGTCGATCCCCGAAAGCACTGGGCGGCCATCGAGCTGACGCTCGCGACCGGCGTGCGCTACCGGTTCGGCGCGACCACGATCGATCAGGACGCCGTCGAGCCGGAGCTGGTCCGCCGCTATCTGCGCTATCGGCGGGACCGGCGCTTCGACCTGACGCAGGTGCTGCGCACCCAGTTCGCGCTCGACGATTCGGGGTATTTCTCCAATCTCGAGGTGCTGCCCGGCAAGCCGGATGCGGCCGACCACACCGTGCCGGTGCACATCCGCGCAGGTGCGAGCCGCCCCAATGTCTACTCTCTGGCGGGGGGCTACGAGACCGACACCGGTCCTCGCGCGATCCTGAGCTGGCAGGACCGCAGGGTCAACGCCGAGGGCCACCGGATGAGCGTCGATCTGCAGGTCGCCAGGCTGGTCAAATACAGCCTGCAGAGCCGCTATGTGATTCCCATGGAGGATCCGGCCACGGAAAACCTCACGCTGTCGGCCAGCGTCGAGCAGCGCCAGCTCGCCGCCGTCGACGCCCGCACCATGATCATCGGCCCCAGCCTCACCCAGGTCACCGGCCGCTGGCGGCTGGTCTGGTTCGTCAACGCCGTGCATGCCACCGGCTCGGTGAACGGCACGGTCTGCGAGGCGTCCGCGAGCGCCAAATCTCCCGGCGCATCGTGCCCGAGCGCGCAATACCCCCAACCGCGCAGCGTCCTCGCCAGTGTCGGTAACGGCAACCTGCTGGTGCCGGGCGTGGACATCGCCCTGATGCCGAAGGGCTATTTCGGCGAGCCGGTGTTCCAGCACGAGGTGTTCGTGGAGCTGCGCGGCTCGCACGGCAGCCTCGGCTCCGGGTCCAACTTCCTGCAGATCCGTGTCGAGCTCGAGCGGGTGTTCACCCTTGCGCCGAAGTGGCATCTGCTGCTGCGCGACGATTTCGGCGCCACCGTGGCGTCCAATTTCGACAAAGTGCCTCCGGTGATGCGCTTCTTCGCCGGCGGCGAGGGCAGTGTGCGCGGCTTCGCCTACGACGCGCTGAGCCCTTACCAGTCCTTCTATGCCGGGGAGAAGAGCCAGCCGTGTCAGAATGGCGCGACGATCAGCGCGCAGAACGGCCAGACGCAATACCGATGTCCGTTTGCCGCCCAGGCCGGCGCCAAGGACCTGATCACGGGCTCTGTGGAGATCGAGCGGGATCTGCCGCGGAACCTCGGTATCGCGGCGTTCTTCGACTACGGAAATGCATTTAACAGCTTTCACTCCCCGCGGCTGCTGCAATACGGCGCGGGGCTGGGCGTTCGGGTGCGCCTGCCGGTCATGACGCTCGGCATCGACGTGGCCGAGCCGTTGTCGGCGCGCGGCCACCAGCTGCCGCGCGTGTACATCAACTTCTCTCCCAAATTGTGAGCCGCCCCGGCCGATGCGCCGATTCCTGACACTGACCGGATTGTTGATCGCGCTGGCGGTGGCGCTGTCGGGCGCGATCTTCTATTTCACGCTGTTCACCCAGAGCGGGCTGCGATTCATCGTCGATCGCCTGCCGCGGCGCTTCGGCACCGTGGAGGTGCGGATCGAGGGTGCGAGCGGCACGCTGGCCACGGGGGTGCGTGTGCGGCGGGTCGTCTTCAACGGGGTGCGCGAGCATGTGGAGCTCGACGGCGTTCATGCGCGCGTCCTGTTGTCTCCGTTGTACTGGCGCACGATCGAGATGCCGGAGATTTCCGCCGACAGCGCCTACGTCGAGGTCAGGCCCTCGCACCTGCCGCCACCGCCGCGGCCGCACTTCCTGCCCTGGTGGCTGCAGATTCGGATCGATCGCGCGCGCGTCGGCCGGGCCACGGTGGTCCTGCCGCACGGCAAGCGCCTGGAAGGGTCGGATATCGGCATCGCAGCGCGCATCTCCTACCGCAACGTGCGCATCTACCGTATCGAGCTGCGCATGGGCGACATGCGCTACGTCGCCGACGGCACATTGCACGCCGCCCGCCCGCTCGAGCTCTCGGCCCGCGGGCACATCATTTGGCAGCCGCCCCGCCAGCCGCGGTGGTGGGTCGAGGCCTCCCTCGGCGGCGATCTGAGCAAGCTGACGCTGCGTGCGAAGGTGCTCGAGCCGTGCAAAGTGGATTTTCAAGGGCTCGCATTCGATCTGATGGGCCGCTGGCACTGGCGCGGCGAGGCCAGGGTCCGCGATCTCGATCTGCGCACCTGGCATCGCAGCGGGTTCCTGGGGCCGATCGGCGCGCGGCTGACCCTGACAGGCAATGCGCAGGGATTCGAGGCCGGCGGCACCGCCGACCCGACGGGTCTGCACGCGGGTACCTTTCATGTCGAGCTCGACGGGCGGCTCGAGGACAGTCACTCGAAGCGAGTGCTGATCGCGCGCCGGCTCACCATCACGCACATCGCATCGGGCGCGCGGCTCGATGCGGCAGGAAGGCTGCGCCTCGAACCCGGCAGGCCGCGATTCGCTTTGACCGGCAGCTGGCACGAGTTGCGCTGGCCGCTCGTCGGCAAGACCGCTTTTCACAGCCCATCGGGTGCATTCACGCTCTCGGGAGGCTGGCCGGTTGTCATCACCGCAAGCGGCACCGCGCTCGTCCGCCGTGTCCGGTTGTCCTCTTCCGGGATCACGGCCACGCTCGACAGCCAGGGGCTGACCGTGCGCCAGGCGCAGCTCGGGTTGCTCGGCGGGCAGGTATCGGCGCGAGGCAAGCTGAGCTGGCTGCCTCCCAGACACTGGACGCTGCACGCGCTCGCCGAGCAGCTTGATCCCGGGCGGCTGCGGCCGTTCCTGCGCGGACGTCTCGGCTTTACGCTGAGCGCCTCGGGAGAGGGGTTTCACGCCGACAGCCCGTTCACGCTGCGGCTTGTCCGGCTGCACGGCCGGTTGCGCGGGCTGGCGGCGAGCGGCGGCGGTGGATTGAGCCACTCGCAGCGGACCTGGACTTTCCAGCGGGTGAGAGTCCGCTTGGGCGCGATGCGCGTTGCGCTCGATGGACACATCGCCCGCCAACAGACACGCGTGCGGTTCGCCGCGGCGGGCGATCTGCGGCTGCTGGCCGCGGGAGACCGGGGCGACGTGCAGGCGGCCGGCACGGTCGAGGGTCCGCTGAATGCTCTCGACATCCGCGCGTGGGCGCGCGGCTCGGGCGTGAAGGTCGGCGGTCTGACGCTCGCATCCCTCGACGCCAGGGTGGATTTCGATCCGACATCGCGCCGCCGCTCGGTGCTCGCCTTTCATCTGCGCCGGCTGCGACTCCACCGCCGGCTGCTGCGCAATTTCGATCTGACCGCCGAGGGTCCGGCCTCGAACCTCGAGGCGCACCTTGCCGCCAGCGCGCCCGGGCTCACCGTGCAGGCGGACGCCCGGGGCAGCCTGCTTGACGGAGTGTTCGCCGGGCGGCTCACGGCGCTGAACGTGACCGGTGCGCAGGCGCTGAACCTGCATCTGCGCAAGGCGGCCTCGCTCACGCTGTCGCGCTCGCACAGTGCGCTCACGGGTTTGTGTCTGAGCGGAACACCCGGTGGACTGTGCACCGGTGGGAATTGGACGCCGGCGGCATGGTCGGCCTATCTGACGGCCGACGCCCTGCCGCTCGCGACGCTGACGGCGGGGCTGACTCCGGCGGTCGAATATCAGGGCACGATCGGCGCACAGGCCCGGCTCGAGGGCGGCGGCGGCGCGCCGGTGCGAGGCACGCTTCGCGCGAGTCTGACCCGCGGCGTTCTGTCACGCCGCCTGGTGAGCGGACGAATCGATCGCACTCCCATCGGCTCGGGGCTGTTGTCGATCATGGCTCTGCCGGGCTCGATTCACGCCCAGGCGTCGCTCACCGCGGGGGCGATCGGTACACTCGAGGCCAAGCTCGATGCGCGCCGGGATGTCGCAGACTGGCGGAACATGCCGATCCGGGGGGAGCTGCACGCGCAGACCTCCAAGCTCGACCTGCTGTCGATCTATTTGCCGGGAATCGACCAGGTCTCGGGCAATCTCACCGCGGACGCCGAGATCACCGGCACCTTGACCAAGCCGCACCTCACCGGCCTGGTCAGCGTCTCGAACGGCACCGCCAACTGGTACCAGACCAACCTGCTGCTGCGGGAGGCCACGCTTGCGGCACGCCTGAACGACAGCGGCCTGGTGTTCGATGGCTCGGCCCGCGTCGGCCGGGGGACTCTGCGCGCCACCGGCCGGATGAGCTGGCGTGGCCTGCTGCCCTATGGCGAGCTGCACCTCACAGGCAACGATATGCGGGTGGTCGACACGCCGGAGGCGCAAGTCGACGCATCGCCGAATCTCGACTTCGACGTGGCGGCGCACCGGATCGAGGTGTCGGGGACGGTCTTCGTGCCGCACGCGTCCATTCACCCGAGGAATTTCAAGGGTGCGGTGCGAACCTCCTCGGACCAGGTCATCGTCGGCCAGGAGTCGTCCGGCATGGCGCGGCGCTACCAGGTCATGAGCACGGTCACCCTGGGGTTGGGCAACGATGTCAACATCGATACCATGGGGCTCACCGGCAAGCTGACGGGCGCGTTCACCGTGCGCAGCGGCTACGGCACCGGGACGCGGGCCACCGGAGAGCTGCTGATCGTGCAGGGCAAATATGCCGCCTATGCACGCAAGCTCGATATCCAGTACGGACGGCTGCTGTTCAGGGGCGGTCTGCTCGACGATCCCGGCATCGAAATCCGCGCGGTGAGAAGCTATCCCGAGATCACGGCGGGCATCGATGTCAGCGGCACGCTGAAACAGCCCCAGGTGTCGTTTTTCTCGAATCCCTCGCTGTCCCAGTCGCAGATCATGTCGCTGCTGTTCTCCGGCGGCGGCGGCTCGCTGCAGGAACTGCAGACCGGGACCAGCGCACAGACCCAGCAGACCACGGCGGCCGGCGAGCTGCTTGCCCAGGGCGGGGCGCTGCTCGCTCAGCAGCTCGGCGAGAAGATCGGCCTGCCGGCGTTCAGCCTGCAGACCGACCTCAACAACGTGACCTCGCTGGTGCTCGGCAAGTATCTCTCGCCGCGCCTCTACGTCAGCTACGGGGTGGGGCTGACCCAGCAGCTGAACGAGGTCAGGTTGCGCTACAGCATCACCAGGAATTTGATGATCCGGATCCTGGCGGGGCAGGGCAAGGGCGCGGGACAGGGCAAGAGCGGGCAGATCGGAGGGGCGGACCTGGTGTTCAGCGTGGTGAAGTAGGCGCCCGAATCTACGCTTGACTCTCGCGAATTATTATGCAAAATATGTGCAACTTTATGCACATGCCGAAATTCACCTGATCTCATGGATGCCGAGCAGCTCGAACGCCGCCAGGCCGTGGTGCGAATCCTGCGCGAGGGAGTGGTCCATCGCCAGGAGGATCTCGTGCGCCTGCTGCGCGCGGAAGGTCATGACGTGACCCAGTCGTCCATCAGCCGCGACCTGCGCGATTTGGGAGTGCTCAAGGCAAGCGGCCGCTACGTGCTGCCGCCCGATGAGGTCTCGCGCACCCAGGGCGATTTCGCCATGCTGGCCCAGTTCGTGCGCGGGCTGAAGCGGGCCGGGCCTTCGCTCACCGTGATCCGGACCACCATCGGCGCCGCCCAGAGCGTGGCGGTCGCGATCGATCGGGCCGAGTGGCCGGAAGTCGCCGGCACCCTCTCCGGCGACGACACCATTTTCATCGCCACCGCCAACGGCCGCGCGCAGGACGAGCTCATCGCGCGGCTGCAGGCCGTTTTCCCAATCTAAGGCCCCTCATGCCGACATCCCCATCCCAAGGCGGGCAGCCCATCGTTCTCGCTTATTCCGGCGGCCTCGACACCTCCTTCCTGGTGCCCTGGCTGAAGGACACCTATGGCCGTCCGGTCATCACCGTCACCGTCGACACCGGCGGTATCGATGCGGCGGCCGCGCGCACGCTCGCCGAGCGGGCCCGGGCGCTCGGCGCGGTCGAGCACCACCAGATCGACGCGCGCGCCGATTACTTCGAGCAGGTGCTGCGCTTCCTCATCATGGGCAACGTCCGGCGCGGGCAGCTCTATCCGCTGTGTGTCGGCGCCGAGCGGGTCATGCAGGCGCAGACCATTGCGCACATGGCGCGCAAGCTCGGCACCAGCATGATCGCGCACGGCTGCACCGCCGCGGGCAACGACCAGGTGCGTTTCGAGGTTGCGATGCGCACGCTGGCCCCCGAGCTCGAGGTTCTGGCCCCGGTGCGTGACCGGGCGTTCAAGCGCCAGGAGGAGCTCGAGTACCTCCAGGAGCGCGGCCTGCCCGTGCCGCCGTACGGGGCGGCCTACTCGGTCAACCGCGGCCTGTGGGGCGTGACCATCGGCGGCAAGGAGACACTCACCTCCTCCGGCAGCATCCCCGATCATGCGTGGGTGCTGACCCGGGACGCATTTACGAAGCCGCGCACCCCGGAGACCCACCTCATCCAGTTCGAGCGCGGCCGGCCGAGCGGCCTCGATGGCCGCCCGCTCTGCGCGGTGGAGCTGATCGAGGCGCTCGAAGCGCTGGCGGCGCCCTTTGGCATCGGGCGCGGCATCCATCTGGGCGACACCATCATCGGCACCAAGGGACGGGTGGCGTTCGAGGCGCCGGCCGCGGACGTGCTGCTCACCGCGCACCGCGAGCTGGAGAAGCTCGTCCTGACCGGGCGCCAGCAGCGCATCAAGGAACTGGTCGCACAGCCCTACGGCGACCTGGTGCACGAGGGTCAGCTGCTTGATCCGGTCTGCCGCGACATCGAGTCGCTCCTCGAGTCTTCCCAGGAGCGCGTCACGGGCGAGGTGAGGGTGTCGCTGCGCCCGGGGAACCTGTTCGTCGAGGGCGTGGACTCGCCCTACTCGCTCATGACCGCCTCCAAGGGTGTGTACGGGGAGGCGGCCGGCGAGTGGACGCCGCAGGATGCTCTCGGGTTCTCCAAGATCGTCGCCCTGACGGGCATGTTCCACCGGCGTTCGGGCGAGAGTTCCAAATGAGCAGCGGCATGAGAAGCGTCGTCGTCGACAAGATCGCCTCCGTGGCCCAGGCCTGCCGCCTGTCGCACGAGGTGCGCATCTCCCCCGACATCCCCGCCGAAGAGGGCGTGGTGATCGTGGTCGAGGTGCTGACCAACAAATCCAGCTACAACGCCCTGGAGCTCACCAGCGGCCGTATGGCCAAGGTGGGCAAGGGCGACATCGTGGTCGGCGCGCTCGGCCACCGCAAGGCGCTGTTCGGCTACTCCGGCCACATTCCCGCCTCGGTCAAGCCCGGGGACGTGATCCAGATGCTCAACATCGGCGGGGTGCTCGGTGCCTGTGACTCGGTGAATCCGGAGAAGGGCCAGCCGTTCGACTGCCGCGTGCTCGGCGTGGCGCTGCACTTTCCCTACCTCGGCGAGCGCATCGGCGTGCCGGCCCGGGTGGGCCTGCGCAAGCTGGATTCGGGCAGTGCGCTCGATACGCGGCACGTACCGGTGGTTGCGCTCGCCGGCACGTGCATGGAGGCCGGCAAGACCGCTGCCGCCTGCGCCATGATCAGCCGCATGCGTCACCGGGGACTCACCATCGACGCCTTCAAGGCGACGGGGGTTTCCCTTCGGCGCGACATCCTCGCCATGGAGGATGCCGGCGCCCGCCGCTCGGCCATCTTCACCGACTTCGGCGTGGTCACCACCACGAGGCAGAATGGTCCGGCGCTGACACGCGCCATGTTGACCGAGCTCTCGGCGGGCAAGCCGGACGTGATCGTGTTCGAGCTCGGCGACGGCATTCTCGGCACCTACGGGGTGGACGCCATCCTGGAGTGCCCGGATATCCGCGCCGCGCTCACCGGCGTGGTGCTCTCGGCCAACGATCCGGTCGCGGCCTGGGGCGGCGTGAAGCTGCTGCGCGAGCGTTTCGGCATAGAGCCGTGCGTCGTCACGGGGCCTGCCACTGACAACCAGGTGGGAGTCGATCTGATCACCAGCCAGATGGGCGTCGCCGCATGCAACGCCATCGGCAACGGCGCGGCGCTCGGCGACCGGGTGATGGAAGCCGTCGGCCTGGCGCGGGGAGCGGCTCAATGACCGCCATCCCGGCGGTCGTGCTCGGCGGCACGGGCTACGTGGCCGGGGAGCTGCTGCGCCTGATCGCGGCCCACCCGCGCCTGGCGCTGGCCGCGGTGATGTCCGAGAGCCAGCCGGGCGAGCCGCTCGCCGAAGCGTTTCCCCACCTCGCGGCCGCCTACGGCGACACGTGCTTCACGCCGCAGGCCGAGGTTCAGGATCTGCTCGTCCGCGCTCCGCAGTGCGCGGTGTTTTCCGCCGCGCCGCACGGTGTGTCCGCCCGACTGATCGACTCGCTCCTGACAGCCGCTGCGAGCGCCGGCACGCGGCCGCGTGTCGTCGACATCTCCGCGGACTTCCGCTTCCGCTGCGCGCAGGACTACGAGGCGGCCTACAAGCACCCGCACGGAGCGCCGGCGCGCCTGAAGGAATTCACCTGCGCGGTGCCGGAGCACTTGGCGGAACTCGAGACCCCCCACGTCGCCCATCCGGGCTGCTTTTCGACGGCGACGCTGTTGGCGAGCGTGCCGCTGCTTTCGCTGCAGCTCGCCGTGCCGGCGCTGTTCGTCTCCGGCATCACCGGCAGCACCGGCGCGGGCCGCAAGCCGGTCACCGGCACCCATCATCCGCTGCGGCACAGCGACCTGTACTCCTACAGCGCGCTCTCGCACCGGCACGCGCCCGAGATCGCCGCCTGCGCGCGGGCGGCGAGCGGTGTGGAAGCGGAGTTCGCCTTCGTGCCCCACTCGGGGCCGTTCGCGCGGGGCATTCACGTGACCGTACAAGCGCACCTGGCCCGGCCGTTGCAGACCCAGAGCGTGCTGGCCGCGCTGCGCGAGTTCTACGCCCGCTCGCCGTTCGTGCGGGTCACCGGTTCCGCACCCCGCGTGAAGGACGTCGCCACCACCAACTACGCCCATCTGTCCGCCGCCTCCAACGGCCGCTCGGTGGCCGTGATGTGCGCCATCGACAATCTGAACAAGGGTGCGGCCGGCGGTGCGGTGCAGTGGATGAACCGGATGCTCGGACTGCCCGAAGCCGAAGGGCTCACGGCGCCCGCCCCGGGCTGGACCTGATCAGCCGCCCATCAACGAGAGACCATGACCGCCACAGCGCTGCCCGCAACGCCCGAGCCACCGGCCGATGGCCTGGCGCCGGTCTATGCCCAATATCCTCTCGAGGTCGTATCCGCCGAGGGGGTGTGGCTGATGAGCGCCCGCGGCGAGCGCGTGCTCGATCTGTATGGCGGCCACGCGGTGGCGGCGCTCGGGTACGGCCACCGAGGTTGGACCGAGGCGCTCGCCGCCCAGGCGCGCGAGTGCCAGTTCCAGACCAACGCCATACCCATGCCGATCCGCGCGCGCGCGGCGCGGCGCCTGCTGGATTTCTCCGGACTGGATTTCGCCAGCGTATTCCTGGTCAGCACCGGAGCCGAGGCCAACGAGAACGCGCTGCGCCTGGCGCTGCGGATGACCTCGCGGCCGCACGTGGCCGCCATCGAGGGCGCATTCCACGGCCGTACCGCGGCGGCATCGGCGGTGACCTGGGGCTCCGAGGCGTGGTACGGCTTTCCCCGCAAGCCCTTCGATGTCAGTTTCCTGCCGCGGGGGGACTTGGCGGCCGTGGAGAACCAGGTGACCGAGCGCACGGCCGCGGTGATCGTCGAGCCCGTGCAGGGCCTCGCCGGCGCGGTGGACCTCGGCGCCGCGTACCTGGCGGCGCTGCGCCGGCGCTGCGTTGAGGTCGGCGCACTGCTGATTTTCGACGAGGTGCAATGCGGCTTCGGACGGATCGGCGCGCCCTTCGCCGCCGGCCTGTACGGCGTGACGCCCGACATGATCACGACTGCGAAAGCGCTCGGCAACGGCTTTCCCGTGGCGGCGCTGCTGACCTCGGCCAAGGTGTCCGCGACGCTGAAAGTGGGTCTGCTCGGCACGACTTACGGCGGGGGACCGATGGCCTGCGCCGCACTGCTCGCCGGCATCGACGCCATAGAGTCCGAGGGCCTGCTCGAGAACGTCCGCAGGGTCTCGGCCTATATCCGCAAGACCTGCGTGGTCGGCCCGGTCACGGCCGCCCAGGGCGAGGGGTTCCTGCTGGGGCTGCGCACCCGGCGGCCGGCCAAACAGATCCAGGCGGAGCTGCTGCAGCGCGGCATCCTGGCGGGCGGGGCGAGCGATCCGAACGTGGTGCGGCTGCTGCCGTCCTTCATTCTGAAGGAGGAGCACGTCGATCTGCTGCGGCACGCGCTGTCGGACCTATGAAGCGCTTCCTCGACCTGGCGGACCTCACGCGCGAGGAAGTCCTCGCGCTGTTGGAGCTGGCGCGGCGGCTGGAGCGCTCGCCGGAGCCGCACGCGCTCTCCGGCAAGATCCTGGGCCTGCTGTTTCTCAATCCTTCGCTGCGCACCCTCGCCTCCTTCCAGGCGGGCATGGCCCGGCTCGGGGGCGGCTCCTTTGTCATCACGCCCGGCCAGGGCACGTGGCAGCTCGAGACCCGGCCGGGCGCGGTCATGGACGGGGCGGCGGCCGAGCACGCGCGCGAGGGGATCCCGGTACTGGCCTCCTACTGCGATGCGCTGGGGATCCGGGCCTTCGCCGACGGCAAGGACCTGGAGGCGGACCTCGCCGAAACGAGGTTCAACGCCATGGCGGAGCTCGTCGAGAAACCGCTGATCAACCTCGAGTCCGCCGTCAACCATCCTTGCCAGGCGCTCGCCGACTGGAAGACGATGGACGACCTGGCCGTGCCGCGCGGCGGACGGTTCGTCCTGTCGTGGGCCTATCATCCGCGCCCGCTTCCGCTTGCGGTTCCGGCGGCGGCGCTGCACATGGCGGCGCTGCGCGGCATGCAGGTCGTGGTGCTGCGGCCCGAGGGGTTCGCGCTGCCGACGGCGGTCATGGACAAGGCGCGCGCCGCCGCCGGTCTGTCCGGAGGATCGGTGCGCGAGACGCACGAGCGGGACGAGGCGCTCTCGGGCGCACACATCCTGTACGCGAAGGAGTGGGGCGCGACCTCGTGCTACGGCGATGAGCGGACGGATGCCGCACTGCGCGCCCGCCTCGGCGGCTGGTGTGTGCGCAACGAGTGGTTCGACCGCGCCGCTGCGGACTGCCGCCTGATGCACTGCCTGCCCGTGCGGCGCAACGTCGCCGTCGCCGACGAGGTGCTCGACAGCGCCCGCAGCATCGTGCAGCGCGAGGCGTACAATCGCCTGACGGCGCAAATGGCGGTGTTGTATCGATTACTGAAGGGGATTTGATTCGACATGATCATGCACACTGGTGACCAGGCACTCGCGATCCGCGCGCTCAAGAACGCCGCTCCCTATATCCGCATGTATCGCGGCAAGACCTTCGTGGTGAAGGCCGGCGGCGGGGTGTTCGCCGACGAGGACTCCACCCGCGTACTCATCGAGCAGCTCGCGATCCTGCACTACTTCGGCGTGCGCGTTGTGTTCGTGCACGGCGGCGGGCCGCAGCTCACCGAGCTGGCCGGCGCGCTCGGGGTGTCCACGCGCATGGTGGAGGGCCGGCGCGTCACGGACCGGCAGTCGATCGACGTGACGGCCATGGTGCTCAACGGCACCATCAACACCAGCATCCTCGGCATCTGCCGCGATCTGAACATAGAGGCGGTCGGCGTCAGCGGAGTCGATGCGGGCCTGGTCCGTGCGCACAAGCGCCCGCCGGTGAAAATTCAATCGAGCGGCGAGGTGGTGGACTACGGTTTCGTCGGTGACATCGACCAGGTCGATCCCACGGTGCTGCGCAAGCTCCTCGACAACGGGCTGATGCCCGTGGTGAGCCCCCTGTCGGCGGACGACAACGGCACGCTGCTCAACATCAACGCCGACACGGTGGCCGCCGCGATCGCCTCGGCGCTCGGGGCCGAGAAGCTGATCCTGTGCACCGGGGCGCCCGGCATCCTGGCGGAGCTCGACGACCCGGGCTCGCTCATCTCCTACACGGACCTGAAGGACCTTACACGGCTGCGCGAGGAAGGCCGTATCGCCGACGGGATGCTGCCGAAGGCCAGGGCGATCGAATCGGCGATTCGCGGCGGGGTTCGCCGGGTGCACGTGGTCTCATACCAGGCGCCGGAGGGGATCCTGGGTGAAGTGTTCACCAATGAGGGCACGGGCACGCTGATCGTGGAGGATGTCAACGCGCTGACGGCGGCGGAGCAGAGCGTGCAGGCCTGATCATGACCCGCCTGTGGGACAAAGGCGCGCCGCTCGATGAGCGGGTGCTGAGCTACACCGCCGGGGAGGACTACGCCCTGGACGAGCGTCTCGTGCGGTACGACGCACGCGCGTCCATCGCACATGCGGAGATGCTCCACGAGCAGAAGCTGCTCTGCGCGGCCGATCTGGAATCGATCCGGGCCGGGCTCACCGCTCTCGCCGACGAGCATGCACGCGGCCTCTGGCACGTAGAGCTGGCGGACGAGGACGGCCAGACCGCGCTCGAGCGGCGCCTGACCGAGCGGATCGGGGCGGCCGGAGGGCGCGTGCACCTCGGTCGGTCTCGGAACGATCAGGTGCTCACGGCGCTGCGGCTGTATCTGCGGGACGCCGTCGAGGAGTTGGTGCGCGGCGCACGGAGTGTGGCCGAGTCCTTGGACCGGCTGGCCGGGCGCGAGCGCGACACGGTTCTGCCCGGCTACACCCACATGCAGCAGGCCATGCCGAGCTCGGTGCCCCTGTGGGCCGGCGGCTTCGCCGCCGAGGTTCGCGACGACGCCGAAGGGTTGGGTCAGGTCCTGCGCCGCCTGGACCGCAACCCATTGGGCTCCGCGGCCGGCTACGGCACGCCTGGATTGCCGCTCGATCGGGAATCGACCGGGCGCAAGCTGGGCTTTGCCGCGCCGCACGCGCCGGTGACGGCCGTGCAGCTCTCCCGCGGCAAGGCGGAGGCCGAGCTGCTGTTCGGGATCACTCTGCTGATGCAGGACCTCGGGCGCCTGGCGGCGGACGTGCTGCTGTTCTACAGCCGGGAGTTCGGCTTTCTCGAGCTGCCGGAGGCGTTCACCACCGGCTCCTCGATCATGCCGCAGAAGCGCAACCCCGATGTCTTCGAATTGATCCGCGGCCGCTCGGCCACGGCGCAGGCCTGCCTCAGCGAGGCGCTCGCGATCTGCGCAAAGCTGCCCTCGGGCTACCAGCGCGACCTGCAGCTGCTGAAGTTCCCTCTGTTCCGCGGCATCGACATCGCCCGGCAGACGCTCAGCATCCTGCCCGCCGCCCTCGACGCCATGAGGTTCCGTCCGGATCGAATCAGCCTCGACCCGGCCATCCACGCCGCCGAGGAAGCCAACCGGCTGGTGGTGAGCGAGGGCATCCCCTTCCGCGAGGCCTACCGCAAAGTGGCGGCCAAGCTGAAGGGGTCCGGATGACTCCGGTTTCGGCACACGATTGACATCATGGCCGCAGTATCGCGTCTGGGCAGACAGATCAACGAGGTCGCCACGGCGTTGGGGAGCATTGGCGCCCGATTCGCGCTGATAGGCGGCCTGGCACTCGCATCGCACAACGTGATTCGTGCCACTCAGGATATCGATTTGCTGGTGGATCTAGAGAAAGCCGACGGAATCGATACGCAACTCGTGAAGCTCGGTTATCGCTGCCTGCATCGCGGTGACGACGCGGCAAATTATCTGCGCAACGATGAGCGCGTGGACCTTCTTTACGCTCATCGCCCGATCGCGAAGCGACTGCTGGCCGGTGCGAGGACTCTGGCGACGTCGCTGGGTGACCTGCGCGTGATCAGCACCGAGGGACTGATCGGCTTCAAGCTGCAGGGGCTGGAAAATGATCCACGCCGGACCCAGGATCTCGAAGACATCCGGGCGCTGTTGAGAGCCAACCGGGACCGGCTGGACATGGGGGAAGTGCGCGAGTACTTTCGGCTCTTCGAGCGCGAGCCGCTTCTCGATGAGCTTCTTCAAGAAATCCAGTAACCGGCAAGACCCGCCGTTGGCCGCAGGCGGCGGAGTGCACGTGCCCGCGGTTCCGACGGACGATCCGCTGCGCGCCCTGGACGATCTCATGGCCGTCGTCGAGGCTATGTGCCCGGTTTGGCCGGAGCGGGTGTCATTCGTCGACGGCGGGAAAATGCTGCTTTGAGGGGTGTCGGTTCGCTGCTGCAGCCGACACACAGTCCATAACGGATCAAGTGTTGATCCGATTGAATCCTCCGCCCAGTGCTTCGCGCAGGTGATCGATCACGCACTGCACGGCGCGCGGGGTGCGGGGCGCCCACGGGCGGATGGCCTGCAGCCGCTCGCCGAAGAAGCCCACCGGCTTCCACTCCGGCAACACCTGCGCCAGGTCCCCCGATGCCGCATCGCTCCAGGCGGTGAAGTCCGGCAGCAGGCCGATGCCGAGTCCGCCCGAGACTGCCTCGCGCAGCACCTCGCTGTGTAATCGGCAATCGCGGATTCTCAACGCCGCTCCGCGGGCCTAGACTGCCGCCCATCCCACCTCGCCTCCGGGTGACCCATGGATACCGTCGCGTACACTTCTCCCGCTCCGGCCGATGCCCGCGCCGGGGACGTCGGTCACTGGATCGGCGGCCGCCTCGACACCAGCGCCGGCCGCCCGCAGGATGTCTTCAACCCCGCCACCGGCCGGGCCGTGCGTCGCGTCCTCATGGCCGATGCGCAGACCGCGAGCCGGGCCGTCGCCGGGGCCGCCGCGGCCTTCCCGGCCTGGGCCGATACCCCGCCCATCCGGCGTGCCCGGGTGCTGAACCGCTTTCTGGCCCTGCTCAACGAGCGCCGGGACGCGCTTGCCACGCTGATCACCGAGGAGCACGGTAAGGTCTTCTCCGACGCCCAGGGCGAGGTGGCGCGAGGTATCGAAGTGGTGGAGTTCGCCTGCGGCATCCCGCAGCTGCTCAGGGGCGACTTTACCGACCAGGTGTCCACCGGCATCGACAACTGGACGGTGCGCCAGCCGCTCGGGGTGGTTGCCGGCATCACGCCGTTCAACTTCCCCTGCATGGTGCCATGTTGGATGTTCCCGCTCGCCATCGCCGCGGGCAACACCTTCGTGCTCAAGCCCAGCGAGCGCGACCCCTCGGCATCGCTTTTCATGGCGGACCTGTTCCGGCAGGCTGGCCTGCCGGATGGCGTGTTCAATGTCCTGCAGGGCGGCAAGGAGGCGGTGGAGGCCCTGCTTGGGCACCCCGACGTCAAGGCCGTCAGTTTCGTGGGCTCCACGCCCGTTGCGCGCCAGCTCTACCAGCGCGGCGCCGAGCTCGGCAAGCGCGTGCAGGCCCTCGGCGGGGCGAAGAACCACCTGGTCGTGATGCCCGATGCCGACGTGGACCAGGCGATCGACGGGCTGATCGGGGCCGCCTACGGCTCGGCCGGTGAGCGCTGCATGGCGATCAGCGTGGCGGTGCTGGTCGGTGAGGCGGCGGATCGTATCGTTGCGAAGCTCGCCGAGCGCACCCGCGCGCTGAAAGTCGGCAATGGCATGGACCCCGGGGTACAGATGGGTCCCGTGGTCACGCGGGCGGCCCTGGAGCGCATCCACCACTCCATCGACACCGGTGTGCGCGAGGGGGCGACGCTGCTGGTGGACGGCCGGGGACTGCACGTGCCGGGCCGCGAAGAAGGATTCTTCCTCGGCGGCACCCTGTTCGATCAGGTCCGGCCGGACATGACCCTTTACAAGGAAGAGATCTTCGGTCCGGTGCTGTGCTGCGTGCGCGTGGCGGATCTCGAGCAGGCCATCACCCTGGTCAATGCGCACTCGTTTGCCAACGGTGTGGCCTGCTACACCCGCGACGGCGGCGCAGCGCGCGAGTTCGCCCGGCGCATCGAGGTCGGGATGGTCGGCATCAACGTGCCCATTCCGGTTCCGATGGCCTGGCACGGCTTCGGCGGATGGAAAAGCAGCCTCTTCGGCGGCATGCACGTCTACGGCGAGGAGGGTGTGCGGTTCTACACCCGGCAGAAGTCCGTCATGCAGCGCTGGCCGCGAGGCCCGGGCGGCGCGGAATTCCACCTGCCGGCCGCCACGTAGCGCTTCGGATGTGACGCAGTCGGCGAACCTGCCTGATGGCCCGCTTGGGCGATAGCTCATAGAATAGGAATGCTCAAGGGCAGGTCTTCAGCCAAAAACAGTGGCCACACCAGGCGGCACTTTCCGCGGCGACGCCGACTCGTTCTATCTGCCGGACTTCTGCGACTCGCGCGCGGCCCTGGCCATCGTGCTGATCGCGGAGCTCACCGCCATCGTGCTGTCGGTCGCCCGCCAGAGCGCCACAGTGGGCTTCTGGACGGAACTCTCGCGCGCCTCGCTGTTCCTGCTCTGGGTCGGCCTGGTGAGCGCGGCGCTGCTGTGCTGGCTGCGCCCCGGGCTGGCCAGGCTCGACGCCGGGCGCGGCTCGGCGGCCGTGCTTGCGATGCTGACCGCGGTGGTCGCCGCGATTTCCGCGGGAGTGTTCCTGCTCGGCCACAGCCGGCTGGTGGCCGGCGCTGGGGCGGGGGCGCTCTTCCCGGCGCAGCTGTGGCCCTTCGTGGCACGCAACACCGCCATCGGTTTCATCATCATCGCGGTGGCGCTGCGCTACTTCTACGTGACCCACCAGTGGAGGCGGAACATCGAAATGCGCGCAGCCGCCCGGGTGCACGCGTTGCAGGCGCGCATCCGCCCGCACTTCCTGTTCAACAGCATGAACACCATCGCCTCGCTGACCCGCTCGGACCCGGCGCTCGCCGAGCAGGCGGTTCAGGATCTGGCGGATTTGTTCCGTGCGTCCCTGAGCGACCGGCACCAGACGATCACCCTCGCCGAGGAGCTTTCGATCGCCCGCACCTACCAGCGCATCGAGCAGCTGCGCCTGGGCGAGCGGCTGCATGTCCACTGGAATGTGCACGGCCTGCCCCCGGACGCGCAGGTACCGGGCCTGATTCTGCAGCCGCTGCTGGAGAATGCGATCTACCACGGCATCGAGCCGCGACCGCAAGGCGGGACGGTCACCATTACGGGCGAGCGCACCGCGGAGCTGATCTCCGTGGTGGTGCGCAATCCCGTGGACGAGCGGCAGGCCGAGCGCGAGGGCAACCGCGTGGCGCTCGCCAATACCCGCGAGCGGCTGGCGCTGCTCTATGGCGAGCGTGCCCTGGTGAAGGCGGGCCGCTTCGAGGAGGAGTACATCGTGACCTTGCGCTTTCCCTACATCGCGAGCTCGCCGGCGGCACCGTCCGGCTCGCCGAGACGAGACTGCAACTGAGGGGAGCTCATGCTCACGGTCCTCATCGCCGATGACGAGCCGCCGGCGCGCGAGCGCTTGAGGCGCCTGCTCGCCGAGATCGGCGGCGTCGGGATTGCCGGGGAGGCGGCCACCGGCCGGGAAGCGCTGGAGCAGGCCGCCCGGTGCCTGCCGGACGTGGTGTTGCTCGATGTCCGTATGCCCGGCATGGACGGTATCGAGACCGCGCGCCACTTGAGCATTCTTGACGAGCCGCCGGCGGTGATTTTCACCACCGCGTACGAACAGTACGCCGTCAATGCGTTCGAGACCCGCGCCGTGGGCTACCTGCTGAAACCCGTGCACAAGGACAAGCTCGCCGTGGCGCTCGCCCAGGCGGACCGCCTGACACGGCCGCAGCTGCAGCGCCTCGCCGAGGCGGCCGGCGAGCCGCGGCGCACCCACATCGCCGCCCGCCGCCGCGAGGAAGTGCGCCTCATTCCCACCGCGGAGGTCCTCTACTTCCAGGCGGAGCAGAAATACACCACCGTGCGCCACCTGGGCGGCGAGGATCTGATCGAGGACTCGCTCCGCACGCTCGAGGAGGAGCTCGGCAACGACTTCGTGCGTATCCACCGCAACGCCCTGGTCAATGTGCGGCACCTGGAGCGCATCGAGCGCAGTCCCGACGGTCGCTACTCGGTGACACTGCGCGGCTGCGCCGCGGCGCTGCCGGTCAGCCGGCGTCTGGCCGGCGAGCTGCTCGAGCGATTCAGGATTTAGGGTATGCTCGCACTGATGCGCATCCCGTTCACCAAGATGCACGGTCTGGGCAATGACTTCGCGCTGTTCGACACCCCGGCCGGCGGCGCGCCCCTCTCCGGGGCGCAGCTCCGCCGCCTCGCCGACCGCCACACGGGCATCGGCTTCGACCAGGCGCTGATTCTCGAGCCGCCCAGGCGGGGCGACGCCGTGGTGTTCTACCGCATCTTCAATGCCGACGGCATCGAGGTTGAGCAATGCGGCAACGGCGCAAGATGCATCGCCGCTCTCCTGGCCGCACGAGGGCTGGCGCGCGAGGGCGCCCTCACGATGGATAGCCCGGCGGGCCTCATCCGGGCTCGCACCGGGCCCGGCGGGCCCGTCTCGGTGGACATGGGACCGGCGCGCTTCGACCCGGCGGCGCTGCCCTTCGAGGCCGCCGCGGCCGCCGATCGCTACCGGCTGGACGTCGGCAGCGAGACCCTCGAGATCGGCGCCGTCTCGATCGGCAATCCCCACGCCGTGCTCGCGGTGGAGTCAGTCGACTCGGCACCGGTGGCGCGACTCGGTCCCGCCATCGAGGGACACGTGCGCTTCCCGAACCGGGTGAACGCCGGCTTCATGCAAGTCGTGGACCGCTCGCACATCCGGTTGCGGGTGTATGAGCGCGGAGCCGGTGAGACGCTCGCCTGCGGCACCGGCGCCTGTGCCGCGGTGGCGGTGGGACGGCGCTGGGGACTGCTCGAGCCCACGGTGGCCGTGAGCACGCGCGGCGGCGAGCTGCGGGTGAGCTGGGCGGGAGCGGATGAATCCATCTGGCTGACGGGGCCTGCGCAGATCGTCTTCGAGGGCCACATCGACATATCCTAGATTCCTAGATTGGGAACATCATGACGACACGCGAAGCACACGGCATGGCGGTCAACGAGGTGGACGAGCAGTCCGTCGCGACCTACCTGCAGCACAATCCGGACTTCTTCGAGCGCCATCAGGGGCTGCTGCTCAAACTGCGCCTGCCGCACGCGCGCGGTGGCTCGACGATCTCGCTGGTGGAGCGGCAGATCGAGGTGATGCGCGAGAAGCATGCGGCGCTGGAAGGCAAGCTTGCCGAGCTGGTGAGTGTCGCCCGCGCCAATGACGCGATCGCCGACAAGCTGCACCGCTTCACTCGCCGGCTGCTCAAGGCCTCTTCCCGCGCCGATGCCGTGGCGCGGATCGAAGCCGGGCTTCGAGAGGACTTCGACGCCTTCCACAGCGTGCTGCTGTTGATCGGCGAGTACCCCGATCTCGCCCCGCAGCGATTCGTGCGGGCGCTTGCGCGCGAGGAACCGGGATTGAAGTCCTTCGATACCCTGTTCGCCGGCGGCAGGCCACGGTGCGGCCAGGCGCGCGACTCGCAGCGGGAGCTGCTGTTCGGGCCAGAGTCCGCCCACATCGCTTCCGTCGCGCTCGTGCCGGTGGCCGACAAGGGCGCCGCCATCGGCGTGCTCGCGCTCGGCAGCCCCGACCGGAACCGCTTTCATCCCGGGATGAGCACGGAGTTCCTGGCGCGCATGGCCGACCTGATCTCCGACCTGCTGTGCATGCGAAGCTAAGGAACGATGACTCCCGAGGACCTCGCATGGCTCGAGCGGTTCCGGCGCTACCTGGGCACCGAGCGGCGCTGCTCGCCGCACACGGTCGTAAGCTACCTGCGCGATCTCGGATCGTTGGTGTCGCATTGCGAGCGGGCGGGCGTGAGGCGCTGGGCTGATCTCGACACGGCCCAGGTGCGCACCTTCGCAGCCCGGATTCATGCGGCGGGTCTCTCCCCGCGCAGCGTCCAGCGGCACCTGTCCGCGGTGCGCAGCTTTTACGATTTTCTGCTTCGTGAGGCCCGGGCGGCACAGCCGGGCGAGAGCGGGGGCATTGCCGACCTGCGCAACAACCCGGCGCACGGGGTGCGCGCGCCCAAGGCTGCACGCCGCCTGCCCGAGACGCTGGACGCGGACCAGATGGCGAGACTCCTGGGCATTGCCGAGGACTCGACCGCGGCGCTGCGCGACCGCGCCATCATGGAGCTTCTGTATTCCTCGGGACTGAGGCTCGCGGAGATCACCGGTCTCGACGTCGACCATCTAGATCTCAGGGACCGGACGGTGCGGGTGCTCGGCAAGGGTCGCAAGGAGCGCACGGTGCCGGTCGGCCGGACCGCCGTCGGGGTCCTGACACGCTGGCTGGCGCAGCGGGGACAGTGGGCCAGGCCCGATGAGCGGGCACTGTTCGTCGGGCGTTCCGGCCGGCGGCTCGGTCGCAGGATGATCGAGAAGCGGGTGGGGTACTGGGCGCGTCGCCAGGGCCTCCCGCAGCACGTCTATCCGCACCTGTTCCGCCATTCCTTCGCCTCGCACCTGCTCGAGTCGGGCGCCGAGTTGCGCGGGGTGCAGGAACTGCTGGGTCACGCGGACATCTCCACCACCCAGATCTACAC
>OFHJ01000126.1_pt1 | contig 31624 bp, 30 predicted proteins | sample 1522001 | NCBI WGS metagenome assembly OFHJ01 (sample SAMEA2464838, study PRJEB22497) | soil metagenome | biome: Grassland; feature: Farmland; material: Clay | place: Australia | collected 2013-02-01 | depth 1.2 m | reverse complement strand
CCGGACCGCCCGGAACGCCCGGCTCGGCCCCTGCCGCTGCGCGGCGTAGGTGCCGGACCAGTCGCCGGGGACGTCGAAGCCCCGGCGTTGCCCGGCGAAGTACTCGGCCGGCTGACCCGGGGCGGCGGCGAGCAGCTCCGCGTCGCGCACCCAGAAGCCGGTCGTCGTGCGACGCGGCTGCCAGGGGGCGTCGGGAGTCGTGACCTCGACCCGATAGAGGCCGGGGCGCAGCGGGCGCGAGCCACGCGCGTGGCGGGCGGGACCGCGGCGCGCGGCGGGACGGCCCGCGGGCGGAGCGGGGGGGGGCGGGCGGCAGGGGGCGGTGGGCACGGCTTTGCGGCCGGTGGGGCGGCCGGCGGGCGCGGAACAAACATCCAACCCGGCTCCGCGGGACTCCGAGGCGCGCCGCCGGCAGGCGGTGAGGGACTGGATGGCCTATCGTGCCGCGCAGGGCCGGCCGATTGATCCGGCCGGTGCGTCCCAGGCTCGGCCCGGCGCCGAGGATCTTCGCCGCCAGGCGATCGAGGCCTGGCGGAGCCTCAGGGCGAAGGAGGGAGAAAGTCGCGGCGGGGAGATCACGGCGGATCGGGACCGCGACGCCGGGCGCGACAGCGCGCCGCAGCAGCGCGGCGGCGAGCGCGGCCAGGACCACTCTCTTTGACGGTGCGGCAAGGGCCGGCTGCGCGTCGTTGCCCGTTGCGGCGCTGAGCGTTGCAAGCTGTTATGCCTATGCTCCGTTGGGCGGCGGGCCGCTTTGCGAGGCGGCGCGCCAGATGCGCTCGCGCCTGAAGGAGGCCGATGCGCGCTGGTTGGCTCGCTTTGCCGTCCAGGTGTGGCGGGAGAACGTGGCCAACGGTCGCTTTGCCGCGTTCTTTGCTGCGGATGTCGTGCTGGTCCCCGTGCCCGGAAGCCGTCCGCGGGAGCGTACGCCCTGGGTGGGCGAGCGCCTGGCCTGGTGCCTCAAGGACATGGGGCTTGCTGACACCGTCTGGCCCTGCCTGAAGCGCCGCCACCCCGTGAGGAAATCGGCGTTTGCAGCGGCGGGCGAGCGGCCGTCGCTGCTCGAGCACTACGCCTCGTTTGTCGTGGAGCGCGCGGAGGCAAACGCCGGCTGCCTCGGTCGATGGCGGCGGACCTCGCCCCCTGACGGTTCAACACGCACCCGCGCCGCCGGCCGATCCGTGCGGGCGGGTTTGGCTCCTCGGCTGGTGCTCGTCGATGATGTCGTGACGCGAGGACGCACCCTGCTCGCCGCCGCGGCGCGGCTCAGCGAGGCCTTCCCGGGTTGTGAGATCCGCGCCTTCGCCCTCATGCGCACCCTCGGCCGGGGCGAGGTGCTCTGGCGCAATCCCGATCCCTGCGAGGGGGAGGTACGGTGGCTGGGAGGCGACGCGCGCCGAATGCCCTAGAGGTCCCCATGCAATGTTCGCAAGCGCGCCACCTGCCGCTGCCGGCGGTGCGGCGGTCCGCCACCGCCGGTCAGGCTCAGTTGAACTGGGCCGTGTAGGCGAGCATCACACCGCCGCGCACCGGGACGACCGACACGGCCATGTCCTCGTGCCGGCGCTGCGCGGCGCGGTCCATGACGAAGTGCGCGGTGGCCATGCCGAGGGCGGCTCCCGCGACGGTGTCCGAGAGCCAGTGAGCATTGTGTTTCAGGCGCAGGTAGGAGGTGAACACGCCGATCCCGTAGCCGATCGTGCGCCGGATCCAGCGGTAGCGGGGGTTGCCCGATTCGGCGAGCACCGTGCCGATGGCGAAGGCCGCGGTGGCATGTTCCGAGGGGAAGGAATTGCCGCCCTTGAACCACTGGTTGGCGCTCGTAGTCTGGTACGGCCGTTGCCGCCCGATGGTGTATTTGATCGCGTAGGCGCTCATCAGGGAAAGTCCGGCGGATTCGAGCATGTTCCATGCCTCGCCCTTGCCGGCATGGCTGCCGACGACCTCCGCGTAGCCCCAGGTCGCCGCGAACGCCGCGAAGCCCGGCAGGGCGTCGGTGAAATCGCTCGAGGACTTCGGCTTCGGGCCGAGAGGGAGGCTCGAGCCGCGCACGAAGTGGGTGCGCACCTGGGTGTCGTAGTGGTGCGCCGCGGCGATGGCCGCCAATGCGCTGCCGAAGTACTCCCACTGGCGCACACGCCAGTGCAGCGGCGCGGTGAAATAGGCCTTGGTGTCCCCCCACGTGCGCTTGACCAGGCCTTTCAGTCCCCGCTGAGGCTGACGGTATCGAATGGGACCCATGGAGTCCGCCGCGGGTGAGGCCCCCGGGCTGTTTTGCGCGGCCGGCGCCTGCGCGCTCTGCTGCGCGTGCACGGGCGGGGCGAAGGTGAGGAGGATGGCGCCGCCGAGAAGTCCCGCGCGCAGGAGGCCGGTTTGGATTTTCATCCGGCGGATTGTAGGGGATTCATCGGGCCGGGAGAGGGTCGGCCGCGAATTAATTGCAGCGTCCCGCGATGCTTGCAAATCCGGGGACCGGGCCGGCGCGGAGGCTGTTGGTGCCGCTTTGACCCGTCGGGCCGCGCATGTTCCGTCCTGGCAGCTTCCTTGGGCCCGGGAAGCGAGCGCATCGTTACGGATGCCCCAGTGCCGCCGCGGCGAGCGCCACGATGAGCGCCGGCGGCATCACGAGCGCGCCCAGCTTGAAGAAGGTGCGGGCATCGATGCTCACGTTCTCGCGGCGCAGCGCGACCAGCCACAGGATGGTGGCGAGCGAGCCGGTCACGGACAGATTCGGTCCCAGGTCCACGCCGATCACCATGGCATCGCGCACCGATGCACCATGAGCGGCCCCCAGGACGCGAGCGATCAGTGCGACCGGCAGATTGTTCATGACATTGCTGGCGGCGGCAGCGACGCCGCCGGAGACAAACACCGCCAGGTGTCCCGAGCGCGCCGCCAGCTGCCCGAGCCCCCCGCCGGCCGCCGCCAGCAGGCCGGTGCGGCCGAGCCCGGCCACCAGCACGAACAAGCCGGCGACCAGCGGCAGCACGCCCCATGAGACGCCCCTGATCAAGTGCCAGGGCCTGCGCCGGTCGAGCAGGACGGCGGTGCAGGTGGTGAGCGCGCCGGCGGCGAAGGCCGGCAGGCCCAGCGGGCGGCCGGTTGCCGAGGCCCACAGCAGCACGAGCGCCGCGAGCGCGATGCCCCAGGCGGCCAGCTTCGCGCCGGGGGCGAGCTTCGGCACCGGCACGCTGGGGGTGAATGCGGCATCGAGCGCGGTGCGTTGCGTGGTTCGCAGCACGAGATAGGTGGCGGCGATGGCCGCCAGCGAGGGCAGGGTGAAGTGCCACAGCCACTGCCCGAGCGGCGGCAGGTGGTTGGCATAGACCACCAGGTTGGCGGGGTTGGCGATGGGCAGCAGAAAGCTCGCCGCATTCGCGACGAAGGCGCAGATCAGAAGGTAGGGCAGCGGCTCGGTGCGCGCGTGGCGCGTGGCCGCATACACGGCGGGAGTCAGCACGACGGCGGTTGCGTCATTGGACAGCAACGCGGTCACGAGAATCCCGACCGCATAGACGAGTGCGAACAGCCGCCGCGGCGAGCCCCGTGCCGTGCGCACGGCATGCGAGGCCACCCAGTCGAACAACCCCTCCGCCCGGGCCAGCTCCGAGAGCAGCATCATGCCGGCGAGAAACAGGTACACGTTCGTGCCGCGGCGAACGGCGAGCCACGCCTGATGCCACGACAGGAGCGATCCGAGCACCAGGAGTGCGGCGCCCGCAATCGCCCAGACGGCCTCCGGCAGGCCCCAGGGACGGAAAAGAATGCCGCTGATCGCCGCGGCGGCGATCAGCCAGATGACATCGTTCGCGAGACCTGGGTGGAGGAGCGGCAAGCACGATCCTTCGAGGAGTGCGGGCGCATTGCACCTGCGAGCCGGGCCGCCGTCAAGACGAACGCCTCCGGCCGAGCCGGCGGCCCCTGCGCGCCGGCTCGGCCCCAGGGACTCCTTGCATGGCTACGACGGCGGTCGTAGACTGGGCTCGCCATGACGCGCTATCGCTTGCCGGCCGATGACCTCGAGTACGCGGTGCTCGCCAAGCTCTGGCAGCTCGGCACCGCCTCGGTGCGCGCGCTTCACGAGCAGCTCGGCGCACCCCAGGGCCTGGTGTACACCACGACCGCCAAGGTGGTCGACCGGCTGCGCGAGAAGGGTCTGATCCAGCGCCAGCGCAGGGGCGCGGCGTTCCTGTACAGGCCCCGTGTGGCGCGCGAGGAGGTCGAGCGTGCGAGGGCCCGCAATGCGCTCGTGCGGCTGCTTGGGTCGACGCCGCGCGCGGCCGTGGCGGCCCTGGTGGAGGCGGTCGACGATATCGATCCGGAGCTGCTGACGGAGTTCGAGCAGGCGGTGGCCGCGCGCAGGAGGGCGAAGCATGGGTCGTGAGATACTGCTTACCCTGTTGATCATGACCAGCGGCGGGCTGATTCTGCAGCTGCTCGCGGCCTGGTCGCCGGGCGGCAGTGCGGCTGCGGATTTCGCGGCACGCGAGCGGCAGGCCTGGCGCGCGCTGTGCCGGCCGGTCGCACCGGTGCTGGTGAGCGCGGCCTGGCTGATCGGCTGGGCGCTCCTCGAGCCCGATCCGGTGCGCGACCCGCTCGATCCGGTCGTCGTGGTCTGCCTGTGGCTGCCGTTCGGGCTGTTGTTCGCGCGGGCCGGCGTGCGGGCCGTGTGGGCGCTGGTGAGGGAGCTGCCCGAGTGCGGCGTGTCGACCTGCGGGTTCCTGCAGCCGCAGGTGGTGTTTTCTCCCTTTCTCGCCCGGCGGCTCGAGGAGCCGGTGATCCGCGCGGCGCTGGCGCATGAGCACGCGCACGCGCGTCATCGGGATCCGCTGCGCATCTGGCTCGCACAACTCATTACGGATCTGCAGTGGCCCTGGCCCCAGGCGCAACGGCGCCTCACCGCCTGGCTCGCCGCGCTGGAGCTGGCCCGCGACGAGCAGGCGCGCCGTGAAGGCACGGAGGGAACCGACCTGGCCGCCGCCGTGCTGTCATCGATTCGCTATCTCGGCGAGCTCGCGCCGTATGAGCGGTCCGCTCTCGGCGGCACTCAGCTCGCGCACGCCAGGCTGGTCGGCGACGGACAGGTCCTCGAGCACCGCGTGTCGCAGCTGCTCGCCGCACTGCCGCCGGCGGCGCCCGAGGGCGGGCGCGGGTCCGGCCTGCGACGAACGCTCGTGCTGATGATCCCGCTGTTGCTGGCGGCGGTGCTGTTGGGTGTCGTATTCGGCCAGTCGATCATGCAGCCCCTGCTGGGGCTGACCTGATGGCCCGCAGTGTTCGCCGGCGCGCCGCGTTCGCGGCCGCTTTGTGCTGCGCGGCCGCCGCCGCCGCTTCCGGCGTCTCGATGAGCGGCACCGTCGTTGCTCGCGCGCAACCGGTCACGCAGCGCTTTGAGGCCTATGGCCAGGTGCAGCCGGTTGCGGTCGCGGACGTGCATGCCGTGGAAGCTGCAGTGGTGACTCACCTGGTGTTGCCGGGGGCGCGGGTGAGGGCGGGACAGGTGCTCGCCGTGCTCACCGGCCCCCAGGCCGAGGCCTTGCTCACTCAGCGCCGCGGCGCCCTGCGCGCAGCCTCCGTGCAGTTGGCGGCCGATCGCCGCAAGCTCGCCGCGCGGCTGGTGACTCGGCAAGCGGTCGCGGCGGATGAGGCCGCTTACGACGCTGCGCGCAGCCAGCTGCAGGTGGCTCTCGAGACCCTGACGCTGCGTGCCCCGGCCGCCGGCGAGGTGCTGGCGGTCGATGTGGCCGACGGCGAACAGGTCGGGGCAGGCGAGCTCATCCTCGCTCTGCAGACCGGCCGCCCGTGGCTCAAAGCGACTTACTACGGCGCGGACGCGCTCGCGATCCATCCCGGCATGACCGGACGGTTCCGGCCGGCCTCGGGTGCTGCGGTTCCGGTGAGGGTGAGGACGGTGTCCGCGGCGCTCGGATCCGATGACGGCGAGCAGGTGGGGTTGTTTCCGGCGGCGGCGCATGGCCGGGACGGCGCGGCGCTCGCGCGGCTGTGGCGAAGCGGCCAGTGGGGCACGGTGACCCTGAGAGGGGCAACCCGGCCCATGGTGGCGGTGCCGACCCGCGCGCTGATTCTCGACCGTGCGCATTGGTGGGTGCTGGTGCGCACCGCGCACGGTGACCAGCGCCGGAGGGTCGTGCCGGGAGCCTCGCGCGGCTGGTCGACCTTCATCGAGCGAGGGCTCGAGCCCGGAGAGCATGTCGTGGTGCAGAACGCCTACCTGGCGTTCTATCACGGGATCGCCAGCCGCTACGCCCCGCCGGACTGACACGCGCAATGGCGCAGGCGAACGCTCCCGGCTCCCCGTGCGGCCAATCCGCTCCGCTCGCCGGCGCGAACATCCCGCATGTACTGAGACATCCGCTCCTGTGGGCTCTGGCGCTGTTCGCGGTGCTCGCGTGGGCCGCGTATGCGCTGGCGCACATCCCGGTGGAGGTATTGCCGCAATTCAACTTCCCGGAGGTGCGGGTGTTCGCGCACCTGCCGGGAGCGAGCGCCACCGAGCTCGAGAGCCTGATCGTCTACCCGCTGGAGGGCGAGATCCTGGCGCTGCCCAACCTGCGAAGCGTGCGATCGAGCATGGGCAACGGGACCGTCAAGGTCGATGTGCGCTTCCGGCAGGGCACCTCCTCGCAACTGGACCTGCAGGCCGTCAATGGCGCCATCGATCGCGCCCGCCGCGAGCTGCCTCTCTCGGCCCATCCCTTCGCTCAGATCATGGGCAACGCCATCAACGAGGTCATCGATGACACCGTGAGGATTCCTGCCGGTGTGGCGCCGAGCGAAGTCCAGCGCGCCCTGCTCGCCAACGTGGCGCCCGCGCTGCGCGCGTTGCCGGGGGTGCAGCGCGTGGAGGTCTATGGCGCGGGCGAGGAAGCGTTGTGGGTCCAACCGAGCCTCACGGCGATGCGCCGCTACGGCGTGTCGGTCACCGCGATCGCGCACGCGATCCGGGCTCAGGTGCTGTTGAAGCCCGCGGGCTACGTCACCCAGGGGCACAAGGACGTCCTCATCGAAGCGCGTCATCTTCCGGTCCACGCCGCGCAACTGCTGGACATCCCGGTGTCCTCGCCCAATGGGTCGATTCCGCTGCGAGCACTGGCGCGTGTCGTGCGTGCGGCCGTGCCAACGCACAATGCGGTTTCGCTTGACGGCAAGCCGAGCGTCGCGCTGACCGTCCTCAAGCAGCCGGGAGCGGCTACGACACCGGTCACGCGCGAGGTGGCGGCCACGCTGGCCGCGACCTCGAAGCTGCTTCCCGCCGGTGTGCGCTGGGTGCCGATCTATGACCAGGGACACATCGTCCACATGATCGGCGTGGGCCTAGGCCGCAACCTGCTCATCGGCATGGCGCTCGCGATCGCGGTGCTGTTCTGGGTGCTCGGCGCGGGCCGCGGCGTGTGGGTGCTCGCGGTCAGCATCCCGCTGTCGCTCGCGGTCGGCATCGCAGCCCTGTACTACGCGGGCCAGACTCTCAACCTGATGACCCTCGGGGCACTCACGGTGGCGGTGGGCCTGCTCGCCGATGACGCCATCATCGTGCTCGAGAGCATCTATCACCGCTGGGAGCAGGGCGATGAGCGCTGGCAGGGCGTCTGGCGCGGCGTGCGCCAGATCATCGTGCCCGACATCACCGGCACCTTGACCAACGTCGCCATCTACGTGCCGCTGCTGTTCGTCGGCGGCCTGGTGGGAATCTTCTTCATCCCCTTTTCCCTGGCGATGGCGTTCGCGCTGCTGGCCTCGCTCCTGACCTCCCTCACGCTGATCCCGCTCGGGCTCGGTTTCCTCAAGGCCGCGCCCGGCGGCGCCACCGCGAGCGGCGCACGGGTGCTGGAGGCGATCGGGCGCTGGAACCAGCGGCTGTTTCATCTGGTCGCGCGCGCCCCCAGGGTGAGTCTCGCCATCACCTTCGGCGTGCTGGCGCTCTCGCTCGTGGGCCTGGCGCTGGTGCCCGTCGATTTCCTGCCCCTGCCCAACGAGGGGGTGCTGCTCGAATCGTTCGCGCTGCCCCCGGGCAGCTCGCTCCTGCAGACCCGCGCGGTCGTGGACCGCATGACCCGGCGCCTGCTCGCAGACCCTGCCGTGGCCCATGTGTATGCGCGCATCGGCTCCTCGGGCAGCACCACCTACACCGAGCCGTCCTATGCCGGCGAGATGCAAGTGGCGCTGAAAAAGGGCATCAACGTCAACGCGCTCGACGCCCTCGGCGAGCGGATCCAGAAGGAATCGCAGTTGCCCGGGGTGCAGCTGTCGGTGGATACCCCCACCATCGAGCGCTTGGGCGAGAGTCTGTCCGGATTGCCCCAGCCGTTCGTGATCCACGTCTTCGGCGGCAGCGTGGCGGAGCTGCGTGTGCTCTCGCGTGAGATCACCGCCCGGCTGAAGACCGTCCCGGCGCTGCGCGACATATTCAACAACGACGCCTATCCGGTCACGCAGCTGACGATAGCGCCGCGCACCTCGGCGCTGGCGGTCTACGGCCTGACGCCGGCATCGCTTTACTCGCAGCTCGATCCTCTGCTCAACGGCGAGGTGCTCGCTCAGGTTCCCGAGGGCAACGTGCCGCTGGATCTTTACCTGCGCCTCGCGAATGTGCCGCATCGCTCGCTCCATGCGCTCTCGGAGCTGCCGATCCGCACGCGCGGCTGGACCCCCCTTGGCGAGCTCGCCAGGCTGAAATTGGTGCAGACGCCCAACCAGATCGAGCATATCGCCGGTGCACGCGCGCTCGACATCCTGGCAACACCCAACGGGACGCTCGGCGCCACGGTGGCCGCGGCGCGCCGGGCGCTGGCGGGACTGGCGCTGCCGTCCGGCTATCGCATCGAGTTCGGCGGGTTGTTCGCCGAGCTCGAGCGGGCGGCGCTCGGACTGGGCATCGCCATGCTGGCGGCGTTGGTGCTCATGGTCGGAATCCTCATCCTGCAGTTCGACGGGCTGCTGGTGCCCGGTATCCTGCTGCTGGAAATCCCGCTCGCGGTCACCGGCGGCACGGTGGCGCTGCTCGTGAGCGGCGTGGGGCTCAATGCCACCGGCATCATCGGCTTTCTGACCCTGATCGGCATCGGGTTGCGCCACAGCATCGTGCTGCTCGATCGCGCGCGGCGCAACGAGGCGGCCGGGATGCCCGTGGAGGAGGCGGTGCGCGAGGCCATCCACGTGCGTTTCAGGCCCATCGTGCTCACCGTGGCGACCGCTGCGCTCGGCATGCTGCCCACGGCCCTCGGCTTCGGCCAGGGGGCGGCGCCCGAGCAGGGCCTGGCGGTGGTGATTCTCGGCGGACTGCTGTGGAGCGCAGTGCGCGCGACCAACCTGATTCCGGCGCTGTACCTGCATTGGCGGCGCAGGCAGCTCGCCCGGGAGGCAAGCGCGTGAGTCGGGCAGGGGCAGGCTGCGGCGCGTCGCCCCATGACCGGGGCGCGGTACGCAACTCTGGGCTGATGAGCGGATGCGGCGGTTGGGTGCTGGCCGTGCTGGCCACCGCCGTCGCCGGTTGTGCGGTCTATCACCCGAAGCCTCTGCCCTCGGGCCCCGACTTGGCGGGTGTCGCGGCGCTGCGCGTACCGGCGAGCCGCTTCGGCCTGCCGGGCCTGACCCCCGCGCCGCTCGATCCGGCGAAGGGCTTCACTGTGGTCAATCTCATGGAACTCGCGGTGGCCGGCGATCCGCAACTGAGGGCGGCGCGGGCACGCGCCGGCGTGGCGGGCGCACAGCTGTTCGCCGCCGGACTGCTGCCCGACCCTCGGATCGGCGCCGGCTGGTCCAGGTCGGCGCTGCGCAGCGGCTACAGCGTGCGGCTGATGGAGGATGTGCGCGCACTGGTGACGATGCACGCGGCCCGGCGGGCGGCCGCCGCGCACGTGCGGCAAGTGAATCTCGAGATCCTCTGGCGAGAGTGGCAGGTCGCCGAGCGGGCCCGGGAGCTGTTCCTGCAGGCGAGAGAGTCGCGCGCGCTGCGCGCCGTGCTGGCCCGGAAACGGCGGCTGCTCACCGAGTTGGTCGAGCGGGACGAGCGTGAGCTCTCGCGCGGCGATGTCGCGGTGGAGCGGGTAGCGGCGGAGCTGGCCGAATGGAACACGGTGCAGAAGCAGTGGCGCGCGCTCGCGCTGCAGGAGAATCGGACCTGGCACCAGATCGACGGGCTGCTGGGTCTCACGCCCGGGACGCGATTGCCGCTTCGGGGCGCAGCGGCAGTGCCTGCCCTGTCGGCGCTGCGGTTTCGCTCGGCGCTCGAGGCCCTGCCTCGCCGCCGCCCGGACCTGCTGGCCCTGAGAGCCGGCTACCAGAGCGCCGAGCAGCGGCTGCGCGTGCAGATTCTGCGGCAGTTTCCGATGATCGGCGCGGGGGTGCAAAAGGCTCGCAGCGCCGAGGAAGGGGTGCGCACGATCGGCCTCGACGTGACGCTGAGCCTGCCGCTGTTCAACCGCAACCGCGGGGCGATCGCCGTCGCGCGCGCCGGGCGTGCCTACCTCTATCAGGTCTATCAGTCGCGTGTGGACGGGGCGGTGAGCCAGGCGGATCAGCTGTTCGATGCCGAGCGCATCATGCACCGGCAGCTGCGCACCGCCGAGACGCATCTCGGGCAACTGCTGCGGACGCAGAAAGCGGTGCACGCGAGCTTCGGGCGCGGCGATCTGGATCTCGCCGGCTATACCGCCGTGGTCGCCAACGTCGCCTCCGCGCGGATGCAGGTTATCGCACTGCGCGCCTCGCTCGCCAAGGCGCGCACCGCGCTCGATATGCTGTTGGCTCTGCCGCTCTGAGGCCGGAGCCGGGGCGGTCAGCCCGAAGCCTTGTCCGCCGCCGACTCCGCCTGCGGCTTTTGCGCACCGTCCAGATTGCCGAAGAATTTCTGGTAGAGCACCAGATACAACCCCTGCAGCCCCGCGGCGATCAGGAAGGGCGTGAGGAGCTGTCCGTGCTGGATCAGCCAACCGCCGAGCACGGGTCCGGCGGCGCGCGGAATCTGCATCGAGAGGTTCTGCACGGTCGCGGAGAAGCCCCGGCGCTCGGGACGGGTCAGGGCCGCGGCAACGGCCTGGCGCGCGCCTGCGGTTCCGCGGTTGAAGATGCTGCGGGCAGCGTTCAGCGTGGCCGCGAGCACAAAAGTGGGCGAGAACGGGATGGCAAGCAGCAGCACCAGCCCCGCCACCCGCATCCCGGTCACCGCCCGCACCGTGCCGAAGCGGCGGCTGAGCCAGCCGGTCAGCACCGCGCCGACCGCGGCCAGCATGAAGCCCGCCGCAAGCGCCGGGCCCACGACTGCGGGCCCCACGCCATAGCGGCGCAGGAACCAGTAGGCGATGAGCGGAGCGATGATGCCGACGGCGGTGCCGTTGATGGCGTTGGTGAGCGCGAGCTTGCGGATCCTGCGGTTTTCCTGCCGCTTGAGGTGTACCTCGCGGCGGGGCGGGTGAGCCTGTGCCGCCGACGGCGCGCTTGGGGCGGACCGCGTCCAGGCTACCAGGGCGAGTGAGGCGAGTGAGCCGGCCAGCGGCAGGACGAACAGCGCCCGGTAGGTGGAGAGGTGCTCGAATCCATACCCCGCGAGCGGGGGCACGGCCACCAGGGCGGCCCCGACGCCCATGCCGACAAATCCCAGCATCGCGTTGATCGAGAGGGCCCGCCGGCGTGCCTCGCCGGCCACTTCTCGCGCCAGCCACGCCTGCTCGACCGGCGAGAAGGGGCCGGCTGCGCCGTTGGCGCCGCGGCCGAAGCTGGCCAGGGTGGCCGCGGCAATGAGCACGGCCTCGTTGGGCGAGACAATGGCGGCGAGCGCCGCGCAGGCAGAGGCGATCTCGTAGCCGATCAGCAGGCCCCGGCGGCTCATCCGGTCACTCAGGGGGCCCTCGATGAGAGTGAGCACGGCACCGAACAGCAGCCCCGCCATGAGCACGACGCCGATTGCCGAGCCGGTGAACCCGAGCGCGTGCAGATACAGGGCGAAGCTCGCCACGGTCGCGCCCTGGCCGAAGCTGCGGGCGGCGCGGGCGGCGAGCAGGCAGCGGACATTGTGGGGCAGGGGCGAGGGCACGTGCGCAGCCGTCCTGGAGTCGCGACCGGAGAGGGGCGGAAGTATCGCGGGTGCCTCGCGCCGTGCGCAACCGGCGCGCGCGCTGTCTCACCAGGCTGAAAGCCGTGGCGTGCCGCTCAGATGCTGAGTTGCGTGCGCTGGGCGTGCAGCCGCTGGAGCCACGGCTCGAACTGATTGCCGGGCATGGCCTTGGCGAGCAGCCATCCTTGGGCCATCGTGCATCCGTACCGGCGCACCAGGTGCCAGTCCTCGAGCGACTCGACTCCCTCGGCGACCGTCTCCAGGCCGAGCTCGCTCGCCATGTCGAGCGCCGAGCGCAGGATGACTTGGAGGCTTTCGCGCTCGGAGGCTCCGTGCACGAAGGTGCGGTCGATCTTCAGTTCCGTGAACGGAATCCGCGTCAGCTGCTGCATCGAGGAGAAGCCGGTCCCGTAGTCATCGAGCGAGAGCCTGAAGCCGCGCAGCCTCAGGCGCGTCAGCACACCGAGCGCGATCGCCAGCTCGCGCAGCAGCGAGCCTTCGGTGACCTCGAGCACCACCTGATCGGCGCGCAGCTGATGCCGGCGCTGCAGCGCGGAGATTTCCTGCACGAGATCGGCCCGCTCGAGCAGCAGCGGCGAGAGGTTGACCGAGATCGACAGGTCGAGCCCGTGCCGGGCCCACAGCGCCGTCTGTGCCATCGCCAGATCCATCACGTGCAGCGTCAGCGTGTGAATGAGGCCGTGTTGCTCCGCGACGGGGATGAAGGCATCGGGCGCAATCCACCCCAGCCTGGGGTGCTGCCAGCGGGCCAGGGCCTCGACGCCGCGCACGCGGCAGCTGCCGATCTCGACCTGCGGGTGGTAGAACGCGGTGATCTCGCCTTGCTCGAGCGCCGTGCGCAGCTCCTCGGGATCGACCGGCTCGGTCTTCGCCTCCGGCTTCGGCGCGCACGCCACCTCCGGCCGGCGCTGCAGCAGCGCGCCGAGAGTGGAGTGGGTGAGCGGCTTGGGCAGGCTTCCGAGGATGCGCAGACCCAGCGCAGTGCCCATGTCCTCCACCGAGTGCCTGAGAGCGCTCTCGCGGGAGGAGGCGACGATGATCGGTGAGCGGACCCGGCGGGCGGACAGAGCGTCGAGCAGCTCCGGTCCGTCCATCTTGGGCATTTCCAGGTCGATGATGAGCAGGCCCGGAGGGCCCGAGAGCGTATCGAGCAGGGCGAGCGCCGCCATGCCGTCCTCGGCCTCATAGATCCGGCTGATCTCAAGCTCCCGGCACAGCGCCGCGCCAATGCTCCGCTGAACGCTGCTGTCGTCGACAATCAGCACCGAATCAATAGCTTGCAGCTCCACGTTGGAGGACATAGTCGCCGTGAACCCCTGCCGCCCGTCCTGGAGGGGGCGACGTCTGTCTACAAGTGTGTATCGACGGCAGTCGAGAGGGACTTGAGCCGGGGCAGCCTCGCAGAAACGTGATATCGGTCTCATTACGCTGGTGGAAGCCACCATGTTTCCCCCGGTGCCCCGGTCGTTGCGTCCGCCTGCCTTCGCCGATAGACTTGCCGTCCCTCACGGGTTGGGCGGTTAGCTCAGCGGTAGAGCACTGCTTTCACACGGCAGGGGCCACTGGTTCGATCCCAGTACCGCCCACCATAAAATCAAGCGCTTAGCGCTTGGCGTCCCAAAAAGTACGGCAAAAGTACGGCATAGTTACCTGCGGAATGCCGTTGCGGGCGGTGGACTCCGATAGTCGTGGCGGCCATTGGGCGCCGTTCCGAAACGTCGATACGTTTTCATGGCCCTGCCGGCCAGAAACCGGCATTCATCCGCTCCGCAGGGTCCTGCGCTCGGGGGCCAACGGTGAGGCCACGGGCATTCAAAGAATCGGACGGCGTGCGAGCTGTTCTGCAATGCACTGGATCTTCTCGGCCAACGTCTCGGTATCGCGCGCCGCTTGGCTATGGCTGGACATCGGAAACAACGAGCACCTGAAGTTCAGGGGCAACGGCTGATCGCATTCCTGACGGCATACAATTTTGCTGTTCAAAGGGAGCCCCTGCAGCTGGTTCTGTCGGCTCAAAGGGAAATGTCTGAGAGACCCATTGCTCCTCCCAATGCTAACGAATGGGCACGGATGTGCTTGGACTGGACAGAGCGGAATCGAGAACGTCTCGAGGCAGGGATCGGACTCGCCAGATCCCGTACCAGATGACCTAAACTCGATGAATTCTCCCGATACCGGAGTTCGCAACTTCCGCTTCGGGCACTGACCTGCCTGCGGTCCACAAACAGCGGGGTGTGGCCACTGCCTTTCACCTTGTCGCTATGAATTTTCGCGTTAGCCGACAGTCGGTTGACCGGTATTCCTGCGGTCACGAAGACGACCGCGGGATCCGCGAACTCAGCTTGCAGGTTCGTTCGAGAGGAGTTGCAGCAACTGCGAACTGACCGATGGAATCTCCTCCGTTGCTGTCTTCCATACGATATCGCGGTCGATATCGAAGTAGGCATGTATGAGTCGATTTCGCATGGCAACGATCGCGATCCACGGTATGCTCGCAGAAGCCGCACGCAGTTCAGCACTCACCTTGGAGGCCGCCTCTCCAATGATCTCGATAGCGCGCACGAGGGCGAAGAGCAACATTGGGTCGGTATCGAGGTCCGCTCGGTTCTTACCGGAAATGAAGCGCTGAGCATTCTCCGCGGCTTCAAGCATATGCCGAACTCGCGTCAGATCGTCAGGCTGCATACTGCACTTCAGCCGTGCGGACGACCTCGTCGCGGAAATATCGGCTCAGGTCCTGCGCGGTGCGCAGATCAATCCGCCGACCCGCGGCGAGATTCGACAACTCAGCCTCGATATCCGCCAGCGCGAGCAGACCCGGCTTGTGGTCTGGCTCGAACTCTACGAGCAGGTCTATGTCGCTGTCCGGCCGGTCCGTACCCCTCAGGGTAGAGCCGAAGAGCGCCAAACGCCGAATGTGGCGGCGGCGGCAAATTGCCGCCAAAGCTGCGCGATCTGAGAAGATAGGGCGGTGCATGACTTTCCTGCGAAATCGAATCGCCAACATTTCTTAATGATAGTATAACCGATAACGCAAACGCCTGAATTCAGGCCACATTTTGACTTCCGTTGCTCGGCCCGACGAATCTGCACACAGGGGGCTCCGGGCAACCGCTGAAGGTCAGGCGCGGGCCTTGTCGTTCCCCGCCATTGCCATTTGTTGCGGCTCCGATCGTGCGGCCAGCATGCCCGTACAATAGTTGCCTTCACTCGCTATCGTTTGCACAATACTCGTGCCCAGCCGGTACTGGATGATGCTGCAAACCGATCGTCTTCTCGGCGACTGACGTAACCGGATCCGGGGACTCAAGCGTATGGTAGGGTCCGACGATGGACCGCGCGCTCGGGATCAGTGTTCACACGGGGTGGGCTGCGTGTGTCGTCGTGGGCGGATCACTCCGTCAGCCCGAGATAATTGCCAATGAGATTGTCCAGGTGCTCCCAGATCCGGAGCGCTTCTGTTTCCATGCGGCGCCCAAGATGAGCCGAGCGGCAACTCCGGCCTGGATCGAGTGTAACCGGAACAGGGCGCTGGAGAACGTCAGGCGATCGCTCATACGCTGATCGACCAGAAAGTGAGCGCATGTGCGATCAGTACCGCCCACCAGAAAAATCCAATAAAAATAGATCGTTGCGTGACTTCGCGCGCGACTGCTGAGCTGCGCCTCGCTGCAGCGCAGCATGTCGGCAAGGGCATCGCTCGACGCGAGTTCTCGTGCTCGCCGTTAACCCAGATTCTGAGCATCCCCAGAATCCCGCGGCCGGGATTGCCTCGATCGTGACGAGGCCGACTACGCGGCGTAGCGGGCGGATCTGAGCGAAGAGCCGACTGCCAGCACAGCGTCGGCCCGCTCGAGCCCCTGCAGTGCGCGCAGCGCATTCCGTGTTCCGAAAATGCGGTGGCGCACGCACTCTGGTCAGGGTCCCTATTGCCGTGACGTCGCCTCTTAGGGAGGGCTCTGCTCGAACCGAGACCCAGCATGGATTGTATCCAATCGTTGACGCACTGTCTCCAATCGTTTACGATTTGTCAGTGATAGAGGTGCTCAAAACGCAGGCCTTCTCGGACTGGTTTTCGAGCCTCCGCGACCGCCAGGCGCGGCGGATGATTCAGGCACGGATCGACCGCATAGCTGCCGGCGGCTTCGGCAATGCCAGGCGGCTCACGAGCCGTGTCAGCGAGATGAAGATCGATCATGGCCCCGGTTACCGGGTGTACTTCACGCAGCGCGGTCCAGTGCTGGTTGTCCTGCTGTGCGGTGGCGACAAGCGCACACAGGATGCGGACATCGAAAGGGCGGGCCGGATGGCGGCAGCGCTGAAATTGTAGGAGCGCACGATGGCGACCAAGAAACGAACTGCTCGACACCTCAAGGTTAAACCAGAAGATCTCCGTCTCTCCCGCTGGGACTCGGCCGATTATCTGCACACGGAGCAAGACATTGCCGAGTACTTCGACGCAGCGCTTGAGGAGGGCGGTGACGATCCCATCTACATGCTGCACGTGCTCGGCACGATCGCCCGTGCGCGCGGCATGATGAGGCTCGCCTCCGAATCCGGTTTGACGCGCGCCGGACTTTATAAGGCGCTGGCACCGAATGCCAAGCCCAGCATCCAGACCGTGCACAAGATCGCGAAGGCACTCGGCTTCAGGCTGACGTTCACGCATGCCGTGTGAATCGCGTATTCGAGGTATCCGCGGCCGCCTTCGATGGCGGCAGCACTCTCGCGGTTCGCGTTCGGCAGGGGATGCTCGACGAGTTCTCTGAGTGCGGGGGTCGATCCTGGGGTAGACCGGGGCGGTGGTTCGAGAAAATGCCGGCAATATCATCGGATTGGACGCCCCGGTCAATCCCAGTACCGCCCACCATTCCGGGTTTCGCAGAAGATCATCAAGCGGTGCCGGAAGCTGAAAACCTCCAAGAAGTCAACAGGTTAGCGGCAGAGGCGGTACTTGGCCACCATTGGCAGCCGCTCCGGCGTTCGGGGTGGCAAAGGGGGGGCTCGGACCCTCAGCAGTGCTGCCCCCATGGATCTGACTGAAGTCGCCTGGCGCGCAGCCAAGGCCGACGGCAGGGACTCGAAGCTGTTCGACGAGAAGGGTTCGTGCCTGCCCGCCTGCGCATGGAGTTGCCGGCCGAAGCACGTGCCGCACTTGTCAGAGACCTGACTGCGTGCGAACTCTCCTGACCCCGGCGCCAGCGCCTCGCATGCACTGCGGCCGGGGATGGGCGGTTCAGCGCTGCAGCAATGGAAGCTTCTCCGGCAGCCCATCCCATTGACCGGCGTCCTCCGGCGCCGGGATCTTCTGAGCGAGGACGGGCCACCTGGGCGCGAGCTGCTTGTTGAGCTCGAGGAAATGCTCCTGGCCCTGCGGCAGGTCATCCTCGGGGAATATGGCCTGCGCGGGACACTCCTGCACGCACAGAGTGCAATCGATGCACTCATCCGGATCGATCACCAGCATGTTCGGGCCCGCGTGAAAGCAGTCGACCGGACAGACTTCGACGCAATCGGTGTATTTGCACTTGATGCAATTCTCGGTGACGACGTGGGTCATGACATGTTCCTTGCTGCCTGCGGCGGCTCGTGGCGGAGAAGGTAACGAAGGACGGGTGCAGTGCGCCTTGACGTTCGTCAACCGCCTCGCCGCAGACGGGCGGGGACGAGTGCGAGGCTGCGAAGCAGCGGGCAGGCACACGCCCCCTGCGGCGCATGAGCCCGCCCGTCCCCGGTTTCATGCGGCACAAACAGGGCGCGGCCTAGCGGAACTCGGGATGGTGGCGCCTTGACGGCTGTCAAGCGCGCAACTGCGGGGCCCGAGGATTTCTACGTATCGTTGCGCGATAGAAAAGTCTTTAATCTCGCGCTCCATCCGGCGCCCCAGCCGGGCCGGAGATGAGCGATAAAAGGGGCCCAGCAGATGACCAGCACGACATTCGATCCTTCCCGCAGACGGTTCTTTCAACAGAGCGCGGTGATCGCCGGCGGCGCCGCCGCGGCCGGCTTGATGCTCAAGGCGAAAGTGCACGCGCAGACCACGAAGGCGTCCAAGGCTGTCGCCATGTACCAGGCGAGCCCGCACGGTTCGCAGCAATGCTCGGGCTGCGTTCATTTCATCCCGGGCAAGACGCCCTCCGCCGACGGCACGTGCAAGCTCGTGCAAGGCAGCGTCAGCCCCAAGGGCTGGTGTGTGTTCTTCACGGCTAAAGGTTGAGCGCTCCCCGTTGACCGATCGAGCGCGCACTGTCTGGAGTGATGTGCATGGAGAACGCAGCTAACGGGCCCGCTTCTGCGAGCCGGCGCCGCGCGCAAGGCCTACTACGTCGTGTGGCAGCCGCTGCCCGGCGGAATGGGTCCGACCTTCGCCTCTTTCGCAAGGCGCGCCGATGCCGAGGCGTTCATCCGGACCTACGGCGGAGCTGTTCTGCGATTCGGCCAGATCACCCCGGAGCTGGTGTCGAACCTTCGCTCCAGCTGCCCCGGGCCGGGCTCGCCGTTCTTCAAACTGGCCAGCGAGGCCCGCTGCGTGACCGTTTCCGGGGCCGGAAGCCCCATACGGGCCTCGCATCGGCGATCCGTGCCGGCGCGTCGGCCCCAGACGGGCGGCGGGCGAGGATGATCCGAAGGCGCCGGCCCGAGCGGTCCGGGAGTCCCGGCCAGCCCCGTCTCAACTCTCGCGCCAGGCGCTTTCGAACTCCCGCCGCAGCTCCTCCTCGCGCCCGAGGTAACGGGGCGAGAAATGAAACGGCACGGCCGCTCTCACCTCGGCCGCTCGGGCAATCTCGCCGGCCGCGCGCGCGGTGAGATGGGCCTTGCGCTCGGCGTGACCCCGGTCCGCCTCGAGGAACACCGCCTCGATGAACAGCAGATCCGCGCCGCGAAGGAAGGACGCGAGAGCTTCGCGGTTGCGGGGATTGTCGGCGGCATCCGTGACATAGCACACTTTCTGGCCGGGGACGAATTCCAGGACCCTGGACTTCAGCTCCCCGAGCGAAATGAGTACCTCGCGCGGGCCGTTTCGCGTCCGCCAGTGGACCTTGATCGGCGTGTCCTCCGGCGCGCCGGCGCGGACCTGCTCCTTGAGACGGCTGAGCCAGGGTCCGGTCGGCAGACCCAGCGCCTCGAGCCGACTCTTCCAGACATTGATGTGCGTGCCTTCCTCGAAGGAGAACGCCAGCGAGGGGATGCCATGATGCTCGAGAGGCGCGGTGCGCACTCGGAACGAGGGGGACTCGAGCAGCACCCCCCCGCGAGCATCGAGGTCCGGCATCGGCTCGGGCTCGAAACGCCTGCGGCTGCGAAATCGGGCGCGCTGCAGGTGTCCGCCGGCACCGAGCTCGTGCGCGGTGATCACGAAATCCGTCTCGTAGTTCTCCACGAGATTCCACGTGTAGGCGGCGAGCTTGTGCCCGAGCTGCGTGATGATTCTTTCCGGCCCGTACACCCTCACACCCGTATCGCGCCCGAGGCAGACCCGCAGCAAGTGGTCGAAGCCGGCGAAGTGGTCCATGTGAGTGTGTGAGATGAACACATCGCTCACCCGCAGAAGCTTGCGGGTCGGCAAACCCGAGACGTCTCCGATGTCAAACAGGAGCGCCCGGCGCTCGAACTTGAGGTCGATGAGCACCCCCGGATCGCCGAACGTCCGGTTGACGAGCACAGCATCGAATACGGGTCGCATCGGGCCGCAAGATACCATCCTGGCCCCGGAAGGCCGCCTTCCGCTGCCGCTAATTGCCGCCGGACTTCTCAGGGGGCCGGCCGGCGGCGGCGCCCGCAGGCGCGGGACGCAAGGGGTGAGATTGGCTTTGCGCGGCGGTGGGCTTGCCCGGTCGGGGCACTCTCGTGTGGCAGCCTGGCAGAGACAGCACCAGCAGCGCTCCGATGAGCGAGCGGGCGAGCAGTCGGGTGGTTTTCATGGCGGTGCTCCACGCCCGTCCGTGGCGCCGGCGTCCATGAACGGATAGTCGGTATAGCCGTGCGCACCGCCTCCGAAGAAGGTGGCGCGGTCCGCAGCGTTCAGCGCGGCGCCGGCGCGCAGCCGCTCGACCAGGTCGGGGTTGGCGATGTAAGGACGGCCGAAGGCGATGAGGTCCGCACGGTTGGTGCGGCGCGCCTCGAGCGCGAGCGCCCGGTCATAGCCGTTGTTGGCGATGTAGACGCCTGTGAATGACCGGCGCAGCGCTTGCAGGTCGAACCCCAGAGGGACCTCGCGGGGGCCCTGCGTCACGCCCTCGATCACGTGCACGTAGGCCAGATCGAAGTCGTTCAATCGTTCGACGACGTAGCCGTAGGTTCCCGGGGGATCGCTGTCGAGGGCGAGGTCGTTGACGGGGCTCAGCGGCGAGAGGCGCACACCGACGCGCCTTCCTCCGCAGGCTGTCGCGACAGCCGCGACCACGTCCAGAAGAAATCGCGCGCGCTTCTCGAGCGAGCCGCCGTAGGCATCGGATCGGTGGTTGATCGTGTCGCGCAGGAATTGCTCGATCAGATAGCCGTTGGCCGCGTGGACCTCGACGCCATCGAAGCCGGCGTCGAGCGCGTTGCGTGCGGCCTGGGCGTACTGGGCGACGATCGCCGGGATCTCGCTCTCCTGCAGCGCCCGCGGCGTGGGGCAGGGCTTGTATCCGGTTGCGGTGTAGGCCTGGACGCTCGCGCGAACGGCCGAGGGCGCGAGCGGCGAGGCCTCGTTCGGCTGCAGGCTGGGATGGGAGATCCGTCCGACATGCCAGAGCTGAAGGAATACCCTCGAGCCTCTGACGTGGACGGCCTCGGTCACGGGCTGCCATGCCTTCAGTTGCGCCTTTGTATGGATGCCGGGCGTCGATGCATAGCCGCGTCCCTCCGCCGAGACGTTGGCTCCCTCGCTGATGATGAGCCCCGCGGAGGCGCGTTGGGCATAATACTCGGCCATGAGCGCGTTTGCCGTGCCGTCGGGCGAGGCCCGGCTGCGTGTCATCGGGGCCATGACGACACGGTTCGCCAGCCGGTAGGCGCCGACCGGGACGGGGGAGAACAGATCGGTCTCGCCGCCGGGCACACATTCCGGCTCGCCGGATGATCGGGCAGTCATGCAGGCTCCGCGTTCACCGCACCGTGTAGCCCCGTCCTTCGAGACAGGCTGCATCGGCCCGGAAGTAGTCATCGCGCTTCTGCGCGGCCTCGGAAGTCGGGACACCGCCGCCGGGTTGAGTCGGATCAAAGCCGCTCTGTGCGACCGCCCAGCGGTGACACTCGTATTCGTCCGTGGACTGCTGCGCGGCGGACTGGCCCTTGTCGGGGTAGACGAACAGGCGGTCGCTCGGCGGAGCCTGGACCGTTGCGCCCTGCTCGATTCCCTGCGGCGGCGCCGCGACTTGATACTCGCTGCGAATGTCGTCCCAGATGTAATACGTGTCGTTGGCGTAGTAGTAGGGCACCCCGTACCACCATATCGTCGTGAAGTACGGAGGCAGCCACGGCACGAATACCCCGATGGGCGCCCCCCAGGCCACCCACGCGCCGTCATGCCATCGCAGCCAGTTGCCGCGGTGGTACCAATACCGTCCGCCGCGCGGCCCACGCAGCACGCCGACCGAGCCCGCAGGAGCGCTGTGCAGCCTGTAGCCGCGGTGGTAGTAGTGCTGGCTGTTGGCGGATCGCCAGTCGTAGCGCGGCCTCGCGGCACTGCGCTCCCGGGCGCCCGCGCGAGGGGCGCCGGGGCGCTCTCTGGCGTGCTGGCCCAGCGCCGTGCCGGTTAGCGCCACGGCGAGCAGCGCCGAGGCCGCCAACGGCATCCAGCCGGCCGTTCGATGTTTGATGCTCATGTCCTCGTCCCTCCGAAAGCTCGAGTGCGCGAGTGCGGTCGGCCGCATCAGCGTACTTCGTATCCCCTGCCGGCCAGGCAGGCGGAGAGCGCTCGTACGTAGGCGCGCGCCTGCTCCTCCAAAGCGGCGGCCCGGGCGTATTCGGCATTGGTTTGCACCTGCTCCCTTGCCTGTTGCGTCGCGGCGGACTCCGCGATCCCGCCGACGACCGCGCCGGCGATCGCTCCCAGAAGCGCGCCTCTACCGGCCTCCCAGGGACGCGAGACGGCCGCGCCGATCACGGCACCGGCCACCGCGCCGGTGGCGACGCCGCTGCCCGGGGGCGGACCGGAGGAGACCACCACGCGCAGGTGGGGAGGCACATACGGCGCACTCGGATCAAATCCGGTCTGCTGCACCGCCCAGTTGTGGCACTCGTACCGGTCGCGGTCCTGGCGCTCGGCGCTCTGATCGTGCAGCGGATAGACGAACACACGAGTCTCAGGATGCGGCGGCGGGGCCGGCTGGATGGGCTGGCTTACGCACGCGGCCGAGGCGGCCAGGATCGCCACGGCACCGACCAACCCGAGCGCTCGGAAGATTTCCGCAATGCGCCTCATGACTCGAACTCCCGTGCACTGGACGCCCTCGAGACGTCCCTGTCTGATCTTCTAGACGAACGCCTCGCCCGGGGATATCCGCACAAACCGCCAGCCGAGCCGGCGCGCGCGCTGCGCAATATCACCGACGGCGCTCCGGGACGGGACCTCGCGCACTCGCTCACGGGAAGCTCCGGGAAGAGGTTGCGGAAACTGCCTACAATTCCGCTTCCGCCGGTGTGTGTTCCTTGGGCTTCTCGGGCAGCTCCGTAATGGTCGCCTCGGTCAGGAGCAGAACGCTCGCCACGGATACCGCGTTCTCGAGCGCGATGCGCACGACCTTCGCCGGATCGACGATGCCCGCCACGAACAGGTCCACGAACTGCTTGCGCGCGGCATCGAAACCGGTGTTGCCCGAGCCATTGAGCATCCGGTCGACCACTACGCCACCATCGGCTGCGGAATTCTCGGCGATCTGACGCGTCGGCGCCTCGAGAGCGCGGCGCAGAATCTGAGCGCCCGTGCGCTCATCGCCCGTGCACTGCTCCTCGATCGCCGCGACCGCCGCGGTCGCGCGAAGCAGGGCGAGCCCTCCGCCCGGCACGATGCCCTCGGCCACGGCGGCCTTCGTAGAGCTGATGGCATCATCGAGCGCTTCCTTCTTCGATTTCATCTCGGACTCGGACGGCGCGCCGACGCGTATTACCGCGACGCCGCCGGAGAGCTTGGCCAGCCTCTCCTCGAGCTTTTCGCGGTCGTAGTCGCTGTTGGTGTCCTCGATCTCCTTGCGGATCATCCGGATGCGGCCGTCGATCTTCTCCTTCTCGCCTTCGCCGCCGATCAGCGTGGTGTCATCCTTGTCGACGACGACCCGCTTGGCGCGCCCGAGCCGGCTGAGCTCGACGTCCTCGAGCTTGATGCCGAGCTCCTCCGAGATCACCTCCCCGCCTGTGAGGATGGCGATGTCCTGAAGCATCGCCTTGCGGCGATCGCCGAACCCCGGCGCCTTGACCGCGCAGCTCTTGAGCACGCCGCGAACCTGGTTGACGATCAGCGTCGCAAGGGCCTCGCCTTCGATGTCCTCAGCTATGAACAGAATGGGTTTGCCCGATTTCGCCACCTGCTCGAGCAGCGGCAGCATGTCCTTGAGAATATTGAGCTTGCGATCGCAGATCAGGATGTAGGCGTCCTCGAGCACGGCCTCCATGCTGGTCGCGTCCGTGACGAAGTACGGTGAGAGATACCCGCGGTCGAACTGCAGGCCCTCGACCACCTCGAGCGCGGTCTCGGTGGTCTTCGATTCCTCGACGGTGATCACGCCGTCACCGCCCACTTTGTCCATCGCATCGGCCACGAGCTCGCCGATCACCGGGTCGTTGTGCGCCGAAATGGTCGCAACCTGGGCCTTCTCCTTGCGGGCCACGACCGGCTTTGCCATCGATTTCAGCGCCTGGACTGCTGCCTGGAGCGCGCGGTCCAGGCCGCGTTTCAAGTCAATGGCGCTTGCCCCGGCGGCGACGTTGCGTACGCCATCGGCGTAGATCGCCTGCGCGAGAATCGTCGAGGTGCTCGTACCGTCGCCGACGATATCGCCCGTCTTCTCGGCCGCCTGGCGCAGCATCTGCGCCCCGAGGTTCTCTTCGGGGTTCTCGAGCTCCATCTCTTTGGCAATGGTCACGCCGTCGTTGCAGACGATCGGGGCGCCCCATTTCTTCTGAATGAGAACCGACTTGGACTTGGGGCCGAGCGTGATGCGCACCGCATCGGCGAGCTGCGTGGCGCCGCGCAGCACTTTCTCGCGCGCGGTGGACCGGAACAGCACTTGCTTGGCGCTCATGGCCTTTCTCCGACGGAACGCTTCCCAGTAGGCGTCGGGGCACAACGGTAGCCCTTTGTGACGATGCTGCTGATATGGACTTGTGCGTATTACCGTTCGCCCCGGGGTAGCTCTAACCCGGGCGCGGCGGACGTCTTGGAATCACGCTCTCGCGTGTCCGCCGGGCCGGAGCAGGGCAAGCGCTCGGGGCGGGCGGTGTCGTGATGCCTGGCCGGTCAGGCGGGGGCCGCCTCTTGGGTCCGCCCGGGCATCATTCGGGTGGGCCACCCTCCGAGTCCGATGCGAGGAACTCCCGCAGCAGGGTGAGCAGGCGCTCGGCATCGATCGGCTTGCTCGTGACACGCAGGTTCGGGTCCTGGGGCAGCTCGTGTATGACCCCGGTGGTATCCCCGGTGATGAGCACCGACTTGATCGGCGCGGCCCGGATCTCCCGCAGCGCGGAGATCACCTGCACGCCGGTTTCGCTGTTGCCGAGGTGATAGTCGGTCAACACCAGGTCGATCTCCGAGGCCGCCCCGGCCCGCCGCGCCTGCTCGAGCGAGTCGACGGCCGTGACCTGGTAGCCTTCGACTCTCAACAGCATCTCGGTCGCATCCCGCACTGCCGGATCATCTTCCACCAGCAGCACGCGCGGCCTTCTGCCGCCGCCGCGGCGCGCGGCGGCCACCGGCTCAGCCGGCTGCTCGGTGTCGGCCACCTCGCCGGCCGCCGGCAGCAGCAGCGAGAAAACCGATCCTTCGCCCGGCTGCGAGCGCACCTCGATCTTCAGGCCCAACAGCTCGACGATCCGCCGGACAATCGACAGCCCGAGTCCGTAGCCGTTGCGCGGACCGCTGCCCGTTATTCCCACCTGGTAGAACTCGTCGTAGATGCACGGGATCTGGGCTGCGGAGATGCCTACCCCGGTATCGATCACCTCGAGGCGCACCAGCGAGTCGGTGACGAGCGGGCACCTGAGCCTCACGCTCCCCCGGTGAGTGTATTTGATGGCGTTGGATACCAGGTTGCGCAGGACTTGCTCGACGAGCGAGGGGTCGCTGCGCACGCAGGCGTTGGGGGTTTCGACCTCCAGCATCAGGCCCTTGCCGGCGGCGACGTTGGAGAACTCGCGGCGCATCTCCCCGAGGAGACGGGCCACGGGAAAGTCCGTGATCTCCGGTTTCACCGCGCCTGACTCGAGCTTGCTGATGTCGAGGAGCGCGTTCAGCAGCCGCGCCATCGCCGCGATGGCCTGCTCCTGCTGCGACAGCGCGTCCATGACCAGCGGGTCGGTCACGGTGCGGCGCAAAGTGCCGTTGAGCAATGCGAGCGCTTGCAGGGGCTGGCGTAGGTCGTGGCTCGCGGTCGCGAGAAACCGGCTCTTGCTCTGGTTGGCCCGGTCGGCGGCGTCACGCGCCAGGTCGGCCGCTTCGCGGGCGCACTCGGCCGCAGACCGCGCGGTGATCAGCTCCTGCTGGATGCGATGTCGCTCGCTCACGTCGCGGATGGCCGCGACCACCAGGGAGCGATCGTCATCGGCTACAGGACTGAGGCTGACTTCGACCGGGAACTCGCTCGAGTCCCGGCGCAGGGCGTGCAGGTCGAGGTTCTCGCCCATCGGTCGCACGCGCATGCGGGCCATGTAGCTGCCGCGGTGATCGGTGTGCCGTCCCCGGAACCGCTCCGGGATGAGCTTCTCGACGCGCTGGCCGGTGATCTCCTCCGGCATGTAGCCAAAGAGCGTGAAAACCTGTCGATTGGCGTAATGGATCGTTCCCTCGGCGTCGACGATGACCATCGCGTCCGGGGCTGCATCAAGCGCGCTTCGCGCGAGTTCAGGGGGCATCAGGCGCACGAATCCACGTCCTCTACAAACTTTCATCGGCGAGTGCAGCCGCGCGACTCCATCGCACCCCCCAATGGCCACTATTGCCTGCTCGATGGACTCGGACTCCGGGCAGCGCGACCCAGGTTCGGGCGCGATGCCTCCATCCCCTCCCTTCCATCTTTTTTCCTGAGTCGTTCTCCGAATAGCTTTCCTCAGGATATTACTCGAGTTTGACGAGGTCAAATGCGAATGCGATTCGGTCCCATTCCGAAATCGGAAATCATCATGCAGGCGCCCCCTTCGATGTGCTTCGGATGGGAGAATGCGGCTGCGCAGCCGTTCGTCGTTGCGTGACGTCCCCTGTCACACCTGTCTTAGCTCATCCCTGGACGAGCTTCCGGCCCGCGCATCCCTGTGCGGGCGCTCGCCGGCTCCTTACCGCCAGTGGCCTGGACCCCGGCCACGACCCGGCGCCGAGTGCCGCATCGGGCCGTGAGGCGGTCCGCCTCGTCCCGGCTGCGGCATCCTGAAGTTCCGCGGCCGCTGGGGCATCGCCCGAGGATGCGGCATCGCCCGAGGATGCGGCATCGCCCGAGGATGCGGCATCGCCCGAGGATGCGGCATCGCCCGAGGATGCGGCGCTGCCCAGTGGGGGCGGGCTTGGTAGCCGCGCTGCATCGGGCGACGCTGCACGCGCTGCGGGCCGTGCCATCGGGGCGCCTGCGATTGGAAGCGCTGCGGCTGCGCCGCATGCCATTGGGGATGCGACCGGAACCTGGGCGACTGAAATTGCGGCCGGCGGGCGGGCGCGGAATAGGCGGGCCTGCGGAAACCGCCTGGGAACACGTGCGGACCCGGGCGTCCCTGGCCTGTGGCCCAGGCCGGGCGATCCGAGCGCATCCGCGCGATGGGCGCACGATGGCCCATCGGGGCGTAGGCCCGGTAATGCATCGGTGCTCCGGCCGCACGGGCGCGGACCACGCCGCGTCCATGGAACTGCACCGCCCGCGCGGTGGCGGCGATCGGCGGCCTGCCGTGGTTGAAATTCGCGCGCAGGACGCGCTCTGCGCGAGCCATGTTGACGTGCCTGCGCTGCATGCGCGTGTCACCGTAACGACGGTCACGTGCGGCGATCAGGTCCATCCGCGTCGGCCGAGCTCTTATTCCGTACCGGCCGCCGTTGAAGCTCACATGGCGGACCTCGGGGTGATAGACGCGCCGGTAGTAGACGTTCCGGTCGAAACCGCGTCCGACGTGAACCACGGCACGATTGTAGAAGAAGACGCCGCCCCGCCAGAAACCGCCCATGAAGCCCACGCCGTCATAGCCGTAGCCGTAGTCGATGCCGCCGTAGAACCCGACGCGCGGGCCCCAGTAGCCGGCATGCCAGCTGTAATCGTCGCGATCGCCATCCCAACCCCACCAGCCCGGGGTCCAGAGCAGACCCACCTGCGGCGGCAGCACCCAGGTGCCCGGCACCCAGTAGTAGCCGTACGGACCCCAGGACCAGTAGCCGGGAACCCAGATGTAGCCGGGCTGAGGGCAGGGCGGCTGCACGTACACCGGCAGAGGCGGAGGCGGAACGTTGACCGAGACTCCGATGAAAACCCCGGCGGAGGAGACCGCCGGCAGAGCCGCCAGCACGAGCGCGGGCAGGAGGCTGCGAAGGAATCTTGGACGCATGGTGCATCTCCGCTGAACCTTGAGTGCCAGCCTCGCTCCGGGGCGCTGAACCTGGGCTGAACCCCAGCTGAGCCGGCATTTGCCGTGACGAGACCTGCGTCTCACTTCAATCCAACGGGCACTCCGAGAAAATGTGCGTCGAGACCATGCGCCGCGGCGCCGGCGGGGCAGTGCCAAGCGCCGCGGCCCTTGCTACCATGCGCGCCCCCTCACGTTCTCTTTAGATTCAAGACCGCCATGGCCGTCGTCACCCGATTTGCTCCCAGCCCTACCGGTATGCTGCACCTGGGCGGGGTCCGTACGGCGCTCTACAGCTGGCTCTATGCCAGGCGAATGGGCGGCAAGTTCATCCTGCGCGTGGAGGACACCGATCGAGAGCGCTCCACGGAGGAGGCCGTGCGGGTGATCCTGAACGGGATGGCCTGGCTCGGACTCACGGCCGACGAGGGGCCCTATTACCAAACGCAGCGCTTCGACCGGTACCGCGCGGTGATCCGTCAGATGCTCGAGGCGGGCCACGCCTATCAGTGCTACTGCACCAAGGAAGAGCTCGATGCGCTGCGCGAGCAGCAGACCGCCCGCAAGGAGAAACCCCGCTACCCGGGTATCTGCCGCGACCGCAAGGAGCCGCGTGCGGGGGTGCAGCCGGTGGTGCGCTTCCGCAATCCCACCGAGGGGGCAGTGGTGGTCGAGGACCTGGTGCATGGAACGGTCACGTTCCAGAACGCCGAGCTCGATGATCTGATCATCGCGCGCTCCGACGGCACACCGACGTACAACTTCTGCGTCGTGGTCGATGACATGGACATGGGAGTAACGCATGTCATCCGCGGCGACGATCACCTGAACAATACACCGCGCCAGATGAATATGCTGCGCGCGCTCGGTGCGACTCCGCCGGTGTATGCGCACGTCCCGATGATCCTGGGCCCCGATGGCGCGAAGCTGTCCAAGCGGCACGGCGCGGTGAGCGTGCTGCAATACGAGGAGGAGGGCTACCTGCCGGACGCCCTGCTCAACTTCCTGGTGCGCCTGGGCTGGTCCCACGGTGATCAGGAGGTGTTCACCCGAGAGGAGATGATCGCCGCCTTCGACATCAAGGATGTCAACAAGGCCGCGTCCGCGTTCAATCCTGAGAAGCTCCTGTGGCTCAATCAGCAGCACATGATGCGGGCGCAGCCGGCCGCGCTGGTGCCCCACCTGCGGGCGCAGCTGCGCCGTCTGGGCCTCGACAGCGATGACCAAGGGCTGCTCGAGGGCATCATCGTCTCGCAGCGCGAGCGCGCCAAGACGCTGAAGGAAATGGCGCAGAACAGCCGGTTCTTCTTCAGCGACACGGTCGAGATCGATCCGAAGGCCGCAGCCAAGCACCTTTCGGCCGCCGGTGTTCAGATGCTGTCGAAGACGCGCGAGCGCTTGGCGGCGCTGCCGGACTGGAGCGCGGCCGACATCCACGCGGCGCTCAATGATCTTGCCGCCGCGCTCGAGGTCGGGCTCGGCAAAGTGGCCCAGCCGGTGCGGGTGGCGGTCACCGGCACGGCGGTCTCACCGCCGATCGATGCCACGCTGGAGCTGCTGGGGCAGCAGCGGACGCTTGCACGCCTGGATGCGGCGCTGGGAAGCACGCCCGCCGGCTGAGGATGCCGGCACGCTCGCCCCTCCCGGATGCGAGTCGCTCGTATTGGAGGCCGGGGCGAGGCGTGCTCCGATGGCTTGACAGCGCGGCGCGCCTTCCGTACCTTCGCCGCCCTCCGTGGGGCCATAGCTCAGCTGGGAGAGCGCTTGCATGGCATGCAAGAGGTCGGCGGTTCGATCCCGCCTGGCTCCACCATCTTTTCCACTTTTCGCCTAAATCTTCTTTGGTCCCATCCTTGGGCCCGGAAGGGCCCGCTCGGCGCGTTCCGCCCGGGTCTTGCGCCAGTTCCGGCGGCGACTCGGCTAGCTGAGGGTTCGGGCTGTGCGCGCCGGGGCCGCCTCAGCGACCGGCGTCGCGCCGCGGCCCGATACCGGCGCTGGATCGGCGGCCGTGCTGGCGCGTCCTGGGGCTCCAATCACTTGCCTCGCGTGCGGAGGAAATGCCTATCGATACCGCCAGAGGGCGGTCGGGCTGGATCCTGAAAGGCATCGAGCTCGGGCTCGAACTTCGCTACTGGTGCCGGCACGCGCTTCTCGTGATGGTCCTTCGGGTGGATACGAAAGCGCCCGTGCGCTGTCACGCGCTCGATCCGGTCGAATGCGCGTCGGGGAGTCCATCGCGTGAGCCTCGCCCTCCGTCTAAGGACAGTCCTCGATCGATGGCGGGTCGGAAGCGTCCGGGTTGATTACTCCGAGACGTACAGGGACGTACGCGTAGAACAAGCGTACCTTTTCTCGGTGCAGCAGCTCGAGGATTTTGTCTGCCTCGTCCTGCGTCACGATGAACTCGACTTCAACGGTGAGTGTGCCGGCGAGCTCGAAAAAGCGCGCCTCATGAAGCACATGGTGACGGCCGAATCCAGCCATGGCCTTGAAAGCGGAGCCTCCGCGCACACCGAGCTTGTTTCCTTGCTCAAGGAGCCACTCCCAAACGAGCCGCCCGTGATGGCGATGATTCTCGTGGACGTAGAACCTAAAGAACAAGCCTTGCATTGCTCGCGTCTCCCAGAGCTGGGGGCCCCTCGGGAGGCCCAAGTGTAATCCGCCTGATCCGGCCGATCAATCGAGTGTCATGGTGCGCCTCGCAACCGGATCAGGGAACGTCCGGAATACCCTGCAGATTTCGAACTTGCCTCGATTCACGTGGGCACAGCGCCGTGTTGGCGAAGGCGTGGATGTCATCAATCTTTCCGTTCGCGTTACTTTCAGTCCGGCACGGAGGAGGCCGCGGACTCTTCGCTGACTACGCCGAGCGTTGTGGGAGCGCGCGCATAGAAAAGCCGAACCGTGGTGCTGCGCAACGCGTGGAGAAGTCGTTCGCCCTCCTCACGGGAGACGACGAATTCGACTTCAACGGCGGATGTGCTTGCGAATTCTACGGTACTAAATTCCTGGACCTTGTGATGCCTGCCGAAGCCCGCTACGGCCTGGAAGGCCGAGCCGCCGCGGATCCCTAGCTTCTCGCCTTGCTCAAGAAGCCACTCCCACACACACAGCGTCCCTGATGCCGTTCGTGCTGATGCACGTAGAACCGTAACAGCGAACCTTGCATTCCATCACCTCTGGATCAGTGTCGTCGCGTCAACGAGGGGGTTGTAGGATTCAGTGGCACTCACGACCTCTCTGTCGACGCGAGTGTGGCGGGCCGCGCGAACTGCCCGGTAGGAGAGTCCGCGTGTCTTTCATCTTGGATGGCCCGGTCCACGGCGTCGATCGCGCTCTGGATCCGCGCGAGAGCGGCACCGGTGAGCTGATCTGGGGGGGTCTTTTGGAAACTCTCCACGAGAGCGCGTCGTTTGGCGACGAGCTTCTGACGCAATGCAATCAACTTGTCAGTTTCGGTCATGCAATTCTCCAGCACGATTTGGGGGGCACGGGCACGGAAATCCGAGCCGCAACGCATTCGCACGGTGCAAGCCGCGATCGGATACAGACATTGATCGGGGGGTGTAATGCCCGCCGCGGCGCACGCACGGTGCTCGTCGGGCTGGGCTGAGTCCAGCTCGTCATCGCTGCCACCAATCCTCTCGCTGTTGCGGGATCAGATTTGGTAGGCACCATCAGCCGACGACGGCGGTTATCAGGAGGAGTGCCATCTCCCAACCGAAAATATACACAGGTAACCTGAGATCGACAAGTGCCGCACAGACAGCATGCGGCTGCCAGATGGAATGACGGCCGGAC